>ERZ826396.258-NODE-258-length-82246-cov-5.221095_pt1 | contig 82246 bp, 100 predicted proteins | sample MGYA00519926_ERZ826396 | MGnify/ENA primary metagenome ERZ826396 (study PRJEB31778, sample SAMEA3449230) | human gut metagenome | biome: human gut; feature: human-associated habitat; material: faeces | place: United Kingdom | collected 2010/2012 ... | reverse complement strand
TGCCGGAAAAGAAATGCGCCCTCTCTGCTTCTTCCCGCTTTGCCGCTGCATGTTGGGCCGAATGAAAGCATGCCCCGGGAGGAAAGATACCCCCATCACACAGGCTGCCTTCTCCGGCCGGAAGGAAAGGTTCCCAACTATGAAAGCAGCTAACCATTAAGATGGGAATGCTGCCTGAACCATTCCGGAAATCATTGGTCTGCCAGTCTTGTGTCTTCTTCTAGCAGGTAATATCCCACATATGCTGGGAGGGTTAGGGATAGTTCGCCGTTCTGGGCGGTGTAGGTTTTCTCTTCTGTTTTCTGTGTGCCGCCCCATATATCCCACTCGCTGGATAGGATCAGGCGGTAGGTTCCTTCAGGGAGTTTGAGGCGGTAGGTGCAGTCTTTTCCGGAGAAATTGAAAATGGCTGTAAGGCGCTGTTCTTTTGAAGCCCGCCAGAAGGCATAGACGCAGTGCTGCGTCTCCTGGCAGGCGAGCCAGCCGAAGCCGTCCCGGTCATAGTCCTTTTCCCAGAGGGCAGAGTGGGACAGGTAAAGGCGGTTCAACCTGCGGCAGAAGGAATGGAAGGCGTCATGGATGGGGAAGGACAGAAGCTGCCAGTCCAGTTCTTCCTTTTCGTTCCATTCCCGGAAATGCCCCAGTTCGTTACCCATGAAGTTCAGCTTCTTTCCCGGATGGGCATACATGTACATATACATGGCCCTGGCCTGCGGGAATTTGCCGGCATACTCGCCGTTCATTTTCTGGAGGATGGTCGCTTTTCCATGAACCACCTCGTCGTGGGAGAATGGAAGGAGGTATCTTTCATCATAGTAATACATCATGGAAAAGGTCAGTTTGTGGTAATCTCTGCTCCGGTATTCCGGCGCTGTCCGAAAGTAGTCAAGGGTATCGTTCATCCATCCCATATCCCATTTATAGTCGAATCCAAGGCCGCCTTCTGCAGCCGGTTTTGTCACGCCCGGAAAACTCGTGGAGTCTTCCGCCGCAAGCAGGATCCCAGGATTTCGCTCTTTCAGCCCTGTATTCATATCCCGCAGGAACTGAACGGCTCCGGCGTTCACGCCGCGCTCCGGCTGCCCCTGCCAGTAGATCAGATTGCTGATGGCATCCATACGCAGTCCGTCCATATGATACTCCTCCAGCCAGTAATTCGCACAGGATTGCAGGAAACTTCTGGCCTCTCCTCTGGAATGCATAAAGTTCTTGCTTCCCCACTCGCTGTTTCCCACATCCCTGTTCGGATACTCATAGAGAGCGGTTCCGTCATAGCAGGCCAGCGCATAATCGTCCACCGCAAAATGTACCGGGACAAAGTCCAGGAGCACGCCGATACCATTCTGATGCAGCAGATCCGTCATCCGCTTCAGTTCATCCGCCGTGCCGTAACGGGAAGTCGGGCTGTAAAATCCAGTCTGCTGATATCCCCAGGATTCATCACAGGGATGCTCCCCTAAGGGCATCAGTTCCACATAATTGTAGCCGTTCTCCTTCAGGTATGGAATGAGCAGTTCCGCCAGTTCATCATAATGATACCATCCCTCCCCCTTTTTCTTCCAGGAACCGGCATGCAGCTCATAGATATTGAGCGGTCCGTCATAGCGCGGATCCCTTTCCTTCATCCATGCCTTGTCCCCAAACTGATAAGCGGACATATCCCGGATGATGCTGGCCGTTCCGGGCCGCAGTTCCATCCCATATCCGTAGGGGTCGCAGTGATCCCGAAAACTTCCGTCTTTTCTGTATATCCGGTATTTATACATCTCTCCAGGCCCGGCCTGCGGAATCCTACACTCCCAGAAGTTCCCGTCATAAATCTGTTCCATTTCAGTCTCCGTCCAGCCATTGAACTCCCCGATCACGCATATCCGCTCCGCCGCAGGGGCAAATGTACGAAACACCGCCTCCCCCTCTTCCATCCTGCATCCCAGATAAGCATATGCGTCGAACACCTTCCCCGTATAAAAACCATACATATCCATAAACCCTTCTCCTCTTTCATACCCGGAAGCAGGTACAAAAAGCATTCATAAGGAAGGCCGACGCAGGAGACAGGCTCACAGGGCAGGCTTCATCCGGCCGGCAGCGCGGCAGGTCAGGCGGCGTTGCCCGACGCCCGCAGGGCGGAGTTCAGCCGCCGTGCGGGAGAACTGTCCCATTCGGCAGCTTAGAAACAGCCAATTTTTGAAACGGCATGCCGGAAAGGAAATGCATCCGTCCCCTGCCGCCTGACCTGCCGCGCTGCTGGCCGGATGAAGCCTACCCTGTGAGCCTGTCTCCTGCGTCGGCCTTCCCTGCGGAGTTTTTTGTACCTGATTCCCGTCTTTTATTTGACTGCCGTCGTTTTTGTTGATATACTCATTTTACCTTTTCAAGAAAGCCCCGGCCACCGTCGGTTTTGTGGAAATGTTGGTTATTTGACACTTATGCAAAATTGTTGAAAAAGAGAGGTTCTTCGGGTCTTATCGGAGAATTTAGGAAGAAGAGGATGCGCAATGGATTTAAGGGTAAAGAGAACGCAGATGAACATCAGAAATGCTTTTCTGGAGCTTCGTTCCAAAAAGCCTCTTGAGAAAATTACGGTAAAAGAGCTGGCAGAACTTGCCTGCATCAATAAGGCTACCTTCTACCAGCACTACAAGGATATCTATGATCTGTCCGAATCCATGGAAGACGAATTGATTGAAGGCATCCTCGCATCCATTCCCCATCCGGATACACTGGTGGAGGATCCGGGCCGGGCCACGCAGGAACTTTTCTATGCTTTCAGCACCCAGACGCATCTTGTCGATATCCTGTTTTCAGGAGACAGGCGCGGCATGCTGGTCAGCAAGCTGGAAAGCCGGGTATACGACCTGATCCTCACGAAGCATCCCGAGTACAGGCAGCCGCAAAGCCGCACGTCCCAGCCTTATGCGCAGGAGAATCTGGAAAAGGAAATCCTCATCACCTTCCTCATCCAGGGTTCTTTCCACGCCTATCTGAAGCATTCTGCTAAAGATAAAGAAGCGGTCGTGCGCATCATCTCTGAATACACAGGCCGCTTCCGTCCTTCATAAATTTTCAGCTGCTGCCCTTGGAGGGGCAAAGGTTTTTACATCTCCTCTTGCTGCAGGAAACAGGATTGATAGATTTCAAAGAAATTGCTGGTATCCACCTGTTCATCATGGATGAGCGAGATGGACTCCCATAACGATTCGTTCAGATTCCTGGCAAGGGAATCCACAAAAGCATCATATTCCTGGCCGAATACCTCGTCCCTTCTTTTCTCCACAATCTTCTGCTTGTTTCGATCCGTCTCTTCCCGGTTAAACGTGCTGATGCACTTAATGATCTCATAACCTTCCGAGGTTTCTACCACCCCGCTGATTTCATCGGTTCCCAGATTGAACGCGGCTTTCTCAAAGGCATCTTCTTTCTCCCCTTTTCCGAAGGAAAGGGTTCCCTGAGAATCATCACTGTATTTCTCAATCAGGGATTCAAAAGCAGTTCCTGAAGCAGCCTGCTCCTGTACTGACAGGGCTTCCTGATAGCATCTGTTCTTTTCCTCTTCAGAAAAAGGCGTCACGCTTCCATCCGCATTTTCCGTAACCGTCTTGATCAAAACATGCTGCACGGTGATTGTGCGCGCCTCATCATCGCTGATTTCCGGATTGATGTCACTGATGATCTCCCGATACACCTTATCCGCCAAGGCATAGTCCTGATACATGCCCTTTATCACCTGCAGATCCACATCGAGCAGTTCTTTCTCCGTATCACTCAGGGAATCGTAATATTGAGAAGCCGCGTTCTCCACCTGCTCCTCCTCCTGCGTATCCAGGCCAATTCCTCTGCGATCCGCCAGGAGCGTCATCGCCTTGATCTGCGAAATCTCCGCCAGGACATTTTCCTTGAGGCGTTCCTCCAGATCCACTCCATCCGCAGCCGCTGTCCAGATATCCGGCCCATATACCGCCTCATACAGGTTCTGTTCCGTGGTCAGATAAACCATGAATTCTGATTTCAGACAGGAAGTGTCCTCCAGCCGGAATATCTCGTTCTTCAGGAATCCGGTGGTCAGAACGATATTGACCTGATCCCCGCCGCATCCCGCCAGGGATGAAAGAAGCGCGGCCGCCAAAATCAGAGCGGCCGCTTTTTTCCAAAAATAATTTCTCATACTTTCCTTTTATAAAATCTTTCTGATCCAGCCTTCAGGCCCTTCGATCCTGCCCATCTGAATGCCTGTCAGTGTATCGTACAGCTTCTTGATGACAGGGCCCATCTCGTCCATACCGCTGGGGAAGCAGATCTCTTTTCCATGATCTACGATCTTGCCAACAGGGCTGATAACGGCAGCTGTGCCGCACAGGCCTCCTTCCGCAAAATCCTTCAGTTCTTCCAGCTTCACCGGCCGTTCCTGCACTTCCATTCCCAGCATATCCTTGGCAATGGTGACGAGGGAACGCCTCGTAATAGAAGGAAGGATGCTCTCCGACTTGGGAACCACAATCCTGCCTTCCTTATCCACAAACAGGAAGTTCGCGCCGCCCGTCTCTTCCACATACGTCCGTGTGGCGGGATCCAGATACAGATTCTCATCGAATCCATTCGCATGGGCCGTCACGCCTGCATGCAGGCTCATCGCATAGTTCAGCCCTGCTTTGATATGGCCGGTACCATGCGGGGCCGCCCGGTCAAAGTCGCTGACGCAAAGGGTCACAGGCTTGGCGCCGCCTTTAAAATAAGGGCCTACCGGAGTAACAAACACGCGGAACTGATATTCCTCTGCCGGCTTCACGCCAATGACAGGAGAACTGGCGAACATATAAGGACGGATATAAAGCGTGGCCCCGCTGCCATAAGGGGGTACCCAAGCTGCGTTGGCCGCCACCACCTGATCGATCGCATCCAGGAAACGTTCCTTCGGGAAAGCAGGCATTTCCAGCCGTTTCGCGCTGTCAATCATGCGTTCCGCATTCAGGTCAGGACGGAAAGTAACGATGTGCCCTTCTTCCGTAGTATAAGCTTTCAGCCCTTCAAACACTTCCTGACAATACTGCAGAATTCCTGCACATTCATTCAGCACTACCTGCGCATCGTCCGTCAGAGCCCCTTCATCCCAGGCACCGTTTTTATAATTGGAAACATAGCGCTTGTCCGTCATATGATAGCCGAAACCAAGATTTGCCCAATCGATATTTTTCTTTTCCATCTCCAACTCACTCCTTACTTTCCTCGCTCAAGCTCCGCTGCCGTGAAGTCTGAGACAATTATTAAAATTTATTGTCCCCTATTATAGCACTATTCTTTTGAGCGTAAAAGTTTTTTTACAAAAAATCACAACATTTTCCGTTTTCTCAGAATTCTCACCGCAATCAGACAGATCAGCAAGGTGAGCAGGCAGATGATGATAAAGCCGAACGGCGTATTCGCCAGAGGCATCCATTCTTCCCGCACATTCATTCCATATAAGCCGGATATAATGGTCGGAATTGCCATAACGATGGTAATGGAAGCCAGATATTTCATCGCTGTATTCAGCCGGTTATCCATGAGGACGCCCAGAAGCTCGCGGGTACCTTTGATGATATCCCGATAGATCTGCGTCATCTCAATGGCCTGCTGGTTTTCAACCACCACATCTTCAAGCAATTCCTGATCTTCCGGATACTTCTTGATCCGGTTATAGCGCACCAGCCTTTCCAGCACCACTTTGTTCGCCCGAAGGGACGTGTCGAAATAGACCAGGTTGGATTCCAATTCATGCAGATCGATCAGTTCCACATCTTCCGTATCACTGCTGATATGCTCTTCTATCTCCTGCCTCCTGCGGTCCACAATCCGCAGGTACGCCTGATACAACAGGCAGGTTCTCCAGAAAATCTGATAGATAAACCGCACCTGTTTCTTTGTGCTGAATTCCTTCACCAGGTTCTCGGTGAACGCTGTCAGCACAGGCGTCTCCTTTGCGCATACGGAAATCAGCGCCTCTCCCACCAGGATCAGGCCCAAGGGCAGCGTCGTATAGGCCTCTCTTCCATGTCTGTATTCAATGGAAGGGATATCGAACAGGATCAGAACATAGGTTTCTCCCACATCCACACGCGAAGTCTCTTCTTCGTCCAGCGCGGCCCGGATATCTGCCGGATCCACATCATAGGCTTGCGAAACAAGCGCACATTCTTCCATGGTAGGGTTCGTCAGATTCACCCAGACTCCGGGGCAGAAATCCTCCGCTTCATGAAGGACATTTTTTTCTGTCACATATCTTTGCATCATAATGTCTTTCTCCGCTTCTTCTGCAACAGTTCGGACAGTTCTGAACTGTTATCTTCTTTCCTTGCCTAGAACCATGTTATTTATCTGAGATATGTTTTTTCCTTTCATACTTCAGGAAGTGGTAGGTTGTGTCAAAATAGCTGCATTCATCGCTGCTTTCCGTGATCTGCCAGTCTGCATCCGCATCCAGGTTAGGGAAATAGGCATCCGCTTCATACGCCCTGTCGATCTTGGTTACATGCGCAACATCACAGAAAGGAAGCAGCTGCTTATAGACGCTGTCCCCACCGATCACATAGACGTCTTTTTCATCATAGTTTTTCAGTTCTTCCAACAGTTCTTCCACGGAGTGCACCACAACCGCATCCTTTACCTGGTAATCCGGATTCCGGGTGAGGATAATGTTCGTCCGTCCGGCAAGAGGCTGTCCTCCAGGAAAGGTATCCATGGTTTTCCTTCCCAGCACGACCACCTTGCCAAGCGTCTCCTGCCGGAACATCTTATGATCCGCAGGAATGCGCACCAACAGATTCCCGCGGCAGCCAATCGCCCAGTTCTCATCTACAGCTACGATAATGTTCATCGCCTTCTTCCGCCTTTCTTCCCGTCTTTTGTCTGATGCAGCCGCCGGCTCCACCGAAGAGCCGGGCAAATATCCCATTCTTAATACTGTAATTCGTAACAGTTAAGACGGTTCTAAGTTATTATAGAAAAGCACATCAGATCGCAATAGGGATATCTTTTATCTGTTCTCCCGTCACATAATCTTCCACGCGCACGTCATCCCGGGTAAATTGGTAAAAATCCTTTACCTCAGGATTCAGCCAGAACTTGGGCGCAGGATAGGGCGTACGGGAAATCAGTTCCCGGATGATGGGCACATGCCTGTCATAGATGTGCGCATCCGCAATCACATGCACCAGTTCCCCCGCCTGCATATCGCATACCTGCGCGATCATGTGCAGAAGCACCGCATATTGTACCACATTCCAGTTGTTCGCCGCCAGTACATCCTGGGATCTTTGGTTCAGGATTGCGTTCAGGATCAGCTTTTCTTCCCCTTTTTTCTGCGTCACATTGAAAGTCATGCTGTAAGCGCAGGGATAAAGGTTCATCTCATGAAGATCCTGATGCACATACAGATTGGTCATGATCCGTCTGCTGAATGGATTATGCTTCAGGTCATACAGCACCCGATCCACCTGGTCCATCATGCCCTCTTTGTATTGATGCTTCACCCCCATCTGATACCCATAGGCCTTTCCGATCGAACCGTCTTCATCCGCCCATTCATCCCAGATATGGCTGTGAAGGTCATGGATGTTGTTGGACTTCTTCTGCCATATCCACAGCACCTCGTCGGTCGCGCTCTTTAAAGCCGTTCTGCGCAGCGTCAGAATGGGGAATTCTTTGGAAAGGTCATACCGGTTCACCACGCCAAACTTCTTAATCGTGTATGCGCTCGTTCCGTCGGGCCACTTCGGCCGTACCTTCTCCCCTTCCGTGCTCGTTCCGTTTTCCAGAATATCCTTACACATGTTGATAAACGTTATATCTGCCAGACTCATCCGTATTCTCCTTCAATTCCGTATTTTCGCCGCGCTCTGTCATTCTCCGGCATGCTTTTCCTACTTCCATTTATCGCACAGCGCGTTAATCTGATCCGCAAAGCGGGCCAGATCTTTATTCGCCATCCCCTTTGCACCGCGGATGACAGCCAGCAGGCGGGCTCCCGCAGCCTCCAGCCTCGCATAGACGCTGTTCGCAGCCACTCTCGCCGCTTTCTCCCTATATACGGGAGCTGCCTCATGCTCAAATGCATTGTTAATCAAGTCAAACGATGTTCCGCTGTACGGCGCATAGGTCTCATAACCATACTCTTCCTTTAAACATCCTGCAAAGGAGGTGCAGACCGCATCTTCCCCATGCACGATGAACACCCGCCTGGGCTTCTGCCTGAAGCAGGAAAGCCACTCGATCAGGCCATTCTTATCCGCATGGCCGGAAAGCCCCTTAAACGCCACTATGCTGGCGCGCACATCCACGGTCTCACCGAACAGCTTCACTTCCTCTATCCCCTCAAGGAGTTTCCTTCCCAGCGTACCGGCGGACTGATAGCCAACAAAGAGGATCGTGCACTCCGGCCTCCACAGATTGTGTTTCAAATGATGCCTGATCCGGCCTGCTTCACACATGCCGGAGGCAGACACGATCACTTTTGGCGTTTCGTCAAAGTTAATCGCCTTGGATTCATCGCTGGTGATGGACAGATGCAGGCCCGGGAAAGAGATTGGATTGATTCCCTCCCTCACCAGTTCCATCGCCGCCTCATCGAAACATTCATAAATATTATGCTCAAAAATCTCCGTCGCCTCCACGGCAAGCGGGCTGTCCACATAAACCGGGAAATTCCCATGCCCGGTAACCATATTCTCTTCTTTTATTTTCCTTAAAAAATACAGCACTTCCTGCGTTCTTCCCACCGCAAAGGAAGGGATCACCACGTTTCCTCCCTTATCGAAGGTATCCTGGATCACCGCCGCAAAATCAGCCGCAAAGTCGGGGCGCCCTCCCTCATGATACCTGTCTCCGTAAGTGGATTCCATGATTACATAATCCGCATCCGCCGTCGGCTGGGGATCCCGGATCAACGGCTGGTTCTTGTTGCCGATATCTCCGGAAAAACACAGCTTTCTCTGGATCCCATTCTCCCTCAGCCATATTTCTATGCTGGAAGAACCCAACAGATGGCCGATATCCGTAAACCGAATCCGGACATCGTCGCTCACCTGAATTTCTTTTCCGTATTCACAGGGGACAATGAGGTTGATCGTCCCAACCGCATCCTCCATCGTATAGGGAGGCTCTTCCACTTCCATCCCCGCATGGCGCTTTGCTTTGCGGCTCTTCCACTCCGCTTCCTGCTGCTGGATGTGGGCACAGTCGCGAAGCATGATATCGCACAGCTGGGCCGTAGCCTGCGTAGCAAAGATCTGTCCGCGAAATCCTTTCGCATACAGAGCGGGCAGCATCCCTGAGTGATCCACATGAGCATGCGTCAAGAACACATAATCCAGCATGGCTTCCGGCACCGGCAGTTTGGCGTTCTCAAACGAATTCACCCCCTGCTCCATCCCGCAGTCCACCAACATGTGCTTTCCTGCGGCTTCCATATAATGACAACTCCCCGTCACCTCATGATCCGCTCCGATAAATACCAATCTCATCTCATCACTCCTGTTCCGGCTTTCCCCGCCACGGACCTGTCATCACTTTCCAAATCCAGTATAACATGGTATGCGGGCGTCGGCAAATTGATTCATGCCGCCCGTTTTCTTCTTCACAGCGCCGTTCCCCTCTTCGGCCGGTACAGCGGCGTCATATCCGCTTTTTCCAATGTAAGCAGCTTCACTTTCCTGTCGATGCCTCCTGCATATCCGGTGAGGCTGCCGTCCGCTCCCACCACGCGATGGCAGGGAACGATGATGGAAATCGCATTATGCCCGACTGCCCCGCCCACAGCCTGGGCGGACATATGAGACAGCCCTCTTCGGGCTGCAAGGCGCTTTGCAATCCATCCGTAGGTAACCGTCTGTCCATAAGGGATGGTGCACAGGATTTCCCAAACCTCTTTCTGAAACGCAGTCCCGGCAAAATGAACCGGAACCGCAAAGCCAGGTTCTTTTCCGGAAAAATAAACGTTCAGCCAGCGCTTTGCCTTTTCCAGCGGCGGCGTTTCCTTCTCCTCATGCGCCCTCTCAAGGCCGCGGGCATAATACTTCTGTCCCTCAAACCACAGTCCGGTTACCCCGGCATCATCCGCCGCCAAAAGAATCTTTCCAATGGGGGATTCATAATGGCTGATATAATGCATAACACACCTCCCCGGGTTCCCCTTTCAAGGGCCCCTCTTCCTCTTATCTCCTTGTCACATGTAACGTTCCGGACAGGCTCAGGCCGTCATGCTTCGGCCAAAAACGCCCGTCCAAACGGTCACTCCTCTTCCTTCAGCAGGCCATATATCTCATATAAGGAAAGCATATTCTGATACTGCAGTTTATTTCCCATGAGCTGACGATAAGTGGCGGTTTTCTCTTTTCCTTCCGCCTTCAGCTGCTTCATTTTGCTGTCCGCAGTTTTATAATTTTCCTTCACAGCCTGCAGCATTTTTTCAAATGCCTCTAATCTCTCTTGTCCTTCCATATCCGCCTCCTGCTTTTTTATAAGCCAAATTATAACATGGTTCCCGAACTGCTGCCAGAATATTTCCTTTTCCCCAGCATTTTCAACGGCCTCGTCCCGCAATTTTTCTCAAAATGAAAGCAATGAATCAGAATGCAACCTTCCCTGCGCCATGTTATAGTAGGCCTATCAGCGAATGACAACCTATGATATGAATCAGGGAGGGTTTCTTATGATGTATTATGATTTATCCGGCCTCTGGCAGGCAGATATCGGGGACGGGATGCAGTATCCCTGCCATCTTCCCGGCACCCTGGATGAGAATGGGATCGGCCCGAAGGATCCGGGCAAGAACCTGTGGAATCCGGAAGGCATGCAGGATTCTTCCATGCAGGATTCCGAACCGGAAGTCAGCAGCGTTTCAGGCAATGACAGTGATTTTGACAGCACCGCCGGTTCGGGACGTCCCATCTCCACACGCCTTACGAGGAAACACGCTTTTGAAGGATGCGCCAAGCTGCACCGCCATCTTACGTTTCTTCCTCCAAAGGAAAGCCGCGTCTTTCTGGAAGCGGAACGGGCCAGATGCCTTCGGCTTATGGTGAACGGAAAAGAAGTGCCCCACTTTCTTCCGCCGTCTCTGTCCACGCCCCATATATTCGAGATCACCGGCCTGCTGAATGGGGCGGATGAACTCGTCCTTTTGTCTGACAACAGCTATCCCGGCCTGCCTTATGACGCCATTCTCAACTCCTCTGCGGCCACGGATGAGACACAGACCAACTGGAACGGCCTGCTGGGCTATCTGCGTCTGCGAATAGAACATCCTGTCTTTTTATCCGACCTGCGCGTCTATCCCAATCCGGAACAGGGCTGTCTGACTATCCAAGCCGAGATCGCTTCCGACCGGCCCTGGGAGGGAGAGGTGCTTCTGCAATCAAGCGCACTTGCCGCCCCGGCCAGCCTGGCCGTCCGCATAGATGAGGCGGGTGTCCATCTGTTCCAGGCTTCAGAGCTTGCCCTGGCAGAGGGATTGCATGCCTGGGACGAAGACGACGGCTTCCTGTATGAACTGCAGGCAGTTCTGCGCCCTTCTTCCGACGGCTGCGGCGCAGCATTTCACCCCTGTTTGGGGGAAGATTTCCAGGATGCAGCCCTCCCCGGCGAAACTGACAGACGTACCGCATCTTTCGGCAGCCGCACGGTGTCCTTCGGCGTCCGCAGCTTCCGGGACGACGGAACGGGGCGGCTTGCGCTGAACGGCCGCCGGATCTTTCTTCGCGGCGAAGCGAACTGCTGCGTCTTCCCTGAAACAGGCCATCCGCCGATGACCGTTGATGCGTGGACGGATGTGCTGAAGCGTTTCCGCTCCTACGGGGTCAACCTGATGCGCTTTCATTCCTACTGTCCTCCGGAGGCGGCATTTGTGGCGGCGGATCAACTCGGCATGCTGATGCAGCCCGAATTGTCCCATTGGGACTGCCGGACAGCCTTTGAGTCGGATGAAAGCTATTCCTACTATCGGACGGAGCTCACACAAATCCTTCTGCGGCTGGCCAATCATCCTTCCTTTGTCATGCTCACCCTCGGAAATGAACTGGCAGCCGGGCCGACCGGTCACGGGCGAATGGATGCGCTGCTGCGCCTGGCCCACAGCACAGACCAGACGCGCCTGTACGCCAACGGCTCCAATGTGCACTACGGCCATATGGGCTGCGATCCGGCAAGCGACTTCTATACCTCACAGAACTTCTATGATTCCGACCTACGGGCCATCAAGGCTGGCGAAGGAGAAGAGGGAAGGCCCGGAGGGTATTTGAACCGAACCTATCCTTCCGCAAGCGTCTCCTATGACGCTTCCATGGAACGGCTGCGCACCGCCTACAGCAGGCCTGTCTTCAGCTTTGAAGTGGGCCAATATGAGGTTCTGCCCGATTTCGCCCAGCTGAAGGCGTTTCAGGGAGTAACGGTCCCCGCCAACTTGTCTCTCATACAGAAACGGGTCGAAAAAAGCGGGCTCACACAGGAACAATGGCAAAAACAGGTGGAAGCCTCTGGCCAACTGGCGCGGCTCTGCTACCGGGAAGAAGCGGAGGCCGCCCTGCGCACCAGCGCGCTCTCCGGCATCTGCCTGCTTGGGCTGCAGGATTTCCCCGGGCAGGGCACTGCCCTGGTCGGCATGCTGGACGCCCACCTGGAGCCAAAGCCTTATCCCTTTGCCGCACCCGAAGCCTTTGCTTCTTTCTTCACCGGCCAGCTGCCGTTGGCTCTGCTGCCCCGCTATACCTGGGAAAGCACTGAAACGCTCTCCTGTTCTGTGAAAATTGCCAACTATGGAAAGCATACGGTCTCCGGCTGCCCGCAGTATCTGCTGAAGCTGCACACGGAAATGCGTATGGTCAAAGAATCTGCCCTGGCCGGAGAAACGATCCTGGCGGCGCAGAACGGAGCGTTCCTCTCCTGCCCTCCCGGCGAATTGACGGAAGCGGAGCCCATCCGTCTCCCTCTGGATGCCGTCACGCAGCCCTGCCGTCTGGATCTGGAGATACGGCTCGGCAGCCTTTCCAATACCTATCCTCTGTGGGTCTATCCTCCGGTTCATCCCGTGAAACCGGACTGCGTCCATGAGACGGAACGCTTTGACGAAACAGCACAGCGCGTATTGGAAGAAGGCGGGATCGTCTACCTGACCCCTCCCGCCACGCCGCAGGCCCTTCCCAGCTCCATTCCCACCCAGTTCTCCACCGATTTCTGGTCTGTCGGCACCTTCCCGCAGCAGCCCGGCGGCATGGGGCAGCTCATCGATGCGGGCCACCCGCTGTTTGAAGATTTTCCCACAGAGGCGCATTCCAACTGGCAGTGGTGGCCGATGGCCTCCCAGCGCGCCTTCCTGCTGCCCGCCCGTTATCAGGCAATCGTCGCGGAGATGGACAGCTATGCCTATCTGCGTCCCATGGCCAAACTTCTGGAGTGCCGCTGCGGGAAGGGCAGGCTGCTTCTCTCCTCCATGGGACTGCAAAATCTGCAGCAATATCCGGAAGCCAGGGCGCTGCTCGCCTCCATTTACCGGTACTTATCCGGAGAGCAGTTCCATCCGGCGCAGGAGATTCCCATGGATGTCATCTCCGGCCTGGTGGCCGGATAAGCTTCAGCCCGCCGCGTCGGAAGTTTTTTCGCATGAAACTATACATCGCATAAAGGAACTCCCCCGCAGGGAGAAGCGTTTCTATCATTCCGCTTCCTCCTGCGGGGGAGTTTTCTTCCATCTTCTTTATGTCACCAGGATCATCTTGTCAGCAGTTCATATACCCGGCACATCATATGAGATGGTTCGATTTCCTGCGCCTTTTTCAGATATCCTGCCGCTTTCACCCGTTCTCCCAGGCCCAGCCATCCCAAAGCCATCAGGTAATAACAGTGAGAACGGTTTCTCAGCGTATAATCCTCATCGAAAATCAAAAATTCCGGCAGCGATACCGCAAAATACTCGATCCGGCACACGTCTTCCAGATGCCGTTCCCCATAATCGATCAGACGCCAGAACCGCGCTTTGGCTTCTTTCGTCTCTCCCAATTCCTGATGGGCAAGGCCCTGGTAGAGAATCATGTCAGCAGGCTGATCGTTATAATACATCGCTCCTGCGGGCTCATCCGTCCCCACCGCAGCGCGCCGGAAGCATTCTTCCGCTTCTTCTATCCGTCCCTGTCCCTTCAGGGCAAGGCCGAGATGATAGTAGATATGATTGTCCTTCGTCCCTTCCAGCTTTCCTTCTCCCAAGTTCTCCGGATAAAAAAGCGCGCTGCGCAGCAGTTCTTCTGCCTGGCCGTATTTTTCTGCTTCCAGGGCACGTTTGGCCTGGAACAGCAGGGACAGTGTATACTGCGTCGTAATCTTCCCCTCTCCGCCTTCCCAGGGATGGAAATGGCGGCCCATGATAAGGGAATAGGCCCTCTCCGGGGCGCCGGTCAGATTGACCAGCGTGATATATTCAATATACAGATCATCCCTCTCCCCAATCAGTTTCGGATGCGCTTCATAGTTCGCCAACCGCTCTTCAAAGCTCCATCCGAGCTTCTTATAAAGCTGGTCCAGTTCCAGGAATACGCGCGCGTCTTCGGGATTGAGTGCAAATGCCTTCTCCATAGATTCCTTCGCCCGTTCCGGGTCTTTGCATTTATTATAATAAGCCAGGGCCAGGTTCCTGTGCACCGTGGCAAATGCGGGATCCGCCTGCGCGGACAGTTCCCAAAGGCGCACCGCTTCCTCCCACTGCAGCTTATCATAATACAAGTTTCCCAGATAATAGGGAGCTTTGGCCGTACATCCCTTTTCGATCGCAAAGGAAAGCGCTGCGATATCTTCCAGCTTGTTGGGGAAGCAGTAATCCGGTTCTGCAGCCTCTGCCTTTCTCAGGCATTCCGCCACCGCTTCCTCTCTTTTCCGGCGGTCGGATGCCTCACCCCGTCCTTCCGTTTTTCCTGTCAGCCTGTCTGTGTAAAAGGCTTCATAATAATACCGCAGCGGATATTCTTTCGTGCACAGTCCCAGAAGCGATACCGCTTCCTCATATGCGCCGAATTCTGCATAGTCCCTGGCCGTCATGAGATAGTTTTCCACAAAGTCCCTCATCTTTTCACGCAGCTCTTCGAGCGCGCCGCAGCCTGCTGTCTCCGCGCTTTCCAGGGGCATCCCGCATTTATCATGCGGCTGTCTTTCCAGAATCACCCGTTCATACCCGGAAAGGAAATCAAAGGGATCCAGGGCCAGGTTTTCTTCCAGCCAGGCCGCCGCCTTCTCTTTTCTGCCCAGCTTTCTGAGCAGATACGCCTTCAGCCCCCTCGCTTTCACATTGTGGGCGTTTTTGATCAGCGCCTTTTCTACATGGGCGTACGCTTTCTCCCACCGTTTTGCTTTTGCATCGATGGCTGCCAGATAATAATAAGCCATTTCCTGCTGCTCGTTGCTCCAGGCCGCTTTGAAAAAGGCGTCATAGGCATCTTCCCATTTTTCCTGGAAGAACAAAGACAGTCCCAGCAGGTAATAGCTTTCGCTGTTGTAGGGATTGGGATTCCTTTCTACCAGACGTTCCAGAGCTTTGCGAAAATATGGTTCCGCCTGCTCCGCCCTCCCTCTGCGAAGAAGCAGCTGTCCATAGGCATTGTTGAGCCGGATATCGCCCGGATCCCGTTTCAAACCTTCCAGATAATAGGGATCCGGCAGATAGTTGGCATGGCGGTACTGTTCGATATGCAGGCCGGTCAGATACAGTTCCTCGTTGGTCATGATCTCCTGCGGTTCTTTCGCCGCCTTCGCAGGCTCCGGAAGATGCGGGATCGAATCCGGCTCCGGTTCATAATCCACCAGGCAGTTGCCGTCCGCATCATAAACAGATACCTGAAGTTCCTCCTCCTTACAGCCCTCTAAATACAGGCTTTCATCAAAGATGTCCACAGGAGAAAGCTTCCTTCTCTCCTCAAGCACCTTCTTTCCCCTGCATGTCACACACACGCAGGCGTTCTCGTAAACGGCGGTGGCATAAACGGTCCCCCTCACCCTGCCTTCACGGCAGGAAAGGTTCAGCGCAGCCTGCGCCGTAGCATTCTTCACCGTTTCTGCCGCTTTATAGGGCATGAAATACTGGGTAAATGTTTTCTCCTCAAATGGCTTCAGCCAGGAAAAATCGGGCTGGTTATCCGTATACACGCCTGTCATTAATTCCACATAGGGGCCGTCCTCATCCGTCAGGTTGCGATCCCAGGCCCTGCCGAAATCCCCGCAGCCCCAGGTCCACTGCTTTTTCCCCGGGCTGATATGATGATCCGCCACATGCAGGATCCCGGCTCCTTTGCCGTAATCATAACCTCCTACGAAATCATACTTGGATTTCTCCGCCATATAAGAGGTAGGAACCGGAATGTTCTTATATCTGGAGATATCCACCCCTTCACTGTAATCTTTTTTATAATAGACGCCTGTGGCGATCGGGAAACGGGACACATCCCTCTTTCCGTGATCCATCACCGCATGCACATCCGGCGGAAAGACGGACTGGGTGTTCTCATTGGCGGCCACCGCCGGATTCGCCCACCACAGGAAGGTCTGCGGAAGCGACGTCCTGTTATAAAGCTGCCCGGTAATCTCGATATAAGCCTTGCCCGGATGCAGCGTGATTTTGGCAATCCCTTTGGTTCCATACATCTGATCCACATCATGCAGAAGCACCGAAGCGCTGCCGTCTTCCTCCGTCTGTATCACATAATCCACCGGAAGGAAAGTTGTCGGCCGATGATGCTGCGGCCAGTTGAATTCGATCCCTCCGGAAATCCAGGGGCCCGTCAGCCCCACCAGCGCGGGCTTGATCACATGATTGTAGTAGACGAAATCATAATCGTTCGTCTTATCGTAAGCCCTCTGGATCCTTCCTCCCAACTCAGGAAGCACCATCACTCTCAGATATTCATTTTCCAGCCAGACCGCCATATATTCCTTATCCCTCTTCACATCGCTGATCTTCTCCACCGTTGGATAAGGATACACCTTTCCGCTGCTTCCCTGATAGACGCGTCTGTCCAGAAAGATGGGATTTTTCTCCGCTTCCCCGATCTCATACGTCGGGATCTTTACTTTTTGTTCCCATACCTTTGCCCCGTTCATACAATCCTCCGTTTTTTATAAACTGCTGCGGACGAAGGGCTGCCATTCAAACGAGCCTTCCGCCCTCTCTTTTCCTTTCATCCCCATTTTACCTCTCTCCGGGAACGGAATCATTATCTTCCCTTGCGCTCTTATTTATATTTTTTGCTCTTGTCTTTTCCCCTTGCGCAGGCTATGATGAAGAATAAATGAACGTAACGCAAGCGAAAAAAGAGTGAAAGAAAACCGCTTTCACTCTCCCTGATTTTGTATGCGCGCCCTAGCGCGGATGGGAGCATCCATGAAATCCTGCGAAGAACTCGTTTCCGCCAAATCAGATTATTATATCTATACGCCCAGCAAAACAGCCTTGGAGATGTTCCTCTACCCGCTCCAATGCGGCTTATTTTTTTATCTGCCGGGTTACCTTCTGTCCAGGGAATCCTTTGACAGCTTCCTTTTAATGTATATCAAAAAAGGCGAACTGCTGCTGCAATATGATGGCCGCTCTCAGCGTGCCACAGCCGGTCACTTTCTCTTCCTGGACTGTTATCATCAGCATGCCTACCAAACCGATACGGATACCGAATGCCTGTGGTGCCATTTTGACGGTGTTCTTGCAAGGGCTTATTATACGAACATTACCTCCCGGCTCGGCCATATTTTTTCCGTTCCTGATGCCTCTTCCATCCTGACCGGGCTGACAGCCATTTTGGACACCTTCCGGACCGGCAGCATCGTCAGGGAACCGCTGCTGTCCAAATATCTTACGGACATCCTGACGGAATTCCTGCTCTTTTCTCCGAAAGAAAATCCTGCCTGCAGCTATGCTGGCATGGCAGAGCGAATTGTCACCTATATCAACGAACATTTCACGGAGGATATCCCCATCCGCCGGCTGGCAGAGCAAGCGAGCCTGAGCCCCTACCACTTCATCCGAACTTTCAAAAAAGAAACCGGATTCACTCCGCACGAATATCTGATCAATACCCGCATGGCCACCGCCAGGTACCTGCTGAAGAACTCCCGGCTGTCCGTCAAAGACATCTGCTTCAACACAGGCTTTTCCTGCGAAAGTGTCTTCTGCAGCGCCTTCAAAAAACGCCATGGCATGACGCCTGCACAGTACCGGGATCAGGTAAAGTAAGGCGGACACAGGAAGTCCTTGTAAGGCGATCTACGTTGTGTTAGTATGATTTCTGGACATACAATGGGCCGCCCGCACCCCGGGCTGCCCTTATCAGAAATGGAGAGGGAATCATGCAGACTTTAAAGAAATTCATTCGATATTATGCACCTTATAAGACCGTCTTTTTCCTGGATCTGCTCTGTGCCACCATCATCAGCGTGGTGGACCTGATTTATCCGCAGATCCTGCGTTCCATGACCGGTTCTCTGTTCACCAGAGAAAGTTCCGTCATTCTCCGCGCCCTTCCCCCTCTGGCGATCCTGCTGCTTCTTATGTACATTGTCCAGAGCCTGTGCAAGTACTATGTCAGCTATCAGGGGCATATGATGGGCGCCAATATGGAACGCGATATGCGTCAGCAGCTGTTCGACCATTACGAAAAGCTGTCCTTTTCCTATTACGATCAGAACAACTCCGGGCAGATGATGAGCAAGCTGGTGTCCGACCTGTTTGACATCGCTGAATTCGCGCACCACGGGCCGGAAAACCTGTTCATCTCCCTGATAAAAATCATCGGCTCCTTCATCTTCCTGTTTCTGATTAACTGGCAGCTTGCGATCCCTCTGTCTGTTCTGGTAATATGCATGTTCCTTTTTTCCTTAAGCCAGAACAACCGGATGCAGAGCACCTTCATGGATAACCGCCGGAAAATCGGCGATGTGAATGCAAGCCTGCAGGATACGCTGGCTGGCATCCGGGTGGTGCAGTCCTTTGCAAATGAAGACGTGGAACGCCGCAAATTCCGCAAAAGCAACCATGCCTTCCTTCTCTCCAAGGATGCAAATTATAAATGCATGGGAACCTTCATGGGGTGGAACCTGTTCTTTCAGGGCATGATGTATCTCGTCACCCTGGTCTGGGGCGGTTTCCTGATTGCACACGGACGGATGCAGGCGGGGGATCTGGCCATGTACGCCCTCTATATCGGCATTTTCATCAGCCCGGTTCAGATCCTGGTGGAACTCATGGAGATGATGCAGAAGGGCCTTTCCGGATTCAAGCGGTTCACCGCCGTGATGGAAACGGAACCGGAGATTCAGGATGCGCCGGACGCCAAACCGCTTAAGGAGGTGCATGGCCTCGTATCCTACGAGAACGTATCCTTCCACTACAGCGACGACAACACGCCTGTTCTTTCCAATGTTACCTTCCAGATTCCTGCCGGAAGATCCATCGCCCTGGTAGGTCCCTCCGGAAGCGGCAAAACCACCATCTGTTCCCTGCTTCCCCGATTCTACGATGTCAGCGAGGGCCGGATCACCATAGACGGCAAGGATGTCCGCACCCTGACTTTGGAATCCCTGCGCAGGCAGATCGGCATCGTCCAGCAGGATGTATATCTCTTCTGCGGCACGATCAAGGAAAATATTTCCTATGGGAAACCGGGAGCATCCATGGATGAAATCATAGATGCTGCCAAAAAAGCCAATATCCATGACTTTATCCAGGAACTCCCGGATGGTTACGACACCTTTGTCGGCGAACGGGGCACCCGCTTATCAGGCGGTCAGAAGCAGCGAATCGCCATTGCGCGGGTATTTCTCAAGAATCCGCCCATTCTGATCCTGGACGAAGCCACCAGCGCCCTGGATAATGAAAGCGAACGCTGGATCCAGCAAAGCCTGGATGTCCTGTCCAAAGACCGCACCACCATCACCATCGCCCATCGTCTTTCCACCATCCGCGGCGCAGATGAAATCCTTGTGGTGGCGGACAACGGAATCGCTGAGAGAGGCACACACGAAGAACTCCTCCAGCGGGGCGGAATCTATGCTCACTATTATGAAATGCAGTTTCGATAAGACCGGTTATCTCCAATAACAGAACAGGCATGATATTTCCTCCCATTGGCGCAAGGAAACGATCATGCCTGTTTTTTCATTCTCTATTCTTCTCCGTAGATCTCTTTGCGGATATATGCCTTGTTCTGCTCAAAATCCACCTGCAGCACAGACATCTCCCGGATGGTGGCGTTGCTGTAGGTTCCTTCCAGCGGAAGGCTGTCCTGCACCATCTCATAGGTCAGCAGCTTCCCTGCGGAAAGCGCCAGCTGCGTGCATTCCACCTGCGTCAGGTTGGTGGTGAGGTTTCCGAACAGGCCGTTTACAATCTCCGCCGGGTTGGTCACCGCCGCAAGCGGAAGCTTCTGAAGCACAGCTGTCAGTACTTTTCTCTGCCGCTGCGTCCGACCAAAATCCGTTCCGATATATCTGTTCCGGCAGTATGCCAACGCCTGTGCCCCGTTCAGATGAATGTTGCCTGAAAGCGATGTATCCAAATAATCTGTTTCAAGGGGCATGCCGCGCAGTTCATTGTATTCATTCAGATAAGCGTTCACCCATCCGACCTCTTCATTCGTCAGCTCCATATCCACGCCGCCGACCGCATCCACCAGATTGGCAAAGGCCTCAAAGTTCACCACCGCATACCTGTTCACAGAGGTTCCCAAATTCTGGTTGATGGTCTCAAGCAGCAGCTCCGCCCCGCCGTAAGCATACGCCGCATTCAGCCGGTTGCCGTCATGCCCGGGGATTTCCACATACATATCCCGCAGGAGGGACGTCATGTGAACCGTTTTCGTCCTATCACTGATGGTAAGCAGAATCATCGCATCTGAGCGCCCGCCTGAGCTGGAATCGCGCGAATCGCTGCCGATCAGGAGCACGCTGATCACGCCGTCGGACTTCAAAGGCCCGTCCGCCAATCCTTCCTGCTCTTCATATGTCATCTTATTATATACAGCGCCAACGATCAGATAAAGCCCGCCGAAAAAAAGCGCCGCCAGAACCGCCAGAATGATGAGCAGCCGTTTCCATACGGATTTTTTCTTCTTTCTTTTTCCCTTTTTCTCCTTCATTCTCTTTTCTTCCTTCCGGCCTTCCTCTCCCTCGGGCCATTCCTCCCATTCGGGCTGTCTTCGCACGCGTTCCCCACCATTGTTCCGCTTCCGGCCGTTTCTCTGCCCGCCTTCCCATTCATCCCTTTGTTCCAGCTCTCTTCTGCCCTCTAACTGCCTGCTCCTTATTTCTTCCTGCCTGTAGCCGTATGCGTCATCCATTCGCCCGCTTCTTTGCTCTCTGTCCAGCTCTTCCTCTTCCGCAGGCTCCTCAGGCCGTTCCATCTCTTCCACTTCATGTTCCAAGAAAAGTTCAAGCCCTTTCTGGATCTGTTCCATCTCATTTTCTGTGTGTTTCGCCATCCACTTTCCGTTCCTTTCCGGAAGCCATGTTGCCAAACTTACAGGACGCTTCCTTCTTCTCTCGAATCTATCGTACACTTTTCTCCGTTTTTGATCGTTTTTCAGTATAGCACAGGAGGAAAACAAAAAGGAACCGACTTCAGAAATATTTAAGAATTCCCGCCACCGTCCAGATTTCTGTTCCCGTCACCGCCCGGCTCTTCGCTTTTCTCCCGCACAAACATGCGTGCCTTAGCCTGCCCCGGATGAAACATGTACGCATCCCTTGGCATTTTGCATCATCCCATATAATTTTTTCCCTTTGGGCAAAAAAATAGCCTCCCTTTCAGGAGACCATCCGCTTCTCAGATCTATTTTAATATCAGAGAGCGATAGACGGGACTCGAACCCGCGGTCTCGACCTTGGCAAGGCGTTTGGGCTGTGGGTTAGATACTCCCGTTTGTTGATTTTTCCTGATATTTGCAAGGTTTTTCAGCAAAACAAGTATGGCCATTTATGACGGTTCTGTATATTTTCTGTCTAATTTTCTGTCTAATATTATCGTTTTTACAATCACAAACTATCATGTCTTTTTCTTTCTCTACATTGGCGTATCCTCTGCGCATTTACAGTGGGATTTTCGGCATTATATATGCACTTACTATAAGGTAGATACCCATTAACCTTACTTTCACTTATGCCTAACTTCTGGGATATTTCCGCTTCTGACATTCCTTTTTTATAGAGTTCAGATATACGCCTGCTTTCTTCCGTTTCATATGCTCCGGCGTCTATCAGCATCTTCCTGACCTTTTGTTCGCTGATGCCTAAAGCGGACGCTGTTTTCTTCATGCTGCCGCACTCATTATAATATTGTAAAATTTCTCCCCTTTTTGTTGCCATACGCCTTTTCCTATGCTATTCTTTTTATGCGGGGAGCGGTGGCAAGCCCGCCCTCCCTGTTTGCCTAGCCTTGTAAATCTTCTTTCAGGTCTTTCAGCAGTTCGTCAAGTTTCTTGTCTGTGTCTTCCTTGGTATTTTCTTCTTTCGCACTTTCCAGACCCCTGATAATCTGTTTTAACCAGCTTTTAAATTGCAAATCTGTCATTCCCATTTCTGCCATCATATCCTTTCACCTCTCTTATTTTCGTTAAGGCCTTGCCCTTCCTTAACTGTCTTTATAATATCATACTTTTATCACTTTGTAAAGAGATATTTTAAAAACTCTCAAGATTTTTTTTATCCTCTTCCGTTTGTACAAATTCCAAAATATCTTTTGGCTGCAAATCTAAGATATTACATATATTATTTAATGCTCCCAATGTAATAGCAGTATCTTCGTTTTTTAATTTGTACATTGTATTTTGGCTCAAAAGCCCGGTCTTTTTAGCCTTATATATATTAAACCCTGCCCGGTCTAATGCGTCAAATACATTTATTTTATATTTTAGCATTTTATCACCTCCGTTTTTATTTTAAATGATTATACCTTATATATACCCAAAAGTCAACGAAAATTATTATCAAAAAAAGTGACAAAAGCTATTGACATACCTTTTAAAAGTGATATAATATAATCATCAAGAGGAACACAGGAGGTCAAGACGATGAAGAAATACGATTTAAGCAAGATAATGAAAAGAGCATGGGAACTGGTTAAAAAGGCAGGCGTTACGATCTCCGATGGGCTGAAAAAAGCATGGAAGGAGGCTAAGGGAATCGCCATGAAGGGGACCGAAAAACAGATTGCATTTGCAAAGAGCCTGATTGAAAAGTTTGATACGGAAATGAATGGGCTCATCAGTGTATGTCCTGAACAATACAAGAAAAATTGGGTCGGCGTTAAAGAAACGCTGGACAGCATCTTTGCTGAGGCTTATGCTGGAGATGTGATTGACGTCCTGAAAGACAACCAGGAAAACGGCCAGAAGTACTACACAAAATTTTTTAACTGCGTGAAATTAAACGCAGAACCCTTTGCAAGAAAAATTATGGAAGAAGTTTATGGGAGGTAAAGACATGACGCTGAAAAATTACATGGATGAACATTTTTTTGATACTGTGTATCCTTGCAAGTTTATTGCAGACGGAGAAGAACTGAATATTGGACATAATGAATACGATAACTATGAGTTTATAAAAAAAGAAATCGCAGAGGCAGATGCAGAAGAAATCATTTATGTGAGAAAGATATAAGGCGGAAGGACGGCATAGATAAGGCGGAAGGATAAACCCTCCCGCCTCTTTTTTTAATATGCTTTCGTCACGATTCCGCGGCGCTTCAGCAGGTTCAGCCCCGGCCACGCTGCTTCCAGCTGCACCTTCACTGCATCTGCCTCGGCCTCTGTAAATACATCCGCTGCGGAGAGCCAATAGATTTCGGATTGCCCGATCGGCGTGGCACCGTCGTATCGTGTCAGGTTCCACTTTTCCACAACTGCGCAGAGTTTGTCCACATAGTCCAGGGACGTAGCATAGCCACCATCTTTCAGGATCTGGAACGCCTGCCGGTAGTCTTTACATCCGACGATCCCGGCGTAACGCAGCTTCCCGCCGGTTTCGGCCCCGGCCAGATAGGCGGAATGGTCTGCCAGATATGCAGCCACAGAAGGATATGCCCGGAAGTCTGCCTTGATGGTGATGTATGTGCCGTCCGGCTCCTGCTCCGCCGTATCCTTCGTATAGATTTTCCCATCCCAAGCAGACGGCCATGTGTTCCCAGATAACTCTGCCTTCATGCCGCCCAGATTGAGGGCGTTCAGGGCCAGCTCTGATTTTCCGTATCCGGATTCCAGAATGCTTTGCGCCGCCGTGACGCTGGCGAGAATTCCCGACGTTCGCATGTCCACGGCCGCGAGCTGACCGATCCAGTCCACGAACTCCGCTTGTGACATTGCCGCCAACTTTGCGGCGTCCGCTGTGGTCTCCGATGCCTGTCCCGTGATGCCGGCCACAATGGCCGCCGCCATCCGGTCAGCATTATATAGCGCCACATCCTCCGGATCATCGACAAAACAGCACTCGATCAGCATGGCAGGAGCCTTCGTGTGCCGCAGGACATACAGGCTCGGCCGCTCCTTGATGCCACGGTTCCGAAATCCCAGCGCTGCGATGCTGTCAACTACCTGCTGCGCATATGCTGCGGATACGGAAGATGTGCTATATACATACACTTCTGTCCCTGTAGTATGCCCGTCTGCTTCCGGCTGTGCGCCGGCGTTGAAGTGGATCGAGATATCCAAATCAGCCTCCTGCGCGTTGCAGGCGGCCACAATCTTCTGCAGGATGTCATTTTGACTGATGCCATTATTGCAGGTGCAGTCCCGCACTGTATGCCCCATAGAGACCAGTTGTGCGATCACCCTGTCTTTCACTGCCCGCGCCTCTGTGGACTCCCGTATAAGGCCGATTGCCCCACAGGCGACCATTCCATCCGGGTTATGCCCGGCATGCACATTAATCCTCATGGCAATTCCTCCCGTCAATCCGTTACGGTCTCCGGCAGGCCGGCCACGCTTGTCAGCAGGGACAGGATCCCGGACAGCACTGCAGCACTCCCGACCATCACCCAGTTGACCTCTCCCATGACAGCAGCGGTTCCGATCGTCGCTACCGCTGTCTGCGCTACCGTCTTAACCGCGCGGATCCCTGCCGCCCTGGCCCATTCTTTCCAGTCTCTGTTTTTCATACATATCACCCTTTCTTATAGATGCTTCCATCCGGATACCTGATCTCCAGGGACATGACCTCCGGAACCAGCTTGTCGTGGTAGATATCATCTCCGCCTGCGTCTTCATATACATTCCCCAGCTCCGTGAAGGTTTTCAGTCCATCCGGTGTGACATATCCCTGATCCATGAAACTTTTGTGAAGCTGCCACAGGGTTGTCCGGAGCGTTGCGATGGTCTTTTTATTGTCCTTCCGGATATAATCCTGCAGCATGGCCGTTATGTCTTTCACATCCGCCTGGATCTCCTGCTGTTTTTCCCGCAGTTCCGCCTGGTCTTTTGCCAGGCCGTCCCGGATCTTAATGGACTGCTCATGGTATTCTGCCTGCTTTCCCACGATATCATCCTGAACGTGTCCGATCTTTTTATAGATTTCCGCGATTTCCTTCTCTCGCTGGGCCTCCTGCAGGCTTTTTTTCTTGACGAGGCCGAGAGATTTAAGGAGACGGTTCCAGCCCTCGATTGCCATGGGGACAAGCAGGATCACCAGCGCAATGGCAACCAGCACGGTCCCCCATCCGACTGCGCCGACCCTGTCAATCAATTCAAGCATTGTCTTTTCCTTTCTTTACGCCTCCCGCCGTATTGGAAGCGGGAGGCGTAAAATCGGATTACTCAGCCAGTGCGGCCTCTACCTTCTTGCGCCACAGGACAGGTACGTCCTCCAGCTTCCAGCCCTGATTTTTGATTTTATCAACGTAAAATGCTACCATAGTGTTCTCCTTTCTCGGCTCATGTGCCATCTTACTGCTGCTCCTCAGTTGTGTTTTCGGGTTCTTCGGTGATCTCCGGATCCAGATTCAGCTCTCCAGTTGCCATGTCGGATACCACTCCGGCCAGGTCATTGATCGCACCGTCCTGGATATCCTGTCCAGCCTGCAGGTCTTTCTGACCGGCCTGAAGTTTCCGGATTGCGATCTCAACGGCACTCTCCTGCTGCAGCGTCACCGTTACAATGTCTGCGGTCTCTTCCGTGGATTCATCCAGCACGACATTCTTGTCCTTCTGGATGCTCTTGAAGATGTCATAATTTTTGAACACCCTCTGTACCTGACCTTCGGATGTCATCTGCGTGATCTTTTCCAGGTCTTCCTGGTCGCAGGAGAACATCGACTCCAGCGCGTCCAAGTCTCCGTTGTTGACACTGACCTTCAGAAGACCTCCGCCTTCGGAGATCGCGTCATAATCAAGACTTTGTGATCCGAAAGTGATTTTTTCTTTGTTCATAATTTTTTTCCTTTCTCCCCTTTTTCGGGGTAAAAAATAAGACCCTTTTAAGGTCTTTTTAACGGTTTTCTTACTCAGCTAAATAGTGAAACAGATCGTATCAACGTATATGTAGGTGGAGATGGAAAACTCCATTTTGTGAATAAGGCAGGTGCGGATTCAGTTTTAAATTTTAGCTCTTCTCAAATGCTTGGAACATTATCTCCAGTTTCATATTCTCAAAATGGTGCTGCACAACAAAGGACTTGGCAATATGATATTGCATCTAAATATGGCGGATACAATAATATTACGATTGATAATATTATTGCACAAATAATGACTGCATGTGGAGGTGCGGTATCTGGCCCGATTGGCATTTCTTATGCTTATGACCCCTCAAATGGCAGATTATCATTGACAGCCGCCATGCAAACTTTTAATGACAATGCCTCATACCCTACACTGAAAGTAGCGATTTTACGATAATGCAAATGCTTTTACAGATGTATATCCAGTTCCAGTGCTCGATGCATATACATCTATGACGCCTGTTATATTCGATAGGATACATAGGTGGTTAGAATGTACGCCTATACCTTCGTTTGTCCATCCGCCAGCATCCCATCCCGTTTGTATCATACAACTACAGCCTGAAAATGTTGTAAAATTTGCAGATTTTCCGCCCTGATACGTTGCACATACAATAACGTATTTATATCCAGCAAGACTTTCAGTGGATCGAAAACCATGATTTTGGCTGGCGTATGCAGTTAATTTTGACGATATATCTTCAACCGCATTGATTGAACTAAAAGGGAGAACTGAATCTGCACCTCCAGAATTCACAAAATGTAACTTCCCGTCACTGCCAACATAGACATTGACGGTTTTTATCTCACTACTTAGCTGATTAGCCTTGTCCATCAGCACCTTTCCCTGACGGGCATCCAATCCATATCCAGCCGCTGTTGTTGTACAGTTATTTGCCAGAGGTGGAATTGTTGGTTTCCCTTCCAGATCGCTGTAGTTTCCGGTAAAGGCTACTTCCGTCAGATCTGATAAAAATTTTACAATCGATCCGAGGAAGGCTTTAAACCTTCCTCCTGACTGTGGCAGTTTTCTGGTTGCATCTGGCGTAAATGTAACTGATGCTTCTGACAGATCTCCGCCATTGCTGAGAGGCTTACCGGATGGATCCAGCACATCCTCTGTCTCGTTTTCCAGATAAAAGATATTTCCGTTTTCGTCCGAAAACTGGGCATGCTGTTTATTTGCCATTATCCTTACCTCCTATCCAATGATTTTCAGGAACAGCTTTCTTTCCTGAGCAGAAGCATAGCTCGTTCCCACCTTAATACTGTCTCCATCTTCTCCTTTAGGGCCCTGCTCTCCTGTGTCACCCTTCGGTCCCTGTAGCCCGGGAGTTCCCTGCGGGCCTTGCGGGCCCTGTGCCCCGGTATCGCCCTTATCTCCTTTGGGACCCTGAGATCCTGTCACGCCTTTGATGCTGCCTTTATAGGCCCACTTTGCAGCAGATGCCGCGCCGGCTGTTGTACATTCGTACACGTCCCCAGTGCTGGTATTCAGGTACATGTCCCCTACTCTTGCGCTGGAAACTCCACTGTCGGAAAATACCGTACCAGTGGTAGATGTCCCAGTTACTCCTGTACCGTTGTACCACTTACTGCCCGGCGTTCCTGCTGCTCCGGTGTCGCCTTTGGCTCCCTGCGGGCCTGTTGCTCCGGTCGCGCCTTTTTCGCCCTGCGGGCCCTGTGCTCCCGTATCGCCCTTATCTCCTTTTTCACCTTTCGGTCCCTGTATACCCTGATCTCCTTTCGGTCCCTGGGGACCGGTCTCGCCCTGCGGGCCCTGTGCTCCGGTATCACCCTTTTCACCTTTCAGGGCACCGCTATCGAATTTCTCCTGCAGTGTCTGCTTGTCCGCAAAATAGACCAGCTCCGCTATGGTTTGGACATCAGCTTCCCCAATTACTTCTTCTGTTCCAGGGTTCATGATCTGCACTCTTACTTTTAATGCATCAGCCATTTTTTATTCTCCTTCCTGGATGATTTTATAGCCCAGATATGGGCTTGCCATAATTACTCCGCTTCCCGGAATAATAGTTCCACTTTTTTTGATCGTGAGATAGAATGTGTTTTTCTTCCTGTTTTCCACCGGAATTTCCGTTTCAGTCACAACGATCGAAACTTTACTGTTCTCCAGATTGATGATATCCTGCACTGTCGCGGATCCTGCAGGGTCTACCGTAACGGTTACCTGTGATGCTTGCTGGATCGCAGTCTGCATATTAAAAATATAGGCCGTAGGAGATACCGGATTCTGGGCTGGCATCTGGTCGGGGGTGATCGCCTGAATGACGGAAAATAGTACCTCATCGCCATCATTGATCTTCGCGTACAGGCCAAGCGTCTGAATCATGTATGCACTTTCTACGTTCTCGTTGCTAAATCTGGCAGTCACCTGCACAACATTATCGTTGATAACCTGTGCCATTGATGGCTGTTCTGCCTGCACAATATCCTGCAGATCGGTCAACTCTGCCAGATTTGTGCCCTCAGGGTACGCATAACTAGAAGTTTTTGCGTTGGAAAAAGTGATCGCTTTTCCACCGGTAAGAGATTCGGCGACAAGGTTTTGCCCTGCCGCCGTAATAATCGCTGATCTGTAAGTTCCCATTTTGATCTCCTTATATTGTTGTGATTCTTGTTCCGATCAGGTATCCACCCATAACTATTCCGTAAGGGTTATCGTAAACATTCTCGTAATAGACGGTTTGCTCGCAAATGCTTTGCGTGATACCACCCATATACAATTCGCTATCCACATAATTAACGGCTTCCTGTTCTGCGTCGATTTCCAGATGCGCCGGGATGACGTCCCAAAGCATATCATACAAAAAAGCAAGGGCTCCATAGTCGTCAGTTGTCAATTTAATGTATATCTTACTTGCAACCGGATCCACTTCGAGGACATAGCCATCTGGGCCAAACATATTTGTAAGCATATCGTGCAAAAAGCCGATTGAAAAAGGGACTGTAAGGCTCAGTTTTTGAAGCACTCTCTGCCTTCTCAGTTCCAATGAATCACCTGGACGTACAGTAATTTCGAGCAACTCCTCCCAGAATTGCAGCGTAATTACATCACAAGTTTGGATATAATTGTTGGCTGCAACCTGATACATAGACGTTTCAAAGCCATCCACTGCATAGCCGTGGGCCTTTAAAATCTCCCGGAATTCTATTACCGGGCGAAAATACATTGGCAGCTGTTTAAATAGCGTGTCGTAGCTATTCACCGTTTATCACCACCGTTCCAAGCACCGGAATCTGCTGAAGCTCCGCTGTTTCCGTCAGTTCCAGATCATTCGGCGAACCGTTAATAAGTACATTTGTCATGTTTACTACGGAACTTATCTGCAGCACAGCATAAATGATTCTCGCGACATAAACCATCACGGGATAGCTAACAGTATACGTCTTTAATGGCTCTCCCCATGTTCCGCATACCTCATGGAGATACTCAGAAATCTTTTCTTCTATCTCCGTTTGATATGTCGCCACACCGTCCTGGACAGAGCCTTCAAATTGTATATTGCAAGTGATATTGAGTGTCAATTCTGTGGCCGTCGTAATCGTAACCGCTGCGCCTATAGGAGCCATCCCATAGCCATCCGGCGATGGGGTGTTTCCGCCGTCTTCAGATGGGCAAATGATTTCCTGTACTTCACTCACAACGGCCGGCAACGCAGGCTTAAGGTCTGCCCCAAGGATGCTACATAAGACTGTGCCTCCCCCCTTCCATGCCGGGTATACCTGGACAGCACCCACGCCGTTAATAGCAAGGATCGCCTGCCGGTATGCTGCTATGTTCCCACCAAAAGCCTGTGCTCCAAATGAGGCAAAATAGCGCGCCCGCAGCGCCTCGTCCGTTTCTTCATCCGTTCCCGCTGTTATGATCGTTCCGATACTTGCCGACGTAAGGCCAGCGATCGCAGATACAGGTAAAACAGGCCCTGTGTAGCTGTTTCCACCTACTCCAGGCGTCTCACATGTCAATTCATAGATGTAATCTGTATCATGAGAGATCAAGTCCCCAGAAACAAAAATAAGCGAATCAGCGCCATTTATGGTTTTAAAAGTACTGCCTGCGGGGATCTCCACGTTAAAGGTTCCCTGCCGTACAGCTGCCCTTGCCGCATTCCGGGTAATGCCACGAGTAACAACGATCAAATCCAAGGCCTCTCCTACAGCTGTCACCGGATTGCTGTTTTCCTGGATCTGATTCAAGGTCATATAAGTGCCTTCCAGGTACCATGCAATCGGCCCTATAGCTGTTTGGATAATGCTTCCCTCACGCGTATCCAGATTGGGATCCACTTGCCCAAGCATCGCCTTTTCAATTTCTTTTTGCGTGTATCCACTTAAATCAAGCATTAACTGTCACCTCTTGCCGTAAGTCTCCATATACCGTATGGACATCAAATGTCACGGTAAGAGCCCCAGCTGGCCCTTCCGTAAAAACGTAATTATCAGCAGACAGGATCCGGCCATCAACCGAAAAAGCATCTGCGATGCGGCGTGGAAGTTCTGACTGAATGTAGTCCAGCGCTTCCCCAGGCAGACTTTCCAATTCAACGCCGAAATTACTGCTATATATTTGCCACCAATAACGTTCCGTGTTAAGTATGATTTCCACGGCCTGCCGCATTGCAGGGAGGCCCGTGCCTACCCCCGCGATCTGGCGAGTTGACCAATCGATCAGGAACGTGTTTGTTGGCAACTCCACATATTCGAGGGGGGCAGATACGCCTACCCCTTGCGGTAATGTTGCCATACTACCTCCTTACTGGGCTTTTGACAGTACAATGTACCGTTGTCCCTTTGAGACACGGAGCATTGCCACCTTATCGCCAACTGCAAGCCCTTCTGTCACCCTGACAGTAAGATGCGGCATATCTTCTGATACTCCATCAACATCAACGATTCTTTCCATAACAGCCGAGGTGAGCGTAATTGCGGCGGCCGGTATTGACTGCATAGAGCCCTGCACCTGGATCGATAAGGGAGAAATGCTTGTCACCGTACCGAATGCAATATCTGCCGGCTTTTGGGCTGCCTGGTTATTCTGTGAGATCATATTAAGTACATCGATCAAATCAGACAATCATATCACCTCCCAGGTTCTGGAAATCCTTAACCTCGATACTCATTGTATGGTCATCCCCGTCAAAACTGTGCGTCACTTTTTCGGCAAGTAATAGGCGGGAGATAGCAAGAGACTGAACGGATCCAAGCCTGATAGGAACAATCATCCCGGCCCGGAGCCCCGGCAAGCCCAAAGCATCAATGGAAAGCGTCTGAACTACACGATTATAATATTGCAAGTACTGCATACACATCTGTTCGATCTGAGCGGCATTCATGTTTTCGTCTACCTGATCGTAATACTGCAATAGGCCCCATTTTGTGATTGTTTCGCTGTCCTCTACAATATAGGTATCCGCCCGCCCCGTTTCGCTGTTCGCCCTAACCAGCTTTATCCGATTATAAGTGTCGCTGTCAATGTCCCTCTTGTAAGAAAAATCCGTTGCAAGGCTTCCATCCCCAATCAGAGTAGGAATCAACATATTCCGCGCCTCTGCCAATGTCAGCGCCCCGGCATTATCATAGAAAACATATATCTTTCCTGTCATATAGATCGTTTCCGCCAGCGCATCGAAAATGATATCCATGCAGCTCTCGTTTTCTTTTATGAGGCATGGAAACGCATACCCTGTATCCTCCATCGCGCCGCAGACCAGCCCGAAATCCGCTGCGATCTGCTGGATAATCTGAGGAAGCGTCATGGCTTCAAACACATAGGAAGCATTTGCCTTCAGGTATCTCAGTTGGTCATAAGCGGTATATTCCACTTCTCCGTCCCGGTTCTGTTCTGCCGTGAAAACATAGCCGCGGAACATCCTCACGCCATCTACGGCCATGTCCACGCAGCTCCCCTCCGGGATTGATATCCCATTCTGCTCCAGGACGGTGAATTTCAGCTGCCCGGGGGAATCCATCCTGTTTGTGGTCAAATCCGCACTTATAGCTGCTGTGGAATAGTCCGCAATGCCGCCCTCAGGGGACTGAACCTGTAAAACAAAACTGTCCATGAAATCACCCCACGATCTGGAGCTGGTCAGCCCGCAGCCAGCCATACGAGCCGATATGCACCGGGTATGGGTTCCCGTCGGCCATGCGCGTCACCGTTGTCTGGAGGTTATTGGCCGTCCCAAAAGGGCGAGCGCCGTAACTGTCATACCAATATTTCCCATTTGCGATCACTGTAGCCCCGACCCGCAGGACAGGCGTTTCAATGGGCCTTTCCGCAGAAGCAGTTGCCTGGGTCTGCGTCCCCGTCCCGATCAGCGTCACCACACGCGGAGAATAATCCTTATATTCCCGCAAGGTAATGCTGTAATAGATATCATCCGGCTCCCCACCCTTATCGGTTGTCTGGAAGTCGGAGATGATACACCGCATATTTGTATCGTACAGACGGCTCCGGGTTATGATAAGCCGGCCCTTTTGCTTCCCCTCCATAGCCGCCGAAAGGTTGTTAACATAGCTTTGCGGCGAGGAAGCCCCTGCATTAACATAAGGATCTGTGGTCGATACCGGTAAAAACCCCTCCCACGAAACCTCCTTCAGGGAGGGTTTGCGCTGCACTACCACCTGGCCGATTCCAATCACATCGTAATCTTTGTTGTCTGTCGGATATCTTATTTCAATTTCTTCCGGGTTGACCGGGAGCAGCATGCGGCCGCCCCCAAACTCAATATAAATTTTCGCTTCTGGTTCCAGTTGCGGCATGGCAACCTCCTTATCCGTGTGCCACGGACGTGTGGGCCGCAGCCTGTTGTATGAGGACTGCTTTTAACTTCTCGGCCACATCGTCAGCGGTTAAGTTTTTAGCAGCGCTTTCTGGTATGGACACGCTGATATTGGGGGCCAGCGTCTGCAATTCTACACTGTTCATATAACGGCGTTCCGCCAGGTCGCGGTAAAGCTTCAGATCCTCGTCAGCAAGGGTAACATCGCCCTCAATACTTTTTACTTTCCCCACGCTGCCGACATCGCCTATGCTGCCAATCGAGCCTCCAGCCCCAAGCCCTGAAAGGCTGCTGCCCAGATCGCCCACGCCTCCGGCAATATCTTCCAGGCTGAAATTCATGTTATCCATTTTAGCCCCAAAGTTACTGCCCATTTCCATTCCTGCAAGGACATTCCCTTCCACGTCCGTAGTATCCATCCGCTTGATTTTGATTTCGTTTTCGCCAAATTTTTCTGCAACAAAATCATTCACTTTATCACGGAATCCCGATACAGCCCCGGCTATGTCGCTCCCCAGGAGCGCATCGATTGCCTGTGCGGCCGTTTCGACTACCCCCAACACTGTATCGAGCAGCCCTGCAAACAAGTTCGCGATAGCTGCGACTGGATCGTTGAATACATTGGCAAAAAACTCCACAAACGTCGCGATAATATTCCACCAGTATGCAAAAACGGTATAAACGACAGTATATAACCCGCCTAAAACCCCGCCGACAACCTCACCGATCTGTTCCCAACTCACGCCCAATTGCTTAAGCAGGAATATCAGCCCTACCACAGCCGCAAAAACCAATAGCAGCGGCCAGTTAGCCATCGCCCATGCAACGGCAGCAGACGCCCCGGAAGCTAAAGCGGCCACTCCCGCAGCTGCAAAAGCTGCGGCAATCCCAAATAGGATAGGGGCTATATAATCCCAATTTTCCACCACGAAACCAGCTCCTGATTCAAGGATGCTGATCACCCCGGAAGCCGCGTCTGCAAGCAGATCCATCCCGCCTATCAGCCCATTAAGGACTTTTTCCCCTGTGTCGCTGTTCAGGAAATCATTCATCTGTTTACCAACACGCTGGAAAGCATTCATCCCGGCATTCTGTACCATCGTCATGGCGTCCTCGTAACCCATTGGGATACTTTCAAAATTTTCATTGATTTCGTCCGTTGCCGCCAGTATGGCATTTTTCACCACATCGGCAGTTAACTGTCCATCTGACGCAAGTTCCCTGATTTCTCCGATGCCAACACCTAAATAGTCCGCAATGTTGCGTATCAAATTAGGCGCTGATTCAAACACCGCATTCAGTTCTTCCCCCCGCAGCAGACCGGCAGAAAGCCCCTGCGTCAGCTGGAGGGTCGCGGAATTCATTTCTTCTTGCGATGCCCCAGCAATTTTAAACTGTTTATTGAGGTTCTCTGCGAACTGGATTGTTTCCGCATTGCTGTCAAACGCCTCTTTTGCGTTCATGGAAAGCCTGGTAACAATATTCGCTGTATCTGTATAAACAGATCGTGATCTCTGCGCCGATTGATAGATCATCTGCTGCAGTTTTGCTGTGGATTGTGCGCCATCATTGATTAGATTGAGCTTTGCGGTCATCTGAGTCATAGTATCAGATATCCCAACCAAAGTCCTGCCCAGCATTATAATTCCTGACACAGCTATAATTTTCCCGAAAGCAGAAGCAAGGTTATTTGCTGATTTTGTGGTTTTATCCACTTCCTGTTTGTGTTGCTTCTGTTTATTGATAATTTCTTGCAATGTCTGGTTTTGTTGCTCCAGCTGGTCGCCAAGCTGGCGGATAGAGCCGATCACGGCGCCGGCGGATTTACCCATTGCACGGGTAAGATTTTTGTCTAGGTTAAATGCAGTTTGCGTCGCCTGATTTCCCAAATCATTAAATGTCCGGAAGGAGGCGGAAAATCCGTCAGTAAGCCTAAGTGTTTCATTAATGACGCCCATTCTCCTTAACCTCCTTCATTTCTTTCATGATCAATTCCCACATGATGATTTTTTCCCTGAATGGGATCCTTATCGTTTCAGACGGCAACGTCCCGTGGTTGCAAAGCATGTATTGGCATAGCCGAGAATCCAGCGAATTCTCGGCCACTATTTTTTTGCCTCTTCCTCAAGTTCCTCAATTTCATCTTCGGATGTTACAACCCCATTCATGTCCTTGATCGCTTTGACCAATTTCGAATACTCCCCGACGCTAAGCATCCTTCCAGGGACGTCCAATGGATTGACGGTCTTGTAATACGCGCACAGATCAGAGTTTTTAAAATCAGGCTCCACTACGCATGCAGAGACAAGCAGCTTCCCATATTTTTCGTTATCGAGTTCCTGCAGCACCTGGCCATCCCGTTTTTTCTTCTTTGTCGCCTGTGCGAGCAGCTTATCATTTGTCGCCTGGTCTATCGCGCGGATAATAAAAGGGACGGGCTTCCCGTCTGCCCCATTAAATCTTTTAGATATTACAATCTCCTGCGTCTCTTCCATTACCGGGGGCTGCATAAACGCCCTAATATCTCCCATAACATCCTCCTTATATTCCCAGCTGAGCCGGGGTGTCGTTGAAATAGTTCAGCACCTCAATATTCGTATAAGAAAAGCCCACTTCCATTTCCAGAAAATCCGCGTCTGCATCCAACTGGGCCACTGGAAGTTTTTGCAGCTTAACATTATACAGAACCACCGTCTGTGTTCCCACGCTCGTCGCAGGATCGTCGTTTGTGATCTGCAGTGTAAAATACGGCAGGCGACCTGTTTTCAGGTACTCCTGCAGGAGCCTGAGAAAGTGAGGCGTGCCATAATAGATCGTCATGGTTCCGGTTAAGGATACGCCGGTTGTTTTCTTCTGTACCAGCGTAGTGCCGACCACTTTAAAATCCGTTTCCTGAAATTCCGCATCAGACTGGAATTTCTTCATATTGAACATTTCAATGTTCTGGCCGTTGAGGGTCATAAATGCGCTGCCTTGTTTTCCGTTCAGCGCGTCACGTTCTAACAGAAATGGCATTGTTCATATCCTCCTTTCACTCCGCTTCCACGTTAACTGATACGGTTACTTCCATGTAGATTTTTTCAACAGAATCCACCGGCTGAATCGCCACATTGACAAGAACAGAATCAATCGTTTCTCCGGCAAGGACTTCCACATCATCCGCCTCAAAATTCTGTATACCGTTGTTGGCCATCATCTCATTGAGATATCCGACAATCCATCCCCTCAGCAGATTCCGTCCAGCATCGTTGTTATCTACCTTACCGATAAAATAATTGCTGAAATACTCATACACATCATTGCAGAACTGCATAACAACGCGCATCAGGCGATTTTTTGAAAACTCCTGTCCCTTGTCCAGCGTGTATGTGGTCAGGGAATTAATATCTGTGCAAACTTTAACGGAACCAAAGTTATCAATAAAGCAAAGCTGTCCGGCCTCAATAGCTGCCTGCGCCTGTGCATCGGTAAGCTTCGGGTTCGCCTCTGCCGCATTGGGGTATCTGGCATAAGTAAGGGACTGATAATACAGCGCCCCGGCCTCTGCGCCGCCTACCCACCATGTCGCCTGCTGGGCGGTCAGCTCCGTCCCGTCGTCCAGAATCACCCCGTTATTGACGGCAATCACAAACTCGCTGTCGCTGTTTGCCGCAGTGTTCCCGGCCATGACGGCCTGACATTTCTTTCCAAGGCTGTTCGACATACGTTCCACAAACGCTGCATACGCCTGGATTGTCGTGGTGTCAGAACCATCATAGATCAGGATATCAAACTGGTAAGGTTCAATTGCAGTCAGAAAGTTGGAATAATCCGCCGTGGCAACGGTAGGATCCTTGCCTCCCGCAAGAACTTCTCCTGCGGTTTCCGTGATTTCGGTACCAGTTCCGGCAAATGCCACCCACATATTCGCCGTCAGCTGAGACAGGTCCGTAATGGTCTGCCCATTCACGATTGTTCCATCAATCACGGTAGAAACGTCATAGGTTCCTTCATTGTCCACCTGTTCCGCGATAATAACTGTGATATCATTTCCTCTGATGCCGTCATACAGGGCAGTTACGGTCAACGCACCGATTGTGGCCGTTGCTTTTGCTCCGCCTGTGCCTGCAGGACGGTATAACAGGATCTTATTCGGGCCTGCTGTGGTGTCGCTGCCTTTCATCATTTCGCGTAAAAACATTGCCTGCGGGGTGGTGATATCATAGCCGATATACGGTCTCAAATCCTCTCCCGGGATGATCGTCTGCACCACGCCAGACGGCCCCCAAGAAAGCGGTTCGGCGATTGCCACAGTACCGCGGTCGCCCACATTTGCATTGATATTTCCCTGCGATTTTACATTAATGTACACGCCGGGAAGGACTTTGTTCTGGCTCTGCCAGGTGCCTCCTGCCATCTTACTTACCTCCTTTCAGCGCCGCGTCAAGTGCGGCTTTGGCTTCATCGACCGTATATTCAGGCTCCTTCAGGATCACCTTTGCGAAATCACGCTGGTACCCCGCGAGCGCCTGGCTCTTTAAGAGCATTGCGGTCGGATATTTCTTTTCAGACTTCTTTGGTTTTGACTGAGACATTGTTTTCCTCCATTATCATCATCGGATTGGGCTCGCGTGGTACAGATACACGTTGCCGGATGTGAAACTGATAGTGCAATTCGTCGTCCTCGGTGCTGGCCTGCCGCTCATAAGTATGTAGCAGGAGAGATGAGCCGCTTGCATCAAAATAAGAGAATAACTCAAGGTTTTCGTCCAGATATTCCTGAATCGCCTGAATTTCCTCATTTCCATTCGGGATATTCCTTTGCTGAACAAATATCACCTCCAGCCCAAGATCCCGGTAAAACCGCCCATCTACCTCTGAAGTGATCGTTGATGGCATCATAAAAATAAAAAAACAGGGAAATTCTGTCCCCTGTTGGTTTGGGCTGGTGTAAACCGGATAAGCAGGATATCCAGCTTTCAATATCCCCGCTATGCAGTCAAGCACATTTGCGATTGTAAATTTCATTTGAATCTCTCCCTCACGCGCTTATCCAGTTCTGATCTGACGACTGTGCGGTATTTCCCAATAGCTTTTTCTTTCATGTGCAACCCCTGTACATAAGTGGTACGGGTACCCACAAACATACCCCCCATTGAAGGATCCACCTTTTCCAACATGCCTCCATTTTTGATAAGACCAGGGACAAAATGTTTATCCACACGGTGCCCATTGTTCACATAGCTGGCGTACTGCATATTGTTTGCGAGCGTAGTCTTTGCCGTGCTTCCTGTCATTTCGGGTGTGGTATTGCTGTCAACCGACCAGTGTTGTGCCATTTCGCCGCTTCTGGTATTCGTCCCGGCAATCTCTGAGCCATTCGGCGGTGTATTCTCGGTAGCTACCCGCACAGCCTCAATCGTTGCACCCTCGGCAACTTCTTTCATAATCTTAGGCACATCCGCACCAGCTTTTCTCAGTTCTTCCAACCGTTTTCGCATCTGGCTTCCAAAGCTCGACATAGTATCACCCCACAATGTTTTGCATCAGGAGGCCAACCTCAAGATGCTCAAGTCCAGTAAGGGCCCCACCTACCGGATCGTAATAGTGTTGTGGGTTCCCGGCAAAATACCGTTCCGGTTTTCCGCCGTGCCCCAGCGTTCCGCCACGGGTTACAAGCAGTTCATCTCCGGCAATGATGTCGACAGTAACATCGCAGGCAAGTTTATCCGTTGACTGCTCACGCGCGGCATTGCTGGTCATATTGGGGCCGTTCTTTTGGCTGCTGTACACCCTGCAGGGGATCGCAAAGCCTACCTGCTGACGCTCTTGCCGGGTGATGTTTCTCCGTGTACTGTTAACTATGCGGTATACATCCACAGTGTCCGTATACCACCCAGAAAAAATAGGATTGTTCATCCGCACCACATGCCTCCCATTCCGACCTGGCGGGCCAGCGTGACGAGCTGCGTCCCATACTGGGTAGCATTCCAGGATCCCCATTGTTCTGTCCCAGCCGTGATTGCGCTATTATCATAGCTGATCGATGTATCGCCCATTGCAGCGGTTTTTACCACTCCAACCTGCGCCGCACCGTTGGCGACCTGCGCAGGAGTGTCTGAGCCGGGAGCATACGTTTTCAGGTGCATTGCCGAGAAATGAGCCACATACAGGCCAGCGGCATAGCGCCACATGCTCCCCCAGCGAGAAGGAAGAACGCTATCATTTGCCTGGGTTATAAACATCTGCAGCATCTGTTCCGGCACCAGGCTTTCAGCTGGCTCATCCTTGCTGAAAAACTGCGGGAAATCAGCCTGGAACATCTCAGCGGCATACTCCCCTTTTTCCCCGGGCTGCGGGATATTGGCCGCAACCGCCTTAGCCCCCTGAAAATAAGGGATCATAGGATTGACATAATCATACGGCCACATGCCCGCACCTCCTTATTCGGTCTTTGATTTCCGCCTTGTTTTCGGCTGGCCAGCTTCCTTTTCCTCTTCCGATTCGACATCCGCTTTGTTTTCTGCGTCCGGGCGTATGTCTGCAGCATCAGCTTTTGCCGTAGCTTCCGCATCTGCCTTATACAGCGCCTTATCCCTGTAGGTTTCCGGGGTGGCTACCAGACCGCCCTTGATGGCACCCTGAATTACGGAGCTCTCAAATATATCCTGAGGGATCTCTCCGATGTAGTCCTTTTTTACAACGTAAGGCGAGCCATCAGCCCGCCTTACCAAAAAATTTCTCTTTGAAATTATGAACATATACGCCCTCCTGTGTCAGATCTTGTCCACATATACAATCGTCTCACCGTAAAATACTTCGACCTCAGAAACGTTTCCGGCATAGGCCGTATCGTAGCAAAAATACTGCGTATTCGGGCTGGTCATTGCTCTCGTCAGAGGAACCAGTTCATCCATTGCCAGGAAGCGTTCCTTGTTGCAGTACACGACCATTCTGTCGGAGGAGCCGTCCGCCGCAGCACCCTTGCACCATGACGTCGCACCGATAAACAGGTCAGCACCATTCTGCTTCGCCACGTTGTTCTCCAACAGGAAGGTCAGAATCGTTTTTTCTGCCAGTTCTGAAACGCGGGTGGTAGCCAGATAATTGTACTGCTCATACGGCATGACGATGTGATTCGGTACAGCGTCAAGGTCGTATTCGGCCTGCTCCCATGCAGTGAGGATCGCGGTGTTGATATCGCTCAGGATCTGATCCGGCGTTTTGCTCTTGAAGGTTGTTCCGCTGGAAGCGCCGGTTGCCGCTGCGTCCGTTACGAGTGCATCGGGATTATTCAGAAGGCCGGTGGTTCCGTAGGTCTTGAATCCCACATAGGCGTTCTCATCCATGTGCTTATCGTAAGTCATACGCAGGCCATCTCTCAGCAGGCTGTCCAGATTTCTTCCGGTCATGTTTCCGCGCTGCATGTCGATCCACTGCACACGGGTTCCGGCGGCGATCATGTGGGTCTTAAATAGGCCCTTGCTAAAATCAGCCTGTACCATCGGGATTCCATTTGCGCCGGCAGATGCAACGATACCCTCTCCGGAGCCTCCGGTAATTCCATATCCTACCTGCATAGCAGAAACAAATTCCGCCCAGCCTCCGCCGACACGGATTGGAAGGTCTCTGGTGTATGTGAAACTGGTAAGCGGAGTGCGTACCATCATATTGCGCTTTTCCAACTCTGAAGTCAGGAAAGCCTGCCCGGATGCGATACCGTTTGCGTCCATTGCGAAGGCTCTGACCGGTCCGCTGGCCGCCCTGTCAAGTGTTGCGGTTCCAACATTTTTGAAAGCCATTGTTATTTCCCTCCTTATACATTGATGATAGTCATGATGCGCATTTCCGCAATCCCGTTCGCATCTGCGCCGCCTTTCCATGCGCAGTTTGTGAGCTGTACGGAATTGGTGCTGTCAGCAGCCGCCTCGAGACCGCCCACAACGGCATTGGGGTAAGTGCCGGTGTTCAGTTTTACGCGCATATACACGGCACCTCCGGGTGCAGGAGTGCCGTTCTGGCAGTATACATTGACACAACCGCGTTTCATTACAGGAACTGCCTCGCCAGGATGGTACTGGCCCACGTTCTGGTTAAGATAGTCCGTCGCGGACTTAATCTCACGCACTGCGATTCCCATAAACTGAGCGGCGGTGGATGCATCGCCGGGAAGCGTTACGGACGCTGCATTTGCAGAATCCCTTACAACGGCAACGCCAAAAGGTACGGCTGCGGCGCCGGCCAGTGCATGAGTATCAATAACAGAATCAGGCTGGCGGGCATAAGAGCCTGCGTAGCCGTGGGGCATTGTCTTTCCAATTACCTGTCCATTCATGGTAGTTAATCCTCCTTCTTGTTTTTGTGCGGGTTCCGGGCATCATAGAGTGCCTGGATTGCATCAAGGTCCGCCTGCGGCTTATTGTCTGATGTGTGCTGTGCGTTCTTCTGCGCGGCCTGCATGATCTTGGCAATGTCAGACGCGCCATCCTGTGCAGTTACGCACTTAATCAGGGCATCAGACACAGCCCTGCGCTGCGCATCGTCCTTGATCGCGGCAACAGTGGGCCTCATAGCCTTAAGGATTCCAGCGGCAAGCGCCTTGTCCATTCCACCGCAATCCTTTCCGGTATCCATCTCTTCCGCAGGCACTACATGCGCTTCTTCGCTTACTTCGCCGCCCGTAAGCTGTTTGATCGTTTCTTCGATTGGATCGTTGTCAGCCTCGGCCGCTTCTTTTGCTGCTTTTCTCGCAATCAACTTCTCAAGCAGCCCATCCAGTTCTGCATCATCCATGTTGTCAAACAGGCCGCCGTCTTTTGCGGGTTCCTTCTTCTCAGGCTCAGGCTCTTTTTCCGGTTCATTCTTGGTTTCCGGCTCCTCATCCATTATGGATGCAGCATCCTGCGCCATCTTCGCGATTTCGTCCGGCGTTCTATCTTTCGCCGCCAGGCCGAACAGCTCAAGAATTTTTTTCTTCATAGTTCCTTTCCTTTCTGGCGGTTCTTCCGCCGGTTGAATTGTATCTGAATCTAAAATAGCAGCCCGCTTCCCGGCTCTTCCCCGGTCAACAACTGCTACATGATTCCCTCTGATATTTTTTTGGTTATACGTTCCGTCCTCGTTCGGTTCGTATTCGCATTCATAACCGCAGCTGATCTCACGTTTTCCGTTCTGGATCGCATCGATCAATTCCCGGTCATGAATATGCAGATCAGCAAGAATATAATCTGACCACTCGCCAGTTCCGCGTCGGATGTTTTGCACATGGCCCTTTTCGTAGATTGCTACATCATCCGGGCCAATCAGGTCGGGAGGGTGATCGTTTGTCGCAGGCTTGCCCTCAAAACTTGCCAGCGCTGCCTGGGCAAAGACCTCTTCCGGATTTCTGTGCACCGTTACGATCCGGTCGGCATCCTTTCCGGTTAAGCCGATTTCATTGCCCATATATTCCTGATCTCCCGTCCGTGCAATCGGAACATTCCGGCAAATCAAAAAGCCCTCGCCAGTTTCCAGCTGGTTAGGGCTTATCGTATATCCATAATATTGCAACATCACTCAACACCTCCGGTCTGCTCGGAGATCGTCCCGGCCTGGCCGGTCGTATATTTCACGATCATATCCTCGATAATGACGGCGTGATCGCTTTCGTCTTTAAATATTTCGATTAGCTTTTCTTTGTCCGCAGCTGTAGGTGCCATAAGGAGCATCGCGGCATATAACCGTTGTGCCTGTGCCTCTTCGGCGGCGGCCTTCTGCAAAATCTTTAAAAATTCCTCAGTCACTCAGCGCCTCCTTAATTTTCCGGTTCTGTTCCCGGTATTCAGCCTGCAGTTTCTTATATATTGCATCGTTCGCTTGTTTGTGCTTTCGAAATGTCTCAAACGTCTTATAAGCCTTGTCCCCCAGTACAGCACGGTATTTTCGCCACTGCTTCATGTCTGCGAGCAGTTTTCTTCGATTCCGTTCTTTTTCCTGGTATGCTTTGATCTGTTTTTTTGTCCGTGGATCACGGCTCAACGGATTGAGCATGGGATCAGAAAAGGCAATGTCCTTCCTGATCTGCTCGTCCGTCTTCTCTATAGTGGTATACTTAATTAGGCTATGCAGGCAATTCGGGTGGATGTTGAGGTAAGTATTGCTCAGATCATCCGCGCCTGCCGGATCAACCTTTCCGAAAGCGAGTGTCAGCGGAGGGAAATTGGGATTCATTCCGCTTTTGCTGTACACGCGCCCTTCCAGCGGGGCGCATACCGGGCAGGTGCTTCCAATCTTGACAATCTGCCAAAGATCCCATTCGTCTTCCGTGAGTACTGCAGCAACTTCTGCCTGTCTGGCAGTTGTCCGGGTGGCCATGTTGCAATAATCATACAGCGTCCACTTTCTCCCGGCCTTATCCACAAAAGCTGTGATCCCCTGATTCCTGAGTTCCTGCGCCATACGGGTACTGGTCTGCGTCCATCCAGTTCCTGCAGCCTCCTGTCTCAGAGCCTGATGCAGGGCAGCTTCCCGAAAAGGATCGGCTTCCAGCCTCGCCAGTGCGTAGAATCCCTGAACGGTCTTATACGCTGTTTCTGCGGCCTCTGCGATTTCCCCGATCAGATTTTCAGACAGCTGCGTTACCACCGACATCTGCGGAGAGGTAAGCGTTCTTGCGTTACGATAACCCGCCGCATCCTTTTCTGACCGATAGAATATCTTCTCAACCATCTGCGGGACATACGTCCACGTTTCATCCGTCATATTCTGCAGGATTGCCTGTACCCTTTCCAGGGCGGCCACTTCTGCATAATCAACATATCCGGCGGCACGCTTACGGGTAATCTCATCAATGATCTGCCGCTCAGTGCGCAGGAACAGCATCCGCAGATGCCGCGTCAGGTCTTCCGTTTTGGGAGGGCGTATCTGTATTGGCATACGTTATCACACCTCTTCGCTCGGTTCTCTTGGCTGGTTTTCCGTTAGTTCCAACCCTGCCAGTGGGTCAGCCATCAAGCGGCTGTTTGTGTACGTCTGTCCACGCGCCGCCTCAATAGCCTCGTCAGAAATTTTACTGTACATGCCCGTTTCCTCGCCAAGTGCCTGCAGCTCTTGTTGCGCTGTTGCGGCATCGATGAGGTCATTCTGGTACACAGCCAGCACAGCGTTTGTTTTGCGTTCTGCAATCTCTGCGATCTCCTTCGCATCCGGCGTCCACATCGGCGGGAAATCAATGTCCAGATCATCCGGGATCACTCCCCAGGCGGACAGAGCCATCACCGGAAGCAGACGTTCAATCACCTGCCGGAATTCGTTTTCCCGTAGGCCATCGATATAATCATAGTAATTCTGCATGTCGCTCTCACCGGTAGCGTTCAGACCGGCGGGAGAGCGGCCAAACAGCTTTGTAACCGGTGTTCTCGCAGCCCCGGCGACATCCATCATCATCCGGTCATACACTTCGGGCAGGCCGGTAAACGTGTATTGCGTGTTATGAATCGCATCTCCCTTGTTAATAACCCGCGTGCCAAAATTGCTCTCCATCATCGACTGCGCCGCCATCACATTCCAGAAACGTCGCTGCATTTCCGTGTTTGCGGTGCCGAGTAGCTGATCCAGCCCGTCTACCTCCATGTAATTGATGTTTGCCCGGAAGGTCAGCGCCGCAATATTGGCCGCCACATTATCATGCTTTACGATCTCATAATAAATCGCCTCAATTTCCGATTCGCCCCAGTACAGTTCTGTGATCTGCTCCAGCCACGGAAGTTCTCGGCCGATGAAGCGTACCACGCGGCTGTGATGCACACGCGCCACCATATAGCCGCTGGCCTCGTCCCTGATTGTATAATACGCTGGCAAGCCAAAATCCGGATCTGCGGGGTCTGTTACGATCTCCCCGTCTGGGTATACACCGCTCCACCTGTCAAGGATCTGCAGCCCCAGAAAACTGTCCGGCATCACCGTGTCCAGGTCAAGCGGCTGGCTCAGATCATTCTGGCCCTTGATGAGCATCACGCCAACTGCTCCGCCATACAGCCGCCCCCAGTACATCCCCAAAAGAATCTTTCTCCGAACTTGTGTTCTGCGCTCTAACTTCGTCATGCGGTCAATCCATTCTGGAGCAATTCCGCTTTTGATCTCATACCATTTACGGACAATATCGTTCGGGATGGTAGCGACAATGTTCTGGACGATCCAGTTATCTCGGTACAGGCTGGTCAATAGCTCATAATTCTGCGTCATGCGGGTAAGTGGATAGCTTGTGGCCTGCATGAGATCCATTGTCCCAAAGCCTAACCGCGCTGCAGGATTTGAGAAAGCGTCCATTGTATTAACAGGAACCTGCTGATTATTATTCAGTTTTTGCACGCGGGTTCTTTTCTTTCCCATGCGCATCATTTCCTTTCTATGTGCCTACCCGCCAAGCGGGAAGGGCGTTTATGCGGTACCGGAGAGCATCCGGCCCGTGATCTTTCTGTTTTACAGGTTTTTCTTCTCCACGTTCCTGCGCCTTATCATCCCAGACGTATGATTGCATCTCTGATCGCAGCCCCGTGCACCGACAATTAATCTTTAGCTTTCCGAACGCGAGCATCGTTGCTACTTTACGAATACCGTCAAGAACCTCATTATCCGCAGGCTTTACGACCCATCCACGGGAACGCAATTCCTGAATGAATGATGCTGCGGAAGGGTCTACAATGATAACACACTGATCTTCTGGTCTGCCGCCCATAAACTGCGCCATATCGTCCGCATACTCCTTATCTGTTTTCTGCGGATGGCCTGAACGCTGCGCCTCTTCCGATCGGCTGTCCCAGCGGTATTCCCTTTCGATCCAGATTGTTTCTCCGTCGTCCCACGTTTCCAAGAATACACAGGGGTTCGCGGTACCGTAGTCCACTGAGATCATTTTCTGTGCAGTGTTTGGGATATGAGGGGCAAGCGCGCTATATGTGCACTCATCTGAAAACATGGTATAGATCAGTCCCTCAGCTACCGCCCACAGACCTTTTATGTACCGCAAATAGAATACCCCAGCATACATGCCGCGGTAACGCGCCTTGATCTTTTCTGACAGGCTCAGGTTGTCGTCCATCGTGAAATGCAAATAAAGGCATTTTTTCTCTTTACACTTATCAATCCAGTTGACTTTAAACCAATGCAAAGGCCCACCTGGATTGCAGTTGAACCAAAATTTACTCCCTTCTACGGAGCAGCGGCCTGTTGCCTGGTTGACAAAGCTTTCTGGCATCAGCGCTACTTCGTCGAAAAAAGCACCGGCTGCCGTGATACCTTGCACCAGGTCTTGTGAGCCCTCATCTTTCCCGCCAAAGATATAAAAATAATTGGTTACTCCTTTTCGGGATACTTCCAGCATGTTCGGCGTTTCGCCAGATATGTGATGGATGCAGTGATATCCCCGGCTCCGCAGCATAGTCTTCAGGTTCGTGAGCACGTTTCGTTGGAAGGAACTGATCGTTTTTCCGGCCATGATGAAATTCTCGCCATTGAAGGTCTCCATTGCCCAAAATACAAAGGATAACGACATGGAGACCGTTTTTCCGGAACGAATAGCCCCGTCCGCAATGATACCCTCGTAATCTTTAACCGGACTATGTTCTGTCCACCAGTTGAACACCATTCTCTGTTTTTGGGAAAATGGTTTGAACTTAAATATTGCTTTCCTCTTTGCCTTCGTCATTTTCTTCTTCGGGCTCCTCTGGACTGTCAAATTCCTCCCAGTCTTCAGCCGCAGTTGCTTTCAGGGCATCTATAAATCCGTCGTCTTGTTCTTCTTCTGTATCCTTCTGGCCGCTCTTCGCCTTTACCGCAGCCGTCCGCGCTTTCTGCTCTTCTTGGTCTGCCTCTGTCCGATCAGATTGACCAGAGTATTTTGCAATCGCCTCATAAGCCTTGACATTACCGGCAAGCGCCTCTTTAATCATCGCCATATTAACAGCTGCCTCAAGGGTACTATCAAGCCCAAGGGCCTGCAGTATAGGCGTCCATTCTGGGCTGTCAATCTCGGCAGTAAGCAACAGGTTAAGCGTCTTTCTAAAATTGGCTTTCCGACGCCTGGCCTCTCCCGATGCCTTCCCGCCTTTTCTCCCACTCTCCCGCGCTTCCTCCGCGCTTCGGAACTGATATGGTATTATGTTTTCGTGTCCATGCGCCATTTCACCACCTTCCCATCTGGCTCGTTATGCAACATAAAAAAGGCGGCAACAACGCCACCTCTAAATCGTCGGTTTGGGGACTATCCCAATCCTGCTATAAATCCCGCAAAAAGAGCGCCCGGCTGGCAAGTACCGGACGCCCTTAAGAGGGGAGTGGAATTGTTATGATTTCAGAAAAGGAGTTGCCCTTCCTTCTGTGTCCAGTTTACACTATAACATTTTTAAAACGGACAATCCGGACAAAACGGACAAACTTTATTGGTCTTTCATAAATCTTTCAAATTGCTTTCTTACTCCCTCGCCTGTTGTCTTTCCTCCGAGCTGGCTTGCAACTTCCTCCCATGACATTTTATCAAATTGGCTCCACCGAATTATCCTTTGCATCCGCATCGGAACCGTCAGCATCCACTGCTCCACCTGTGTTTTTATCTCCGCTGCCTTGGCCTTGCGCTGCTCTAATAGTTCTTCTTCCTTTCTTTCTCTGACATCGTCCTGATAGGTAAATGCCGTTCCCTGGATTTTAAAGTGCTGCTCCTGGTATGGAAATTCTGGGTTACTCCCCTTTACGTTCGTCTGGATAATTGTCTTTCGCTTTTTCCGTAGGGCCCGGAGATCAGCCTCCGTCTCACGGATCAAAGCGCATGCGTCTATGTAGTCCTGTAAAATCTGCTTATCCATCGGTATCCCCTCCTTCCGCCATGTCAATCAAGCAACTGGCCATCGTATCTCATCTTTGCACATGCAATCACCGCCGCTATGTATCCTGCTGCCAGCACGGCGATAATGGCGCCGACAGCGATTAAGATTATCTTAGGCATTTAGTTCCTCCCTCCGGTTTAAAGTTCATCCACAATACTTCCTTTCGCGTAGATCCTGATTGCGTATATGTATCTATGCTTTCTTTGTGCCACCCTTTTAACAGGTCGGCATAAAGATTGCTATCATACCCAGATAAAATTACCGGGCCTTTGTGGCTGACAAGCGCTCCGATCAATTCTTCGTGCGCTTGATTATCCATCTCGTGCTTGTATTGTTTTCGGCATCTTGTCTCAAGTAAATACGGCGGATCCGCATAAATAAGCACATTGGGGTAATTAAATCTCTGTATTAAATCTATAGCTGGCCTATTATCAACCTGCACTCCTCGCAGCCGTTCAGCTGCCTGCAGGATCTGCTCGGGCAATCGGCACCATCCTAATGCCGCGTATGCCCTTTCGCGTCCTTGCACGTCGTTTTTCCACCCAACTTTCTCACCGCATGTCCTAAAGCCGTGTCCCATATTTAACCTGGTATAAAACTTTACTGCCTGATCCAGACTGTCCTTTGGCATCTCACTAAATGCCTTTTCATATTCCCCTCTTGCATATGGCGTATAATAAATAGCATGTGCAAGCTTTTCTGGATCGTCGCGGATCCATTCAAATAGATTTACCACATCACCATCAAGGTCGTTTATTGTTTCTATGTGACTGCGGGGCTTATTAAATAACACTGCTCCGCTTCCAAAGAATGGTTCCAGGTAACTATGGTGTTCCGGGAAAAAATCTATTATCCATTTGGCAAGTCTCCATTTGCTGCCTGGGTATTTTAAAATTGCATTCATTTTATTTCTCCCAAACCGGCATCTCCACGACCATCCCCAAATCCTCATATACTCTCCGCTTAATCTCGTCCAGGGTGATCTTGTCAGCCTCAAAATCCTTGTTTAGCTGCAGCATACCGTTTACAAATCGTTCCGCCCGTTCCTGCCTGAATCCGAATCCATCCCGCAAAACATATAGGCTCATCAGCATATTAGCCGAAAAGGCGCTTGCTGCTGCTATGTCCGCGCGGATACGGTTTTCTTTCATCTGGCGCAGGATGTCGGTTTTATTATCATAGTGTTTCTTGCTCATCTGGCACCGTCCTTTAATAGTTCACCTAAGCAATCGTTCCATCCGCAAATATAATCAAAATCTTCATGAGCATTCCTACTGTCTGATTCTAATTTATCCGGCACAGGCTTTATCGGACACCATTCTGGCCGTGCATTGATATCATGGATCCTTTTTATCATAGCAACGCAAATCACTTTCCCGATGAGCGTTCCGCACATTTCGCATCCGTCACATTTATCTGGGATATCCACCACAATGATTCCTTTGCTCATTCAATCCCGCCCCGATATCCCTCATTTATTGCCCGTTCAATCCTCTCAAGTTTGCAATCAGAGCAAAACATATTTTGGCACTTTTGATCTGATATCTCATCACAGGTTGATAATACCTCCCGGATCCTGCTCAATACCCTTTCAGGATTGTAGTCGCTCGGCCTGCATACCACTGTGTCTCTCATTACGGGAGCACTCCCAAGCCTGTCCCTTAAGCGATTAACCTTAAGGTCAACAGCCGCCTGTATCTCGTTATCGTAGTCATACATCATGATCACCTGTGCCACGGTAATAAGGACGTCTGCTGCTTCCTCAATGATGTTCTCCCTCATCCTCCGGATATCGTTTACTGTCCCAGATGGGCATCCGCGTCTGTATTTGAGCAAAGCCTTTGTCAGCTCGCTCATCTCTTCGATCGCCATGTCAATCTGCGCCCTGTTACCGTATTTACTGATAGCTTTTTGCAGCACTTCCGGATCCTTGATCTCTGGCAACACTGATTCCGGGGTTACTGGTATCTTTATGTATGCCATGCCAGCCTCCTTTACTTACTCGATTGTTTCAACATTAACCGGCGTCGGCAGCCACATTTTAGGGTTAAAGTTAAGTGTGTATTTATATTTGTCCACTTCCCCCGCCGTGATATCCTCAACAACGTACGTTACGTTATCGCTTAACCCTATAAAGTGCTTTTTGTATTCCCCGTGCTCGTCCTCTACGACGATCTCAAGCTGGTTGTCAGTCGTATCAGCTGTAATCGACATCTTCCCCGTCATTTGAAAAAGGACGTCCCCCTGCAGGCAATTAATAACCGTTATCTGACGTATATCATTAAAGTTATCCGCCTCCTGAGAGAGGTTATAGGACACTCTATCTGCCTCGTTGCATGCTACCATCGTCATAGCTGTAAACAGTGCCACAAATGCAAAACCTATAATTGTTTTTTTCATTCTATTACCTCCTGTATGTGTGTTAATTCTGCCCCTCTATCGGCTCCAAAACGCTGAGACGCGGCGTGTAATAATGCCTAATATTCCCATCTTTACCTGCTGCCACGGCCACAAGGGCCCGGTCGTTTTTGGATATGGCCGTATCAAACTTGATATGGCTTTTCTTGGCCCCGGAAGGGATAAACTGCTTTGCATTAACCCCACTCGGGATAACTTTCAGCACAACCCCTATTTTCTCCCTCCCGATACCCATTGCCGGGCTTTTCCAGCGCACCTTATCGCCTTTCTCTATCTCGTTCCTACTCTCAATCATTACCCATTCCTCCCGATCGTTCTCACATTCATTCCGTCTACCTCGACACGATCATTCACAGTAATAACCAGGCATTCCTTCCCGTTAATATACATAGCTTCCACCAGATCCAGCCTGTCCGGTGCTACTTCGATTTTTACGTCCGGCGTCTCAATCCTAAACCGGCGGCTGCATGCTATGTTCTGCAGTGTCAGGGTACCAGTTCCTACTGCTGCAGCATATCTCTGCTCAAATGCCTCCATCTTTTCTTCAGGTACCCCACATTCTTCAAACAACCGTCTCACATCTTCCTGGGACAGCATCACCGGAGCAGGAGAATCCTGCGCTTCCGCGGCCAGCTCTTCCAGGTGCTCATGGATTTCTGCTACCTCTGCATATCCTGCACCTTCTCCGAGCACATCAGCGATCAGCGTATGGAATGCGTCCTTCTGGCTTTCCGCAGACAGCTGTACCGGACAGCCGAACATACCCTGGATGAAATCCGGCTGAAGCTCTTCCGCTTTCCTGGCATTATACAGCATCCCATGTAAATCTGCCTGGCGGTCATTAAAGGCCGGGAACAGGAAGCCGTGCAATGGCTCTTCTACTACCCAGTCCCGGATCCGGTTCTCTACCCGGTTTTCCTGCGGCTGATATGCCAGCCCTGCCTTAGACAGCTTAACCGGGCAGATACATCCCAGTATGTATTCATATACCTCCTCAGAGGCATCGAACATTTCCCTTCCGTCAGAGGACTTCCCGGGAGTATCGTAGGTGCCATGGATCAGGATGATATAATAATTTCCCGGGCAGAAATAATTCTCGATCACTTTCTGGTAGAATTCATTCACCAGATAATCATTACTGAGCTGGCTATCCCGGAGCCTCAACAGAAAGTCCATTTTGCCGCCCGCTGCTTCTTCTTCCCGAGGGAATTCCAGATTCAACAAATTCTTTCCCAGATGGCCAGAAAGTGCCTTTTTGAAAATATTGAAATACTTGAATACCTCTTCTTCCGGCAGAGAAAGAAAGGCTTCTTTCATCGTTGCCCGGATGTTCTTCTCACCGTCCACATAACAGCTGCAGATCCGGTCGATTGTGCAGTGCTCTGCACAAAACTGCTTTTTGATTTCAGCGACCTCTTTTTTATTCATGATCTTTCCTCCTCATCGAATGGTTTCGTAGATCCCCTTCTTTGTGTTCCAGGATACCGCTACGGGCTGATCGCAGTTTAGACAGATCATATCGAACATATCCTCCTGCTTATTTGTCCTGTATCGGAATGAGGATCCACACTCACAGTTCACATACAACGGCACCAGATCCTCCACCGCAAACGCAGAGCCGCATTCCCTGCAGGTAAATTCCGTGATGGGGGTTTTGATGTTGAGCCCTCTTTCTACCCCACATTCCGGGCATTTCAGGTAAAGAAATCCCTTGTAACCTTCAAGCTTTGGGAGGGGGGGCGCCATCTTGGCCAGTTTCTGAACGTTTTCCGCACCCTTTCCTGGCTCCGACATAACAGGTTTTTCGATCGATTCATCCAGGCCCAACACTCTGCTGGACAACTCCCGGAACAGCCACATTGCCGTTTCATCGTCATAATCCCTTACTGCGCTTGCTCCCAGTATCGACACTCTTACTTTCATGATTTTTCCTCCTTAAGCATTTCTGATGGGCGTATATTTCACTTCCCCGCTTCGTTTGTGTCCATATATATGCCTCTCCTGACATGATCTCCTTCCCACACTCCACACAGTACCGTGGGATATCGGATTTTTTTTCTTTCTTTTCATTCCTCATTCGTTCTGCCTTCTTTCTTCCTGATGTAGTATTCCTGTACTGCCCGGAACATGTCCCGCATCAGCAGCTCGGCATTCCGGTTCACCTTCCGGTACTTCGCCTGCAGCGCATACCCGTCTTCCACGAACTTCTCCCACTGCTCATCTGTCAGCTTTTCATATCCATACTTTTCAGTCAGCCTCCACATATCACGCTGGAGGTTATAAATTACTGTCCGGTCGTCCATACGCACTCCATAGTTACAATTTGTCAATGAGTTACATCACGGTTACATCTCCGGTTACGCAAAAAACCTCGTATTTATGCGGCGGTTACAAGGTTACAATTTTTTCTGGATTCCTTATAAAGGGAAAAATAAAATTCTGAAAATCTGTGATTTCATTTTTTTCTCTATATAGCATGATTTTCAGCTGTAACCTTGTAACTTTGTAACCGATGCCAATTTCCCCAGTAATTATGTGGGTTTGCACGGTTACATATCTGTTACCATTGATGCAACCATGTTGGTTAAAATGGCAGCCTTTCATCTTCTGCAATCTCTTCAAATCCATCATCGTCCGGCATTTTTACCCAGATGCAGCGGATAGCTTTGCCAAAAAACTTTTTGTTTTTCGTCTTGCTGTCGCCTTGCATGGCTATCAGATTATTCTTTGATGCCCAGCTCAGGAAGGATTTTTTTGAAAAGTTACCTTTTTCGCAAATGCGGGAAAACGCATTTGGCTGAATAATCACATACCCGTTCTCGATACAGCCCCAGACCTCACCTTTATAGTCCCCGGTAAAGGAATCCGGTTTAAATTTATTGATGTTGATCTCAACTTCGCTCAGGATATACTCATAAGCCCTTTCATTTTCGCTCAGTTCCTCCCGGCTGATCAGGACGCGCTTCGCTTCCTCCAGAGGGATGCACTGCCCATCCTGGAACAAGTAGTCCGTGGCAATCCGGTCGGCTGTCAGGACAATGGACAGGGAAATACTCTGCTTCTCCATCTTTTCATCATCCCGCAGCTGCGCCTGGAATTCCGCCTGTATCTCCCGGATGGCGTCCGGCCCCAATTCCTTTACAACCTCAACGAATTCTTTTCCTGCAAAACCGTAATGCTTTTTCAGGATATCTGCTGTCAGCTGGGGATTCTGATACGCCTTTTCTCCGCATTCCAGTTCCAGGATCCGGTTCATGGCCCCTCCCTGGTTCACATAGGAGGACAGCGGCCGTTCCCCATTCGTCAGGATCACGTTCCGCCAGCGGTTCTCCCTGCGGATCCCCAGTTCTTTGTCAGACCGGCTCTTCCCCTTTCCGGAGCACAGGTCATATACGATGCCCTCAAAATTATCCCGGATGCGATCCGACGTCTTGCTGGTATCATCCAGCATCATCGGAAGATTGTTCAGGAAGTCCGCGCGGGCTTCCAGCGCGACGTCTGTAGATTTAAAATCACCGATGTAATTGCTCTCGTCTGGATTCGCCCACACGGAGCAGGCCAGCATCAGGCTCACAGTCTTTCCGCCTTCTGTCTCGCCCCACAGGTCTACAAAAAACGGCAGGCCTCCCAAAATGGAGAGCAAGACGCTGGCAAAGGATGCTGCCAGCATAAATTTCAGTTCAATCCTCCCGGTGGCACGCAGCTCCTTCACATGGTCATACCACCGCTCCCGGCAGCCGTGCTCCTGAATGCTTTCAAACGCCTGCTTAAAACGGCTGTCTCCGTCAAAAACGATTTCCGTATCATAGGGGAGGAAGCCTCCCCGGATCCATCCCAGCTTTGAGCTAGAATACTGCACGCTGATATATTTCTCATTCAGGTTTTCCACATCCGACAGGTAGCGCACCAACAGCTTCGCATTCTCACTGGTCACTGCAATCCCTCGCCCGGACAGCGCCACGATTTTGTTGGCGGAGGTCACGAGCGTTTTAGGGACGATGATTTCTTCCCATTTCCCGTTTCGTTTATAGGCCAGCTTTAGCTGCTCTTCTCCTGTTTCCAGATTTTTAAGGCGCTCTATCGGTAGAATGGGGTGATAGCACGCTACCACATCCGGCCTGCCAGTGTCTTGCACCCATATGCCATCTTCCCGGGCGATCCAGGAGCCGCAATACATCCGGTCATAAGGCCCCTCAAAATTTGTCCAGTTATCCAGGGACTGCAGCGGCTTCTTTTTTGCCGCTTGCTGCAGCTGCCGCTCCACTTTTTTGTAGGCAGATACCATTTTCGCAAACTTCGTTTTTACCCCCAGTTGAGCCGCCCGGTCTTCCAGGGTTAGCAGTACCTTGGCTTTATGGATTTCGTCCTCGTCAGAAAACACCTCATCCAGCGTTTCGTCCGAATAGACATCTTCCGCCGTCATGGACGCTATGTTTTTCACCTGGCCTCACCTCTTTTCGTTCAAATATTCCAGCCTGTAAATCACCTTCTGCCAGGCGTTGTACGCGTCACACCATGCATCAGACAGCGGCTGGTATAGCCTCACACACCAGTACAGGTCATTGCTCTGCCGGATCAGTTCCTGCTTCTCCTGCCGCTCCCGGGCTTCCCGGTTCCGGGCCGCCTCCTGGCCCTTCTGCCGCTGGTATGCCAGCCGGCGCTTCCGGAAGGACGGCTCTTCCCCTTTTTCCGGATATGTGCCTCCAAGCTCCTCAAAGGCTTCCCGGAAGGACAGGTTTTCCATCCGCTGCACAAAATCGAACACATCGCCGCCCTCTCCGCACCCGAAACAGTAATAATCTCGCTCATAAATCCGCATGGACGGCGACTTGTCCGCGTGGAACGGACAGAGGATAAATCCTCTCCGGTTCGGCTGCGGCAGCCCGTATCGGCCAAGAATATCTCGCATGGTCGTGTTCTGCTTGATCTCTTCCAGTGTCATGCCATCCCGCCTTCCCATGCGTCAAAATAGCCCGTTTCCAGCTTTTCCTTCAGATCTCGCTTCAGAATCTCATAGATCATTCTCGACGAAGTTTCCTCTCTGCACATGACCAGCTGCAGGTCATACCTGATCTGCCAGGCAAGGATGGAGGCCAGGTACGCATCCGGGTTGTACATGCTCCGGTACTTCCCGTTCAGCAGCTTCTCCCAGGTGGCGTTTTCCACAAGCAGATAGATCCTTGCGTCGTTCTCTTTTGCCCGGACAAACTCTGCTTCAAACCGCTTTCTCGATCGCGTGAAGCATCCGGCCAGCTCATCCAGGTCCATTTTTCTTTCAATCGCCAGCGGCGCGGCCACCTCATGCCCTGAATACTCCAGGAAACGTTTCCCATCCGGCAGGACGAAGTTATACGCGTAATCTCCATACGCGAGCGCCTGCCGGACGTGAGCACAGGGAAAGCGGCCGTACCGTTCCCGTGCTCTTTTTGTATCCTGCTCCCGAGTGTCTACCATCACGACCATCGACCGCAGGCAGTCCTCAATCTCGAAATGATTCATAACCATCACCTAAAATGGGAGTTCTTCATCAATTCCATCCGGGATATTCATGAAGCCGTCCGCATCCGGTGTCTGGCCGGTTCCTCCTCCGGTATGGTTCAGTAGGGTATCGTCAGGAATCTTAAATTTCCCATCCCTGATCCGCTGTGCATCGATCAGGCTGTGGCAGTTTGTGAAGAATCCATGTCGGCCGTTAAAGTCGTATTCCTTGTTGTTGAACAGGCCGCCGATCAGTTTGCCTTTCAGTGTCTTTTCATCCCAATTCCAGTGGTATCCCTGATTTGAGTTCTCAAACGCCTCCATGACCGTTTTGAAACGGCGCTTTGTCCAGACATCCTTTTCAGAACCATCATCCCGCGGGCAGTACAGCCGGTATGTTCCCTTCCATTTCTTGTCTTCCTGTGTCTGCGCGTCGAAGTTTCGCTTATAGAAGCCGGCCTGTTCTCCCTCCACGATATCAAACGCGATCACAAGCACATCGCTGTTTCCATTCCTTCCTTCGTCCAGGCGCACGTTCTGCACCTTCAGCACATACCCTCCGGCCGGGAGCCGCTCATTGTCAGAATATGCCTGGGTAGATTCATAATCATTCCATTTTTTCATGCTGTTTCTCCTCAATAATCTTTTAACGCCTCAATGACGGTGGTAATATCGTTGTCGATCTCTTTTTCCTGGAAAGCACCCATCGGGCTCTTAGCGGTTGAAAAATTCGCCTGCGTCTCGAATACATAGCGTCCATCAATGCATTTGCTGAGAAGCACTGTGGAAAATTTGCTCTCCAGAGTGATCTTGTCCAGCTTCCGGCCAGAGGTTTTGATTCGGGTAAACATATACCCATTATCGTCGTGGTCCGTCTGCGTATGCGCCACGAACACGATGGTCACATCATCACGCATGGTCAGGGAATAATCCACCAGATCATAGATGCTCTGAGCGAGGTCCTGCCATTTGTCATAGCCTTTCTCCTTCGTCCGGCGCATCTCATCCGCTACCATCAAGCCATTGAGGGTATCCACTACGACAACCCTGATATGTTTCATGCTGTCCTGCTCATTGACCTTTCTCAGTGCCTGCAGGGCAACTTGCGGGAAGTCAGTTACCAGATAGTTTTTCTTCTCCCCACTGAACTGCTGCTTCCACCCTTTCCAGGACAGGCCCTTCTTGTCGCAGTCAATATACAATGTCGTGTTCGGGTCGAGATTCCGCATGGATGTCGTCTTTCCCGTGCCGGATTCCCCGGCGATACAAATCACATGGCTCATTTTTTCTCCTTTCACTGATTCAATACTTTTGCCTGTCTCCAAAATCCACGTTTTCCGGCATTTTCCCGTCGGTTTTCCTCCATAAATTCACGATATCTTTCTTCGCCAAAGCGACGTACTTTTTCTTCTCGGTCTTTCAAAACCTGCCTGACCAGATTTTCCGCATCCTCAGCTTTGAAATATATTCGTTCAAACTGATCCTTTTCTCTTCTCTGACGCTTGACAAACGCGCCTATGTTATACCGATATTTCAGATATCGTTTTCCCGGATGATCGCTGATTCGAATGGAATTACAGACGCCATAATCAATTTTCAGGTATATGCTGTCCGTAGAATACGCATCGTACCGCTGAATCACGAAACCGTTTTTCAACAGTTCGGCAGATACTTGTTCTGCTATTTCATTACAATTTCCCATATTACCTGATCCTCAAATGCTCTCCGCGCTCCAGAAGATGCGCAAAGGGAAGATTCTTTCCTGATTCCAGCGCTTTTCTGATTGTTGTGATGTTCGGCTCCATACGGCAGTATTCTGCCGGTACAGGAATGTCAGGGATAATCTCTATTGGCTGAACGCCTCCGTTCCTCTGGATCCCGAAAGAGAACAGGTCTGTCTTGAATTTTGTTTTTCCGGTCTCCTTCATTGCGAAGAAAAGATTGTCTTTCAGCAGTTTTACGCGGTTCTCAAGCGTTGTCTGCCGCGCCTCAAGCCGCTTTTTCTCCGCCTCAAATTTCTTTGCCTCTTCGGACAACTCCCGGATGATCTTCGCGTAGTTGTCGGCCTTGATTTCCAGCTCGCCGTCAATACCTTCCAGCGTGTCCCGGATGACCTGCTCCTCCGTGCCGTCATCGTTTTCCAGCATTTCAAGCAGTTCCAGGTATTGCCCTGTCAGTTCGTATAATGTACTCATGATTTCTTCTCCTCTCCAAATACCTCTTCCTTCTTGGCCGGGAGCCCCAGCACTGCCATAATAGCGCTGGAACAGTATTCCTTCCCGTTCGTGATCATTGCCCGGATATTTGCCAGATCCCCCATAGCATTTATGCCGTCCACAAAATCCCCGTAAGGGACATATATCATCTTCTCATCCATCCGTTTTACCTCCCGTACATTTCCCGGATGCAGTCAGCGCTATGAAGCTTTGTAAGCCTTGCCAATTCTGCAAGTACTAAAGAGGCTCCACTACGGCTTATACCGTCTTCTTTGCATTTATCTGCCATGCAAAAGGCAAGCCCCCGGACGACATCTTCTACCATGCTTATAATGTTGCTATCCCCGATTAACGATGTTCTAACGGTCGAACGCTTATCATCCTCATCCACTTTGACAAATGCCATAACCGCTTTCCCGTTTTGATGAACAATTTCTTTCCCATCCTCAAAAATTTTCACTTCAATCATTCCGTAAACTCCTTTTCCGTGCTATAATGCACTTGTAATATTATTTCTTTTGCTCCGGATCCTGCGCCAACAGGCCGGAGCTTTTACTCCTCTACCTCACACAATTCTCCGTCTTTCAGGCAATACCACGTATCAGCCTTGACGTTTTCGCCATCCACAATAACTGCTTTCCAGTCTGCGATATCGTAATCGTCTGCATTCTCTTCAGCAATCACGAGGATCGATCCGATTCCTCCCTTGACTTTGACATTGTTTCCACGTGCGACCGCAAGTCCATTATTGCCGACTTCGGATTTTCCTCTGCTCGTAGCGGCCCCGCGATATCCTGCCGTAGCGGCCCCGCGATATCCTGCCGTAGCGGCCCCGGAATCTCCTGCCGTAGCGGCCCCGTAATTTCCTGCCGTAGCGGCCCCGGAATCTCCTGCCGTGGCGCGCTTAGGATCTGTATGCTCATTATTTGTGTGCTTCTTGACGTATTCGATCTGAGCCTTTACAAGTCCGGCGATATCCAAGCGTGCGCCGATTTTGATTTTTGTAGATGCTACTTTGCTGTCATCCCCTTTCCGACTGATCTTCCCGCTCTGCTCAACCTCGTGATATACTGACGTACCGGGCGGATAGTACGAAAATACATCCAGAGGCATTTCACACGCATGGAATCCGCACTCACAAGCTTCTGCGTTGTCCTCTTCGTACTCCTTACCTTCCTCATACTGAAAACTTACTTCTTCAGGATTACACGTCATATCCCGGTTGAATCCCTTGTAAGACTTAATGACTTCTTCCATCTCTTGCTTCTTCCTTTCTCAATTCTTCCAGCGTCGCGGCCGCCAGCAAAACGATCAGCGACACCGCAATTATCGCAACGGCGGCAGGCTGAATTGCTCCGTCAGTCCCGGTTGCTCCGGCTGCCCCGATGAGCAGTGCTGTAAAGGCGGCTCCTTGTAACATCCTCATCCCACAACCTCCAGCGTGTGTATTGCCCACCTCAGTGCTGCAGCCGCTTCCTCATCGTGCTCTTTCTTTGCCCGCTCCATCAACTCATAGAGCTTGTCGATCTTCTTCTGTTCCACAGTTTGTCCTCCCTTCCCGGCCCTACGCCGGTTCCTCCGCAATTCCATACGCCCGCGATGCAATGTCGTTCCACGCCTGGTCGTGCTCGCTCTCTGTAATCTCTCCGGTCACCCACAATGCCCAAAGGCAGCCGTCTAAAAAGTTATAGCTTTTGTCAGGGGTGATCTTCAGGTTGTGGTACTCTTTCTTGATGATCGCTGCAAGCGCAATCCTTCTCGCATCGTCATCGTTATCACTGAGATTGTAAATTAGCTGTTCCATTTTGTACTTTTCCATCTTTTGTACTCCTCTCAATCATCACCAAAAATCAGTTGCTGTAGCTTGGTATTATGCTCCCTCTTTTCTGGCTCCGGGGCTGCGGAAAACTGCGACATTGGCACCCGGAGCCGCCCTGTCGACTGGTCAGCGATAATCTGACCGGTTTTGATTTTACGGTAGACCGTATCAGTGCTAACCTTCAGGGTTCTGGCAACCTGTCCCGGCGTGGCCCATTCCTCAACTTTGCGCTGTTTTTCCAGCGCTTCCGCAAGGAAAGCCACCTGTTTCTCCAGTTCATCCATCCTTTCTTCTAAATACACTTTTTCACCTCCTTCACGCTTCCTGTTCTGTTGCTGTCCTGTTTATTGGACAGTGGTTGGCGTATCCTATTACTGTGCAGTGGGAACAGGATCTTTTAATAAAGCCTCGATCGGCACCTGAAGGTAATCAGCGACCTTCTGAACCTTTCGGATTCCGGGTTCGTTTTCGTTCCATTTACAGATGCTGCTCCGCGGAAATCCGAGTTCATTTTCCACTTTTGAAATCGAAATGCCTTTTTCTTTGCACAGCCGTTTAACATTGTCGTACAGCAACTTTTTACCTCCTCTATGGTTGCGTAAAATATTCTACATTTTTATTGACTTTTTGCGTAAAATATTCTAAAATCAAAAGTACCACCAACTGATATATAAAATATTTTGACTACGCAAGATTTTGCGCAACTCATAATTTTATTATACATAAAATTTTGCGTATGTCAAGGAATAGTTACGCAAAATTTTGAGGTATAATATGGGACTGTATGAACGAATAAGAGATATCGCAAAAACTAAAGGGTATTCCGTGAACCGATTAGAACAGGAATTGGGATTCGCAAGAAGTTCAATAAGTAAATTTAATAAAAATATGCCAAGTGCAGAAAAAATTCAACAAATAGCAGATCGTCTTGATGTATCAGTTGATTATATCCTGAGCGGAAAAGAATCTGCAGAATCAAAAGAAATTTCTTTGACCGCACGCGATGAGCGAGACATCGCCAAAGACCTCGATCGGATCATGGGCGAAATAAGAAAAGGTGACGACGGCCCTCTGTATTATAACGGCGTCGAAATTGACGATGCATCTATTAATCTGTTGCAAAACGCCATCGAATACGCCTTGAGAGAGACCAAAAAAGAAAATAAAGTGAAATACAATCCTCATAAAAACAAAAAGTAGGTGGGGTTATCTTGGAAACTTTTGAACGTAGGATGCACCGGATATTAAATTACTATATACGCATTACCGGTACGCGAGATCCTTTAGAAATAGCCCGTTCGCTTGGTATAGGAATTGCTATTGTACCATTAGGGAATATTGCAGGAAATTACAAACTGCTTAAACGAAAGAGATGGATTTTTATAAATGAAAATATACCTATAGAAAGTCCCCTTTTTCGCATAGTAATTGCCCATGAATTGGGGCATGCAATATTTCATCGCAAAGAAAACTGTGCCTTTCTGCGTAGCAAAACTTTATTATTGACAAGCGGCATTGAACGTGAAGCGAATATTTTTGCAGCACATTTGCTGATCTCGGATGAAATGCTTCATGAATATTCCGGTTTTACAAAAGATCAGTTTTGTGCTTGCACGGGATATCCAGAAGAATTGATTGATTTACGGCTAAAATAGTTGCAGGATGTTCACATATTTTAAAAAAAAGAACGGAGGGGGAAATGAAGCTATCAGTCATCGTTGTAGCTGGACTATTTTGTATGTTGCTAGGTGTTGGTATATTTGATCCATCCTTGTTCCGCGAAGATTTATACACATGGAAATGCAGTTTGGTAATTTTCTTAATAGGATTCTGTTGCGTTTTCGGCGTTATTGCCTGGGTGATATACGAATTTTTTTATTACAAAACCAGAAAATTTAATGAGATAAAAGAAAAAATTGCAACATATACCAAAAACTGCAATGATCTGAACGACCATATCGAAAGTTTGAAAGAGGCGAGTTTGCTCCTCAATAGAACCGATTATGGAAAAGCCTCTTATCATGATACAAGCAGATGGAACTACAAGAGGACACAGCTGCAAAAGCAAAGGTATGCGCCAAACATCTACAACTGTTCCCGTTCGGTGTGCGATAACGCTAAAAGGAAACCATTTGAATATGTTTGCAAATATTTTGGAATCAAGGCTACAGAAGAAAACCTCTCCAAGATCGAAGATATATTGAACAACTTTGAGGCAGCGGAAGATGGTAAAAAGCGCCTACAGAATGAAAGGAAGGTGATCCGTGAAAGTATAAAGTCAGATATTCCATTCCTCATCAGGAAGTTCAGCAAGAAACTAGACCGCAAGTTAGGATTCCACGATGTTGATATGAGTACGGCATATTTCCCAAGATACATTTTTCAATATATCAGTTCTGGCGGAAATGCTTCTATGCAGTGCGATATTATTTTTGACATAGACAATCTCAACCGTTTTGTGCAGTTCCTTGCAGAAAAGGTTCGGTTTCGGAAGAGTGTTGCCGGCCAGCGCGCGCTCATGACCAGTAAGCTCCGGCAACAGATCAAAGAAAGAGACCATTACACTTGCAAACTCTGTGGAGCATCGATTGAGAAAGAGCCAAACCTGCTGCTTGAGATAGATCATATTGTCCCTGTCTCAAAAGGTGGGCTTACTACGGAGGATAATTTACAAACTCTTTGCTGGAGATGCAACCGCAGCAAGGGCGCTAAAGTATCATAAAATCCCAATTTCATAACATAGAAAAACCGCCCCGGTGCTACCAACACCGGAGCGGAATCCCTGAAAATACTGCCCAGGCCCGGAGGCCGTGGCGGATATCTCTTTCCCAAAGATATTTTACCACAAACCTCCGGCACCTGTACAGGTGTTATTTTTATACTTATTTTTAAGGAGGTGCGGAACATGTCAATCCAAGAACACACCCGCTTCTATAAGCGGCAGAATCGCCAAATAACAAAGTTTTATGCGTGGGTATACAATCCACATACCAAACAAAATATACGCGGCCCTTTGCGGCTCAAACGCGCTCAGGCGGTAAGGGATGAAGCGGACATATTAAAACAGATCGAGCAGGGAGAAACCTTTGAAAAAGAAAAAGCCGAGGCCGACAAGGGATTGAAATTCGGACAGGCCTATAAGCTTTGGCTTGTGCCCGCAAAGAATATGTATGCTAATTCCACTTATAGGATATACATGTATAATTATGAGCATTACATCCGCGAAATATTTGACGATCGCCGTGTCCAGACAATCAAAACGCTGCACATCCAAAAATTTGTAAACTACCTGAGTGCCTCCAAGCCAGAGGGCAAGGGCTACTCCCCGGAGACAGTCAATAAGGTTATCAACCTCATGTGCAATATTTTTAATTTTTGCGTCGATGTCCTTAAGATTATCGATAAAAGCCCGATGGATGGCATCAAGCGGTTAACCGTTACGCCGCCGGATATTAAGATATGGACGGATGAGCAACAGGCTGCTTTTATGTCTGCCGATTGCGTGCGCAAGTCCCACATATATCCCATGTTATGCTTATCCATCCTTGGCCTGCGCCCCGGCGAGGTCTGCGGGCTGGCTGAGGCAGATTTCCATCCGGTGGAAGGTTTGATCACGCTGCATCGGGGGCTTAATAAATACGGTGTCCTTACTGAGATGAAAACCTCCCAATCCCACCGCCCCATTGACTTATATCCGCAGATCACAGCAGCGATAACCCAGCACCTGAAATGGAAAGCCTCTTTCCGCCAGGTTATCCCGGATTTTGCAGACAATGATTTTTTGTTCGCGTCCGTCCAAGGCAACCCGATCAATCCGGACGTGTACGGCAAGGCATTCCGCAAGCTCCAAAAGCACTATAACGCGCTGGCAGATGTCCCGCTGCCGCAGATCACCATATACGGCCTGCGACACTCATTTGCCACGATCAATTTGCTTATGCTGGAGCAGCCCGCCAACGTCGTAGCCAGCATTATGGGCAACAGCCCCAAAACATTAATGACTAGATACGCCCACGTTCTCCAGCAAACGACCAAAAAGGCCCTGGATGGATACTCTGCAAAAATTTTTTCGCCGCCAGCCGATTAAGATTTCTGTCTAATTTTTCTGTCTAAATTTTTTAGGGGCAAAAAACAACGGCCCCGGAATGTCCCGGAAGCCGCTGTTATGCTGGTTTTTGGAAAGCGATAGACGGGACTCGAACCCGCGGTCTCGACCTTGGCAAGGTCGCGCGTTACCAACTACGCCACTATCGCATTTTGTCTTGCCCGCTGTTCCCAACGGGCAAATATTAATATACATGAAGTTCCTTCAAATGTCAACCCACTTTTTTCAAATTATTTATTTTCCAGATCACCCTTACTGCTCTGCCAATGTATCCGCATACTTGACCAAATAGATCCGCTTCAGGGAATCATCAATCCGCCGCTCATCGATCGTTCCATCCTGGACCGCGGCGATCACGCCTTCATAAGCGGTGACAAACTCCTCCGGCATCAGAATCATGTCCACTCCTGCCTTCAGGGCCTTGATCGCAGCCTCATCTGCGGCATAGTATTCGCTGATCGCTCCCATATTCATCGCATCCGTTATCACAATCCCATCATATCCCAGCTGCTTGCGCAGAATGTCCGTTATGATTTTCTCATTCATAGAAGCCGGAATGCTATCGCCGTCCGTCAAGCCAGGAGCCGAGATATGCCCCGCCATGATCATGTCCACCCCCGCCTCCATTCCTGCAGAAAATGGCAGAAATTCCGCAGCCTGCATCTCTTCCAGCGTCCGGTCTGTTTCCACCGCTCCATTATGCGAATCGCCGGACGTATTCCCATGGCCAGGGAAGTGCTTCAGGCAGGCGCTCACGCCGCTTTCCTGAAGTCCCTGCACTTCGCTCGCCACCATCTGGGATACGAGCTGCGGATCGCTTCCAAATGAACGGTCTCCGATCACTGTATTATCCGGATTTGTGAGAACATCCGCAATCGGGGCAAAATCCAGATTGAAGCCATATTCCTTCAGATAGGAACCGATTGTCGTTCCAACCTCATAGGCTGCGGAAGCATCCTGGCCCGCTCCGATATCAGCCATAGCCCCTACATCCTCCAATCCCAGCTGTTTTGCGACACGGGACACCTGGCCCCCTTCCTCATCCACAGCCAAGAACAAAGGGTACTTGCTGTAGGAACGCGTATTGGCCAGCATCTCCTTAATCTGCTCCGCGGACTGAATGTTCTGGGAAAAATATACCAGTCCTCCCACCGGATACTTCGCCAGAGCCTCCTTGGTTCCTTCTCCTGCTTGTACGGCAGTTCCCACACCGGTCAGCTGCTCCGGCGTAACTATAAACAGGCCGGCCACCTTATCTTCCAGGCTCATGCCCGCCACATAGTTATCCACCGCCTCTTCCAGAAGCGCTTCTTCCGAAACAGCAGTCTCAGCCTGTGCTGTTTCCGGAACCGCCTGTGTTTCCCCGGTTTCTCCGGCATTCTGAACGCTTTCCTCCGTCCCGCTTCCTTCCGCGGGCGCGCTCTCTTCCATGCTTTCCGTTCCTTCTCCCGTGGCATCTGTCCCTTCCTGGCCGCTATTTCCGTTCATCATGGCGTTAGAGATATGGCGGATCCCAAAAAAGACGCCCCCAACAACAGCCGCCAGGATTATAAGAAACACTATATAAGTGATGATTTGATTTCTGCGCCTTCTGCGTCTTCTCCATTCTCTCCGATTCATATCCGAAACCTGCCCTCTCCTTCTTAAAGTGTGCTGACTCTCCCTACACACTACCACAAATAGAAGCGGGTATCAATCTTTTTCAAGTTTTGATACCCGCTCCTAAACTATGCTATCCAATGGCCTATACCTCCATTTTCTCCTCTGCTCCTCTTTCCACTTTTTCTTGCTTTTGTACTCATGTACTGTAACGGTTCATCTTCTGATGATTTCTCGTCACCAAATCAAGTGTACTCGTCTCGCATTTGGTTCTAGCATCGTCCTTAAAGTATATTTTTACGTTTCTGGAAGATTCTCATCAACTCTTTTAAGCTCCCTTCACACTGCCAGCTCTTCATTCCGGAGACCATCTATATAAATTACCTTCTTTTCCCTTAAGGATGTTATCCTTAAGTAACTCCTTTTCCGGAACCAATTCTCTTAGGGATTATCCCTTGGAATCTATTCCTTCTACCTTCAGAACCTTGGTCTTTCTAACTTAAAGTGATCGGCTTCTGTCGTTCTCTTTTCGTTAAAGATCATCTTCTTACTTCAGAAATTACCTTTCAAAAAGAATCTTCATTTACAGTTACCGGTTACTCCGAAATCCTATCCTTCAGTCTGAAGTCATTCTTGAAAAAGAATTCCTTGCCTCTTCCTGAATCGTCTTTAAGGCATTCCCTATTCAGTTGTTTCTTTTGTTTTTGTTTTCTTAAAAGAGAACTTTTCAGTTTTCTCATTTAAGAAAAAGAATTATGTTTTCGGTGGTCTGTACCTCCTTGTCTTAGATTTGATCTTCTTTCTTTTCTTTTTTCTCTTCTTCTTTGTTTGTGACTTCATTATATCCCCTGATATAAATCTTGTCAACATATTTTTAGATTTTTTTCAATATTTTTCTTTGTTTTCTATTTTTAATAATTTATTTGCTAATTTATGTGCATATTATCTAATATTATTAGAATTATCTGACAATTGCTTCTTCATTCCATTCCCGCAGCACTCCCTCCATTCTGCAGAAGTCTTTTCCCGGTAACAGCCTGCATTCCTTTCCGATGCTGCAGCGCTTACCGGCCGGCCCGCCACATGGCATTTCTTGCAGCTGTATGCCACTTCCTGCAGCCGCATTGACATCACGGGAAATGGACACTAAACTATCATTAGAAGCGATAATGCATATGGCTGCAAAAGGCTGGGGCCATAGGCCCAAAGCCTGGAAAAGGAGGAAGGATGGATAACAGACAGATCGCCTTTCAGAAGGCATCCAAAGGACTGATTGAAAATCTGAAAAAAAGGGGAATGGAGGGGTTCTTTTATGAGGATCACGCTTCCTGCGCCAAAGCCATTCTCAGCATGATTCCCGAGGGAAGCACCGTATCCTGGGGAGGCAGCGCTTCTGTCGCGGAATGCGGCATTCTGGATGCCCTCCAGGCCGGCAAATATGAACTGATCGACAGAACTGCCGCCAAAACGGAGGAAGAACAAAGAGAGATCTATGCCAAAACGGTTCTGGCAGATTATTATTTCATGAGCACCAACGCCATAACCTATGATGGCCAGCTGGTCAACATCGATGGGAACGGCAATCGGGTTGCCTGTCTGATTCACGGGCCCAAGCACGTTTTCCTTATTGTAGGCATGAACAAACTCACCTCTACCATTGAGGGCGCGTTTGAACGCGCGCGCACCATGGCCTGTCCTCCCAATGCTGTCCGTCTGAATAAACAGACGCCCTGCGGCCTGACCGGAAAATGCCAGGACTGCCTGGCTCCTGATTGTTTCTGCAATCAAATCGTTGTCACCAGGCGCAGCGGCCACCCCGGCAGAATCAAAGTCTTTCTGGTGGCTGAAGATCTGGGCTTTTAAAACAGCCGAATCGGCTGAAACAATGCCGCCCCTTCCTGCCGGCATCACGATGTGATTCGTTGCCGGTACGAACGGGGCGGCATTTTATCGTTTTATTTCCATCCATCCAATATATTGGAGGAACCCACTCTGTCCAAATCCAAAGTCCAAAAATTAAAGCTGGATCAGGACAAAGATATTATAGATCGCACGGATCGCGGTTTCAAAGTCTTCATTGCGCACGCCGATGATGATGTTCAGCTCGGACGAACCCTGGTCAATCATCTTCACATTGACATTGGCATGTGCCAGGGCTGAAAAAATCCTTCCTGCCGTTCCGCGCGTGGATTTCATTCCCCGGCCCACAACAGCGATCAGGGCCAGATCCGATTCTATATCGATGGTATCCGGATGCGCAAGCCGATGGATAGCGGACACCACTTTCTGCTCTTTATCCATGAATTCATCCTGATGCACGAACACGGTCATGGTGTCGATCCCAGAAGGGACATGTTCAAACGAGATTCCGCTGTCCTCAAAGGCCTGCAGCACCTTACGTCCAAACCCGATTTCAGAATTCATCCTGTCTTTTTCGATATTGACAGAGCAGAACCCTTTCTTTCCGGCAATTCCCGTGATCACATATTTGGATTTCTGGCAGGTACTTTCCACGATCCAGGTGCCTTTGTCCGCAGGCGCATTGGTATTGCGGATGTTGATGGGAATTCCCTCTTTTCTCACAGGGAAAATCGCTTCCTCATGCAGCACCGTCGCTCCCATATAGGAAAGCTCCCGGAGTTCTTTATAAGTGATGGTTTCGATACCGGCCGGATTGGGGATGATCCTGGGATCCGCAATCAGGAAACCGGACACATCCGTCCAGTTCTCATAAACCTCCGCATGAACCACGCTGGCCACGATGGAACCCGTAATATCCGAACCGCCGCGCGAGAATGTACGGATGCGTCCGTCGGGCATGGCGCCGTAGAAGCCGGGAATGACCGCCCCTTCCTCTCCGGCCAGCCTTGCTGACATCACCTTATCCGTTTTCGCCGTATCCAGGGAACCGTCTTCATCAAAGAAAATGACTTCCGCGGCATCGATGAATCTGAAGCCCAAAAAGGCCGCCATGATGATGCCGTTCAGGTATTCCCCTCTGGATGCCGCATAATCCTTTCCGGCATGATTCCTGAAATTTTCCTCAATTATCTTAAACTCTTCTGCAAGAGAAAGGTTCAAAGACAGCCCTTTGATGATCTCATCATATCTTGCCTGAATCGCGCTCAGTTCCTTGGCAAATTCCTCTCCCTCTTCCGCGCGCGCATAGCAGTCATACAGCATATCTGTAACTTTGGTATCATTTTTGCTGCGTTTTCCTGGAGCGGACGGAACCACAAACCTTCTCTCCGGATCCGATTGAATGATCTCTCCCACCTTGCGAAACTGTTCTGCGCTCGCCAGAGAGCTTCCGCCGAATTTTACAACTTTATTCATAATTCTGATATACCTCCTGCCCTCCGGTTGTGTACCGGCGGATTCTTTCAGATCTTTCCCAGAAACTTATCCATCAGCTTATAGCCTTCCGGAATGAAATTTCCGCTCAATATGGCCTCTGCCTCATTATAATCCCATTCCTGCTTCAGCGGATGCGTGCTGTCATAGATCAGGTAGGGCACACTGTCCGCTGTATGCGTACGGATCCGAATCGGCGTAGGATGATCCGGCATGACCAAAAGGCGGTAAGATAATCCGCTCGCATCCAGCCCTTCCGTCAGGGGCGCCACCACACGGCTGTCCAGATATTCAATCGCCTGCAGCTTCTTTTCCACGCTTCCCTGATGTCCCATTTCGTCCGGCGCCTCTATATGTATATAGGCAAAATCATAATCATCGCGGATCAGGGCATCCAAAGCAGCCTTCGTCTTTCCTTCATAATTGGTGTTCAGGCCGCCATTTGCCCCTTCCACCTCTGCCACATCCATTCCGGCTCCCACCGCAATGCCTTTCAGCAGATCCACCGCTGAAATCATGATCCCTTTTTTTCCCGTTTTCTCATAGAAAGACGGAAGGGCCGGTTTGGTTCCTGCACCCCAGAACCAGCAGCAGTTGGCCGGGTTTTCTCCTCTTCTCCTGCGCTCCTGATTGATGGGATGGTCTTTCAGGATCTCAAAGCTTCTCTCCATCATATGGCAGAGCCTTCTGTCAGAAGGAAGATACTGTCCGATCTCCCTTCCCAGCACATCATGGGGGGCTACCAGCTCCTCAACCTCTCCGCCTTCCCAGATCAGACAATGTCTGTAGCTGGTTCCCGCATAGAAATGATAGGGCTCCCGCTCCAGTTCCTTTCTCACTTCCTCCAGCAAGATCGTGCAGTCCCTGGTCTCTATCTCTCCGGAACTGTGATCCAGTATCCTTCTGCGTGCAAAAGGGACTCCTTCTTCCTCAGACAGCGTGACAATATTGCACCGCATGGCGATATCATCATCCTTCATGGGCACGCCAATGCTCAGCGCTTCCAGGGGAGAACGGCCGGAATAATATTTCCTGGGATCATATCCGATCACGGATAGATTCGCAGTATCTGAACCTGGCTTCATCCCTTCCGGAATCGTGCTTACCATGCCAATTTCCGATTTTTTGCTCAGTTTATCAAGCGCCGGTGTTTTGGCATAAGCGAGCGGTGTCCTGCCGTTCAGCTCCCTGATGGGCTCATCCGCCATACCGTCGCCCAGCACGACTACATATTTCATCCTCTTTTCTCCTTCATCATGAGAAGTTTCCTGCCGCCGTTCAGTCCTCATCCACCCGAATCCTTCCTATGAATCCTTCAAGTTCAGAGGTTCTGCGGGCAAATTCGCCTTCCGTCATCCGTCCCGTTATAAAACCGAACTCTCCTGCCACGCCGGCATCCACCCGCTCCACTTCACCGAAGAGCCTCTCTACCGCTTCTTCGCTTCCCTGACGGACGCGCACGAAAAACCGTCCGGAAGCCTCTTCTATGCTCTGCAGGCAAAGCTTCTCCTCTTCCCACAGGCATACGATATGCGTCTTCTCATGTTTGGCGCAGTCAATCACATCCGATACCACCGCGCTGGCCGTCGGCAGTTTTCCCGCTCCCCTTCCATAATACATGGAATCTCCAAGCGTATTGCCCCGGATAAAAATCGCATTAAAAACATCATTCACGCTGTGAAGAGGATTCTCCTCTCCTACCAGGAAAGGGGCGACCATCGCATAATATTTATCATCCACCTGCCTTGCGCTGGCAAGCAGTTTGATCGTTTTTTTCATCTTGGCGGCATACAGGAAATCCTCTCGGGTGATCTTCGTGATGCCTTCCGTATAGATCTCCTCATAACGAGCCGTCTTTCCCGTCATCAGAGATGCCAGAATCGCGATCTTGCGGCAGGCATCGTATCCTTCCACATCCGCCTCCGGATTGCGCTCCGCATATCCTTTCTCCTGCGCTTCCTTCAGGCAGGCTGCAAAGTCAGTCCCCTCTTCCGCCATCTTCGTCAGAATATAATTGGTGGTTCCGTTCAGGATACCACAGATCAGTTCGATCCGCTCCGCCGTAAGGGCTGCATTGATCGGCCTGATAATCGGAATGCCGCCGCCCACACTTGCCTCAAACAGATAATTGCAGTCATGCTCTCTTGCCGTGCGTATCAGTTCTGCGCCATGGTTGGCAACCAGCTCCTTATTCGAGGTGCAGACACTCTTGCCAGCCTTCAGCGCCTGCATGGAAAAGGTAAACGCAGGCTCATTGCCTCCCATTGTCTCACAGATAATGGAAACGGATGGATCGTTCAGAATGACCTGATAATCATGTACAACCCGATCCTGGTACGGATCGCCCGGAAAATCACGCAGATCCAGAATGTACTTTACATAGATCTCTTCCCCGGCCCTTTTATCGATCACATCTTTGTTTTTCTCAATCACTTCCACGACACCGCTTCCGACCGTGCCGTATCCCAAAACCGCTATATTTATCATCTCTGCTCCCATCTGCGCGCTTTCGCGCGTCCGTTCATTCTCTCGCCAGTATTTTCACGTTACGGACGCCCTTCTTAGCCTCCATCTCGTCCAGCATGTGTGATACGTCTCCCGTGGTATGCAGCACCTGGACACTGACGCTCAAGGACGCCACCCCGTTAATCGGGATACTCTGATGAATCGTCAGAATATTGGCGCCAAAATCCGCGATCACTTTCAGCACGTCGGACAGAAGCCCCGGCTCGTCGTCAATCGACATGGATATCGTAATCGTCGTTCCCTGTGCATTATCGTGAAAGGGAAAAATATCATCCTTATATTTATAAAACGAACTCCGGCTGATATCCACTTTCTCGACCGCATCCTGAATGGTCGCCGCTTTTCCTGATTCCAGAAGCCTTTTGGCCTCTACCACCTTCAAAAGGACCTCAGGAACCGCTTTCTGCTTTACCACATAATATTCACTTGATTTCTGCATATCCTTTTCTCTCACGTTTTTGTCTTTATGGTGCATACATTTGTGTGCCAACGAGAGATATTTTAGCATAGAGAAAATTAGAACGCAACATGAATTTAGGAGAAAATTGTATTTTTATGAATTCAGCTGAAAATAACGGGGCGCATCACCCCGTTATTTTGCAGGATTTATAACATGAAATTCTTGATTCCGGGCAAATATATGCTAAGGCCGCCTCCGGCCGTCATTCTCAGGGACCAGCCTGTCCATGCCCGTCATTTCCCGTTTCAGATCAGAGGATATTTATCCGTCAATTCCTTTACAATCGCCCGGGCTTCGGGTATTTTCTCTTCTCCGCCCTTGATTACCACCGCGATCGCCTCCGCGATCCTGTCCATATCCGCCGTACCCAGGCCTCTGGAAGTGACCGCAGGCGTGCCGAGACGGATGCCGCTGGTGACAAACGGGGACTTGGGATCATTGGGAATAGTATTCTTGTTGCAGGTGATATTCGCCGCATCGAGAAGCTTCTCCACCGCTTTTCCGGTCAGATCATAATTGGTCAGATCCACCAGCATCAGATGATTGTCCGTACCGCCCGATACGATCCGGATATCGCGGGAAAGGAGGCCCGCGCAAAGCGCCTGGGCATTATCAATCACGCCCTGTTGATACGTCCTGAATTCTTCGCTCTGCGCCTCTTTAAAGCAAACCGCCTTCGCTGCGATCACATGCATGAGCGGCCCTCCCTGGGTGCCCGGGAAAATCGCCTTGTTGAAATTATACTTCTCCGCGGCTTCCTTATTGGCCAGGATCATGCCGCCTCTGGGTCCGCGCAGCGTCTTGTGCGTGGTGGTGGTGACCACATCCGCATAGGGAATCGGGCTCGGATGCAGGCCTGCAGCGACCAGCCCCGCAATATGCGCCATATCCACCATCAGACATGCCCCAACCTCATCCGCCACTTCACGGAATGCTTTGAAGTCGATGGTTCTCGCATAGGCGGACGCCCCTGCGATAATCATCTTCGGTCTGCATTCTCTGGCAATCTGACGCATTCTGTCATAGTCAAGGAAACCGTTGTCATCCACTCCGTAAGGCACAACTTTAAAATATTTGCCCGAGATATTCACCGGGCTTCCATGGGTCAGATGTCCGCCGTGATCCAGATTCATCCCCATAATGGTGTCTCCCGGATTGAGAACTGCGAACTGAACAGCCATATTGGCCTGTGCGCCGGAATGGGGCTGCACGTTGGCATAATCACAGCCAAACAGTTCCTTCGCGCGTTCAATCGCCAGGTTCTCCACCACGTCCACATATTCACAGCCTCCATAATACCTTTTGGCCGGATATCCTTCCGCATATTTGTTCGTGAGCACGCTTCCCATCGCAGCCATAACCGCCTTGCTCACCCAGTTTTCAGAAGCAATCAGTTCAATATGGCTGTTCTGTCTTTCCTGCTCGTCCACGATCGCCTGTGCGATTTCCGGGTCCACCTTCCTGACTTCGTCCAGAGAATACATCCTTTTACCTCCCGTATCCGTATTTTCCGCCAATATACAGCATGCCGCCCGTTCCTTGAGAACCGTCAGGCCCGCCATTCGGCGCGTTACCATGTTAAATTATGTAGAAAAATTATAGCATAGTTCCTTCTAATTGCAAAGCGGAATAAAAGCAGAATATATTCTTATTCTTTTCTTAAACCGTATTCCCTCCCCTTTACTTGAATTTTCATTTCTGATAAAATACAACCTTAGAAAATGATGGGGAAAGAGGCGGAGGCATGTATGTGTTTTTAGTTAATCCGGCGGCTCGCTCCGGGCGGGGGCGAAAGTGCTGGGAAACTGTCCGGACTGCTCTGGAAGAAAAGGGTATTTCTTATCAGGTTTTCTTCTCCGAAGGAGCAGGCGATATGACACGGTTGGCCAAGAAGCTGACCGGCTCTGAGCGTGATGAGGAGGAAGTTCATCTGGTCGTCGTTGGCGGAGATGGAACGGTCAATGAGGTGCTGCAGGGAATTGAGGACTTTGAGCATACCCGCTTCAGTTATATTCCTGCCGGTTCCAGCAATGACCTTGCGAGGGCCTGCGGCATCAGCGGCGATCCTCTGGAAGCCTTGGAGCACCTGCTCTTGGAAGCGGAAGAACACAGGATGGACGTGGGCGTGCTCCATTACCACAGCGCTTACCTGCCTGCTGCGAAAAGGGCCTCTTTTCAGGAGGTTTCCCGACCCGATAGACGTTTTCTCGTCAGCTGCGGGATCGGCTTTGATGCAGGTGTGTGCCAGAAGGCCATGGCTTCTCCGATCAAGGATGTTTTCAACCGGATCGGCCTAGGAAAGCTCACTTACCTCGGCATTGCGCTGAAGCTGCTCTTTTCGTCCGGCCGTGCGCAGGCCTCCCTGTCCATTGAGGATAAAGAAGGAAAACCGCTTAAGGTTCTTTCCTTTTACAGGCTCATGTTTATCGCCTGTATGTCTCATCCTTACGAGGGCGGCGGCTTCTGCTTCTGCCCGGGTGCCGATGCTTCGGACGGAAAGCTGGATCTGTGTACGGTCAGCGATGTTCCCATATGGAAAGTGCTTCTGGTCCTTCCTACCGCTTTCCGCGGCCAGCACTACCGTTATAAAGGCGTGGAGCGTTACGATGCTTCCCGGCTTCGGATCCATACCTCCGCTCCTTTGTGGGTGCATACAGACGGAGAGGTTACGGCCTTGTCGGATGACATCTCCATATGCTGCCGACGTGGATACCTCCGTTTTTATTACTGATTCCAATTTACGTTTCTGTCTGAAAGGACAGGCATCATCCTGAATGAAGAGGCACAGTTGAAACTATGAAAACGCTATATGCTAAATACAGACATCTTCTGCCGTTTGCATTGTATTTTATTATATACATGATCTGGTTCACCTGGCTGGAGGAACGGCACATATGGAAATATCAGATCATCCATGTTTTTATGGATGACTACATTCCATTTTGCGAATTGTTCATCGTTCCTTACTTCCTTTGGTTTTTATACGTTCCTGCGGTCGTCCTTTACCTGGCTGCGAACAACAAGGATGAATATTACAGAAACGCCATTTTCTTATGCATAGGGATGACCGTTTTCCTGCTGGTGTCCACCTTTTTCCCGAACGGGCATCATCTGCGGCCTTCCGTAATGCCGCGGGACAATATTTTTACCCAGCTGGTTGCCCTGCTGTACCGGACGGATACGTCCACAAACCTTTGGCCCAGCATCCATGTATACAATTCCATCGGAGCGCATATCGCATTCCGGAGAAGCGAGCTGGGAAAGAACAAGGTGTTGCGCTTTGCTTCCTTCTTCCTGTGCGTTTCTATCATCCTGGCCACGGTCTTTTTGAAGCAGCATTCTGTTTTCGATATGGTGACTGCATTCGTTATGGCCGGTGCGCTCTATGCCGTTGTATATCGTTATGATCTGCTCGCTTATCTGCGCGTCCTGCGCGCGTCCCGGCGCAACCGGGCCAGCCGTGCGACCCGCAAACTCAAATAGAGCTCAATCCGGTCTATCATTTATGCAAAATAATGGGCATCCTGTTTCGTGAATGCCCTTATGTCCACCAAAAAAGCGTACCCTTGGATATCAATCCTCTGGTACGCTTTTTAAGTTATGCTTTCCGCGCTCAGTTAAATTTAAAAAATCTCTGGCACAGTTTATAGCCTTCCACCGTTACCTTCCGTCCGCTCTTTCCCGGCAGGTTCGTACAGCTTCCAAGCAGGCCGTAGCGCAGCTTGAAGAAGAGCATGCGATCCTTCTGCTTGATATATTTCCACAGTTCATCCTTTTTCTCAAGGTTTTCTTCCGTATCGGAGCAGATCAGCATGATGGACGATACGGTGGTGATGATGTCCAAATAATTGATCATATAACTGCGCAGCTTCTTCTGAGAGGACAATGCCTGCTTCTTAGATGTAAAATAATCCACCATCAGCCTGTTCACTTTCAGCTGCTGGTCGATCCTTCCGATCATCACCTTCTCATTTACGGACTGATCCGACCTTCCGATATAGTACCTGTAGAAATTCACATCCAGGTAATACATCTTCTTCACATACGGCAGGGGTTCGTAAACGAACAGGTTGTCCACATAGAACGTATGCTCCGGCAGCTTAAGGCCGCACTCACGCAGCATTTTGGTGCGGAAAATCACAGAATGCATCAGAATGTACTGTCCCTTGTGGAACCGGTGCACATCATTCCAAGTGAACACCTCATTTTCCGGAAGCACATGCTTATAGCGGATCACCTTTTTGCGCTTCTCCCCCTCTTTTTCATAGACATAATTGGATATCATCATATCCAGGATATCTCCGCTCTCCGTCAATTCCGTCAGCGTGTCCAGGATCTTCCTATAAGCCGTGTCCAGCACCCAGTCGTCACTGTCCACCACCTTAAAATAGAGCCCGGTTGCATTCTCCAGCCCCGCGTTCACTCCGGATCCATGTCCTCCGTTTTCCTTATGGATCACCTTCACGATGGATGGATACTCCTTCGCATATTCGTCGGCGATCTGCGCTGTTTTGTCATGGGAGCCATCATCCACAATGATGATCTCCACATCCTCTCCGCCCGGAAGCAGGGAATCAATACATTTTCTCATATACTGTTCTGAGTTGTAGCAAGGTACCGTGATCGACAATAGTTTCATCTGTACTCCCATCTGCGCACTTTTGCGCGTGTATGATCTAAGAGAGGGAAAGCGTTCTTCTATTCATCCTTCCCTTTTGCATACTTTTGGTGTCCTATCCGAATATCGAGATATTTGGTGTAAGCCGAGAAAGCCGTTGGAATCGGATATTTCTCTTCCGTATCCGCCAGGTCAACGAAGAGCAGCCCATCCGTCCTTCCCGCACAGGCTTCCATTCCGTCCACCCGCACCGCATAACCCGTCATATGCCATTCCAGGTGCGTAAAAATATGCTTGGAACGGGGAAGCTTTCTGATCTGGAGGGGCTTCAGCCCTTTTTCATCCAGGTAAGAGAGCACTTCTTCCCGGCTTCTCTCCCCTTCCATGGAAGGGAACCCATACATTCCGGCAAGCAGCCCTTTATCCGGCCTTTTCACAACTGCCGCTCTCTTCCCGTCCTGAATCACAAGCACGGTATGCTCCTCCACAATCCGTTCCTTCTTCGGCGCCTTTTGCGGGAAGTTCAGTTCCTTTCCTTCCCGGTGCGCGAGACATATATCCTGCAGCGGGCATTCTCCGCAGGCAGGCACCCCGCCCGGGCCGCAGACAGTCGCCCCCAGTTCCATCATGGCCTGGTTGAAGTCCCCTGGACGTTCCTTTGGCATAATCTCCCGCAGGTTTGCCTCTATCTCCTTTTTCACCTTAGCATTTCCCATTTCGCGCCCATCCATGCAGAGCCTGGAGAGCACTCTGAGGACATTTCCGTCCACCGCCGGAACCGCATGGCCATATGCGATGGACGCGATCGCACCTGCTGTGTAGCTTCCGATCCCTGGCAGAGAAAGGAGCGCCTTCTCATCCTCCGGAAGCCGGCCGCCGAACCGCTCCATCACCTCGCAGGCTGCCCGCTTCAGGTTTCTGGCGCGGCTGTAATACCCAAGGCCTTCCCAAAGCTTCAAAAGCCGTTCATCAGGCACCGCAGCCAAAGAGGCGATATCCGGAAGCGCTTCCATGAACCGCTCAAAGTAAGGTTTCACCGCCTCCACACGGGTCTGCTGAAGCATGATCTCCGACACCCACACACGATACGGTTCCGCCCTCTCACGCCAGGGCAGGCTTCTTCGGTTTTTATCATACCATGGCAGAAGACGCGGCGCAATCCATTCCAAATGCACAGAGCCGCTTTTTTCTTCTTCCAGGACGACCGGGATCTCATATGCGATCCGCATCTCTTCCGGCGTCACCTCACATCCCATGGCCAGGATCCGAACCCCAGCCCTCTCCGCCTGAATCAGCGCTTCCGCAAATTCCGGCTGTGTCCGCCTGTTAGGGCAGAAACGGCGTATGCCGGCAAGCTGAACTACAAACAGTATAACGGCCCCGTAGCCCTGTTTTTTCGCTTCAATGAGTTCATATACATGCTTCAGGGCACGTTCTGAAGGTGCATCCGGAAAGAGGGCGGTATTGTCCTCTTCCAGATTTACGCCCTTCACTTCTATCCAGCTTTCCGCTTCTTTGGTTTTCATCCAGAAATCAAAACGGGATTTCCCGAAGGTTTTCTCAGCACGAACCTCCTGCGTATCCGAAGACAGCCCGCCTGCTCGCAGCCATTCACCTACGGCCTTATTCGGTGCGGAAGAATCTACGTTCACGATCCGATCCCCCTTTTTTACCGCCACCAGATCATAGGCTGTCGTCCTTTCCGGATTGCCACTCTCTTCCAGATAGACTTCTGTTCCCGGAAGGAGCAGTTCAGCGCATCGTCCCGTATTCTTTACATGTACCTTTTCCTTTCTCCCGTCCAGCAGCACATAGGCCACAAAACGGTTCGGCCTCTCCAGGAAAATCCCTTTCCTGATTCTGTCATATCTCATCTTATGTCTCCAGCTTGGTTTCCATATAATACTCTGACAGAGCAGACAGAACGCCCCGCCCCGTCCGTATGCTCCGCCCTGTCATCAAAAAAAACATGCGCTCCAAACGCCTCCAGCACTTCCCGCTTGGAAAGTCCGCCCAGGAAAAAGACCTCATCCATGTGAACGTTCCAGGAAAGCAGCGTACGGATAGCGCGCTCATGAGCGGGGGCCCGCCTGGATGTAACCAGAGCCGTCCGAAAGGGCGCCTGTCCGGAGGGAAACTCCTCCTGGATCGCGGCAACCTTCCTGAGGAAACCGGCAAATAAGCCTTCGTTCAGCGGTTCAGATGCCTTGCGCTTCTCATTTTCTTCAAACGCGAACAGACCTTCCGTTTGATAGATCCGTTCCGACTCATCTGTGAACAGCACCGCATCCCCGTCAAAGGCAATCCGGACCGGCCCTCTTTCCAAACCGGCCGCCCGTTCAGAACCTCCCCCGGGACTGACCAGACCGGACGCGATTCCAAGAGCAGCCGCGCTCTTTGCGTCTTCTTCCGTGGCGGAAAGAAACAGATCCGGGCGGAATGCTTCCAGGTAAGGAGAAAGCGAGGCTCCTCCCGAAAGGGCAGCACGGCTGATCTTCAGTCCATATTGCTCGATGGAATGAAAGATGCGCAGGGATGCTTCGGCATCGTTTCTCGACATCAGCAGGACTTCCACCCGTTCTCTGCCATCCGCCCCGTTAATCCCCAGCAGAGCCTGAACCAGGGCAAATCCCGGGCCAGGCTTCAGAAGCTCTTTTTCATGCTGCAGCTGATAATGCCGGTAGCTCTCAGCCCCTTCTCTTTCATAGATCTCATTCTCTTTTTCAAGGTCAAACAACGCCCTGGAAGAAATGCCGATCACCAGCCTGGTATTCAACTCGTTTGCCATCGCTTGTTCCTCCTTCGCAAATGCGCAGTACTCTGCGCTCATTCGTCCGGGCGAACGACTGCAAGCGGCAGGCGGCAGCTTATCCTGTTCTTCTCATTATCACGGTTCTTCCCATTATCTCAGGCGGTTGCATTCGTATTTCTCCAGCGTGAGGATGCAGTTCTTCAGCGTCTGATACCGCTCCTCCAGCTCTCCTTCCTCCAGATCAATATCAAGGGAAACCGCCATCGTTGTCAAAAGATCATCCGTGATTCCATCATGCATCCGTATGAGGAGATCCAGCTTCTCTTCATAGGTTTCTGCATCCAAAAACCGAAGGAGCCTCGGATCGAGCCCACCTTCCTCCCTGGATTCTTCCATAGCTTTCATGGATGAATTTTCCGTGGAATAATTTTCCGTGGATGACGCTTCCATGGATGCGTCCGGAGCGTTTTCCTGCGTTCTCTCCGGCGGCCTTTCTTGTTCCTCCGCCCAGCTTCGGCCTTCTATCGGAACCTGCCCAAGTATCTGCGGAACCAAAACAAAGGGCGCCATGCCCGAGCTCTCTTCCCCTTTGGCGGGTCTGTCTGCATCCATTTCCCTGGCCCTCTCCCCGTCCGTTCCTTTCACAAATTGCCCCAACGGTGCGGCCAATACCTCATATTTTCCATACAATGCCTGACAGACCACCAGTATTTCTCCCGTCTGCGTATGTTTCGCCAGGGTAACCACTTTATACAGCATCCCCGGTTCCTGCTGATAAATTTCATTTGGCTTTGGCATTCTGTCCATCTTCATCCATTTCCTTCCATTCTCATGCACCCTTGCCGGCAGCGCTTCTCTTTCGCTGCTTCAGCTGTTCCGATTGCGCAGCCCTCCTGTCTTTGTGAATTCTTTTCTTTTCCTGTACATCTCCTGTCATTCGCCCGCTTATACCTATATTATGGCGGACAGGGTGTACAATAAAACGGACTTTCCTTCGTCTTACCAGCGACAGTTCTGACAGCACGGCCGTTTCAGACATGGCAGCCATTCTGACAGGGCCTAACCATTATGACTGCAATTATTTCTCCAGCATCGCACCGACCAGCCGATTTACCAGGGCACCGTCGGCACGCCCCTTCACTCTGGGCATCAGTTCCTTCATGATCTTGCCCTTGTCCTTGCCGGTAGGATTCTCTATCCCCAGGCTCTGAAGGACTCCTTCTATCTGGGCCCTGATCTCTTCCTCTCCCATCTGGGCGGGCGCAAACTCCTTAAGAACTTCCAGCCTCCTGCTGCATTCTTCCTTGATATCCGTCCTGTCCGCCGGAGCCAGATCCATGGTCTCCTGTGTCTGCTTGATCTCTTTCTGGATCACTTCATTCTCTTCCGCTTCCGTCAGATCCGAACGCTTGTCAATCGCCTTATTCTTAAGCGCCGCAAGAAGCATGGACAAGGTCTCTTTTCTTTCCTTATCCTTATTCTTCATCGCTGCCACCATCTGTGCTCTCACTTCATCGATTTTGCTCATCTTCTTTTCTCCTTTCCTGCACAATCCTTCGCCGCCCGCCTTTAGGGCTGCCGCCTTTCTGCCTTATGTCCCTTCATATCGTCCGGCAGATTCTATTCCAAAGGCGCGCTGCTGTATCTGACAATCAGCAGTTCCACGCCCAGGCGGTCGCTGATTCGCCCGCTCTTTACATCTTCATCCGTCTGTACACAGGCTTCCAGAGCCCCTTTCAGCTCTTCCGTCCCAAATCGGGCAGACTGGCTTCTGTACTTGCCCACAATGAAGCTATGCAGCCCCGTTTTCTCCCCGATCCTCCTGTTATCATACCCTTTCGCAGCCAGTTCCTTCACCTGCAGCAGCAGTCCGAACTGTCTGCCGATCAGAAACAAAATGCGCATGGGAGGTTCCTTCAGAGCCAGAAGATCATAATACAGCGCCAGGGCCCGGCGTCCAGCGCGCTGCCCGATCGCTTCAACCATATCAAAGATCTGTCCCGTCACCTGTTTCGTGCATATCTGTTCAATATCCGCTTCCGTAATCACATCCTTCTGCAGGGTATAGCAGAACAGCTTCTCCATTTCCCGGCTGATATTCTCCATATCAGAGCCCGTCTTCTGAAGGAAAAATTCCAGGGCGCCGGAGGAAATATTCTTGTTTTCTCTCTTAATTTTTCCCAGGATCCAGCGTTTTAACGTATTCTCATCCTGCGTGGCAAATTCCACCGTACAGCCGTTCTCCTTCATCACCTTAAACAGCCTGCTTCGTTTATCCACTTCGGATTCCACAAAAATCAGGCATACAGTATCGGAAGGTTCTTTCAGATAATCTGCCATCGCTTCCCCGCCCTTTTTAAACCATCCGCTCTCCTCTATCAGTATCACGCGCCTGTCCGCAAAAAAAGGCAGCGTCTCGGCCAAATCAATAATCTGTCCGACATTGATATCTTTTCCCTTGTAGGAGGAATAATTCATCGTATCTCCCTCCTGCACCAGGGCCTCTTTCAGCTTATCCCGATATTGATTTTTCAGATATGTTTCCTGTCCATAGAGCAAATACGCCTGGCGGAAGCGTCCTGTCTTTATATCTTCAAGAAGCTGTTTCATAGTTGGATTCCTTTCAGGGCAGTCCTTTTGCTTTCTTTGCCTATTGTAGCATTAATTCGCCGGATTGGCTAGTCGCAGCTCACGGGAGGAAAGATACATTGCCGCTCGGCCTTATGCACACGCTGTTCTACCCTCCGCCGCTGCTCCCATCCGGCATCCCTCTGTCCTGCGGCGG
>ERZ826396.249-NODE-249-length-84285-cov-23.013914_pt1 | contig 84285 bp, 80 predicted proteins | sample MGYA00519926_ERZ826396 | MGnify/ENA primary metagenome ERZ826396 (study PRJEB31778, sample SAMEA3449230) | human gut metagenome | biome: human gut; feature: human-associated habitat; material: faeces | place: United Kingdom | collected 2010/2012 ... | reverse complement strand
GGGGCATGCCCCTTGTTATCAATTCCTTAATTCCAGTTTCATTTTACAATACAGGGAATAAAAAATATTCGATTTTGTCGCATTATTTTGTTGACATTGATATTGTGATTTCATATAATTAAAAAGGTTTCATAGGCAAAAACCTTTTAAAGTCCCCGGTAAGGATAAACAAAGGAGAAAAGAAAAAGATGAGACAAACAACAATGGCAAATGCTGCCACAATCGAAAGAAAATGGTATGTAGTTGACGCAGCTGGACAAACATTAGGTCGTTTAGCTTCAGAAGTTGCTACAGTGTTAAGAGGGAAAAATAAACCTACTTACACACCACATGTTGATACTGGTGATTATGTAATCATTATCAATGCTGACAAAGTAGTTATGACAGGTAAAAAATTAGAAAACACTAAATATTACCGTCACTCAGGATGGTTAGGTGGTCTTAAAGTTAAGACAGCTAAACAATTCTTAGAACAAAATCCAACAGGATTTGTTGAAGCAGCAGTTAAAGGTATGTTACCACATAACACTTTAGGTAGAAAACAAGGAATGAAATTATTTGTTTATGCTGGTGATAAACATCCTCATGCAGCACAAAATCCAGTAGAAATGAAAGTGAAAGGGTAAGGTGAAAGATAATGGCAAACGTACAATATAGAGGAACAGGTAGAAGAAAATCTTCTGTAGCACGTGTTATCTTAACACCAGGTACAGGAAATTTCGTTATTAATGGAAAAGAAGCTAGAGAATATTTAGCATCAGACGTATTAAACATGATCGTTAATCAACCATTAGAATTAACAAACACTAAAGACAAATTTGATGTAACTGTTAATGTTTATGGTGGAGGGTACTCAGGACAAGCTGGTGCAATCCGTCATGGTGTTGCTAGAGCTTTATTACAAGCTGGTGACGATTACAGACCAACATTAAAAGCTGCAGGATTCTTAACTCGTGATTCACGTGTTAAAGAACGTAAAAAATATGGTCTTAAAAAAGCACGTCGTGCTCCACAATTCTCAAAACGATAGGAAATCGTATTGGAAAAATCAAGGAAAAGTCCCATTTTTGGGGCTTTTTTCTTGTTTCAAGAACCCTAAATTTCGCTCATAAGGTAACAATAAGGTAGCAAAATCAATCTATTATTTATTAGACTATCTATTGACCACATTCTCATAAATAGTGAAATGTGGTGAATCATAATGTCAATATAAATAAGGAGGATGATTAAATATGACATGTAATAAAACATATGCACTACCTAAGAAAGACAAGAGATTACCTAAAGGGTATGAACAGTGAAGAAACTTAAAAGGAGGAGAAGATATCCATATCTAGTACAAGTTCCAGAAGGTAAAGTAATAGCTAAAGATGGAAAATCTAGAACGAAGTACAAATATATTGGATATGTATCAACAAGAGAGGAGGGAATTATTTTATTAAATCGTTATCATCATGCAAATGATAAGACGATGTTTCTTTTACCTACTTTTGAAGATATCTATTATTTATGGGTTGAGGATTACTTTTACATTAATTATAAACCAATTATGGAAGATTATAAGGCAACTTTTATTACTGCATCTACTTTACATAAGAGAAAATTTATTTATATTAAAACCAATGACTTACAATTAGTAATTGATCAATGCGGAAAAAATTATCCAACATTAAGAAAATTGGCGTCATTATTTAGACACTTATATTGATATGCAATGAGTAATGATTTATGTGATAGAAATTATGCTGATTATATAAATATAAAAAAATATAAAAGAGTTATTTCTGTAGATAAAGAAAAAGTAATTTTTACAAAAGAAGAAATATCACTCCTATGGGAATATAAAGAAGATCCATATTATCAAATAATATTGATATTGAATTACACAGGAATTCGTATTGGCGAATTAATTTCTTTGAAAAAAGAAAATCTAAGACTTAATGAACAATATTTTGTTATTGTAAAAAGTAAAACGCAAAATGGTATTCGTAAAGTCCCAATTGCAGATAAAATCATGCCTTTTTTGAAATTTGGTTAAACAAAAACGATAGTGAATTTTTGTTTACTACAGAAGATAACAAACCTTTAGTATATAGCCACTATCGAGCTAAATACTTTGATCCAATCATGAAAGTACATGGATTAACTTATACTCCACATTGTTGTAGACACACTTTTATAAGTTTAATGGTACATTCTGGAGTGAATATTACTATAATCAAGCAAATTGTTGGTCATAAAAGGGTAATGACGATAACTGAAAGTGTTTATACTCATTTTACAAACAATGACTTGATAGATGCAGTAAATAAAATAGAATAGCCTAATTGCAGAAATTACAATAAACTATTAATTAGACTGCCTTTGATTAAAGTAGTAATTGACAATAAGTGAATGAATATTATTTTCAAAATATTGATTAAATAATGTTTCTAGAATTTCAAGTAAGTTTGTAACAGCAAAATAAAAATCTTTAATAATTTCTTCATTTAAAAATAACATATTTCCAACGATTAAGTTTTTGTATTTTTTATAGGATTTACTATTTAAAAAATTTTCATCAATAAATCCATTGTTGTGTATCACAACATTCCTGATTGAACAAATATCAAGTAATAGATTAAAACTATTGTCATTTATAAGTTCTTTCAAATTTATATTTAAAGCTTTTTTGTAATGATTATTTGCTTTTTGAATATTCATAAAATCATTACCAGTGTATTTGTCTAAAACATTCAAGAAATATTTATTTTCCATTAAATTATAGTTTAATTTAACTAGTAAGTAGAAAAAATCTCTTAAACTTACTTCAATAATAGAAGTTAACTCAACTATTTCTAGATGATACATATCGAAAGTAAGAGTTTCATCATCATATTCTTCATTATTCTTTTTCATAAAATCTAAAGCGATTCTATTTTGAGTAAATATTCTTATAAATCGGCTTAAATTAATTAAAGAATTATGATACACACTTTTTTTACCACAATTTGTACAATATTTATATTTTTGAATTTCTTTTATTTTTTCGGTAGATATAGTTAAATTAATTTTTCCGCAGAAAGGGCACATAGATTGAATTAACTTTATTTTTTGTTTTCGCATATTTGTAAAAAAAGTGTTTTTATTTTTAGGATTTATTTTGTTATTTTTACAATAATTGAGATAGTAAGAATAATATAAGTTTTCCATAAATATTTTTTGATTTGAATTGAATTTATTTAAAAAATTCTCATCAACAATATGGTAGATTGAATTATTTGTAATTTCTTTCATGTTTCGCCTCCTCATTGAAATATAAATATATCTTAGCATGTTAAATAATTACAGTGAACAATTTTTAGTTAATATAATAATTAATATTTTTGAATTAAAAGCTTTGTAACAAATATATAGTTAAACATATATAGAATTTATAAAGGTGAGACAAAGTAGCATAAAGAAACAATACGTGATTATAAATCAAAAAAGCCCGATAAAATCAGGCTTTCAACACTACTACAATTCTCCGTAAAATACCAAAACGTTAATTTTTGGGAATACTCAAAACAATTCAAAGAAACTCAAATCAGCAAAAGCCCCTATTTATCGGCTAAAACTTGATTTGAGTTTTTTTGTGCTTTGGTGAGTTGTTGATGTTAAGTAATGAGAAAAAAAGTTAGATTAAAGTATTAATAATATTTATTTAAGAATAAATTATGACATAGTTTAATAATTTTCAGTGTTATTCATGTTGCACGAAATATCGCATTTAACTATAATAAAATATATTATATGAGAAGGGAGTAGATTTTCTTGGAATGGTTGATCTCAGCTAATCATAATAAATATGATCATTTAAGAGCGTTTAACGAATTACCATATATTGATTGGAAGCAAAATGCTAATTATTCTGTAGGAGATAAAGTGTTTATTTACTCTACTAAACCAATAAGTGCTATCGAATTTTTGGTTGAAGTTATTGAGACTAATATCACAGGTGATCATGTTATAGACGATAAGATTTATTGGACTGATATGAATGAATATGAAAATGGGAGAAAGCATTCAAGGTATGCACGTTTTAAACTTATTGAACGTTTTGATAAAAATAAAATAACGATAGAAGATTTACATAACAATGGACTTGTGGGAAATATACAAGGACCAAGAAAACTATATGATGAAATAGGAAATATTTTAGAATTTGGTCAATATATTCACAACCGGCTTAATGAACTTGAAGAGAATAAAGAACGTGTTAAAGTAGTGAAACAAAACAATCAGTTAGATGATATGTTGAAAACAGTTATAACTGATATGACCATTGATTCATCAAAAATATATTCATATTCAGAAGATTTAAAGCCTAAACCAAAATTGGTTGAAAATAGATTTAATAAAGTATATAGAAGAAATAAAATAGTTGCTATTAATGCATTAGGTATTGCTAATTTTTCATGTGAAATTGATAAAAATCATAAGACTTTTAATCGTAAGAAAGATGGCGTCCCTTATACTGAACCTCATCATTTGATACCAATGGCTTATCAAGATAAATTTGAATATTCTATTGATATAGAAGAAAACATAGTATCGTTATGTAGTAATTGTCATAATGAAATTCATTATGGCGAAAATGCCAGAAATTTAATAGAAAAATTATATTATGAAAGAAAGAGCTTGTTGGAAAAAAAGAATATCTACATTTCTTTAGAAGAATTATTATCTTTTTACGGCTTATAAAAAAGATTTAATGGTGTATGCAAATTGCCTAGAAGATTCAAACGACATATATTGCTATCAGGGTTCATTAATTTTCGGTTGTCTTGTTTAAAAAAATCTTGTATCAATGAAAATGTTACTTAATCTTATTGTTCATAATAATATTTAGTCATGTTTAATGTTGTTTTGAGATGTTTTAACAATGTAACAAGTAAGCAACAAAAAGACTTTAAAACCCTTATTTTATAAGGTTTCGGAGTTCTCAAAACGTTAATTTATACGTTTATTCAGAGAAATTCAAAAAACTCAAATCGATATTTCAATTTGGGTTTTTTTGTAAAATGAAAATGAGTACAATGTTTACTATGCTTTGAAATGAACTTGCATATTAAAATATGTAATGCTCTAATTTGATCGCAAATTAGAGAACAATTGCATCAAAACGAAAAGGTAAGGATGAGAGAGATCCTTACCTTTTCTAACTTTTAGAGTTAGTTGTTTTGAAAAACAAAGCATTTATGAATATAATATAATTCAATACCTTTGTGCGAATTTAGTTTTATTATTTTCCAGCTACGCAACCACTATCAACAGGAAGTACAACACCGTTTATAAAAGATGATGCATCTTCACATAAGAATACTGCAGCATTAGCAATATCTTCTGGCTTTCCTAAATGACCACTTGGATTTGATTCTTCTGCTTGTTTATAAGCATCGGGAGCGATTTCTTTGAGTGAATTTACTAATTCAGTTTCGATAGTTCCTGGTGCGATAGCATTAATAGTAATATTAGATGTTGCGTAATCAAGAGCAGCTGCTTTTGTAACACCCACAACACCATGCTTAGCTGCACAATAAACTGAGTTTCCTTTGATTCCTAATAATCCAGCACCAGATGTCGTATTGATAATACGCCCAAAACCATTTTCTTTCATTATTTTTATTTCTTCAATCATACAATTTGTAACAGCAATTAAACAAATTCCAATTACTTTATTAACTTCTTCACTGGTACATTCATCAAGTGGCTTTGCTGGAATACCAAATCCTGCATTATTCATAGCATAATCTAATTTTCCAAATTGTTCTTTTATCCATACATAGGCATTTTTGATTTCATCAATATCAAATAAATTTACATGTTTATAAACAACCTTTTTTCCTTGATCACATAATTCTTTTGCTAAAGTTTCTCCTTTATCATCCTGAACATCAAAAATAATAACTTGGCAACCTCTATCAGCAAACATACGAACCATACCTTTTCCAATTCCACTTGCTCCACCAGTAACTAATACAACACGATTTTCCATTTTTCTACCTCCAAATATTTGATTATATATAAATTATAATTTATGGAGTAACTCTATAGTCAAGGATGGCTTATTTATCTAATTTAGGTACATTATCTTCTAAAAATACACAAAATTGAAGAAATAAATCTTGTATGATATAATTTTATATCAATAAAACATTGGACTAACTTTAATGTTAAGGAGATCATATTATGAAAATTAGTGAAGCTGCTAAATTGTTAGGCATATCTACAGATACAATACGTTATTATGAAAAAGAAGGAGTGATTTATCCAAAAAGAATAAGTCAAAACAACTATCGTGATTTAGATAATAAAGATGTTATTTCATTATTAGCATGTTTATATAATCGAAAGATAGAGTATTCTATGAAAGAATCAGTAGAGTATGTTGAAGGTATACCTGTTTCTAAAGTAACGGATATTTTAAATAATAAAATTTATGAATTAGAATCAGAAGTAAAGGAAACTAAAAATCTTATAGATTATTTAACAACTTTAAAGGTTGAGTCAGAAACAGATTTTTATAATATTGGGAACTATTGGATCACTGTTGAACCTAAATGTTATTTATTACCTTATGCGAAAATTTCTCAATCAGAATTTTGTTTTACTAAAGATGATCCAAGATATTATGCAAAATTATTTGAATATCTCCCATTCATTAGTCAAGCACAAGTAACAGATGTAAAACAATATGATTCTTCACAAAGTGTAACAGAGTGGTTTTTTGTGATACCCGAAATTATTTATAATCAACTTCCTCAAGAATTTTTAAAAGATGCAAGAGTTATGCCAAGACAACATTGTTTAAATACAGTTGTTATTAATGAGAACTGGGAATATCCAAATACTGAGATTTTTAAAGATCTATCGATTTATTTAAAAAAACGTAATATTAAATCTTGTGGAATTGCGACAGCAACTTATCCAAATTACTATTTTCAAGAGAACGGTAAAAAAGTACGTTATGCAAAAGTTAAAGTACCTATAGAATTGAAATAAATAGTTGAATAGAGAATATGAAAAATATGTAGACTTTATAAAAGTGTGCATATTTCTTTTTTTGTTTTATAATATGAATATATTTAGAAAAGGAGAAATTTTATGAAAAAGAAATATGAGGTTCTTTTTTATATTGATAAATTATCTACAAAAAAAGATCAAAACGATCCCTCTAAAATGGTGTTTTCAACAAAAGAATTAGCAAGTCATTTAAATATTCAACGTTCTAATTTATCAGCTATTTTGAATGAATTAGTTAGAGAAAATAAATTAGAAAAAATAGCTGGGAGACCGGTACTTTATAAAATACATAATAAATTAGATGAAGACGATTCTATATTTAATCAACTAATAGGATTTAATGGAAGCCTTGCTAAGTCTATTCAAGATATTAAATCAACACTTTTATATCCTGGTAAAAAACCGGTTATTTTATTGTCAGGGGAAAGTGGTACAGGTAAAAGTTTACTTGCTAAAAAAATATATGAATTTTCTAAAGAAAAAGGCCTAATTAATGAAAATGGTCAATTAGTGAAACTAAATTGTAAATACTTTATGAATGATGAAACTATGATTAAGAATTTATTTATTGATTATGGAAAAGCTGCTTTAGAAAAGGCGAAAAACGGAATGGTTTATTTTGATAATGTTCATTTAATACCAGAAAAATATAAATCAATTATATATGATTTAATTGAAATGAGTTCACTAAAAGAAAATAACTTTATGGTTGTTTTGTCATCGGATTGCTTTAATGAAAATGATTTAAAAAGTAATGCTCTCGATAATATATCAATAAAAATTGATTTGCCTTCTTTAGATAAAAGAGGATTGGTTGAAAGGATGGAATTAGTTCAGGGATGTTTTAAAAAAGAAGCAAGAAAAATAGATAAGTCGATTGTTATAGAACCTGAAACATTAGAATGCTTATTACTTTATCATTGTAAAAATAATATAAAACAACTTGTAAACGATATTTCTAGTGCATGTTCACATGCTTTTTTGAAAAATTTAGATAATAATTCAAATGTCTATGTCTATCTTGATGATTTTCCAATCTATGTAAAAAAAGGCTTTATTTTTTATAAAGAAAAATCGACAGAGATAAATAGACTTATTTCACATGATTTTTTATATTATTATTCAAAAGATTCTATTGAAAAAATAAAAATAAAGGAAAGTACTTCTGCTGTTTATGAACATCTTGAAAAACAAGATACATCATTAGTTGATAAATCCCTTTTGTTAAAAAATAAATACAATCAATTAATATCAAGTTATAGACAATACATTGATAAAGAGAAAATAAATGAATTGAATATTAGTAAATATATTCCACAAGAAATTATAAATATTGTAAAAGAATTCTTAGATAGTTCATCACAAAAATTAAAACGAGTTTTCCCGCAAGAAGTCTTTATTGTTTTATCTCTTCATTTAACAAAAATAATAAATAATAAGCAAAATGAACAAATTAATTTTGATTTAAATCAAATAGTAAATAAATATCAAGAAGAATATATACTAAGTTTAAAATTAATAGAACATTTAGAAAAGAAATATAAAATAGATATACCGTTAGATGAAGCAATAACTATTGTTTTGATTTTACTTTTGAATCAATTAAAAGAAAGCGAAAATAAACCTGTATTGTTAATTGCTATGCATGGAAAAAATGTAGCAAGTTCGCTTACTGGTGTTGTTAAACAAATGTCAAATAGTGATAGTGTTTATTCATATGATCTTTTATTAGAAAAGAAAATGCAAATGGCTTATGAAGAAATGAAATCATTGATTGAAAAAATTAATAGAGGTAAAGGTGTATTACTTATCTATGACATGGGTTCTGTAAAAATTATGGGTAAATTGATTTCTAAAGAAACAGGTATAGATATCCGCTTTATTGCTGCACCTTCCACAATGATTGCTTTAGAAACCGTAAAAAAGATGAGCAGCAATGATGATTTAGATGATATTATGTCTGAATTAGAACAAAGTTATCAACATTATTTTCCATCAATTGTTGAAAACTATCATCGACAAAAAAAGAAAAATGTTATTATCACTTTATGTATGAATGGCGAAGGTGGTGCTATACAAATAAAAAAATACCTAGAAGATTCATTAGAATTACAAGATATTGATATTGTTCCATTATCAATGAATAATCATAAAGAATTATTGTTTAAAATTAATGAATTGAGAAAATCGTATAATATTTTATGTACAATGGGATCATTTGATCCTCAATTATATGGCATTAAATTTATATCTGTAACTCAATTATTTAATACACCATTAGATAAATTATCACTATTAATTTCAAGTTCTAATCAAGACATTGTCATTAAAAAGAAAATAAAATATTCATTAATATTTAAAAATATTGAAAAACAAGTACCGAATATTGATATTGATATTTTGAAAAAAGTATTACCAGAATTTATTCAAGAATTAGATTGTCAATATCAATTATCCTATGATAAAAAGATAGGTCTTATTATGCATCTTAGTGGTGTTATCTGTAGCTTGGTTAATAATGCACCGATTCCTAAAAAATATAATTATAAAAATATAATTTCAACACATAAAAAAACATACGAATATTTATATGATTTAGTAGAAATGATAGAAGAACCTTTTCATATTCAATTTTCTGATTCTGATATTGCAAGTTTAATTACGATTATTAAAGAAATTTAATACTTATTTTAATAGCTTATTGTAAAGTAAGCTATTTTTTATTTATTAGTGTATAAAGTGTATAAAAAATATTTAAGAGTAATAAAAAGATAAATAATTTTATTGCTTGTAAATAAACAGTTTAACGAAGAAAATAAATGATAAAGAAGAAAAAGTGTATAAATTAAAAAAATAGTGTATAAATGAAAGGAAAAGAGATAAAATATGCTATTTGAATAAAAAGCGGTTACATTTTATACTACAGTTGCTAAGTAAAAAGGAACAAATGATCGATCAAATATTCAATTTACTTGATATTAGCAAATTTAAAGAGAGGGAAGATTTATGAAAATATTATTAATGTGTGCTAATGGTTTATCAACTGGTATTTTAATGAATAAGATGAATCAATGGGCAGAACAAAATAACGAAGATTTAGAAGTTAAAGCAATTCCAATTGATGATTATTTAAGTGTTTATAAAGATTATGATGTCTTATTAGTGGGACCACAAATGAGATATAAAATTAAAGATGTTCAAAAAGCAGTAACTGATCGACCTTCAGCTGTTATTAATCCTTCAGATTATGCTTTAGGGAATGTTGAAAATATTATAAAAGAAGTAAAAAGAATGATAAAGGAGGGGAAGTAAATGGATAAGTTTATGCACTTTGTTGAAGATAAAATGTCTCCAATCGCTGATAAGTTAGGTGAACAAAGACATTTATCTGCAATGCAAAAAGGTTTTATGACAGTATTACCATTAATCTTTGTTGGGGCAGTATTTATGGTTATTGCCAATCCACCAGTAACTGCAGACATGGTTAAATCTGGTGGTGTTTGGTCAATTTTTTCTGGATGGTTTAATTTTGCTACTAAGTATAAAATGGCTATTTTAGTTCCATACAATATGTCAATGGGATTATTAGCATTAGCAGTTACCTTTGTTATTGCTGATAATTTAGCAACTTCATATTCAATGAAAGGTATTACTAATGGTTTAACTGCACTTGTTGTTTTTCTATTAGTTGCAGCACCAGCAAATTATTTAGCTTTAGCGGATGGAACAACTCCATTATTAATGAATTGTACATATTTAGGTGCACAAGGATTATTTACTGCTATTATTGTTGCTTTATTAACAGTAGAAATCACAAGATTTTGTGAAATACACAATATTACAATTCGTTTACCAGAAATTTGTCCTCCAGCATTAACAAATTCTTTTAGAACTATTGTACCTATGGTTATCAATGTTTCTATATTCTATATTTTAAGTTTATTAAGTAGTAATTATTTAGGAATGTCAATTCCAGCGCTTATTGAAAAAGTTTTAGCAACACCAGTTGCAGCAGTTAACTCTGTTCCTGGTTCAATATTCTTATGTGCATTTATGTTGTTATTATGGTGTTGTGGAGTGCATGGACAAATGGTTACCATGGCACTTACTGCTCCAATTACAACAGCAGCTTTTACAGCAAATGCAGCATTAGTTGCAAAAGGACAAGCACCAATTTTTCATCCTATCTTTATGACATTAGGTATTGGTTTTTTAGGAGGAACAGGAAATACTCTTGGACTATGTATTTTATCTTGTTGGAAAGCAAAATCACAACAATTAAAAGCTTTTGGGAAAGCAACAATTGTGCCTAGTATTTTTAGAATTTCAGAACCAGCATTATTTGGAGCACCAATTATGTTTAATCCTGTATTAATGCTTCCTTTCATCGCTAATGGATTAATCGTAGCCATTCTTTACTGGTTAGCATGTTCGTTTGGTTTATTGACAGCACCTTATTTATTAATTAGTGGGACTTATCCTGTTTTCCTAAGTCTATTTGTTTATTGTTTAGATTGGAGAGTATTCATTTTTATTGCTCTAATGATTCCATTAACATTAGCTATTTGGTATCCATTCTTTGTAGCTTATGATCATTCTTTATGCAAGAAAGAAGAAGCTACAAAATTAGCTGAGGAGGAAGCATAAAGTGAGAACCTTACCAAAAGATTTCTTATGGGGTGGAGCAATAGCTGCTAATCAAGTAGAAGGTGGCTATAATGAAGATGGTAGAGGTCTTGCTAACATGGATGTAGTTCCAAATGGAAAAAATCGTTTTCAATATATGTTTGGAAATGTACAAGATTTATCTTTTAAAGAAGATGAAAAATATCCGGTTTTAAATGGGATAGATTTCTATCATCGTTATAAAGAAGATATTGCATTATTTGCGGAAATGGGATTTAAGGTTTTAAGATTATCTATTTCATGGTCAAGAATATTTCCTCGAGGGGATGAAGAAAGACCGAATGAAAAAGGATTGCAATTTTATGATGATGTTTTTAAAGAATTAAAAAAATATCACATTGAACCTTTAGTAACGATTTCTCATTACGATTTTCCACTTTATTTAGTAAAAGAATATGGTGGTTTTAAAAGTAGAAAAATGGTTGATTTCTATAAGAAATATGCAACAGTTTTATTTAAAAGATATAAAGGTATTGTACATTATTGGCTTACCTTTAATGAAATTAATGATACATTAATTTTGCCTTATTTATCAGCAGGTGTTGTTATTGATCCAAATGAAGATAAAGAACAACAGTTATATAATGCAGCTCATCATATTTTATTAGCAAGTGCGTGGGCAGTAAAAATTGGTCATGAAATTGATCCAACAAATAAAATTGGGAATATGTTTGCAGGAGGTACATGGTATCCATATACATGTCATCCTCAAGATGTATTTGCAACAATTACAAAAAATAGAGATGCATTCTTTTTCTGTGATGTACAGGCGAGAGGGTACTATCCATCATATAAATTAAGAGAATTAGAAAGAAAAGGAATAACTATTCCATTTGAAGATGATGATAAAGAAATTCTTAAAAATAATACGATTGATTTTCTTTCATTTTCATATTATGCAACACATGTTGTTAGTGGTGACGAAAAACTCAATGAAGAGATTAAAAATAATCCCCTTGCTACTTTAAAAAATCCGTACTTAGGTGAAATTTTATATAAAAGACAAGATGATCCAATGGGTTTACGTAATACATTGAATATGTATTATGATCGTTATCAAAAACCATTATTTATTGTTGAAAATGGTACAGGAACAAATGAAGTATATGTCGAAGGTAAAGAAATCAATGATGAAAGACATATTGAGTATTATCGAGAACATATTAAAGCATTAAAGGATGCTGTTATTATAGATGGCGTTGATTTAATGGGATATACAACATGGGGATGCATTGATTTATTAAGTGCTTCATCTTGTCAAATGTCAAAAAGATATGGATTTATTTATGTAGATTTAGATGATGAAGGCCATGGAACGATGAATAGATATCGAAAAAAATCGTTTTATTGGTATAAAAAAGTCATTGAAACAAATGGCGAAGATCTAGATTAGTTTTATAATTTTTCTTCCTTAATAATATATAAAACTGAATAATAGAGGATATCATACGAATAAGTATGATATTTTCTTTATATAAAAGCATTTAATTTACAGGATAAGTTTTAAATAGTATATTTGAGTAGCTTTTGTAACGAAACTTGTATGCAACAAAATCATCTAAATACCCTCATTTTATAAGGAATTGGAGTTCTCAAAACGTTAGTAATAACTTTTATGAGATATCTAGAGAAGTATTTGAACTTTGTAAAAAGTTTGAATACTTCTTTTTCTTTTATAATGACGTTATAATATGATTGTATAAAAGAGGTGTATTTATAATGAAAATCAAACAACAAAAACAAGTAAAATCATATTTAATCGAAGAATTTGGTCCAAATAAAGGAAATGAAATATTTGATAAACAAGAAAAAGAACTTTATAAAATTATTAAAAAAACAAAAGATAAAACAGAAAATCAAATGAAAACACTTATTCAAACAATTCTACCACGAATTGCTTTATATAAAGTCTTATTGAACGAAGAATTTTCAAAAGAAGATGTCTATCAATATATGAGAAAATATATGATTGATAAAATTGCAGCCAAAAAACATGCATCTACAGCTAAAATGGAATTAGTGCCTGGGTTTTATAAAATTTATAGTTTTATTTTTTTAAAAATCATGCGTACAACAGATTTACAAGAAAACACTCAAAGCTATGGTAAAGATCATTATGATGTTACGATTACTAAATGTTTATGGCATACAGCATGCAAGGAAAATGGCTGTGAAGAGTTGTGTCATTTGTTTTGTGATGTGGATGATGTGACTTATGGTGGTTTAAAAAAGATTGGATTTACGCGCACAAAGACTTTAGGTTATGGTGGAGATTGTTGTAATTTTCATTTCTTTAAGAAATAGATGATGTGATTTTATGGATTTAAAAAATATTGAATTCATTGAAAAAAATAAACCAGCAATTGATGAAGATATTCATTTATTAAATAATCAAATAAAGGGTATATTGCCAGATGTCTATAAAGAATTTTTAAAAATAACAAATGGTGCGGTATTAAATGAATATGTTTTTTATAGTACAAAAGAAATGATAGAAATGTACAAATGTCATGATTTTTCTAATAATATGCCAGAATATATAAGTATTGGTAATGATAATGGAGACTGGGAACTTGTTATAAAGGCAACAAAAGATGCTACATTGTGTGGCTTTTTAGATGCGGGATCAATTGGTATTTCTGATCCTGATGAATGGTTTGATTTTAGATTATGGATAAATGAGGGATGTAAGATGTTTGAAGAAGATGATAATAGTGATTTAGGGAAAGTATATATTATAAAATTACCAAAAGAAAAATTAACATTTTTAGCTGAAACTAAAAGAATATTTTTTTTAAATATAAGTACAGGTCTTCTTTATAAAAAGGTCAATACTCTACCTTATGTAATAATGGAAGATATTTATATTTCAAAAGCGGATACATATATTGAACAAACATCTTTTCCAGAATGTTATGAATTTAGAAATGATTAAAAGAAGTATTTATATAAAAATCTAAATACTTCTTTTTCTTTTATAAAAAGAAGAGAATGTTTATAATATAAACAAAAATAAGAAGTTATGGAGGATTTATGAAAGTATTATGTTTTGGATCCGCTAATTTGGATCATGTATATAAAGTCAATCATTTTACAGTACCAGGAGAAACACAAGGATGTCTTGAATATACAGTTAAATGTGGTGGAAAAGGCGTTAATCAAGCAATTGCAATGTCTCTTGCAGGAAATGAAACGTATTTTGCAGGAATTATTGGAAATGATGGCACTCTATTAAAAGATGCGCTTGTAGGAAAGAATGTGAATATTGATTATTTAAAAATTTCAAATAAGCCAACAGGACATGCTATTATTGAAGTTGATCAAAGTGGTCAAAATCATATTCTTTTATATGGTGGAACAAATAAAGAGATTGATTTTGAATATATTGATGAGGTTTTATCTCATTTTTCAACGGGTGATGTGGTTGTTTTACAAAATGAAATCAATAATGTACCTTATATTATTGATCGCTGTTATGAAAAAGAAATGAAGATTTTTTTCAATGCAGCTCCTTATGATGAATCAATTCAAAATTATCCAATTGAAAAAGTAACATGGCTTGTAGTCAATGAGACAGAAAGTGCTGCTTTAAGCGGTGAAGAAAATTATGAAAAGATGCTACAAGTGTTAAAACAAAAATATCCACATACAAATATTCTTTTTACAATGGGAAAAGACGGAAGCAGAGTTTTAACAAACAATGAAGATGTCAAAGTAGAAGCAATGAAAGTTAATGCAATAGATACAACAGGTGCAGGAGATACTTATATTGGTTATTTTGTAAAAGGAATTCTTGAAGGATTCTCTTTAGTTGAATCAGCAAACTTAGCAACAAAAGCAAGTGCAATTGCGGTGACAAGATTTGGTGCAGTTGACTCAATTCCAAGTTATGATGAAGTAAAATAAAGAATGTTAATATGTGTTGCTTGAAGCAACAACTACTTTTATATAAGATATGTTTATCTTAATAAAGGAGGATAGAGGAATGCTTGCTGAAAACCTAAAGAAAATAAGAAAAGATAAAGGTTATACGCAAGAAATACTCGCTGAAAAATTGAATGTTGTTAGACAGACTGTTAGTAAATGGGAAAAGGGACTTTCATTGCCAGATGTAGATATGCTTTCTAAAATAGCAAACGTATTAGAAACAGATGTGAATATTCTTCTTGATGGTCAAATTACAACAACAGATCAAAGTGAGATTGTTAAACAATTAGCTAAAATAAATGAACAACTAACAATAAAAAATAGACGTTATAAAAAAATAATGAAGACAATAGCTATCATTTTATTGATAATCGTTATTTTTGGTATTTTATTAGTCATCCTAAATATAGGAACTTTTATAAGTATTTCTAATAGTGAAACGACAACAACTGTAGAAACAATGATTAAAGAAGTAGTTAGATAAAAATTTAATACTTGTTTTTTTTTATAAATATGATATACTATATTTAACATTTAAGTTAAATGTTAAATGATAATGAGGTGATAAAGATGGCAATGCAAAATACGCTACATGCTTTAGCGGATCCAACAAGGCGAGAAATACTTAATTTATTGAAACAGTCAAGAATGTCTGCGGGTGATATTGTTAAGTATTTTTCAATTTCGGGAGCTGCTATTTCAAGACATCTATCGGTTTTAAAAGAAGCGGGTTTGATTCGAGATGAGCGAGAAGGAAAGTTTATTTATTATGAACTTAATGCAACAGTGCTTGAGGAAATTATGTTGTGGATCAGTGAGTTAAAAGGAGATACTAAAAATGATTAAACAAAATAAAAAAATGATAATATTAACATCTATTGTGACATTGCTTCCTATAGTTATTGGATTACTTTTATGGAATCAACTACCACAATTAATGGCTACACATTTTAATTTTAATGGTCAACCAAATGGTTATTCTTCTAAAACTTTTACCGTATTTGTCTTACCATTGATTTTACTGGTTATTCATCTTTTTTGTGTGATAGGAACAAGTATTGATCCAAAGTCTAAGAATATTAATAAGAAGATATTTTCAATCGTATTATGGATCAGTCCGTTGATTTCATTGCTTGTTTGTAGTTGTATATATGGTTATGCATTAGGTTATATCACAAATATTAGTTTTCTTACAGAATTGATGATAGGGGTATTGTTTATTGTTTTAGGTAATTATATACCAACAGTCAAACCAAATTATACAGTAGGAATTCGTACTTCGTGGGCATTAGATGATCCAGACAATTGGTATCATACACACCGTTTTGGTGGAAAATGCATGGTTATTGGTGGTATTCTTCTTATTGTTTTATCACCATTTATGAATTTATTTATTTTCTTTATTTTTGTTTTTATTCCGGTACTTTTGCCAATTATTTATTCGTATTTATATTTTCGAAAGAAAAGTGTTTAAAAGGAGTATTCTGGTTTTGTAAGAAGTTTAAATACTTCTTTTTCTTTTAGAGAAAGTTTATAATGTGAATAAATAAGAAATGAGGAAAGAAAATGAATTTATTTGATATGGATGAAGATATAAGACAACTGCCACTTGCCAGTAGAATGCGCCCTGTAAGTATAGATGAAATTGTAGGCCAACAACATATTATTGGAAAAGATAAATTACTCTATCGTGCTATTAAAGCAGATCGTTTAGGTTCTATTATTTTATATGGACCTCCAGGGGTTGGAAAAACAACGATTGCGAGAGTTATTGCTAATACAACAAATTCACATTTTTGTAAATTAAATGCGACGAGTGCAGGAATTAAAGATGTGGAAAAGATAATAGAAGAAGCTAAATTTAATCAAAATGCTTATCATAAAGGAACGATTTTATTTATCGATGAAATTCATCGTTTTAATAAAACACAACAAGATTATCTTCTTCCTTATGTAGAAGATGGTATTGTTATTCTCATTGGAGCTACTACCGAAAATCCATATTTTGAAGTCAATAATGCCTTACTTTCAAGATGCCGTATCTTTGAATTAAAACCTTTAGAAAAACAAGATCTAATCCGTTTAATTGATAGAACGTTTACTGATCAAAAACGTGGTTTAGGAAATGAAAAAATCATAATTGATGAAGATGCTAAAAACTTTTTAGCTGACATGGCTAGTGGTGATGCAAGAAGTGTTTTAAATGCCTTAGAACTTGCTTATCTTACTACAGATAAAAACAAAGAAGGAAAAATTCACATCAGTCTTGAAGTCACAGAAGAATGTATTCAAAAAAAAGCAATTCGCTATGATAAAAGTGGCGATAATCATTATGATGCGATTTCTGCTTTTATTGAATCTATGAAACATACAGAACCAGATGCAACTTTATATTATCTTGCTAGAATGTTGATTGCTGGAGAAGATGTCAAATATATTGCAAGAAGAATATGTGTATGTGCAAGTGAAGATATTGGTCTTGCTAATTCACAAGCTCTAGTTGTGGCTACAAATGCCTTTTTGGCAGTAGAAAGAATAGGAATGCCCGAAGCGGCTAAGATCTTAGCTCATGCAGCACTTTATGTTTGTTGTTCTCCTAAATCAGATACGGTATCTCGAGGAATCACACAGGCAATGGCAGATGCTAAGCAAACAACCAATGTACCTATCCCTCCTTTTTTACAAGATGCAAGTTATAAAAATGCCCAAAAGCTTGGTAGAGGTGTTGGTCTAGATAATATTCATGCTTTTAAAAATCATTATTCGGGTAAAAAATGTATGCCAAAAGAATTATCAAATAGACATTATTTTCAATTGACACAAATGGGAAATGAAAAGAGTATTCAAAAGTTTTTAGATTATTTACGTGAAAATAGAAATAATTAAATGAAAAAAAGTAAAGATGATTGGCAATCTTTACTTTTTAAATACTTTCTTTAAAGTTTCTACCAATTGGTAGAATTGTAGAATCTTTTAAAATCAATTCTTTTGCTTTGATTTCTTTAATAAAGTTTTTATTAATAACAAATGATTTATGAATTTGAATAAAATTATTAGAATCAATTTCTTTAATAAAAGAAGATAAGTTTTTTCTTTCAATAAAGTCACCATTATCATGATGAATAATAAGTTTATGATTCATTGATTCTACATACATGATTTGAGCAAGTCTTAATTCAAAAGACATTTGTTTGTTTTTATAATGATAAGTCTTAAATCTTGAAAATATTTGTTGATGAATGGTTTCTGATTTGGAATAAAGACTATTTTCTAAATCATCATTTTCAAAATATAAATGTACCCCTAAGGTTAAACATTCATTGAGTAAATGAAAATCTTTAGGACCAATAATGTAAATCAAAGTTTCTGGATATTTATTGATTTGATGGATTTTGTCTAAATCATTAAGTGAATTTATTTCAATAAAATAGATATCATTATAAGATGCTGGACTGAATTTTTCTAAATAGTAATCTTTTGCTGCAAAATATTTTTTGATTATCTCAAAATAATAATCTTGTACATGACAGGCGATACGAATCATTTTCTATCACCAGCTATCTTTTCTAAATAATAAGCTAAAGGCTCTTTTTTATCTAATTGATCAAGAATATGATAACGATCTTTAAAGATAATTCCTTTACTTTTTAAAAATTCAATTGCATCGATAACTTCTTTTCTTTTTCTAGTAACGATTGGTTGAAAAGAAAAAGAAGAACCATCCTTCATCAATACTTTAAAAATAACATTATAACCATTGGTTCCATAAAAAAGCATTGGAACTGCTTCATAAGTAACTTGGATACACATGATTTTATCCAGCTTTATTTTCATTTGATAATCTATATTTCTTGTAAAAAGACTATGAAAAAAAGCACGAGATTTTTCTACTACATTGTCATAAAAAGTGTATTTAAGATAATGTTCATCCACTTCCCAAATATTATTACAAAATGCCATACTAGGAAGAAAGATAAAGATAATCAAAAAAATAAGCATAAATCCACAAATATTCATTCCTGAAAATGGACTATAAATGATTAAAAAAACAGCCCAAAAAATAATGATGAATGAATAAATAAAACTTAATTTATAATGGGGTTTTCCTACTTTGTACTTCATACTATCCCTCCTTTAACTGTATTGTATCATAAGTTATTTAGTTAAAGATGTTGTTTGTGTCATTTCTAGGTTGTTGGTGCCACTTTTATTGTAAGGTGTGATGGAAAGTTTATGATGGAGTTAGGAGGTGGAAGCAATGAAGGTTTTTTCACTAGCTACGTTGACATTAAAAAGAAATAAAAAACAATATATGATTTATGGACTCACACTTATTTTTGCAATTGTCATTCATTTGATCTTTTCAGAATTTATCAACAATCCCTATTTAATAGAAGCAGATAGGGCTAGAGGAATAGATGATCCTCTTGGAGCGGATATACCATTATCAATGGGATTACCCTTTTTAATTATTTTATTTTGTTGGTTTATGATTATTTATGCCAGTCAATATAATTTCAATAAAAAACATCAAGAATTTGGAATTTTATTTACTTGTGGTTTTAACTTGTTAGATTTTATTAAATATACACTTATTCAAATGGGAATCGTTTTTATTTTTGTTTTACCGATTTCATTTATTTTAGGTGTTCTTAGCTTATTTTTCATTCATTCAAAGATATATCCTTATCTACAAATCAATTATTCAATTTATACCATTATGCCAAGTACCTTTTTTACAACGATTTCAGCTTTATGTGTATTAGTTGTTATTGTGGTCATCTTTTTAATAGGGCAACTTCATAAAAGTGATATTTATACTTTGATTAATGATGAAAATAAGGTACAAGCTATTCATTTTGTAAGTTTTAAAAAAATGATGATGTATTTACTTATTTATTTGATAGGATTTTGTTCAATTATAACGGTTGAAGGAAATTTAATAAATTATATTCCGCCAACAGCTTTAGGTGTTGTGGGAATGTATGGTTTGTATAAGTATTTATTGCCACAACTCTTTTTAAAGAATAAAAAGAATTTAAAAGGAAAACAAATTTATATTTGTTTATCACATGTGGGATTGATGATTAAATCAACAGCTTCGTTAATTGGCTTACTTACATTACTGATAACAGTTTTATTACCTGTTTTAGCGTCACAAAATATTGAAAGTAATGAATTTGTGACAGGAATGATTAGTTATTTGTTTATTATAGCGATGGTAATTATTTCTATTTTATATAAGATGAATATGGAAAAGAAAAATAAAATGAAAGAGTTTTCTATTTTAAATAAAGTAGGTTATGTTTATAGTGATTTAAAGAAGATGCTTTTGAAAGAAAATATCCTTTATTTTATTTGTGTTTTAGTAATTCCATTACCTTATTTAATCTTTATGGCGAGAGAGTTTATTTTAATGAATTCAGCAATGTTATTTTTCTATAATGGATTATTTATCTATTATGTAGTGACATTATTGATTTGTCTTTTATTAAATTATCATGCAGGGAAAATACAATTATTAAAAGGAGAGTAACAACTATGGAAACAGTTTTACAAGCAAAAAATATGACAAAGATTTATGGTATGGGAAGTAAACAACCATTTACAGCTTTAGAAAATATAGATTTAGAAATTAAAACAGGAGAGTTTATTGTTGTTATGGGACCGTCAGGTTCCGGTAAATCTACTTTAGTAAATAATATTTCAACAATAGATATTCCTACTAATGGGAGTTTGTATATTTTAAATCAAGAAGTGAAACAAATGTCTGAAAATCAATTAGGGAAATTTAGATATCAATATTTAGGTTTTATTTTTCAAAATTATAATTTATTAAATTCCTTAACAATTTATGAAAATATTATGATTCCTTTAAAACTCATTGGCGAAGATAAAAAAGTTATTGATGAAAAAGTCCATCAAATTACAAGAGAATTAGATATTGAATCACTACTCAATAAATATCCTCATGAATGTTCTGGTGGACAACAACAAAGAGTCGCTATTGCAAGAGCATTAATTGGAAATCCTAAAATCATTATTGCAGATGAACCAACAGGAAACTTAGATAGTCAAAATTCACATGAAATATTATCTATCTTTAAAAAGATGAATGAAAATCATATTACGATCATTATGGTAAGCCATGATCCATTGATTGCTTCTTATTCTTCAAGACTTCTTTATTTAAAAGATGGTAAAATTGAAAAAGAATTATTTAAAGGAGATAAGACTCAACAAGAATATTTTAAAGAAATTGTAAGCATTAATTCAAAAGAAATGCAAAAGATGTTGGACTAAGATATAATACCTGACTTTAGAAGTTCAAGACAAAAAAATGGTGCTAACTTCTAAAGATGGGGTTTTATAAGTTCATTAAGAATAATTTAAAAATAATATTGCTAATCCCAAAAGAAAGTGCTATCATAAAACTTGTAATTAGGATGGTAATTGTTTAGTCAAGCTTAACCTATTTACACACAAGAGTATTTTTGTGTGTAAATAGGTTTTTATTTTTATGGAGGGATACAGATGATTATTAAAAGAATATTAACAAATAATGCAGTTGTAATTGATGATGTAAATCAACAAGAGAAGATTGTATGCGGAAAGGGAATAGCTTTTAAGAAACGCCCTGGAATGGAAATTGATGAAGCCTCTATAAATCAAACGTTCATATTAGATGGTGGAGGAGAATACTCGCGTTTTGAACAACTTTTGAAAGATGTTCCGCTGGAATATTTAGAATTATCAAGTGAAATAATAAATATGGCAAAATTGGAATTTGCCAAAAATTTTAAAGATAATGTCATTATTACTCTAAGTGATCACCTATATGTTGCTATTAAAAGATGTAAAGAGGGAGGTATTATTTCTAATCCGTTACTATGGGATATTAAGAATTTCTATGAAATAGAATATGATATTGGCTTACGAGCTTTAGAATTAATAAAAAAGAAGTTTAATATACAATTGCCGGATGATGAAGCAGGATTTATAGCATTACATATTGTGAATGTAGAATTAGATGAAGATAACATGGATCATATTTTTCAAGTAACAAAGGTTATTCAGGAAATATCAACAATTGTTAAATATCATTTTCATACAGAGTTTGATACATCGAATGCGTATTATTACCGCTTTATCACACATCTAAAATTCTTTGCGTTGAGATTATTAAAGAATAATCAATTTAATGAAGAAGAGGAAAATGAGTTATTAGATGTGGTTAAAGATAAATATTGTGCCAGTTATGAATGTGTATTAAAAATTAGGGATTTCTTAAAAAGAAAGTATAAATATACATTACATGAAGATGAAATTGTATATTTAACAATACATGTTCATAGAGTTGTACATAAGACAAAAAAGGAGTGATAAAGAAAAAAATGAAAATAAATATTTAGGCAGGATGGTAACATTAAGTTGGCTTAACCTCAATTCATATCAACTATATGATAAGAGATGGAGGTAAAAAAATGGTTAAATATGAAGAATTAGTAAATTTTATTATCAAAAATATTGGTGGAAAGGAAAATGTTATTTCTTTGACACATTGTGTTACGAGATTGCGTTTTCAATTGAAAGATGAATCAAAAGCAAATGATGAAGTTTTAAAAGCAAATGATGGAATTATTACAGTTATGCATACCGCTGGACAATATCAAATTGTTATAGGTAATCATGTTGGAGATGTATATGAAACAATTTTACCTAAGTTAGGATTAAGCGGAGAAGTTGTAGAAACAAAAAATAAAACAAGTATAAAAGATAAATTTGTTGACTTAGTAAGTTCTATTTTTATGCCTGCTATTGGAATGCTATGTGCATGTGGAATGATTAAAGGACTTAATACAATTTTAAGCTTTGCGGGTATCTATAGTAGTACAAGTGGATTATATACATTAATTGATGCGATTGGGGACAGTATTTTTTATTTCTTTCCAGTTATTATAGGGTATACTTCTGCGAAGAAGTTCAAACTTACGCCGTTTGTGGGAATGGTTATCGGATTGGCACTATGTTATCCAACAATCAATGGAGCAGATTTATCAATCGTTGGCATTCAAATGAATGTAAGTTATACTTCAACGGTTTTACCAGTTATTCTAACTGTAGCTGTTGCTGCTCCAATGGAAAGATTGTTAAATAAATATATTCCAGATGTTGTTAAATCTTTTTTAACACCTATGATTGTTATTTTATTAAGTACAATATTAGGATATATGATTATTGGACCTGTTGCTAATACTGTAGCTGGTTGGCTAAGTGATGGAGTTTTAAGTCTTTACTCAATTAGTCCAGTTTTAGCAGGTATCGTTTTTGGTGGGTTATGGCAAGTATTTGTAGTATTTGGTGTACATATAACATTTATTGTTTTAGCTATTATGAATTTAGCAGCTGGACATCCGGATCCTATTCTTTCTTTACAAGCATTCGTTGCATTTTCACAAACAGCAGTAGTACTTGCAATATTTTTAAAAACTAAACAAAAAAAATTAAAATCTATTTGTTTCCCAGCAATTATTTCTGGAGTGTTTGGTGTTACTGAACCAGCAATTTATGGAATTACATTACAAAGATTACCAATGTTTGTTATTTCTTGTATTGGTGGTTCATTATCTGGAGCTTATGCAGCTTTTGCTGGTCTAAAATATCAACAAATGGCAGGAATGGGAATATTTGAAATGCCTGCAATGTTTCCACAAAATGGTACAGGAGCAGCAATGTTCCAATGTGTAATTGCATCTGCATTTGCGATTATTCCAACATTTATTGCAGCATATGTATTTTATAGAGATGATCATAAAGAAGATAATGTAACAGAAAGTTTAAGTGAAGAAGTAAATCAACCGATAGAAGGAAAAATTATACCATTAAATCAAGTAGAAGATGATGCGTTTTCACAAGAAGTATTAGGAAAAGGAATTGCCATTATTCCTTCTGAAGGGAAAGTATATGCACCGTTTGATGGTACTGTAATAACATTATTTCCAACAAAACATGCTATAGGAATTGTAAGTGATAATGGGTGTGAAGTGCTTATTCATATTGGAATGAATACAGTGCAATTAAACGGAAAATATTTTACATCTCATGTTCAACAAGGTGATAAGGTAAAAAAAGGACAATTACTTGTAGAATTTGATATAGATCATATTTTACAAGAAGGATATAATTTAGAAACACCTGTTATTATCACAAATACAAAAGATTATTCCAATATTAATACAAACACAAATAAAGATAATGTTGTATTAGTAGCGGAAGCTTAGAGGTGATGGTAAATGTTGAATAAAGATTTTTTATGGGGTGGTTCAACAGCGGCTAATCAAATAGAAGGTGGATATGATGAAGGAAATAAAGGAGATTGTATCTCAGATCATTTGACAGGAGGAACATTAGAAACAAGACGATGTTTTACAAAAAGGATAGATCCTCAAAAGAATTATCCTAGTCACGAAGCTGTTGATTTTTATCATCATTATAAAGAAGATATTGCTTTGTTTGCACAAATGGGCTTCAAAGTATTTAGAATGTCAATTGCATGGTCAAGAATATATCCAACAGGTGAAGAAAATGAACCTAATGAGGAAGGATTAAAATTTTATGATGATGTTTTTGATGAATGTTTGAAATATGGGATAGAACCACTGGTAACACTTCATCATTTTGATATGCCTTACTTATTAGTAGAAAAATATCAAGGTTTTCTAAATAGAAAGGTTATAGATTTATTTGTAAAGTATGCAACAACGGTATTTGAAAGATATAAAAATAAAGTAAAATACTGGTTAACTTTTAATGAAATAAATTTTGCATGCATACCAATGGGAAATCTAGAAGTTTTAGGAATTTATCATGAGAAGACCAAAGACTATACGGAACCTTATGATAATTTACAAGATCGTTATCAAGCTTTACATCATGTTTTTTTAGCTAGTGCTAAAGCTGTTCGGGTAGGGCATAAAATTAATAAGAATTTTAAAATAGGATGTATGATTGCTCATGTAACACTTTATCCGTATAGTTGTCATCCTCAAGATATGTTACTAGCTCAAAAGACGGATCATTTATTTAATGATTTTTGTGGAGATGTACAAGTTAGAGGGTATTATCCTTACTACATCAAAGAATATTTTAAAGAAAATAAAATTCATATTATTAAGGAAGAAAATGACGATGTGCTTTTAAAAAAAGGATGTGTTGATTTTTATTCATTTTCTTATTACATGTCTAATTGTATTTCTTGTCAAGAAGGACTGGAAACATCAATGGGTAATTTATTAGGTGGTGTTACGAACCCTTATTTAAAATCAAGTGAATGGGGATGGCAAATAGATCCAGAGGGGTTAAGATATACGCTTAACAAATTGTATGATCGCTATCAAATACCGTTGATGATTGTTGAAAATGGAATAGGTGCTGTTGATGTTAAAGATGCAAATAATTTAATACATGATACCTATAGAGTAGAATATATAAAAAAACATATAGAGCAAATGAAACGTGCTGTAGATGATGGTGTTGATTTAAAAGGATATATGATGTGGTCGCCTATTGATATTATTTCATCAAGTACGGGTGAAATGAAAAAACGCTATGGATTAATTTATATTGATAGAGATGATTATGGAAATGGTGATTTTTCACGGTATCCTAAAGATTCTTTTTATTGGTATAAAAAGGTTATTGACACTAATGGAGAAATCTTATAAATACAAAATGAATTTATTTTTGAAATAAAAGATAATTTTAAAATATAAATAAAAAGTATCTATACTTTTAAACTTGTTTGTATAATTTATACAAACAAGTTTTTTTATGAAAAACTTGATTTTTATTAAAGGACAGGTGTAAGCTTTTGGAGAATGAATAATAAAGGATGAAGGAAAATGAATGTTAATGAAATAAGAGAAAAAAGTAGAAGTGTTATTGGACCTTATTGTAAGTCATGTCCAGTATGTAATGGAAAAGCTTGTTCGAATAAAATACCTGGACCAGGCTCTAAAGGAACAGGAACAGTAGCTATTAAAAATTATGAGGCTTGGCAAAAGATAGAAGTTAAAATGGATACTCTTGCTGAAAATAAAGAAATTGATACAACTTTTGAAATGTTTGGAAAAACATTTAAGTATCCTATTTTTGCTGGACCGGTAGGAGCAGTAAGTCAACATTATAGTGATTTATATAATGATAATACGTTTAATGAAATTTATGTACGTGCTTGTGCAAAAAGTGGGATTGCTGCTTTTACAGGGGATGGTTTAAATGAAGAAATCATGGTGCATGCAACACATTATATTAAAGAAAATAATGGCATTGGTGTTCCAACGATTAAACCTTGGGATAAAGAAACATGTTTTAAAAAATTAGAGTTGGCAAAAGCTTCAAAGGCTTTTGCGATAGCAATGGATGTTGATGCTGCCGGACTTCCTTTTTTACAAGGAAGAATACCTCCAGCAGGTAGAAAAAGTGTTGCTGAACTTAAAAAAATCATTGATTATGCCAAAGTTCCTTTTATTGTTAAAGGAATTATGTCAGTTGAAGGAGCGCAAAAAGCGATTAATGCAGGTGCTCAAGGGATTGTTGTTTCCAATCATGGAGGAAGAGTTTTAGATGGGACTCCTGCAACAGCTTCTGTTTTAGAAGAAATTGCTGATCAATTTAAAGGACAAGTTAAAATTATTGTTGATGGTGGTATTCGTAGCGGTTTAGATGTTTTTAAAGCCCTTGCTTTAGGTGCGGATGCAGTCATTATAGCAAGACCATTTGTTAATATGATTTATGGTAATGGTGAACAAGGTGTAGAAGCATATGTCCAACAATTAGGTCAAGAATTAGAAAATACGATGATGATGACAGGTGTTTCTTCTTTAAAAGAAATTTCTAAAAAGAATATTTATAAATAGAAGTCTTTGTGAAAAACTATAGACTTCTTTTTTATTATAATAATAATTGTTGTTTATGAATTATTATCGTGATAATATATAGATATGAATTATTATCATAATAATAAGGAAATGAGGAAGAAAAAAGTATGTACAAAAGTTTAGAGCCTTATGCAAAGTTAGTTTATTTTTTAAGTGCTGCATTAGGTGACAATTGTGAAATAGCTTTACATGATTTAACATCTAAGGATCAAGAAATCGTAGCTATTTCAAATAACCCAATTTCAGGAAGAGAAGTTGGTGCGAAGTTATCAAATTTATCATTACATTATCTAGAAGAAAAACAATATTTAAATCATGATTATGTTATGAACTATAAAACAGTAGGAAATGATGGTAAATTAATGAGAGCAGCAACTTATTTTATTAAAGAAGAAGGCCGTGAAATGCCAGTTGGTATGTTATGTATTAATGTTAATATTTCTGATTTAGAATATTTAACTTCTACAATTAAAAAGATTTTGGGAATTAAAGAAGAAAAAGATATCGAATTTAAAATGGATAACCCAGTTGAAATCTTATCATCACCATTAGATGAAATGATTGATATGTATATTAAAGAATGTTTAGAAAAGATGGGATTCCCAAGTTATTTCTTAGCTGAAAGATTAAATGTTGATGAAAAGATCAAGGTTGTAAAATATTTACAAGAAAAAGGGACATTTAAGGTAAAAGGTGCTATTGTATTAGTGGCTGAAAAATTAGCGGTATCTGAACCAACTGTATATCGTTATTTAAAGAAAAATGTTTAAAGGAGAAAATGAATGAGTGATTTAGTTTATGTAAGTGGACATAGAAATCCAGATACAGATAGTATTTGTTCAGCAATTGCTTATAGTTATTTATTAAATGCAACAAATAAATATAATGCAGTTCCTGTACGTTTAGGAGAAATTAATAGAGAAACTGAATATGTTTTAAAACGTTTTGGAGTAGAACATCCTGTTTTACTTAAAACTGTTAAACAAAAGGTAGAAGATTTAAATTATGATAAAGTAACTGTTTTTTCTAAAGATTTAACTTTAAAAACTGCATGGTTTTTATTAAAACAACAAAATTTAAAATCTGCTCCTATTTTAGATGAACATGGTCAATTATTAGGGCTTTTATCTACATCTAATATTATTGAAGGATACATGGATCAATGGGATAGTGAAGTTTTAAAGAAAGCTAAAACTCCTGTTGAAAATGTTATTGATACATTAGAAGCTAATGTGATTTATTTAAATGAATCTTTAAAAGTTGTTGAAGGTGATATTCACATTGCAGCAATGTCAGGTAGTGAAGCTAAAAAACGTATTCATGAAAATGATGTTGTGATTGTAGGTGGAGATAGAAGTGATGATTTAGAAGAACTTATTTCAGTTAAACCATCTTTAATTGTATTAACTGGTTCTTTAACTGCTGATGAAAATGTTGTAAAAAAATGTGAAGAACAAGGAATTTCAATTATTTCTACACCATTTAATACTTATCAAACATCTCAACAAATTGTTCAAGCAATTCCTGTTGAATATGTCATGATCAAAGGAGATATTAAAACTTTCTCTACAGATGATACTTTAGATTATATGAAAGAAGTTATGTCTGAAACAAGATATCGTGGATATCCAGTTATTGATTTAAATAATCGTTGTGTAGGAAGTATTTCTCGTTTTGCTTTATTAAAAGGATTAAGAAAAAAAGTTATTTTAGTAGACCACAATGAAAGAGGTCAATCTATTCCTGGTATTGAAGAAGCTGATATTTTAGAAATCGTCGATCACCATAGAGTAGCTGATATTCAAACAGTAGGACCATTATTATTTAGAGGAGAACCATTAGGTTCAACAGCTACAATTGTAACTAAAATTTTTGATGAATTAGATGTTGAAATGCCAAGTCATATTGCTGGTTTATTATTAGGTGCGGTTGTTTCTGATACATTATTATTCAAATCACCAACTTGTACACCAGTTGATACTAAGATTGCTAAGAAACTAGCTGAAATTGCAGGTGTTGATATTCAAGAATTTGCAATGGAAATGTTTAAAGCAGGAACATCTTTAGTTGGTAAAACTGTAGATGAAATCTTTAACCAAGACTTCAAAAAATTCAGTTTTGATAACTTACAAGTAGGGGTTGCACAAGTAAACTCAATGGATATTGAAGGATTCTTACCATACAAAAAAGATATGTTAGATTATATGAATAAATTTGCGGAAGATAATAATTTAGAATTCACATTATTATTACTTACAGATATTATCAACGCTAACAGTGAAATCTTTGTTGGTGGACCACGTCCTGAATTAGTAGAAAAAGCATTTAATGTTCAATTAACAGAATGTCAAGGAACATTAGCTGGTGTTATTTCTCGTAAAAAACAAGTAGTTCCAGCAATTACTGCTGTTATGAGTGAATAAGATGAGATTAGATAAATTTTTAAAGGTATCTAGAATTATTAAAAGACGTACTTTATCCAAAGAAATTTCTCAAAGTGAACGTGTTAAAGTCAATGGTAAAGTAGCTAAACCTTCAACAAAGTTAAATGTTGGAGATTTGATTGAAATTGAATTTGGAAGAACGATATTAACGGTTAAAGTTAAACTTCTTAAGGAACATGTTTTAAAAGATGAAAGTACAATGCTTTATGATATTGTTGATGAAAAAAGAAAAGAAGTAAATGAATAAGAGAATGTCATGAACATTCTCTTTTTTCATATGATGTAGAGGAGGGATATTATGGATAATCAAATACATTTTGAACAAACACCTTATCATCATGTGTATTTAAAAGATCGTAAGACATTGGAACTTACAGGCATTAAAAAAATTGAAAGTTTTGATTCTTTAGAATTTTTAATTGAAACATCTTTAGGGTATTTAAATATTAAAGGTAGCGATTTAGCACTTGTGCGTTTTGATCAAGAGAAAAAAGAGGTCAGTATTAAAGGAAATATTGATGCGATTTCTTACTTATCGAATAAAAGAACAACAAAGAGTAAAGATAGTGTTTTAAATAAATTATTGAAATAATGGATTTAATTACACAAATACAAGGAATAGGGTATTCTTTTGTATACGGGATTATCTTTACCTTTGTATATCATTTTATTTATAGTCATCTCATCAAAATTAAAATCAAATTTATTTATTTTATTATGCAATGTTGTTTTGGTATTATTTTTGCTGCAATCTATTTTATAGGCTTATTAAAAATCAATGAAGGTATTTTAAGAGCGTATTTTTTAGTGAGTGTTTTGGCGGGATATGTTGTTTATCAAAATTTGATGCATGAAAAAATGTATATTATGATCGTTAAAATAAACCAAAAATTAACACGACTATTTAAACCTGTGCGCTTTGTTTTTTTGAAGTTTGATGGTATAATAGGGTCTATAAAAAAGAGGGTGAAAAGATGACAAAAAAAAGACTAAAAAAAGTGTATAAACCAATGGCTTATCTTTTTATTGGATGCTTTTTAATATACATCTTATTATCTCAAGCCATGTCTGTTTTTTCAAGAACAGCAGAAATTGACAAACTCGAAAAAGAAGTCGCAATAGTAAAAAAAGAAAAGAAAGATTTACAAAATGAAGTAAGTCTTTTAAATGATGATGATTATGTGACACGTTATGCAAGAGAAAACTATGTTTTCACAAAAGATGGGGAACAAGTTGTCATCTTACCAGATATAGATCAAGAAAAATAAGCAGAGATTGCTTATTTTTGTTTTAGGAGATTTTTTATGATTATTAAAGAAGAAATGTATATTCGTTCATTGAAAAGAAAAAGACATATTGATATTTATGTACCTGATGATTATCAATCAGCTAAAAAAAGATATCCTGTGTTAATAATCAATGATGGTCAAAATGCTTTTTTTGATGAACAATCTTATATAGGAAAAAGTTGGGGATTTTTAGAAAGTGTACGGGAGCTGAAATTAGATGTGATTTTAGTAGCTATCTACTGTAATTTTGAACCTTTAAAAAGAGAAGATGAATATGGTCCTTGGGTCATGAATCAAGAATTTTCAAGAGAATATGATACTCATAGACTCGTAGGAGGAGAAGGAAATGCTTATGTTACTTTTTTGACAACGCAATTAAAACCTTATCTAGATCAAAACTTCCCTACTAAAATAGATGATTATGGTATTGTAGGAAGTTCAATGGGAGCTTTGATTTCATTTTATGCTTTTTTAAAATATCCAACGATTTTTAAAAAATGTGCTATTCTTTCAACAGCTTTTTGGATTTATGAAGAAGAGTTTGTAAAGTTATTGAAAGTTAGTTCAATAAGTCATAATATGTTGTATATGGACGTTGGTGGTCAAGAAGATGAAAGATATATTCCAAGTAATCTTCATTTAAAGGAATGTATTGAAGAAAAGATTGATCATTTTCAATATCATTTCTTTCCAGAGGGAAGACATAGTGAATATGATTGGTCACAAAGAGTGCCACTTTTTTTAAAGATGTTTTATAAAGGAGAATAAGTATGTATCGTTTAATGTTTTCAGATTTAGATGAAACTTTATTAGTAAATCATCATGTACCAAAAATGAATCAAGAAGCTATTTTAAAAGCAAGAGAACAAGGTTTAAAGTTTGTTCCTTGTACAGGAAGAGCTTTTAATATGATTCCAGATATTTTAAAAGAAATAGGTACATATGATAAAGCAGGAGAATATTCACTTTGTTTTAATGGAGGCCTTATTGTTGAAAATAAAGATAATAAAGTTCTTCATTTTAAAGGATTAGATTTTAAACAAGCAAAGGAAATATTTGAAAATGCAAGAAATTTAGATGTTTGTGTTTTAGTTTTTACTTTAGATTGTTGTTATATTTTTCATGCTGATGAAGATGAAATTCAAAGAAAAATTGCACAAAAAGCAAAATTTAAAGTAATCGAAGATTATGATATTGATTTTCTAAAGAATGAAAAAATTGCAAAGATTCTATATGAAAAAAGAGACATGGATTATTTAAAACAACTTGCTAAAAAATTACCTGAAAGTATTCAAGAAACATGTAGTATTGCATTTTCTAGTGGACGTTATTTAGAAATGAATACCAAAGGTGTTGATAAAGGTTATGGGATGCGTTGGTTAGTAAATTATCTAGGATATGATATGGATGAAACGATTGGTATTGGAGATAATTATAATGATGTAGAAATGATTAAAACAGCTAAACTTGGTTGTGCAGTGGCTTGTGCAAGTGATGATATTAAAGAACTTGCTCAATATGTGACACAAAAAGATTATGATGAAGGGGCAGTTAAAGAAGTTATTGAAAAATTTGTATTAGGAGAAAATCATGAATAGATTTAAGACCATTGTTGAAATAGAATCACAAAAAGAATATTATCAAAAACTACATCAAGTTATTGAAAAAGAATATGAAACCAAAACGATTTATCCACCTAAAAAACAAATCTTTAGAGCCCTTAATTTATGTGACTTTGATGATGTAAAGGTTGTTATTTTAGGACAAGATCCTTATCATGAACCTCATCAAGCCAATGGACTTGCCTTTTCAGTTACCAAAGATGTGCGTATACCACCAAGTCTTGTGAATATTTATAAAGAAATTCATGATGATTTAGGACTTCCTATTCCTAACCATGGTGATTTAACTTATTGGGCTAAACAAGGTGTTTTGTTACTTAATAATGTTTTGACTGTTGAAAGAGGAAAAGCAAATTCTCACAAGGGACTAGGTTGGGAAACTTTTACATTGAATATTGTACGCTATTTAAATGAAAGAGAAAAACCACTCGTTTTTATTCTTTGGGGAAAGAACGCAATCGAAAAGAAAAAATACATTGATTCTAGACATTTAGTACTTACAAGTGTGCATCCTTCACCACTTTCAGCATATAGAGGTTTCTTTGGTTCAAGACCATTTTCTAAAACAAATGAGTTTTTAATTAAAAATGGAATGACACCTATTGATTGGAGTATTCCCAATGTTTAAAACAATTGATGAAGCTTTGAATTTTATTGAATCACAAAGAATGAAACGTTCTTTTAAAGAGTTTCAAGAAATTATAAAAAGGTATCATCTACCTGTTGATTTAAAAAATGTTATTCATGTAGCAGGAACAAATGGAAAAGGCTCAACAGTGACTTTTATTAAAGATTTACTAGTAAAACAAGGCTATCATGTAGGAACGTTTACATCACCTTATATTATTAAACATAATGAAAGAATTTCGGTAGATGGAAAACCTATTCCTGATGAAGAGTTGTTACGATTAGTCAATGATTTATATCCAATAATAGAAAAAGAACATCTTTCGATGTTTGAAATAGATACAATAATCATGCTTAATTATTTTCATGAATTAGATTTAGATTATCATGTGATTGAATGTGGGATTGGTGGTTTGAATGATAAGACAAATGTCATTCAAAGTCAGGTAGCTGTTATTAGTAATATTGGTTATGATCATCAATTTATGTTAGGAGATACTTTGTTAGAAATAGCCAGTCATAAAGTAGGTATTGTTAAAGAAGGGGTCCCTTTATTTACAACTGAACAAAATAAAGAAATATTAAGTTATTTTAAAGATTATTGTACAAAACATCAAAGTACTTTTTATCCTTTACAAGTAGAAAAACAATATCAGTATCCTTATCATCTACATTTCCATCAAAAAAAATATGTATTACATTTACCAACATATCAAGTAAGTAATTTAACGCTTGCTTTAAATGTTGTTGATTATCTATGTGATTTAAATGATGAAGATATTCAAGCGGTGATCGATGATTTTAAATGGCCTTGTCGTTTTGAACAATTTGGACATCTTTATTTAGATGGTGCTCATAATATCAGTGGAATAGAGGCATTGATTCAAACAATCAAAGAAAGAAAGTTAGAAGATGTTGGAATTGTTTTTAGTGCTTTGATAGATAAAGATTGTCAAAAGATGTTAGATATGTTGAAAGAATTTGATGTTGTGATTGCTGATTTTGATGATGAAAGAAGTCAAGGGGGACATATTCCCTATCAAAAAGCTATTGAAATAATGAAGGTTAAACATCAAAATATTGTTGTAACAGGATCATTACATTTTGTATCAACAGTACGAAAATATGTAATAAGTGCGTAAGCACTTATTTTACTTTATATTGATAATCTAAAGGCTCATCAAATTCTGCCCATAATAAATAAACAAGTAATAACATTACTGTTTTACCAGTATCAGTTACGATAATAAAATGATCTCTACCAGCTTGTTGCAATGTTCCTGTATAAATCTTATCATTCCATGTTTTAGAACCGGTATAACTAAAATAGAATGTTCCTTTTTTACCAACGTTAACACGTAAGATGTTTTCAACGTATGTTTGTTCTACGGGTTGAGTAGGGGGAACAGTTTGTTGCCTGGTAAGATTTTCATTATCATCTTCTTTTACTAAGTAAGGGTTTAAATCATCAAAATAATCCATAGAGACCTCCTATAAGTCACAATTATCTTTTAACCCTGGGTTATAAAAACAATGTTTTTTATATTTTCCAGATAGTCTTCCATAAAACGTTTCTGGACAATCAACATTTGTGCCAGGATTTTTAAACCATAAGGCGTTCGTGGCGGGTTCATTTCGATAGCCATTAATACATCTTAAGGCAATGTCTTTTTCATTTTGACTCACAGGTTCATTAAATAGCGGTTGTCCTACTCCAGCAAATTGATTTGTCTGATAGACAACTTCACTAATAGTTCTGACATTTCTAAAAATGTCACAATTTGCGACAACACGATTGACAATGACATTTCCTACAAGGAGCATGCCTTCTTCGCCCTCTCCTAAAGCTTCAGATTTTATCAATCTCGCCAATAATTCGACTTCTTTTTCGGTATATGAAATTCGAGCCATGTTTTCACCTCAAAATAATTTATGATTATCCTTTAAATTTATGTCAAAAAAGGAGTACAATAATATTACCCTAAGTATTTGATCTATTATTGCTTAAAAACTTAAATAATTCCGTGAATTATAAAGTGAAATATGGTAAGATAAAGATGTAGATTAAAGCGCTTACATTTTGTATAGGAGGAGTTAAAAATGGGAAAAGAAATTGTCGCTATGATTTTAGCTGGAGGGCGTGGAACACGTTTAAAAGAACTTACAGCAAAAGTCGCAAAACCGGCAGTTCACTTTGGGGGGAAATATCGTATCATCGACTTTCCACTAAGTAACTGCGCAAATTCGGGTATTGATATCGTAGGTGTACTTACACAATATGAATCAGTTTTACTTGGAACTTATGTTGGAGCTGGAACTAAATGGGGATTAGATGGAGCTAATTCTTTGGCTGCTATTTTACCAGCACGTGAAAGAGACGAAGTAGGAGCCACTTGGTATGCAGGTACTGCAGATGCCATTTATCAAAACTTAGATTTCTTAGATCGTTATGATCCAGAATATGTTTTGATTTTATCAGGAGATCATATTTATAAAATGGAATACGATCAAATGTTAGAAGCTCATAAACAACGTGGTGCAGATGCTACAATTGCAGTATTAAATGTATCACTTAAAGAAGCGAGTCGTTTTGGTATTATGAATGCTCATGAAGATGGAACTATTTATGAATTCGAAGAAAAACCAGAACACCCAAAATCAACTCTTGCATCTATGGGTATTTATATCTTTACTTATAAACAATTACGTAAATATCTAGTAGCTGATGCAAAAGATAAAGATAGTAAACATGACTTTGGTATGAATATCATTCCAGCAATGTTAAATGATAATAAAAAGCTTTATGCTTGGGAATTTGATGGATATTGGAAAGATGTTGGTACTGTAGATAGTTTATGGGAAGCTAACATGGATTTACTTAAAGATAAAGATTTAGATTTATATAATATCAAAAAAGATTGGAAAATCTATACTGAAGACACTTTAGGAAAACCTCAAATTATCGGTGAAAAAGCAGAAGTTAAAAACTCTCTTGTTACTCAAGGATGTATGGTTAACGGAACTGTTGAAGGATCTGTTTTATTCAATAATGTCAATGTTGGAGAAGGCGCAAAAGTTGTTGACTCTGTATTGATGCCTGGTGTTCTTGTAGAAGAAGGGGCAGAAATCTATAAAGCCATTATTGATGAAAATGTAGTTGTTAAAGCTGGAACTGTCATTAATTCAGAAGCTAAAGAAGTTGAATTAGTGAGCGATAATAGTAGATAAGAGGGGGAAGTAAAGATGGCAAAAGTTATTGGTTTAGTAAACTTACATTCAGATATAGAATTTACGGGATTAACAGAAAGAAGACCAGTGGCCTCTGTAAGCTTCCTTGGTCGTTATGGAATTATTGACTTTGTTTTATCAAATATGTCAAATTCTAAAATAGATGCAATTGGGGTTATGATTCAAAAGAAACCACGTTCTTTATTTAAACATTTAGGAAATGGTAATTCTTGGAACTTTAACCAAAAAGCTGGTGGTGTTTCATTACTTTATAATGAAAAATACGCTAACGATCCTAAATACAATCATGATATTAACAACTTAGTTGAAAATATTCATTTCTTAGAAACAAGTAATGCAGATTATGTTGTGATTGCACCTGCTCATATCGTTACAACAATGGATTATAATGATGTGATTACAGCTCATGAAAAATCAGGAGCATCAATCACAATGACTTATCGTAAAGCAAAAGATGCAGATGTTGCTTGGGTTGGTTGTGATGTTTTAGAAATAGATAAAGATGGTTTATTAACTGGTAAAACAATTAACAAAGGTACAAGAAAAAGACAAAATATTTCATTAGAAACTTATGTAATCAATAGAAAAGAATTATTAGAAATCATGAAAAAGGCACATAAGATTTCTGCTTTCTATGATTTAAAAGATATTCTAGGATATTTATGTGATGAAAAACAAATTCATACTTATGAATATAAAGGATATGCTAGATGCTTAGATTCTACAGAAGCATACTTCAAATATTCATTGGAAATGTTAGATATTGATATTTCATCACGTGTATTTAAATCAAATTGGCCAATTTATACAAATACAAACGACACACCTCCAACAAAATATTTAGAAAACGCTAATGTTAAAAAATCGTTCGTAGCTAATGGTGCAGTAATTGATGGAACTGTTGAAAATAGTATTCTTGGACGTGAAGTTACAATTGGAAAAGGTGCAGTTATTAAAAACTGTGTTATCTTCTCTGGATCTAAGATTGCTCCTGGAGCAGTATTAGAAAACGTAATTATTGACAAACGTGCAAAAGTTGAAAAGAAATTAGAATTAAAAGGAACAGAAACAAGTCCACTTTATATTAAAGAAGGAGACCGTGTTTAATGAGAGTTATGTATGTTGCCAGTGAAGCGACTCCTTTTATCAAATCGGGTGGTTTAGCTGACGTTATTGGTTCATTACCAAAAGAAACAGCAAAAAAAGATGTTGAAAGTATTGTTGTTATTCCTAAATATCAAGATATGAAATTTGTTGATCAAATTGAATATGTAACAAATTTTGATATCTATATGGGATGGAGAAAACGCTATTGTGGTATATTTAAAGCTGAAGTAGATGGTGTAACTTTCTATTTCATTGATAATGAACAATATTTTGGTAGACCAGGATTATATGGTTATGATGATGATTATGAAAGATTTGCATTCTTTGATTTTGCGGTTCTAGAATTAATTAGTCATTTAAATATTAAACCTGATGTTTTACAATTAAATGATTGGCAAACAGCAATGATTGCAATGCTTTATAAAGAAAGATATTGTTATTATGATTATTATCAAAATATTAAAATTGTATTCACAATTCATAATATTTTGTTCCAAGGAAAAGCTGATCCAAAATTATTGGAAGAATACTTTGCGTTAGATAGTTATTTATATTATAACGGGAACTGTCGTAATGATGGATGTTTAAATATGATGAAAGCGGCAATTTTCTACAGTGATGTTGTTACGACAGTGTCTCCGACTTACGCTAAAGAAATTTTAACTGATCAATATGGTGAAGGATTACAATCTATTCTTGAAATGAGAAAACATGATTTATATGGTATTTTAAATGGTGTTGATTATGATGTTATCAATCCAAGTAAAGATCAAACAATCGTTAAAAAATATTCAGCTCGTTCAGTTAAAAATGGTAAGTTGGAAAATAAATTAGCATTGCAAAGACAAGTTGGATTACCAGAAGATCCAAAAGTTGCTTTAATCGGTATCGTAACAAGATTGACTGAACAAAAAGGATTAGATTTGATTATTAATCAATTTGAAGCGATGTGCCAAAGAAGAGTTCAAATTATTATCTTAGGTTCAGGAGATCATATGTATGAAGATGCTTTAAAAGGTGCAGCATGGGCTCATCAAGATAAAGTATCATTCCAATGTAAATATGACTTTGTATTGTCAAATCGTATTTATGCAGGATGTGATATGTTCTTAATGCCATCATTATTTGAACCTTGTGGTTTGTCACAAATGATGTCATTAAAATATGGAACAATTCCTATTGTTAGAGAAACAGGTGGTTTAGCTGACAGTGTTCAACCATATAATGAATTTGAACAAACTGGTACAGGATTCAGTTTTTCTAACTATAATGCACATGAGATGATGGATACAATTGATTATGCATTGCATACTTTCTATGATTATCCAGATGCATGGGATGCAATAGTGCAACGTGCAATGGCTGAAAAATTAGATTGGGATGCAAGTGCAGAACAATACATTCGTTTATTTGCGTCATTACTTTAAAAATAGAGGAGTATCACTTGGTGGTACTTCTTTTATTATCTTTAAAAGTATTGATAATAAGGGTATTATATGAAATATAAGGGAGTTGTTGACATGAATAAAAAAGGAAACAAAAAGGTTTTACATTAGTAGAGATTATTGTTGTACTTGTCATACTTGCTATACTTGAAGCTATTGCAGTTCCATCAGTATTGGGATATGTTGAACAAGCAAAATAATCTGAACAATTATATAAAGTAAGAGATGCATTGATTGCATCACAAACAACTTTGATTAGAACTTATGGGACTGATGGTGAATTTGGTAATGATAATGGCTCTAAAAATGGAAATAAAAAATTAACTAAAGAACAGGCTGCTGATTTAAAATCAAAAGCAGGATTGGAAAAAAATCCATATATATTGATTTTTGGAGCGGGGCATACTTCTTATAAAGGAAGTGCAGATGAAGAAAAAATGTATCATGTTTACTGTGCTATCTATCAAGAAACAAAAGATAGTAAGCCATGGTTTTATGATGGTAAAATATGGTCTCATAAATACTTATGGTCTAAAAGCGGAGGAGCAAATACTAAAGAAGAAGCGGGGCGTGCAATGTATACAAAGGCTGAAAATGGCATTAACTATAATCGTATGAAAGGTGTAAAGGATTCTACCAAACAAGATGTTAAAGTACAATTGTATTGTGCTTATATTAAAGGTCAATCTAATGCTTATGATAATGTTCCTGGTTTTTGGAATGATATAAGAAATAAAAGCAATTAATGTCAGTTTAAACTGGCATTTTTTCTTTAAGAACAAAATGGTCTTTTCCATAGAGTTGTCAAAATCAATAAAGTCGTGTAGAATAATAAGAAGACGAGGTGATGATATGAAAAGCATAATAAAATTAATGGTGGTTTTTGTTTGTGTTGTTTCATTAGTTGCTTGTGGGAAAAAAGATACAACTGTTTCAGCAAATAGAGATGGTGTTTTATATGAGGCAGGTGTAGGTGTTTCTTTTTATTATCCTTCTGATTTTAAATTAAGTGAGGGTAATCCAAATGATGGAGTTACACGTTTTACTAAAGAAAATCAAATATTATTTTATAAAGTAGAAGAAAATGAATATGATAATGATACTGATCAATTATCTGAACTTTATAAAGGTGAATTAGAGGCTTCAGAAGTTTCATCATTAAAAGTTAAAAGGCCAGCTTTAGAAAGTGGACTTAAATGTTATGAATATAAGGGAAGTTATGTAAAAACTGGATTGAAGTTTATTCATTTAGTATATTTTGATGATAAGAATACGTATGTTTATGGTTATGAAGCAAATCGAAAAGATTTTAGAAAGAATTTAAAGAAAATGATTGTTTATTTAGAGTCTTTTACGAAGTCTTCTGGATTGTAAAATAAATATTTTGTGATAGAATAAGGTCAATAAAAAAATTATAGGTAAGAGAAGTATATTGATGATATTTTATAGAGAGGGCATGCTGGTGGAAATTGTCTAAATGATTGAATAGAAATGCACTTACTTGAGTCTTTTGAAAAGAAAGAACGTTGATTGCGTTAAGGTCATGATAAGCATCGTCTATCTGGTGGAAGAACACGGCAGTGTCTAGATAGTGTATGCTTTTTTTATTAGAGGAGGAACATTATGAAATTATTTAATACACTTACAAATAAAAAAGAAGAATTTAAACCTTTAAAAGAAGGTGAAGTAAGTATTTATGTATGTGGACCTACAGTTTATAACTATGTTCATATTGGAAATACAAGACCAATGATTGTTTTTGATGTTCTAAGAAGAACATTTGAATATTTAGGGAATAAAGTGACTTTTGTTTCAAACTTTACTGATGTAGATGATAAAATTATTAAAGCAGCTAAACAAGAAGGTATTACTGAAAAACAATTAACTGATAAATATATTAAGGCTTATGAAGATGTTAGAAGAGGATTAAACTTAGAATTTCCTACTTATGCACCTAGAGTTACAGAAACAATGGATCAAATTATTTCTTTTATTCAAAAATTAGTAGATAAAGGTTATGCATATGTTGTTGATGGAGATGTTTATTTTAGAGTTTCTAAAGTAAAGGAATATGGCGAATTATCGGGTATTAAAATTGAAGACCTTGTAGCAGGTGCAAGTGAACGTGTTGAAGATAAAGGTGTTAAAGAAGAAACAACTGATTTTGCTTTATGGAAGAAGACAGATGAAGGTATTCAATTTGATAGTCCTTGGTCAAAAGGTAGACCAGGATGGCATACAGAATGTGTTGTTATGATCAATGATATTTTTGAAAATGGGCGTATTGATATCCATGGTGGAGGTCAAGATTTAAAATTTCCACATCATGAAAATGAAATTGCTCAATCAAGAGCTTTAAATGGGCATCCTATTGCAGATACATGGATGCATAATCAAATGATCAATATTAATAATGAAAAGATGTCTAAATCTTTAGGTAATGTTGTTTGGGCTAAAGATTTAATTGTAGAACTTGGATGCAATGTTTATAAATGGTTTATGTTATCAAGCCATTATAGAAATCCTTTAAATATGACAAATGAGATTATTGAAGGTGTAAAAAAAGAAGTAGCTAAAGTAGAAAACGTTTTAAAACAAACATCTCTTTATGTACAAGTAAATCATCTTGATGGTGATGACTTTAATAAAGACACTGTTGATCATATGGTAGATGCTTTAGCTGATGATTTGAATACTTCTTTAGCTTTAACTGAAATTTTAAATCAAGTTAAAGTATTAAATCAAGCAATGCGTGTTAAAGAAAAAGACAATACTTTAATTTTAAAAGAATATAATACTTTACTTAAGATGACAGATGTCATTGGATTTGTTTTTAAACCAAAACAATTAGATGAAGATGAATTAGAATTATATTCAAAATGGTTAGACGCTAAAGTTGTTAAAGATTTTGAAAAAGCTGATCAATATCGTGCAGAATTAATTCAAAAGGGGATTATTTAATGAATCCAGATTTTATCAATCCATTAGTTCTTGCTTATTTAGGAGATAGTGTTTTAGAACTTTTAGTTAGAGATTATTTAGTAAAAGAAAGTGAACTAAAAAAAGTAAATGAGTTGTGCCAAGAAGCAACTCATTTTGTTAGTAGTTTGTCCCATGAAAAATTTATTTTACATTTATTAGAAACTGATTTTTTAACTGAAGAAGAAGTTGGTATTTTTAAAAGAGGGAGAAATACAAAAACTTCTAAAAGAGATACTAAAGAACATCGTTATTCAACAGGATTTGAATGTTTAATAGGACATTTATATTTAAATGAATGTAAAGATAGAATTTATGAGATATTTGATGAATTCAAAAGATATGTAAATGAGACAAATTTGAGACAAATTTGAGACGAAAAATGGAGAAAAATATGAAACAATATATATATGGAAAGAACCCTATCATGGAGGCGTTAAAGGGTGCAAGTGTTTATAAGATTTATATGTTAAATGGGCATAAGGATCCTAAAATTTTTGATATTTGTAAAAGAAATCAAATTCCATTAGAATTTGTTGATAAAAAAGAATTTGATAAGAAGGTAGGAAAGGTTGTTCATCAAGGAGTAATGGCCTATATTGAAAATTATCGCTATTATACAATTGATGAAATTTTAAAAGATATTCCTGAAAATAAACAACCTCTATTACTTATGTTAGATGGTTTGGAAGATCCTCATAATCTAGGTGCTATTTTGAGAACATGTGATGCTGTTGGTGTTGATGGTGTTATTATTGGAAAAAATAGAAGTGTTGGATTGAATGGAACGGTTGCGAAAGTTTCAACAGGAGCTATTCATCATGTAAAAGTAGCACAGGTAACAAATTTAACAAGAACATTAGAAGATTTAAAAAAGAAGGCATTTTGGATCGTTGGTTGTGAATTAGAAAACAGTCAAGATTATAGAAGTGTTGATTACAATATGCCTACAGTATTAGTTATTGGTTCAGAGGGATTTGGAATGTCAAGATTGGTAAAGAAAAGTTGTGATATTAATGTTGTTTTACCAATGGTAGGACATGTGAATTCATTAAATGCATCAGTAGCTGCATCTGTTCTTTTATATCAAGTCTATAACTCACGTCATCCTTTATAGTAAGAAAGGAGAGACAAACTATGATAGCGTATAATGAACAAGAATTATTGTATTTATATCATTTAGGTTCTTCAATAGCGTATAAATTGTTGTTAGATGAGTATAAAAATAAAATTGAAATTTTTGTGAAACGTTATTGTAGAGAAACAGCATTAACTTCTGCAGAAGATTATAGTCAAGAGGCGTTACTTGTTTTGATTGGAATTTTTGATCGCTATCGCTATGATAAGAATGCTTCTATAAATACATATTTTTCATATGCGATTAATGATGTATTAAAATTACAAAAAAGAATACTTAATAGAGGTAATAAAATTTCTACGATTTCTTTAGATCAAGAAATCTATGGAAGTAATATGCGTATTGAAAATATTATTGCAGATCAAAAGAGTTATAATAGACCGGAATATCAATTACGGTTAAATGAAAACAAAAGTTATTATTTAAATAAAATAGAAAAAGCAAGCTCTTCACTTGAAAGAAAAATATTTGATTGTTTTATGAAAGGATATAAGAGTAAAGAAATTGCTGAATTGTTGAATATTGATATTCGTTGTGTCTATAATGCGAAATATCGCTTACAAAAAAAGATGGACAAATCTAAATAAGATTGACTATAGCTAGCTTTTATGCTAAATTATAGTGGCATAGAAATGAGTTGATAAGATGAAAGAAAAAATCATTTTAGTGTGTAGTGAATGTTTATCGAGAAACTATACAATGACTAAAAATAAACGATTAAATGTAAAAAGATTAGAATTAAATAAATATTGTAAACGTTGTGGAAAGCATACGTTACATAAAGAAACAAAATAAGGAGGCTATGTCGTGTTTGGTAAAAAGGCGGAAACAGAAGTCGTTGAAGAAGTAGAACATGAATTAAAATTTAAAGAGTGGTTCAATTTAAAAGGAATCAGAGCTGAAATTAAAAATATTCATTGGTTAACAAAAAAAGAATTATTTAATAATTCTTTAACTGTATTAGTGTTTACTTTTGTAATGGGGTTATTCTTCTTTGGTGGAGATGCCGTTATTGCATTTATATTGAAAGCATTGGGGATGGATTAATTATGGCAGGAATGAATGATGAAGGAAGACAATGGTATGTTGTTTGTACATACAATGGTCATGAAAATAAAGTAAAAGAAAACTTAGAAAAACGTATTGAATCAATGGGATTACAAGATTGCTTATATAATATTATAATTCCAGAACATGTAGAAACAGTTATTAAAGATGGTAAAAAAATCAACAAAGTAACAAATATGTTTCCTGGATATGTTCTTGTAGAAATGGTTATGACAGATGAAGCTTGGTATGTTGTACGTAATACTTCAGGGGTTTCAGGATTCATTGGTTCTTCTGGTGGAGGAGCAAAACCTTTCCCACTTCAAAAACATGAATTAGATCCAATCTTAAAGAATATGGGTATTAGTACTTCAGCAATCGAAATTGACTATGCTGTTGGAGATGAAGTAAATGTTATTTCAGGTCCATTTGCTGGTAAAAGTGGAACTGTTGAATCGATTGATTTTGAAAAAGAAACAGCTAAAGTACTTATTGATTTCTTAGGTAATCAAACACCTATGGAAATTGATTTAGTAGCATTAGAAAAAACATTCTAGACAAATGTATTCACATTTGTCTTTTATATTATGGAGGTAAAGATGTCTAAATTATTTTTCTTTGATATAGATGGTACATTGATAGATTGTAATAAAGGGCTTTATGGTATATCAACAATAAATAGAAATTCCTTTGATCAGTTAAAACAAAAAGGTCATGATGTATTTCTAGCTACAGGTAGATGCAAATGCTTTATTACAGAAGGTGTTATGGATTATCCTTTTAGTGGATATGTCACTTGTAATGGGGGCTATGTAGAATATAAAGGAGATGCTATTTATAAAGCTGTTGTTCCAGCAAAAGCAATAGAAGAAACAATTAAATTATCTAAAGAACATCATTTTAGTTTCTATTTTGAAAGTAGCGATTATATTTATGTCTTAGATAAAAATGACCCACAACATAAAGAATTTGCTAGAGTATGGGGAATGAAAGATGAAACAATTATTGATGATTTTGATCCACAAGAAATTGAAACATATATTGGAATGATCGTTATCAATTCAAAAGAAGATATTCCTCTTTTAGTTGAAACATTATCTCCATATTTTGATATTCAAAGACATCAAACAGGATGTTCGTTTGATTTAACATTAAAAGGTGTTTCTAAAGCTGTAGGAATCCAAAAATTAGTAGAAGCACTTCATAAAGATATCAAAGATACGATTGCTTTTGGAGATGGACGCAATGATTTAGAAATGTTAGAAACTGTTGGAACAGGTGTTGCAATGGATAATGCGGTTCCTGAAGCAAAAGCGGTGGCTGATGAAATATGTCCAGATGTCAATGATGATGGAATTACAACATGGTTGAAGGAACGTGACTTTATTTAAAGTGAACTTTTTTGTTATAATGACAAAGGTGATTATATGAAAGAAAAAAATTAACAATGAAAGATATAGATCATAAGCTAAGTCGTGAAATTATAAATACAGCAAAAGCACATGATGTATCCGTAATCAAATTAGAGCGACTTCAAAACATACGCTCTACGACAAGAACAAGTCGAAAAAACAATCATAGCCTGCATACATGGTCGTTCTATAGACTTGTACAGTTTATAGAATACAAAGCAAAACTGGCAGGCATAAAAGTTGAGTATGTAGATCCAGCATATACAAGTCAGATCTGTCCGATATGTGGAAGAATCCAACATGCAAAAGACAGGAATTATATATGCGGATGTGGATATCATACACACAGGGATCTGCTAGGAGCTATAAATATATGTAACTCAACTGAGTATATTGGTAACAGATATACTGCCTAGAGAACTATAGGTTCTGCTCTAGGAAGGGTAATGGCATACCCCTAACTTGCACTGCGATCTATCAGAAATGAACTGGTCAGCCAACAATGTTGGCAGGTAGCAAGAATCCCCTGTCTTTAGACATGGGGAGTGTCAAAACAAGAATATTTAGTGAATGTAGTATGTTAGAATGTAATAAAGATCTTGAACTTTATTATTTAGATTCTTTTAAAATAGTACATGAAAAGTAGACTCTTTATAAAAGTCTGCTTTTTAAATTACATTTTTTTGGTGTATTCTTAACAATAAAAAGAGTAAAATAGGCTTTGGAGGTGAGACTATGTTGTTGTTTGGACATAGAGGTTATAGTGATCAATATTCTGAAAATACAATGTTAGCTTTTTCAAAAGCTATTGAAAGTGGATTTGATGGTATTGAAACAGATGTGCATAAAACAAAAGATGGTGTTCTTGTTTTATGTCATGATGAAAAAATCAATCGAACAAGTGATGGAAAAGGTTATATTAAAGATATGACTTATGAAGAGCTTTGTGCATATAATTTTGGAACAAAAGAAAATCCTCAAAGAATTCCTTTGTTGAAAGAATTATTGGAATTATGTAAAGGAAAAAATGTAAAGATCAACTTAGAAATTAAAACAAATAAAATTCAATATCCAGGAATAGAACTAGAAAGCTATCAAATGATCAAAGAAATGGGGATGTTAGATCAAGTTCTCTTTTCAAGTTTTTATGTTGATTCTCTTTATAAATTAAGAGCAATCGATTCATCTTTATATTTAGGTTATCTTTTTGAAGATGATTATGAAAAAAATAAACAATTATGTTTAACACAAAAATTTCATGTACATGCACGTGAAGATTTTCTAGATGAAGATGAAATTGCACTCTTTTTAAAAGCTGGATTAGACATCAATACATGGGGTGTAAAGAACCGTTTTAGATATGCTTATTTTAAGGAAAAAGGTGTCAACATTGTTATTGCAAATAAAAATTTTAAGAAATTAAAAATGTAATCGCCTATGTTATTTTTTTACATCAAACGAGCGATAATGCTTGTTTTTTGTATGTTTTTCATGTAATATGGTTGTGTACAAATGAAAAATTTCACAATAGTTATGGAGGAAATAAAATGGCAGAAAAAAAACCTGTACAACAAGCTGTCCCAACTGAAGCAGAAACTGATGCTCATGTTGATGACCTTGTAAACAAAGCTTTAAAAGCTTTAGAAGAATTTGAAGATTTTACACAAGAACAAGTAGACTACATCGTTGCTAAATGTTCTGTAGCTGGACTAGACCATCATGGTATTTTAGCTGAAGCTGCAGTTAAAGAAACAGGACGTGGAGTATTTGAAGATAAAGCTGTTAAAAACTTATTTGCATGTGAATATGTTACTAACAATTTACGTCATTTAAAAACAGTAGGGATCATCAATGAAGATCCATTAACTGGTATTACTGAAATTGCTGAACCAGTGGGTGTTGTTTGTGGTATCGTTCCAACAACTAACCCAACTTCAACAGTAATTTTCAAATCATTAATCGCTTTAAAAACAAGAAACCCAATCATTTTCTCGTTCCACCCAAGCGCTCATGAAAGTTCAAAACAAGCTGCTATCGTAATTAGAGATGCTGCTATCGCTGCTGGTGCACCAGAAAACTGTATCCAATGGTTATCAATTAAATCTATGTATGCTACTAATGCATTAATGAATCACCCAGGTATTGCAACTATCTTAGCAACTGGTGGTAACGCAATGGTTAAAGCTGCATATTCATGTGGAAAACCTGCTTTAGGTGTAGGTGCTGGTAACGTACCTGCATATGTTGAAAAAACATGTGTATTACCAAGAGCTGTAAATGATATCGTATTATCAAAATCTTTCGACAATGGTATGATTTGTGCTTCTGAACAAGCAGCAATCGTTGACCAAGAAATCTACAGTGATTTCATGAAAGAAATTAAAAGATTCCATGTTTACTTTGTAAATAAAGAAGAAAAAGCTAAACTTGAAAAATTCATGTTTGGTGCAGAAGCTTATTCAGAAAATGTTGCTCAAGCTAAATTAAATCCAAATGTTGTAGGTAAACCTGCTGAATGGATTGCTGAACAAGCTGGATTCAAAGTGCCTGCTGAAACACAAATTATCTGTGCTGAATGTAAAGAAGTAGGACCAAATGAACCATTAACTAGAGAAAAATTATCTCCAGTATTAGCTATCTTAAAAGCTAAAAGCACTGATGATGGTATCGCTAAAGCAGCTGCAATGGTTGAATTTAATGGTTTAGGTCACTCTGCTGCAATTCATACAGAAGATCATGAAATTTCTAAAAAATTCGGTCATGCATGTAAAGCAATCCGTATCATTGAAAACGCTCCATCAACATTCGGTGGTATTGGATCAGTATATAATGCATTCATTCCATCATTAACATTAGGTTGTGGTTCTTACGGACATAACTCAGTATCTAACAACGTAAGTGCTGTTAACTTAATCAATATTAAGAGAATAGGGAGACGTAATAACAATATGCAATGGGTTAAACTTCCTCCAAAAGTATACTTTGAAAAGAATTCAATTAGATACTTAAGAGATATGAAACATATGGAAAAAGCCATGATCGTTACTGATAGAAGTATGGTAAATCTTGGTTATGTTGAAAAAATCGAAGACGTTATTAGAAGAAGACGTAATCATGTAGATATTGAATTATTCTTTGATGTTGAACCAGATCCAAGTATTGATACTGTAAGAGAAGGGGTAGAATTGATGAGAAAATTCGAACCTGATTGTATCATTGCTTTAGGTGGAGGATCATCAATGGATGCTGCTAAAGTTATGTGGTTAATGTATGAAAACCCAGAAGTTAACTTTGATGATATCAAACAAAAATTCATGGATATCAGAAAACGTGCTTTCAAATTCCCTGAATTAGGTAAAAAAGCAAAAATGATCTGTATCCCAACTACATCAGGAACTGGATCAGAAGTTACTCCTTTCGCAGTTATCACTGATAAGAAAGAAAACAAAAAATATCCATTAACTGACTATGCTTTAACACCAACTATCGCTATCGTTGACCCTGAATTCGTAATGTCATTACCAGGAGCAATCGCTGCTGATACAGGTATCGATGTATTAACTCATGCGGTTGAAGCTTATGTTTCAATCTTAGCATCTGACTTTACTGATGGATGGGCTAAACAAGCTGTTAAATTAGTATTTGATTACTTAGAAGAATCAGTTAAGAAAGGTACTCCAATTGCTAGAGAAAAAATGCATAATGCTGCAACTATCGCAGGTATGGCATTTGCAAATGCATTCTTAGGAATGAACCACTCATTAGCTCATAAGATTGGTGGAGAATGGCATATTCCTCATGGTAGAACAAATGGTATCTTATTACCACACGTAATTAGATATAACGGAACTATTCCAACTAAATTAAATATCTGGCCAAAAATTGAAAACTATAAAGCTGATGTTAAATTCATGGAATTAGCTCAATTAATCGGATTAAATCCTAAAACTCCAGCTGAAGGTGTTGAAATGTTCGCTGATGCTTGTGAAGAATTATGTCACAAAGTAGGTGTTGTATCTAACGTAGAATCTCAAGGTATCTCAAGAGAAGCTTGGGAAGAATCAGTTCATAGAATTGCTATGAATGCTTACGAAGATCAATGTACACCAGCTAACCCTAGAATGCCTATGGTTAAAGATATGGAAGATATCTTACGTAAAATTTACGATTACAAAAATAAATTTGATAAATAATAGTTAAGGTAGGCATGTCCTACCTTTTCTTTTACCTTAAGAGAAAGTTCATAATGAATTCATATAGAATTGTTATATTAATCATGTCAGATGAAGACAATATAATAAACAAGTATAAGTGACCCCTCTCCCAAAAAATCACTTATACGCAAGGAAAGGAACGGTGTTCCTTTTTTTGTGTAAAAATAATAAATTTATTATTGCAATAAATATTTAATATTGTTAGAATAAGAAAGGGCAATACAGTGTCTTCCATAGGAAGGCACTTTTTATTTTTATAGATACTAGAGGAGGATAAAAAATGGCTAAATACATATTTGTAACAGGTGGAGTTGTGTCTGGTCTTGGTAAAGGGTTAACAGCTGCATCTTTAGGAAGAATTTTAAAACAAAGAGGACAAAAAGTCTTCATGCAAAAATTAGATCCATATATTAACGTTGATCCAGGAACAATGTCACCTTATCAACATGGGGAAGTATTTGTTACTGCAGATGGGGCAGAAACAGACTTAGACTTAGGACACTATGAAAGATTTATTGATGAACAATTAAATAAAAACTCATCAATTACAACAGGTAGAATTTATAGTAACGTTATTTCAAAAGAAAGACGTGGAGATTATTTAGGAGCTACTGTACAAGTTGTTCCTCATATTACAAATGAAATTAAAGAAAGAATTTATGCAGCGGCACGTAGTTCTAAAGCGGATATCGTCATTACTGAAATTGGTGGAACAACAGGAGATATCGAAAGTTTACCTTTCATTGAAGCTATCCGCCAAGTAAGATTAGATTTAGGATATGAAAATACTGTTTATATTCATACAACTTTACTTCCATACATTGGAGCAAGTCATGAAGTAAAAACAAAACCAACACAACATAGTGTTAAAGAATTAAGAGGTTTAGGTATTCAACCAGACTTTATTGTTTGTCGTAGTGAACATCATATTGAAAAAGAATTAAAAGATAAGATTTCATTATTCTGTAATGTACCAACACAAAATGTTATTTCAAACTATGATGTAGAAAACTTATATGAATTACCACGTATGTTATTAGATCAAAAAATGGATGATTTAGTATTACAACATTTACAAATCAATGCACCAGCGGCTCATATGGATGAATGGGATGCATTAGTTAACCGTGTTAAAAACTTAAATCAAGAATTAAATATTGCGTTAGTTGGAAAATATGTTCAATTACCGGATGCTTATTTATCAGTTAACGAAGCTTTAAGACATGCAGGATATTATGTAAACAGTGTAGTTAATATTGATTTTATTAATTCAGAAGAATTAAATAAAGAAAATGTAGCAGAAAGATTAAAAGATGCTGATGGTATTATCGTTCCAGGTGGATTTGGTGATCGTGGTATTGCTGGTATGATTGATGCCATTGAATATGCACGTACTAATAAAGTTCCACTTTTAGGTATTTGTTTAGGTATGCAATTAATTACCATTGAATATGCTAGAAATGTTTGTGGTATTAAAGATGCTAACTCATTAGAATTTGATGAATTATGTAAGAATCCAGTGATCAATTTAATGTCTGACCAATCTTTAGAAGATATGGGAGGTACACAAAGATTAGGTGATTATGAATGTCAATTAAATCCAGGGACACATGCTTATCGTCTTTATGGAAAAGAAATGATTAAAGAAAGACATCGTCATAGATATGAATTTAATAATAACTATAAAGATGTTTTAGTTGAAAATGGATTAAAAGTTGCAGGATTTAACCCAGAAAGAAACCTTGTAGAAATTGTTGAGTTAGAAGATCATCCTTACTATGTAGGATGTCAATTCCATCCAGAATTTACTTCAAGACCAAACCGTGCACAACCTTTATTCCAAGGTTTGATTTCTGCAGCACATGATCGTAAATATAATAAATAATAGAAGTAGCAGTTAAGGAATTTCAATAGAAATTCCTTTTTTCTTTTTACTTGTTGAAAGCACTTGTATCATATATAATATATGTTATTTAAGGGGAAATAGTATGGCAAAGTATAATAAAAATAATATTTTAATTGGAAGTTTGTTAGATATTGTAAATAAAGCATCACATGAAACAACAGATGTTTTAATAGCAAAAATATTTTTAGAAAATAGATATAATCTTAATGAATTGTCTTTAGATGATCTTAGTAATCAATATTATATTTCACAGGCTTCAATTAGCAGATTTATAAAGAAACTAGGTTATAAAAATTATAATACTTTTAAATATGATGTAGCGAGTTCAAATGAAAAAATGGAAAGTGTACATGCTATTCAAGATAGGGATCGAATCAATGATGCAATAGCTATAAAAGAAGAAGTTATTTATAGAATCAATGAAGCTTATCAAAAAATGAATGATTTAAATGTGAATGATGTTTTACATATTGTAGATTTGCTTAATAAATATCAAAATATTATTTTTTTCGGTTCTGAATTATCCATGGCAATGTGTAAAATTTTACAATTAGGATTAGTTACATTAGGTAAAAATGTATATACAATATATGATAAAAATTATCAAAATGAAATGATTAATGAAATGAGTGAAAATGATTTACTTATATGTATTTCGATTGAAGATAGATGGTTTCATTTACAAGAGTCAATAAATAATTTAAAGGAATCAACAAGTTACAAAATGATGTGGACATTAAATTCTTCTAAAGATCATTTAGAAGGTTTTGATGATATTTTTGTTTTTGGAAAACAAGTTTTTGATAATTATGGATATCATGAATTAATGGTATTAATTATGATTGTTTATCGAGTATTAATGAATCATTCAAATAATGAATGATTCATTATTTTTTTGATTTTTTAATTCATTTATAAATTCATCAAAAAGATTTTTCTATGCTAGAATTGAAAGCGGATACAAAAGGAGGAAGGGAATATGAAAAGAAAATTATCCGCATTGTTGATTGTTTTAACATTGTTGTTTTCTAATGCAGGTTTAGTAAATCCGGTATTTGCTGATGATATTGTTGAAGTTACACAAGATCTTAATTCTAAAATCAGTCAGTTACCTGAAACAATGCTTGCTAGTGAAAATGTTGCTAAAACATTTCAACAACTTTTAGACATTCAAGAAAAATATAACAAATTAAGTGATGAAGAAAAAGAGAGTGTCACAAATTATAGTAAAGTAGAAAAGCTATTAAATCCTAATGATGATTCTTTAAATACAGAATTTGTAAGTCAAAAAACAAGTTCTTTAAAAGGAAAAACAATAGGTTATTTAGGTTCTTCTATTACTGTTGGTTTTAGAAGTGAAAATGTCGCTTTCCCTGATTATATTGGTAAAATAACAGGAAGTACAACAGTCAAACAAGCCATTACTGGTGGACCACTTGCTAAAAAAGAAGGGGTAAGAGATGAAGTAAGTTATATTACTCAATTGGAAGATAACTTATCTAAAAATGAAAACTTAGATGCTTTAGTTGTTCAATTATCTACAAATGATACAACTCTTGGTATTGAAATGGGTGAAGTTTCATCATCTCAAAATAAAGATGATTATGATTATTCTACTGTTATAGGAGCAATGGAATATATCATTGCTTATGCTAAAGAAAAATGGGATTGTCCAGTTATCTTTTATATTAATCCTTATTTAAGTGATGAAGTTATTGAAAAATTTGCTAAAGAAAATAATGCGAATGTTGAAGAAATTAAAGATGCATATCAAAATACTTATGAAAAGATGATTGATGCTTTATATAAAGTTCAAAATAAATGGAATATTGGTGTTATTGATATGTGGAATAATGATGCCTTTAAAAATATTGATATTGGTTTGAGAAGTAATTATTATATGGCAGATATCATTCATCCAACAAAAGCAGGATATTTATTTTGGTATACACCATATATTCAATCTCAATTAGAAAAAGAACTAGAAAATAAATCTCCTGATGAAAAAGAACATACTGTTACTTTAACACAAGTAAGTCATAATAGATATTATTACAGTGCTTTAGAAGATGGTTATACAACAGATTATTCAAGTATTATGTCACCACAATATTATGTATATGCTGGTAATCTTAATAAAGATGAAGCAGAAACTTTATTAGATCAAATGAAGATAGCTGATAATTTACATGAATGGGCTGCAACCATTCATGTAATAACACCTTTGAATAATGATCAATATACTCAAAAAGATGCGGATGCTTTTATTGATTTGTTAGGTACGGGATCTTCAAATGTTAAAGTAATAGGTATTGATGAAGGAGCTACTTTTGTGAATAATTATATTTCACAAGAATGTTATGCAGTTGCAGATATTATGACATATGGTGGAACAATGAATGACGGATATGATTATAATGTGCCAGTTCCTGCATATTTAAGTCAACCTTGTCAAGAAGCTATTAATTATTATGTAAAAGCTAATCAAGCTGAAAAAGAAAAAGATAATGTCTATCTTAATAAAGAAAATGAGTTACAAAAAGTAATTGTTGGTTATAATGAAAGTTTAGCTGAAGCTTTTGAAAATGCATGGGCAGAAGTTTTCTCTAAAAATTATAGACAACATAATGAAAAAACTGAATTTTATATGGCAAGTGCTAAACAATACACAGATCCATATTTATTAATTAATATTCCAAATTTCAAAGAATTAAAAATTAATTATAATCCACATTATAATGAAAGTTTAAATGGTGAAGGTCAATATACTTGGTTTGAGTATATTCCACAAAGTACTTTAAAAATGGAAAATGGAAGTGTTCCATTAGTTGTATCACTTCATGGTAATGGAAATGATGCAAGATTACAAGGTGAAACAACTGGTTGGCCAGAATTAGCAGCTAAAGAAAACTTTATGGTTGTAGCGCCTGAATGGCAAGATGTTGTTCTTGATTCTTCTACTCATGAACCAGGTCCTAACTTTTTTAATTGTGATGGTTTAGAAGGAGATAAATTAATTGAATGGATAGAAATGTTAGAACAAAAATATCCACAAATTGATACTTCTAGAATTTATGTAACAGGATTATCTGCAGGAGGTAGTGCTTCTACGTTATATGGAGCAAAATATAGTAAAGTATTTGCTGGTGTAGGTGCTGTTTCTGCACCGGGTGTTGATAAAGATGAATTAACAGAACTTGTTAAAACTTATAATGGTGGTGAAGTCCCATATCTTTATTTATGTGGAGATCATGATTTCTTTGGAATGATTCCTGTTGATTTATCAAGCAAGAATGCTTTTGAAGTAGCACCTGGAGTTTATCTTCCTAGTGTAGATAGCAATGTTGATATGTTCCCATTTATTCAAGCATATCAAAAAATCAATCATCTCACTGTTTCAGAAAAATATGATATGTCTTTAAATGAATATTATGGTATTCGTTTAGATAATGAACAATGGATCAAATTGGGTGTAAAAGATACATTAGAAGGTACTTTATCAAATGAAAATGGTGTTATAATGAAATTTGCTGCTATTAAAGATCAAGCACATTGGAACTATAAACCTGAAGCACAATATATGTGGAATTTCTTTAAAAATTATCAAAGAGATACACAAACAGGTGAATTGATTCGTGTTGATAAAAATAATAATGATAAAAATGATGATAAAACAAATACATCAACTAAAAAACCTGAAAATGTAAAAACAGGAGATGAAAATAATATTTTATTATTTGGATGTCTTGTATTAATTACAGGTGGAGTTGTTGCTTATATTAAGAAAAAAGAAATGAATTAAAATGATAAAAAGATTGTTATAGAGAATACTTCATAACAATCTTTTCAATAATGTAAAAAAAGGAGATTGTCGAGGCAATCTCCAAATTTTTATTTCTTAGGTAATTTAAATGAGCTCTTTAATGAAACGATTCTATTAAATACAAAATGATCATCTGTAGAATCTTTTGTATCAATACAGAAATATCCATTTCTTACAAATTGGAATGAATCACCAGGTTTATATTTTTCAATAGCTGGTTCAACATAACAATCTTCAATAACAGTTAATGAATTAGGATTTAAGTTTAAAGATCCATCTTCATTATAAACACCTTTTTCTTCATCAACTAAGTTTTCATATAAACGAGCTGTTACTTTTTTACAATGATGAACAGGAACCCAATGAATTGTTCCTTTTACTTTTCTACCTGTAAATCCTGTACCATTTTTAGTAATAGGATCATAAGTACAATGAACAACTGTTACTTTTCCATTTTCATCTTTTTCAAAATCAACACATTTAACGAAATAAGCATTCATTAAACGAACTTCATTTCCTGGGAACAATCTAAAATATTTTTTAGGTGGTTCTTCCATAAAGTCATCACGATCAATCCATAATTCTCTTTCAAATGGAACTTTTTCATAACCTAAATCAGGATTTTCCATGTTGACCATCGCATCTAAATATTCTACTTGTCCTTCAGGATAGTTATCGATAACTAATTTAATAGGATCTAAAACAGCCATCACACGAGGTGCTTTAGGTTTTAAATCATTACGAATACAATATTCTAACATTGCATAATCATTTGATGAGTTACTTTTTGTAACACCAACTAATTCCATAAAAGATTTAATGGATTCTGGTGTGAATCCTCTACGTCTTAATGCTGCAATTGTCACTAAGCGAGGATCATCCCAACCATCAACGATTCCTTCATCTACTAAGCGTTTAATATAACGTTTTCCTGTAATAACATTTGTTAAATAAAGTTTTGCGAATTCAATTTGTTTTGGTGGATGTTCATAACCAATTTCTTGAACGACCCAATCATATAAAGGACGATGATCTTCAAATTCAAGAGTACAAATTGAATGAGTAATTCCTTCAATGGCATCTTCAATTGGATGAGCAAAGTCATACATTGGATAAATACACCATTTATCTCCTGTATTATGGTGTGTCATTCTGGCAACACGATAAATAATAGGATCACGCATATTGATATTGGATGAAGCCATATCGATTTTAGCTCTTAATACTTTTGATCCATCTTCAAATTCACCATTTTTCATTCTTTCAAATAAATCTAAGTTTTCTTCAATAGAACGATTACGGTATGGAGAATCTTTACCGGGTTCTGTTAAAGTACCACGGTATTCTCTAATTTGTTCAGGACTTAAATCACAAACATAAGCTTTTCCTTTTTTGATTAAAAGAACAGCAGCTTCATACATTTGATCAAAATAGTTTGAAGCAAATTTGATATCACCATCATATTTAGCACCTAACCATTCTACATCTGAAACAATACTTTCGACGAATTCTGTTTTTTCTTTCATTGGATTTGTATCATCGAAACGTAAATTAAATGTTCCGTTATATTTTTTAGCTAATCCATAATTTAATAAGATTGATTTAGCATGACCAATGTGTAAATAACCATTTGGTTCAGGAGGAAAACGTGTCGCAATTTTTGTATATTTTCCTTCCGCTAAATCTTGATCTATAATTTTTTCAATAAAATTTTTACTTACTACTTCTTCTTTATCCATAGGAAGTCCTCCCATAATTTTTATATGTTTTAGTTTACCATATTTTCCTTGATTATAAAACATCCAATACTTCATAAATTAGAAAATATGTGCTAGAATGTTTGCGGAAGGTGATAACATGTTTAGAATAGGACAATCGATTGATATTCATCAATTAGTAGAAGGAAGAGATTTATATATTGGTGGTGTAAAAATTGACCATGATAAAGGTTTATTAGGACATAGCGATGCAGATGTTTTATTACATGCCATTATTGAAAGTATTATTGGGGCATTAGGTCTTGGTGATATTGGAAAACATTTTCCAGATACGGATCCTCAATATAAAGGAATTTCTTCAATGGTTTTATTGGAACATTGTTATCAACTGATGGATAAAGAAGGTTATGAAATCAATAACCTTGATAGTATTATTATGTGTGAAGCACCTAAGATGGCTCCACATATTCAAAAAATGAGAGAAAATGTCGCAAGTAAATTACATTGTGACATTAGCCAAATTAACATTAAAGCAACACGTGGAGAAAAACTTGGTTTTGTCGGCAGACAAGAAGGAATGGTAGCTCAAGCGGTTGTATTATTAAGGAAAAAAGGAGTATAGAAATGGCAAAAGTAAGAACAAGATTTGCACCTAGTCCAACTGGATATATGCATATCGGTAACTTAAGAACAGCATTATATGAATATTTAATTGCTAAACATGATCATGGAGATTTTATTTTAAGAATTGAAGATACTGATCAAGAAAGAGAAGTTGAAGGTGCTGTTGATATGATCTATAAAGTTATGGATCAAACAGGATTAGGTTATGACGAAGGACCTAATAAACCAGGAGAAGTTGGACCTTATGTTCAATCTGAAAGATTAGCTATTTATAAAGAATATGCTGATAAATTAGTTGAATTAGGGGGAGCTCATTATTGTTTCTGTGATGAAGAAACAATCAATAAGGCAAAAGAAGAATCTGATAATGAAGAATTAGGATATATTGATCCTTGTAAACATCTTTCTTTAGAAGAAGCAAAACAAAGAATCGCTAATGGTGAAAAATATGTTGTAAGACAAACAATTCCAAGTACTGGAATTACTTCTTTTGAAGATGAAGTTTATGGGCATATTGAAGTAGAAAATGCAGGACTTGCTGAAGGGGTTTTATTAAAAAGTGATGGTTATCCTACATATAACTTTGCGAATATCGTAGATGATCATTTAATGAACATCACTCATGTTGTAAGAGGAAATGAATATTTATCTTCAACACCTAAATATAATTTAATTTATCAAGCATTTGGATGGGATGTACCATCATATATTCATTGTCCACCTGTTATGAAAGATGAAAAACATAAATTATCTAAACGTAATGGAGATGCTTCTTATCAAGATTTAATTAATAAAGGTTTCTTAAATGAAGCAATCTTAAATTATATTGCTTTACTTGGGTGGTCACCTGAAGGTGAACAAGAAATCTTCTCATTAGATGAATTAATTGAAGCATTTGATGTTAAACGTATTTCTAAATCTGGGGCTATTTTTGATATGAATAAATTAAAATGGATTAATAGCCAATATATTAAGAAATTAGATACAAAACAATTAACAGAATTATGTTTACCATTTTTACAAGAAGCTTATGATTTAAGCGATAAAAGTGAAGCATGGATTGAAAAATTAGTAGAAGTGCATAGAGATCATATTTCTTGTGGTGAAGAAATCGTTGAACAAGTTAAATTATTCTTTGAAGATGAAATTCATTTAGAAGAAGAAGCTATTGAATTTATGAAAGATGAAGCTATTCCAAATACTTTAGCTGTATTTAAATCTAAAGTCGCAGAATTAGCTGAAGAAGATTTTAAACAAGATCAAATTTTTGCTTGTATTAAAGCAACTCAAAAAGAAGCAAAAGCAAGAGGAAAAATGTTATACATGCCTTTACGTATTGCAACAACTGGTATTATGCATGGTCCTGATTTAGCGGCTTCTATGGAATTATTAGGTAAAGAAAAAGTATTAAAAAGATTAGGATAGGAAATTACTCTTATCCTTTTTTTATGTTTTTTTTACATAGAGTTTGATTTATGTTGCTTTTTTTGAAATGAAGGCATAATATATTGTCAAAAGTACGGTATTTTTCACAAAAAAGACATAATGAGATGGTATAATAGGTTAGAAAGAGGTGATAACAATGAAGAAGAAAATAATTGGTATTGTTTTAACATTCTTTGTTGTTGTAAGTACTCTTCTAACGATTTTTGCTTTTAGAATAACACCCGTTACTTTAAAAAGAGATACTTTTGTTTATGAATATGGAACACCAATTTCTAATAATCCGGTAGATTATGTCAATGCTAATGCAAATGTTATTAATGAGGTACAATTAAATTTTTCTAATTTAAAAAATGAGATAGGTGTTTATAAAGTATCGGCTTCTTATGCGGGAGTAGAATTTCCATTTTACATTAAAATTCAAGATACAACAAAACCAGTTGTAACTTTAAATCAAGTTGTTTTTAATGTGAATTTAAATGAAGAAATTAGTGCTTTGAATTTGATAGATAAAGTAGAAGATCAATCAGAAGTTATTGCTTATTTTTTAGAGGATGATGGAACAAAAAATACAACTCTTAAATTCACAAAAAAAGGTTCTTATATAGTTAATATTATTGTAGAAGATGTGGTGGGAAATCAAGCGGCTAAATTAAGAGCTAAGATTGTTGTGGGAAGCTTAGGAAATCATCCAACGCTTGAAGGTATTGATGATGTTGAAATTGTTCAAGGAACACATTTTGATATTATGGAAGGTGTTAAAGCTAGTGATGGTAATGGAAATGATATTACACATCAAATTAAGATTTTGAAAAATACAGTCAATACTGAAGAAGTAGGAAGCTATGAAGTTATTTACTCAATTACAAATAGTCAGGGTAATAATATTCAAAGAACAAGAAAAGTAGAAGTGATTAAAAATGAAAGTGAGAAGAAAAAATGAGTGTAACTTTAGCGATGATTGTGATATCCGTAGCCATTTATGTCATTATTAATTTTATAGATCATTCAGATGAAAAATCAGCGTTGGCTATTAAATATGGAGCTTTTTATCCTCCTAAAATAGAATATAAACAAGAGTATTGGCGCTTTTTAACAGCTAATTTTGTTCATGTTGATTTAGTTCATATTTTTATGAATTGTTATGCACTTTATTATTTGGGTGGAACTTTCTTTGAACCTTTTTTGGGAAGTTTAGAATATTTGTATTTAGTATTAATTTCTGGAATTTTTTCTTATCTTATTACTTATATGGCATCTAAAAAAGAGGGACGTTATCAAAATACGATTACTTTAGGTGCAAGTGGTATTTTTTATGGGTTTTTAGGAGCTATTGTGACTTTAGGTGTTGTTTTTCAAGGACCATTTTTAATGGTTTTAAAACAATTTATTCCTGTCATTGCTATTAATGTTGTTTTTACGTTGGCAGATAAAAATATTTCTAAAACAGGGCATTTAGGTGGCTTTGTTGGTGGTGTTATTGCTATGCTAGTGCTTATTGGAAGTGGCTTATGCGTTTATTAATTGATGGAGATGCTTGTCCTGATCGTCAAAAAGTTATTGAACTTGCTTTGCATTATGGAGTAGAAGTTTTATTGTTTATTGATTTTGCACATGTTATTGAAGATGAAAGAATTCAAATAATTATGTGTGAAGTAGGAAAAGATAGTGTTGATCAAATGATTCTTTCTTATTTACAAGAAGGTGATCTATTGATTAGTCAAGATTATGGACTTGCAAGTTTAGCTTTGCTTAAAAATGTAACGATACTTCATGTATCGGGGAAAAGAATTACAGAAGATAATATTAATAATTTGTTGACTTCTCGTTATTTAGGGCATCTTTCTAGAAAACAACATAAGCATGTAAAAGGACCTAAAAAAAGGAATTATAAGACATCACAATTCTTTTTAAGAGAATTAGAAAAGATATTTATTGAAAATAAAATAAACGAAGAAAAAGCAATACTAGAATAAACATCTAGCATTGCTTTGTTTTTATTTTCCAGAATCTCCATAGTTTTTAAGCACACGAGCACTTGGATCATCAACATCACAGTTTTCCCATTCTTTATTTGGCATCCAGAAATCTTTGATCCATTTTCCTTGTTGTGGGAAGAATGATTCAAAAATATCTCTATACATTAATGATTCTTTGGTGAAAGGTGTACAATATGAATATTTATCTTTAGTATTTAAAACATCTTCATCACTATATTTATCTTCAGCTAATTCTTTTAAATAATCTACCATTGAATGACCAACAGCATCAGAAAAAGCTGCTTTTTCTCTAAATAAAATATCGTGTGGTAAATAATCAGTTCCTTCAAAAGCATGTCTTAACAAATATTTTCCTTTATTATAAACATTCATTTTTTTAGCAGGATCAATAGACATAGAATAATCAACAAAATCAAGATCAGCAAAAGGAACACGTCCTTCAAGAGCATGTGCAGAAATACAACGATCGGCTCTTAAGACATCGTACATATAAAGTTCTTTGATTCTTTTACTTGCTTCTTCTTGGAAAGCTTTAGCGTTAGGTGCAAAATCAGTATATTTATAACCAAATAATTCATCTGAAACTTCACCAGTCATAATAACTTTAATATCGGTATTTTGGTGAATATATTTACATAAAATATACATGGCCATACTCGCACGAATTGTTGTAATATCGAAAGTTTCAAGATGATAGATGACTTCTTTTAGATGTTGATAGAGATCTTCTTTATTCATAATAACTTCTGTATGTTCTGTTCCTAAATAATCAGCAACTTGTTTAGCATATTTTAAATCAATAGGATCACTTTCCATACCGATAGCGAAAGTACGAATAGGTTTATCTGATAATTTTTGACCAATGGCACATACTAAAGAAGAATCTAATCCACCGCTTAATAAATATCCAATTGGAGCATCAGACATAAATCTTTTTTCTACGGCTTTTTCAAGTTTCGTTTTTAATTTTCCAGCAATTGTTTCTAAATCATCATCAACGATTGTTTTAGGATCACTTAAATCATTATAACAAACAAATTGACCATCTAAATAATAATGTCCTGGTGGAAAAGGCATAATATCATCACATAAATCAAATAAAGCTTTGGCTTCGGAAGCAAAACATATTTGATGTTCTTTTTTACTATAACCATAAAACATAGGTCTAATTCCCATTGGGTCTCTTGCTGCCATTAACTGTTTCGTTTTGTTATCGTATAAAACAAGAGCAAATTCAGCATCTAAATATTTACATAAAATTTCAAGTCCATATTGTTCATATAATGGAATCAAAACTTCACAATCACTACCAGATTTAAAAGTATAGCTACTTTCTAATTTTGTTTTTAATGCTGGATAGTTATATATTTCACCATTACATACAAGTGTATAATCTTTATAAACAAAAGGTTGATTTCCATTTGTTGATAAATCCATAATTGATAGACGGTTAAATCCCCATGTTATTCCATGATCAATTGAGACATGTTGATAATCAGGTCCACGATACGCTGCTTTATCTAAAGCTTTTTGGAAAACCTGTAATTCAAATTCTTCACTTCCAACGACTAAAAAACCACACATTTTAATATCCCCCTTATAATTAAAAAACGCACATAGTGTGCGAGTATCGTGTAACATATAAATCCAAAGATATACATGGTACGGAAAATACTTCAAAGAGTACTCGATACCCGCTAGTTGTAACATAACTAGAGACGTTCTAGCCTACTTGCATTGCTTTCGGTAGACAGCTCGAAGGTGTTCTTCATATTTTCGTTCACTGCTAGTCTTTCACCTTCTACTAGCTCGCTGTTGCTTCGTAAAAATACTACTCTCCTTGTCTTTGCTTTTAACTTGTTTACAGTATAGTATAGGATTTATAAAAAATCAATAAGAAATAATTAATATGATAAAAAATATTTAATTTTATACAATTATAAAATGTGAATAACTTTTGAGACAAATTTGAGACAAAAAACATAAAAAAATCATGTATAATGTTAATGTCTAGAAAAATATAAATATAGGAGTTTAAAAATGCCAAAAGATATACACATGTTAGTAAGTATGATTAATATGAAATTAAGAGATGATGATATGCAATTATCACATGTTCTTTCTATTTATGATTTGAATGAAACTGAGTTTATGAAAAGATTAGATGAAAACGAATATTTTTATGATGAAAGTACAAATCAAATTAAAACAAAATAATTGTTTTATCGAAGAATAGTGATATAATTATGAATACTTAAACGGAGGGAATTTAAATGTTAAAATTAGAAGATTTTAAAGCAGCTAAAAAAAGAGTTGATGAAGTTATCTTACCAACTCATTTAATACATAGTGATGCCTTTTCTGAAGAATGTGGAAATGATGTCTACATCAAACCTGAAAACTTACAAAAAACAGGAGCTTTCAAAATTAGAGGGGCCTACAATAAAATTATGAAATTAGATGATGAAGCAAAGAAAAAAGGGTTAATTGCTTCTTCAGCTGGAAATCATGCACAAGGTGTTGCTTATGCAGCAAAAAAATTAGGGGTCAAAGCAACAATTTGTATGCCAGCACATACACCATTAATTAAAGTTGATGCTACAAAAGCACATGGAGCGGATGTTGTATTATATGGTGAAGCTTATGATGAAGCTTATGAAAAAGCTGTAGAATTACAAAAAAGTGAAGGATACACTTTTGTTCATCCTTTTGATGATGAAGATGTTATGGAAGGGCAAGGAACAATTGCTTTAGAAATTATGGAAGAACTTCCAGATGTTGATTATATTTTAGTACCAATTGGTGGTGGTGGATTAATTTCAGGTATTGCTTGTGCAGCAAAGCAAATCAATCCATCTGTTAAAATCGTTGGTGTTGAACCAGAAGGTGCAGCGAGTGCCCTTGCCGCAGTTGAAGATGATCAACTTGTTAAATTAAGTGAAGTAAGTACAATCGCTGATGGTACAGCAGTTAAACAAATTGGAGAAACTCCATTTGAATATATTAAAAAATATGTTGATGAAATCGTAACTGTAAGTGATTATGAATTGATGGAAGCCTTCTTATTACTTGTTGAAAAACATAAATTAATTGCTGAAGGATCAGGTATTTTATCATTAGCGGCTTTAAAGAAATTACATTGTAAACGTAAAAAAGTTGTTTCACTTATTTCAGGTGGAAATATGGATGTTATGACAATTTCTTCGATGATCAATAAGGGACTTATTTCAAGAGGAAGAATTTTAACATTTTCAGTACAATTACCAGATATTCCAGGACAATTAGAAGTTGTTTCTCATTTACTTAATGAATGTAATGCAAATGTTATTGGAGTTGAACATAACCAATTTAAAAACTTTGCTCGTTTTTCTGAAGTAGAGTTAAGAGTGACTTGTGAAACAAATGGTGAAGCTCATATTCAAGCGATTGCTGATAAATTTAAAGAAAATGGTTATATTATTCAAAAAATTAACTAATCTTATAAACCGCTTAGGCGGTTTTTTATTTTCAATGAGGTGAAGATTATGATTTATAAATATTTTAAAGAGTGTAAAAAATTAATTGTATTGATTACTTTATTAGGCATGCTTATTGGTATGCTTTTTTTTATAACTAAAGATACACCACCAACACTGGTACTAAAAAAGAAAAAAATCAATATTGAATATGGACAAACTTATTATGCTAATTTTAAAGGTTTAGTGGATACAACAGGAATGAGTAAAAAGGAGATTTGTTATTTAAAAAAGAATGTAAGTATAACGGATAATCTTCAAAATGAAGATCAAAAAAGTTATCCAGCAGTAGGAAAATATAAGATTTTTATAAAATATAATAATAAGCTTTCAACGATTCAAATTATTTGTAAAGATACATTAGCACCTGTACTAGCATTTCCTAAAAATGTAGATGTTATAAAAGAAAGTGATTTAGAAAGTATTGATTTTAAATCATTGATCATAGCTACCGATTTATCACCATTAAAAGAAATTCAAATAGATACAAGTCAAATCGATATTCATAGAATAGGTGAATATCAAGTAAAAGTATTTGTAGAAGATATTTATAAAAATAGAAGAGAAAAAGAATTTAAGGTCAATGTTACAGAAAATAAACAAGAAACAACTAATTCTCAAAATAATCAAGAAAATAATGTGAATAAGATTGAAAGTGAAAATAATAAACCGAATGAGGACATTACAATCTCTCAATCAAATGAAAAAAATAATGTAAAGGATCATTTAGATAATGGTCATCAACAAACAAAGCCCCCACAAATGGTTTATTGGTATGAATGTTACCTTTGTGGATTATATGTTGATTCAAATGTTTCTTTAGAAGATGCTAAAAAGAAGTTTGATCAAACAAAGTGTACAGATGCTATTGAATTTTCAGGAATAGAGTGGAGACATAGTAGATTTCATTATGGAATTAATCATTCTTAGAAAATTGAAGGAGGAGTAAAAGTGAATTGTGTTTATAAGTGGATTTTAGGTCCATAGGCAATCAGAGATTGTCTTTTTTTATTAGAAATTATTTATGATGGAGGAATATGAAATGAAACAGAAAAAAATATTTGATAAAGTTATGAAAATATTTGCAGTTATGGTGTTTATTTTATCTATGTGTTTTTCACAAAAATATGCAAATAATGTCGAAGCATGGGATAATAGTACACCTCATGAATTTACACGTATTAAACAAATTGATTATCCATGGTGGTGGTCTTCTAAAATAGCTAGTGCGAAAAAATGGTCCACTTATATGTGTAAATATGATAATAAATATGCTTATTGTTTAGAAGCAAGTAAAAAATCACCATCAGCTGGAAAATACCCAGCTCAAGTGATTGAAAATAATGAGGCTGTAAGAAAAATTCTTTATTATGGATTTGGAGGACCAGGCTATGATCAAGCAATTAAAGAAATGTATACAGTTGAATTAAATTCTTGTGTTCCTGATGATTTTGGAGAAAAGCATGGTAACTTTGATGATGGTGCTTATTTGTTTACCCATATTTGGCTTTCTTATGCTTATGGCGGAGATTTAATGGGGTTAAACTTAAAAGATTTCAATGCTAAATGGCCAAATGCAGATGGTAATAGTGGCTATGGAGATAATATTTTATGGGGCTATAACTGGCTTATGAATCAACCTGATATTGGTTATGCTTATTTTAGCCCAAGTCAAGATGGTGGAGTTACAGCCTCTTTTAAGGCTGAATTTGATAAGGTAAATAAACTTCAAAAAACAAATACTGTTAAATTAGAAGGAACAAGTCATTCTACCATTCAAGTTCCTTTACAAAATAATGTTACACTATATAACGTAACAAAAGGAACGATGCAAACAGGAGGGACGGCAACTGTAAATGGTGGAGAAAGTTTCTATTTAACAGCACCATGTAAAAATAGTCCAGAAAATTATAAGTCAGGAAATATTGCGGGAAAAGGTTGTGAAATGTTTACTGCATTAGCTATTAAAGATGGTGCAGAAGGAACACAAACAGAAGGTTCATGGAATTTAGATCCTGATGGAAATAAATTAAAATATGAAGTTGAATGGTTGGATTTTGGAGCGTTACGCCTTTCTAAGGTAGATAATACTTCTGAATTTCAAAAAAATTCTAAATTTAGATTAATTTCAACTTCTTATACAGGATATGATGAAACTTTTGAAGTCACAAAAGATGAAAATGGAGATTATGAATTATTTATTGATTATTTACCTGTAGGAACTTATTCACTTACTGAGATTGAATGTGAAGATCACTTTGCACCTGTTGTTGCTAAATGGCAAGTGACAATTGTAAAAGATAAGACAACAAAGAAAATTGTTGTAAATACATTAAGACCAACAGGAACATTAAAACTTCAAAAGAAACTTGAAGACGCACGTCAGGGAGCTGTTGATCTTGCAGATAAAGATATTAAAAAAACAAAATATAAAGTTGTAGCAATGAATGATATTGTTGATACAGTATCCTTGAAAAAATTATATTCTAAAGGGGAAATAATTACTTTAGGAAGTGGAAAATGTATTGTTGATACAAATGATGGTCAAATGATTACTTATTCAAATGGTGTACAAGTTTCAAAAGGAATAATGAATGAAGAAGGAATTATTTCTGTAGATGAAAATGGTCAATTAGAAATGACAGGAATTCCTCTTGGAAAATATCAAGTTGTTGAAGTTTCATGCCCTCAAGGTTATGTTTTAGATTCTACACCTTATGATTTTGAAATTACACAAAAAGATCATACAACAACAATTTATACAAACTCTCATGAACAAACAAATCAAATTACTAAGACAACATTTACTAAAACCGATGTTACTGGTGATCAAGAAGTTAGTGGTGCTAAAATGTCTATTACGGATTTAGAGGGAAAAGTTATTGATGAATGGATTTCATCTAATAAGGCCCATGAAATAGATGGATTAGAAAGTGGAAAAACTTATTATTTAAATGAGGATACAAGTCCAGCAGGATATGTAAAAGCAACGAAAATTGAATTTAAAGTCAATGAAGATGGAAAAATTCAAAAAGTAAATATGAAAGATAAAGTTGTAACAATTTCTAAAGTAACTTTAGGTGGTGAAGAAATTCAAGGAGCTTTATTACAAGTAATAGATGAGGAAGGGAATACAGTTGATCAATGGTATAGTGATGGAAATGAACATCCTGTAAGTGGGTTAGAAGAAGGAAAAACGTATACTTTACACGAAGATTTAGCACCTTTAGGATTTAATTTAGTAAATGATATATCTTTTACAGTTTCTTATGAAAAAGAAAATCAAAAAATAGAAATGATTGATACTTTTGTTAAAGTTTATAAACAAAAAGAAGATGGTGATTTGTTAAAAGGAGCACAGCTTACAGTTGTTTCTACAAAAACAAAAAATAGAATTGATCAATGGATTACAGGACAACATATTTTTGATATTAATGATGTTATGAAGAAAAAAATATTAAAAGGGGATATGTGTCAAGGTAAAAATGAAGAAGGTATTGAATACAAAGTTGTTCCCCAATTAAAATCAAATGATTATTTTTTAATGTTGAAAGATGGAGAAGATGTGACATATTATTGTATAGATATTCAAGGAGATGAGACAGCCCACTTAATACAAGGACTTAATAGTGGGGAAAAATATATTTTAAGAGAAACATTGACACCTTGTGGATATGCAACAGCTAAAGAACAAATTTTTGAAATAAGAGAAAAGAATATTGTTTTAAAAGTTGTTGATGAAGATATTAAAGTGGATATTTCTAAAAAAGACATAACAAATAAAAAAGAATTGTCTGGAGCTCATTTACAAGTGAAAAATGAAGATGGAGAAGTTCTTGATTCTTGGATTTCAACTGATCAAGAACACCGCATTTGTCATTTGGAAGTTGGTAAAAAATATATTTTAGAAGAAACAATGGCACCTTATGGTTATGAAAAGAGTGAAAAAGTCGAATTTGTGATTAAAGATACTGGAGAAATACAAAAAGTCATCATGTATGATCAACTAATTATTCAAGCAATTAAAACAGGTGATAGTTCAAAGTTGAATTATTTTATAATGCTTGGTGCTTTAAGTGGAATTTGTATTTTTTTATGTAGAAAAAGGGATGTTAAATCCCCTAAATCTAAATGATTTCATCAATAAGACCATATTCTAAAGCTTCTAATGGATCTAAGTAGTAATCACGATCACAATCATGAATGATTTTTTCTAATGATTGTTTAGAATTTTCGCTTAAAATAAGTGAAAGTTTTTTCTTTTGTTTGCATATTCTTTTGGCGTTTATTTCAATATCACTTGCTTGTCCTTCTAAAGAGGCAAGAGGTTGATGTATCATTATTTCACTATTTTTTAATGCACATCTTTTTCCTTTGGAACCTGCACTTAAAAGAATAGAAGCCATACTTGCTGCCATACCACAACAAATTGTGCTGACATCACATGAAACAAAGTTCATTGTATCAAAAATTGCTAGTCCTGCAGAAACACTACCGCCAGGTGAATTGATATACATGTAAATATCATTTTTATTATCTTGTGCTTCTAAATAAAGTAATTGACCAATAATTGAACTTGCCATGGCATCGTCGATAGTTCCTGTAAGTAGAATAATTCTTTCTTCTAAAAGTTTGGAATAGATATCGTAGGCATATTGATGATTTTTATCTTTTTCTATAACGGTTGGTATTAGATGCATAAAATAACCTCCATATGTAATTATAGAAATTAATAATAAAAATTATTCTTTGCGCTGATGAAATAAGTAAAAATTTTTTTAAAAAAATAGTAGAAAATAGTGTAAGCGCTAACGATATGATGAAATGGGAATTATTAGAAAAATAAAGGAAAAATTAATGCATCTTATACAAGAAATCAACGTTGTAATAGTTGCTTTTGTGAAGTTTTTGACTTATAATAATGGCATAAAAGCTATTTACAAGGAGGAATATTAATAAAATGGCAGTAAAAGTAGCAATTAACGGATTTGGACGTATCGGACGTCTAGCATTCAGACAAATGTTTAATGCAGAAGGATATGAAGTTGTAGCAATCAACGATTTAACTAATCCTAAAATGTTAGCACACTTATTAAAATATGATTCAGCACAAGGTAAATATGCATTAGCTGATACAGTAGAAGCTGGTGAAGATTCAATCACAGTTGATGGAAAAGAAATCAAAATCTACGCTAAAGCTAACGCAGCTGAATTACCATGGGGAGAAATCGGTGTAGACGTAGTATTAGAATGTACTGGGTTCTATGTATCTAAAGCTAAATCTCAAGCTCATATCGATGCTGGAGCTAAAAAAGTTGTTATCTCAGCACCTGCTGGAAATGACTTACCAACAATCGTATTCGGTGTAAACGAAGGTACTTTAAAAGCTTCTGACACTATCATCTCAGCAGCTTCATGTACAACTAACTGTTTAGCACCAATGGCTAACGCTTTAAATAATTTAGCACCAATCAAATCTGGTATCATGTTAACAGTACATGCTTACACTGGAGATCAAATGGTATTAGATGGACCTCATAGAAAAGGTGACTTAAGAAGAGCTCGTGCAGCTGCAGTTAACATCGTTCCTAACTCAACAGGTGCTGCAAAAGCAATCGGATTAGTAATCCCAGAATTAAATGGTAAATTAATTGGTTCTGCACAACGTGTACCAGTTCCAACTGGATCTACAACTATCTTAACTTCAGTTGTTGAAGGTGAAGTTACAGTTGAAGAAGTAAATGCAGCTATGAAAGCAGCAACTACTCCATCATTCGGATATACTGAAGAACCATTAGTATCTTCTGATATCGTAGGAATCACTTACGGATCATTATTCGATGCAACTCAAACTATGGTTAAACCATTAGACAACGGAACTACAGAAGTTCAAACAGTTGCTTGGTATGACAACGAAAACTCATACACTTCTAACATGGTTAGAACTATTAAATATTTTGCTGAATTAGCTTAATCTAGCGAAAAATATGCTAAATAAAAAAGGGTTTCAAGATAGAAGAAGCCCTTTTTTTTACGCCAAAACCCGCATGAAATCAACGTTTTTTTGATTTGCGGGTTTTTATTTTTTATGAATAAAATAATGCTCAAAAATGCCCTAAAAATGGGCTATACCAAAAAAATACCAAAAAAATTCGAAAAAAGTGTAAAATTTCCACCAAAAAAGCACCAAAAAATCATTAATTTTTGATGCTTAAAATAAGTGGTCTATTCAGGGTTATTTTTATAACATTCTACAAGTGGATAAAGGATATTCACAATCGAATTATAAGTTTTCTTATCAATAAGATTTTTTGTATTAATTGCGTAATCAAAAACCTTAGATAGTTTTTCTATTCTTTGATGATCTTCGTTATAATCTCCTTTAGTAACTAATTGAATATTTTTTTCAAATAAATCAATAAGTGTACTAGAATTATCTTCTTCATCCAAATCAAAGAGCTTCAATACATATATTAAATCATTTTGATTTTCAATGTGCTTAACTATTTCAATATTTGCTTTATAAATAGCAATTTTAATTTGTTTTAATAATTCTTCACTAATTGGTAGATCTCTATCAAAGTCTATTCTCCAACAAAAATATTGTAAATTACCAATCAAGAAGTAATCTTCCATGATCATCACATCGGCATCTTCTCCGGTAAGTACTTCAACAGGTAATTGAAAATAATCTGCAAATTCTTTCAAACGTGATATTTTTGGAGTAGTTCTGTTTTCCTCATATTTTTGAATTGTAGTAGGTTCTATCTGCATTTCACTTGCCATTTTTGCACGTGACTTCTTGAGATAATCTTTTCTTAAAAATTTTAGTCTGTCACCTATAGTCGGTAATGTTGATAACTTTTCATAAAGTGATTGTGACTCAATTCTATTAATCAATACATTATTGATTGTTAACATAGTATGTATCCTCTTTTCTGTTTATAATGGTATTATTCACTGATTTAGCATATTTATGCTAAAAACATATTGAAAAGTATAATTTTAAATGCTAGTATATGTATGTAATCAATTTAGCATAAATTTGCTAAATTGTAAAGAAGGAGGTGGGTACAGATGGAAAAACTCTTTTGGGGTGCAACTGAAATTGCAGAATATGCAAATGTATCGAGAAGTAGTGCTATCAATTTTATGAAACGCATGCGTATCATGTATGATATTGATCCACAAAGATGTTTGTATGGAAAAATTCCAGTTGCGGTAGTTAAGGATTTTTTTAATCAAGAAGTAAAAAAAAGGAACTAATTGGTTGCGACAATTAGTTCACATGTAAATTTGGAACAATTTACTCCTTGATTATATCGAACTTGTGAATAAAGTTCAATGTTTTCAAGAAAGGAGATTAGTCTTTATGGCTGTCTATAAGACAAAAGATGGTTATGTAATGAAAGGAACAATTAAAAGAGGTCCTAATGATTATTATAACTATACAAAAAAGTTAAAAGGTGTGACCACGAAGAAGGAAGCACAGAAAATAGAATTAGATTTTAAAGATAAATTTAATTTTGAACAAAAACAAAAAGTCAGTTCGGTAACTTTTAAAGAACTTACTGAATTATATGATGATAAAGTTAAAAATAATATAAAAGCAACAACCAAACAAACCAACGCCTATATGTTGATGAAATTTGTAGATTTATATGATTTAAAAGCATCTTCAATTACTTCTGCTGATATTCAAAAGATATTAAATACATTTATCAAAAGAGGGGCTTCAACAAATTATGTAAATGGAATCTACTCTTATCTAAATAAAATCTTTAAGTTTGGTGTAAAAGAAAATTATATACTCTATAATCCTATGACTAAAATAGATCGTTATAAAAAGCCAGATGAGATAAAGAAGGAAATGAAGTTCTATACTCCTGAACAGTTCAAACAACTTATGTTAACTGCGCCGAAGGATAAAGTACATCATGAATATGAATGTTATGTAATTATTAATATTCTTTATTTTACTGGTATGAGAATAGGTGAACTATCAGCACTTACTTTACAAGATGTGGATTTAAAGAAGAAAACAATTCACATCAATAAAACATTAAGTTTTGGAATTGGAGATAATAGGTGGCATATCGGTCCAGCTAAATCAAGTCGAAGTGAAAGAACAATTATGATTCCTACAAATCTTTGTGAGATTTTAGCAGAATATATCAGTTATTATAAAAAGATATATGGAGTGACAAATCAAACATTCTTGTTTGGGGTGGATGTTCCTATTGCAAGAGAAACAATTAGACATCGATTTTGGGATATGGCGGATCTTGCTGGACTGGAAAGAATTCGTTTGCATGACTTGCGCCACTCCCATGCAAGTTTGTTGGCTAACATGGGATGTTCAGTTACGGCGATTGCTAGACGTATGGGACATTCTGAAGCGGAATGTTTTAAAACATATATTCACTTATTTGTTAGTACAGATGTTGATCTTGTGAATAAAATTGATAAAGTTTTTTAAGGAAAATTTATGGCGGAAAGAAGAATGTTCTCCAAAACAATAATAAATAGTGATTTGTTTTTGGATTTGCCATCGAGTGCACAAAATTTGTATTTTCATTTAAGTTTGAATGCTGATGATGAAGGATTTGTGAATAGTCCAAAAAAGATTATGAAATATGTGAATAGTCAAATAGAAGATATGGAGCTACTAGTAGAAAATGGATTTATAAAGAAATTTGATAGTGGTATTGTTGTGATTATTCATTGGAATCTTCACAATTATATTCAAAAGGATCGTTTTAAAGCAACGATCTATCAAAAAGAAAAACAACAATTAGTATTGGTTGGAAAAAAATATGTAATGAAAGATGAGTGTACACAGTTTGTATCCAATGTGGATACAGATTGTGTATCCATTTTGGAAACACAGGATAGTATAGAAAAGAATAGTGAAGAACAGGATAGATTAGAGTTGGCTGGAATCTTAAATGAAATAGAAAATGAAAAGGTTAGAGCAAAATTTGAAAGCTTTATAAAGATGAGAGAAAAAAATCATTCACCTTTAACCCCATATGCGTTAAGAATATTAATTAAAAAAGCTTATGGATTAACAAAAAACTTAGCAAATCAAGATGAAGCAATCATTATGATATTAGATAGAAGCATTATTAATAATTACAAAGATATATATCCATTAGAAAATATGGAAGTTGGAGTTGCAAACCATTTTGAAAATATAAATTGTGAAGTAGAAGAAATGGATGAAAGCAAAGAAGGAATATACAAAGAGTGGTTAAACACAGATAGTATTGCTAATTTGGAAGTGCAAAGAGCTTATAAGAATTCTTTAGAAGAGAAGTTTAAAAAACTCTATAATGAGGATATTGAAGTTTATCATAATAGGATGTTAAATTCGTAGTTTTTGTATTAGCAAGCAACGTATTTTGTACCCAAAATACAAATCACAAGTTGGCAGCGCCAACAAAGAAAGAAGGGAGAATATGAGAAGAAATCATGAAATTAAAGTAAGATTAAATGATGATGAATTTAATGATTTGAATAGAAAAGTAATTAAAAGTAAACTTAGCCGAGAAGAATATATCAGACGTTGTTTTTCAAAATCATTGATTAAAGAACCTCCTGATCTTGATTACTTTCGTTTAAAAAATGAATTCAATCATATAGGGAATAATCTCAATCAGATTGCAAAATCATTAAATACTTATGAACAAGTCGATATACATTTTATAGAAATAACTGTTAATGAATTAAGAAACATGATTAAAAATTTAGAACAAGAAGTAAGAGGTGTTTAAAGCAGTTACTTCAATTTGGTGTGTTAAAGATCGACTTGATCATGTTGTTCATTATGTAGAAGATGAAGAAAAAACAGTAGATACAGTTATAGATTATGTGAACAATAATAATAAAACAAATGAGAAAAAGTACGTTACTTGTATCAATTGTGATTCATTTGATCCATGCAAATCAATGATGAATACAAAGAAGTTCTTTAATGATCATAAACAGATCATGGCATTTCATGGGTATCAATCATTTGAACCTGGAGAGGTAAGTAGTGAAGTTGCACATGAAATAGGTGTTAAACTTGTTGAAGAATTATATGGTAATCGCTTTGAAGTTGTTGTCGCAACACATGTAGATAAGAACCATATTCACAATCATTTTCTTTTAAATTCAACTTCATTTGTGGATGGAAAAAGATTTTGTAATACCAAAAAGGATTATCAAATGTTAAGAGAAACATCTGATAAGTTATGTTTAGAATATGGCCTGTCTGTTATAAAAAATCCAAAAAAATATACAAAGAAAGTAAATCAATATATCTTAAAATCATTTATGAATGAAATAAAAAGAGATATTGATGCAACAGTTCTAGAGTGCGCAAGGTATATGGAATTTAATGCAGTTATGCACAATAAAGGTTATTCATTTGGTGAAATAAATAGTGAACCCGTTATTTATCATCCTTATTGTGAAGAACCGATTTATATAAAATCACTTGGTAATCAATATCATAGAGAACAAATAAAAGAACGATTAACAACAAAAGTCATTCCATTTCAAAATATGGAACAAAACAAATATTACTATCAATGCAAAGATTACTATCGACAATATAGACAAAAGAAACTTCCACAACTTGCTGGAATGTATGTAGCACGTTTAGTTTATTTGAATATACTTCCTCAAGTAAAACAAAAATTATCTAAGGAAGCAAGACGTGAATTAAAGAAATTAGATCAATATACCAATGATATTGAATTACTAGCAAAAAATAAGATAGAAGATATTACTCAGTTAGATTCTTATCAAGAAAACAAACAAGATGAACTAGATTACCTCATTAAACAAAGACAACAATGTTACTACTACAGACGAAAAGCAAAAGATGAAGAAGAAAAAGAAATGTGGTCAACTAAAGCTAAAGATTTTACACCACAAATTAAAAGTTTAAGATTTGAAATCAAATCATGTAAGCGAATAAGAGAAAGAAGTATACAAAAAGATATAGAAAAATTAGCAATGAAGAAAATAAAACAAAGAGAAAGCAGGGATGAAAGATGAAAGAGATAGAATATATTCAAGTTGGAGATTATCTATTACCGAACTTAAAAGTAGAAGAAATACATTTAAATCGCTTTGGAAGAGCAAAGCTAGATTATTTAAAGAAGCATGATTATGGACTATATTTCAAATTACTTTCAAAAAATGAATTAAATGATTATCTGTTAAAAGTACAAAAAGAAGCTGATGATTTATATGACAGATTGGTTGAAGAATATAAAATTAGATGGAATGTTACTGAAGAACTTAAACAAAACGATCAAATTAAATGGGTTCAAATGATGAATAATATAAAGATTAAAGTATTGAAATTAGTTGAAGAAAATTATATTTATATAAAATGAATTCCAAAAAGGACTATGACTATTGGAGGAAATCTAATAGACACAGTCTTTTTTTTTATTAAAACTTAACTGGGATTAGGTTTTTTATTGAATTTTTGAAATAGAAAAGCAAATTATACTATGAATAAAAATTTAAAATATATATTATATATGCATAAGCAGTATGATATAATTAAATAGTTACAAAAAGTTAAATTATACTTTTTTGGGAAAATATAAATATTAATTACCCAAAAAGAGCTAAGTACTATCATTGTGAAAAAAGATGAAATGATGCTGTATCGTTAGAAATAATTGTAAATTAAATGATATAATTGTGATGGAGGGGTAATTGTCATGGAATATGAATGGATGAATAATGCGGATTATTGGATAAATATAGAGGATATGCGTACTTCTATAATGCGAGATTCTTTAAATGCACAAACAGAAGCACAGACAGCAGATGCTTTTCAAAGACAACTTTATTACTATATAAGATTAAAATTAGGTATAGAATTAGATTTTAGACAAGAGACACCGATAAAAGGTGGATTAACTCATACTTTTGGTGTTTTGAAAAATAGAACTTCTGGAAGAGGAAGGTTAGATGCAATTGTAAATAACTTAATTATTGAATATAAAAAGCATTCTAAATTAGATAAAAAAAATGACCAAGATACTGCAATTAATCAGGTAAAAGACTATATAAAATCATTATATGAAAATGATAATGTTAAATATAATGCTATTTTAACAGATGGAATTAAAATTTCGTATTTAGGATATTCAGGAGAAATTATTGAATCAACAGCTTTTAAAAATATTGAGGCAAAAGATATTGATAAAATTATAAGGGCTATATTAAATAATAATCAAAAAAAATTTGTTGCAGAAAATATATTAAAGGATTTTGCGATTGATCAAAGTACATATTCTATTTCTAAAGAATTGGCGGTTGATTTATTTGATAAGTTGTTAAATTCAGCTACAGATAAGACAAAAATGTTGGCTGCTGAATGGGAAAATTTAATGCATCTTTCTTATGATGATAATGGAAAAGGAAATGATATTTTAAAACGTAGAACTATACTATCTCTAATATTCAATAGTAATATAGATGATCCAGATACTGAATATAAATCGTTATTTGCATTACAAACTACATATGCCATAATAGTAAAACTAATTGCTTGTAAAGTAATCGATAAACTTGATTTTGATTTATCAACTAAGAGATATTCTGACTTAACAAAGATAACAGCTTCAAAATTACAAGAATTTTTAGAAAATCTTGAAGATGGTTATGTATATAGAAGTAGCAATATTATTAATCTTTTAGAAGGTGATTTTTTCTCTTGGTATTCATCTAAAGAACAGTGGGATGAAAATTTATGGAAAATTATCATTAAGATTATTGAACGTATAGATGAATACACAACTTTTTCTTTCGATATATCTTATGAACCAGTTGATATATTTAAGGATTTATATATGAGTATTATACCGAAAGCTGTTAGACACTCTATGGGAGAATATTTTACTCCTTCTTGGTTAGCTGACTACGTTGTTTCTGAAGGTATAAAATTACAAAATAATAAAGATTGGAAAGCGATAGATCCATGCTGTGGTTCTGGAACATTCATTATTACTTTGATTAAGCATATTGTAGGAGAAGTAAATTTGTATTCTATGAACGATGAAGAAAAACAAGCAATAAAAAGTAAGATATTGAATAGTGTATATGGAATAGATATCAATCCTTTATCGGTATTGTCTGCTAGGGTTGGATATTATTTGGCTTTACGGCCCTTTGGCAATTTACAAGATATTGAGATTCCTATCTATCTAGGTGATTCAGCACTTATACCAACTAAGGAATATGTGGACAATATAAACTGTTATAAATACTCAGTAATAAATAATAAAAAATCTTTTGATGTTATTCTTCCTGAAAGATTAGTTAAGCAACATGATTTTGGTAAAATTATGTCATCTTTGCAAACTGCGGTTAGAACGGACTCAGAAGACATATTATTTGAGATGATTAAAGGAAATTTATCCAAAGAGGAGAAAGCATCAAAAGAATTACTTTCATCAATTAGAAAACTATCATCTAATTTAATTGAATTGCATAAAAATAATTGGGATGGAATATGGGTTAGAATTGCTACAAATTTCATGTTAATAGCTAGATTGGAAAATTTTGATTTAATAGTTGGAAATCCTCCTTGGGTAAAATGGGAGCATTTGCCTTCAAAATATGCGAATAAGATTAAAGAATTTTGCAATTTTAAACATATTTTTTCTACTAGGGGTCGTTTTGGAGGAACGCAACTAAATATTTGTGCTTTAATATCAAACGTAACTGCCACCAATTGGTTAAAAGAATCAGGAATTCTAGCTTTTTTAATGCCAGATAGTATAATGTCTCAAAACTCATATGAAGAGTTTAGATATTTTTATACTAATTATGATAAAAACGAAAGACTTTATTTACAAAAGATTGATAAATGGGAAAAACCTTTAAAGCCATTTAGTAGTGAAGGAATTGTAGTTTCTCAAGATTTTAACACATATTATTATTCTCACAATAAAGTCGACTACTATAAAGGTATTGATGTTAGAACTATTTCTCGAATAAAAAAAATTTCTGATAATGAAATAAATAAATTATCTTCATTTGAAGAAGTAAAGAAATATCTAACTTTTAATAAACAAAAGGCAGCACAGTTGTCAAAAAAAACAAGTGCTTTTTCTTATCTTTCTGATAAATATGATTTTAGCAAAATAATTGGAGATTCATATTATGAATTTAGAACAGGTGTTGAATTTACACCACAAGAATTGTATATGCTTGTAGGTTCAAAAGAATCAAAAATAAAAAATCATTATAAATTTAAAAATAAAAAATTTTCACGTTCAAAATATATTGTAGATGATACTCCTTTAGGAGGCTGGGATTTACCGACTAAACATATATATCCAATTGTAACGGGTCCATCGATAACACCTTTTAGAGTTAGTCAATGTGATGAATTTTGTATAATTCCTTATGATGAAAAAGATACAAGTAAACCAATTGATATACAAACTTTTATGTCTAAAGATAAAAGACTGTTTGATTATTTATTAAATCATCAGGAACTGATAAATAAACAGTCAGAAAAAAGTAAGAAAATGCGCAGGGGAAATGAATTTTATTCATTGTCTAAAATTGGTCCGTATACATTTTCTAAATATATGGTAGCAGCGAGAGATAATACAAAATTTTGCGCTTCTGTTATAAAAGATAGTATAACGCCTTGGGGAGAAAGAAAACAGTCAATTTGTGTAAAGCATACAATAATTATTAGTAGAACAAAAAAAGGAAGGTTTATAACAGAAAATGAAGCACATTATATAAGTGGTATATTGAACAGTGATGTTATTGTTGAATATATACAAAGTACATTTAAAAGTAATGGATATAGTTTGAAAAAAGCTCATTTCTGTTTGCCTGAATATGATGAAGCAAATAGTAATCATAAAAAAATATACAAATTAGCAAAAAAAGCTTCTCAATCTAAATCTGTACAAGAAATAAAAAAAATTCAAACAGAAATTTCTGATTTGTATTTAGAAATTTGTGCAAATGATCAAATTTCTAAATAAAAAATAATATAAAATATGGAAATATAAAAAGAAAATAAATAATAGAAAGAGGGGTGAAATTTAAACATATGTTTAATATCTATTATATAAATTATGCTAAAGCATATGAAATAGCTATGCTAATAGATAATAAAATTATTGAGAGTAAAACAAAAGAAAAAAATAGAACTATCGATGGACATATAAATGGAAATGCCGATGTGACTTCTTTAGAAAAAGCACCTTTTATAGGTAAGTATATGCCAAAATTAGATTTTGATGGGTCATTAAATGGAACTAAAACAAGTAAAGTTATTGATACGGTAAAAGTTATTACAACAAAGTCTACTATTTTAGATAGAATATATAATAAAGCAAAAGAAGTTGATAAATTGCAAGATAAAATGATAGGAAATCTAATAAAAATAAAAAATGTATCTTTTACTGTAAAAAATGAAAATACTATTTTGGGAGTGAAAACATTATTAAGTGGTGCAATTAAAGATATTGCAGTAGAGGGTGTTGGAAATGTTAATTTTCCTAATCTTTTAGAAGCAATTTTTAAAGATTCTGCTTATATTTTGGAGGGTACATTGCCAAAAGAAAAATTTAAAAAAGAGGGGAAAATTATAATTAAAATTCCGATGCAAGCAGAAAATGAAATGGAAAATCATTATAGTATATCAGATTTGGAAATTGGGAAAGTGACTCTTATCGGTATCTATCGAGGAAGTTATGAAAAAAGAAATTTAGATGAAAAATTGAATCGTTTTTTAGACCAATCTGAAGATGATATAATATCTGTTCATGAAATGGGGATTGCGGGTGATGATATAGAGGATGATTCGGCAAGTCTTGTTCATTATATTGATATCATTGCAGTAGTGCAAGATATTAGTTTTTAGAGGGGTGATTTTATTGAATGGAATTATTGTGTATGAATATAATAGACAGAACATAAATATAATTGCTGAAATGCTTGAAAACAAAGGATATATACTTATGAATATGCCTTTATCTGATAATATGTTTGATGATATAAAAAGTATTTCAGGTGCGACAAAAGGAATAATGATTGACGTATCCAATTATTATGCGGATGATGAGAGGGCTCTTTTATATACAAAATATGTTGAAAATTTGATAAATATAATTCAAATGAAACAAATAGAATCGCAATTGTTTATTATTATTAATAGAAGATATTCATATAACATGAAAGATTTATTATTATATAAACTGAAAGAAATAAAATCTTTAGAAGATACTTTTGAATTGGATATTTCTTCTAACAGAAATATTGTTGACTTATCAGAAAATCATTTTAATGATTTATTAAAAAAAATTAAAGAGGAATTAGTGGGACATTCAAAATTTAAAATAATGTTAGAAGAAGAATTAAGAAAGTTTAGAGTATTTAATAAGTTAGGATATCAATCGATATTTTCTATTTTTATTATGGGAAATTCGGGAATTGGGAAAACAGAGCTAGCAAGAATATTGCATAGAAACTTATCTTTTTCTGAACGTTTTATAAAAATTAACTTTGGTAATTATAGTGATCAAAATGCATTAAGCAGTTTAATTGGGAGTCCAAGAGGCTATATAGGAAGTAACAAGGGTGAATTGTCGGATAAATTAATAAATAGTAAATCAACTATAATTTTGATAGATGAGTTTGAAAAATCTAATAAACAAGTACAAAATTTTTTTTTACAGTTATTAGAGGATGGTGTTTTTACTGACTCTTTAGGGCGTGAGTACAATTTAAATAAGTATATTATTGTTTTTACTGCAAATATTCCAAAAGAAAAAATAACAAAATCCTTTTCTCCAGAGCTTCTATCTAGATTTAATTTGAAATATTCTTTTTCAAATTTGAATACGTATGAAAAGGAGGAATACATACAGAAAAGGCTAAATATGATTAAGCGAGATGTAAAAAATAAATTGGATATTGTTATTGATAATAAAACAGAAAAAAGAATTTTAAATTTCAATTATAATAAGTATGAAAATATGAGAGATATTAATTCAGAATTGATGAAAAGGGTAAGTTTTGAATTATATACTTTATTATATAAATAAGGTAGAAATTAGTTATTCATGAAAGGTGATTTTTGCTAAAAAATTAATTCTTTTTGTATAAAAATAATTATGGAATATTTATAGGAAATATTAAGTAAAATAATAATTTTTATTAATGTTGTAAATGGTTTGAAAAAAACATTGCTCAAAAATATGTAAAATGCATCTTGTTACATTATAATTACTTATCTATGGCAAATTTCGCTGAATTACATTTATCATATTTCATACCAAAAAAATACCAAATAAATTTATATTATTAATAAATAGTTAAAAATGTTAAGAAATACAAATGAAATAAAGCATTGATAAATAAACATTATTAAATATATAAGTAGATAAAACAAAAATTAGCTTAATCTAGCGAAAATATGCTAAATAAAAAAGGGTTTCAAGATAGAAGAAGCCCTTTTTTGTTCTTTAACTCGTAAATCAATTTTGATTTACGAGTTTTTTCTTTTATAGAGAATATTTTGTAAAACAATAAAAAACAATAATTCTAATGTATAATTAGATAAATACTATTCTTATTGAAATATATGATTTGTTAATAAGATAAGTGTATTGTTTAAAATGTAAAAGAAGTAAAAGATATGTAACTAAGAAAATTTAAAGAGATTGTTATTAAATTTATGTAAATAGGGTATTTTATTGAATTATTTTACAATAAGTATTGACTGTGGAGCCACTCCATAGTGTTCAATGATGTTGAAAGGAGGAAAGGTAATATGAAAACAAATGAATTAGAAAAAGAAATAGGCCTTTCAAAGTATACGATTCGATATTATGAAAAGGAGGGGCTTATTCAACCTAAAAGGGAGGAAAATGGTTATCGTGATTATGATGATGAAACAGTCCAAAAATTGAAAATTATTAAATTTTTGAGAAATCTACAAATTTCTGTTGATGATATCAAGGCGATATTAGAAGGTGAATTGGATTTTAGGCATTGTTTAAAAATCAATCAAGTGAACATGCAAAAACAAATAGAAAGTATGAATGAAATCAAAGATACAATAGATGATTACTATGATAAAGATTTACCTTTAATAGAAGAATTAAGTGAAATTAAAAATAATAATAATAAAATGGGGTTAGGCTTTCGAAAAACTACTTCAACAGTTTCATTAGGAAGAAAAATTACACCAGAACTTGCAAGAAGACAATTAATTATTACTTTTATAGGGGCTATTGTAGTTGCTGGGTCATTTGCTAGAATGCCATATGATTTAGGCAATATGAGAATTTTAGTAGGTATATTATTTTTTATAGTGACATTTATGTTAATGATAGCATTTTCTTTCAAACAAACATCTGCAATGATGTTAGATAATACGCTTAACCAATCTATAGAGTTTTTAAGTGATGGTATTTACTATTATCAATTTGATGGGCCAATGAACAATTTTAAATATTTCTTTGCAGTTGTTTTTAATAAAAAACATCAATTTATGCATAAATGTTTATATGAAGATATTGAAAAACTTGAAGTTGTAGCTAAGAAAAATTATATGAGTACAGGAAGTCCATTAGCTTATGAAGCTTATGTTTCTGATTTTAATTTCACATTTAAAAATGGACAAACATTTTATTTTTATTGGCCAATGATTTTAAATGATGATGCAAGATATATTGCGATAATTGTAGAAAAGAAAGTAAAACATATTGAAGATCCCTATAATATTCTTTATGCAATGAAACAAGGTATAAATCTTAATGATTATTTAATAGGAAGATTATAATAAAAGTATGCTATAAAAGAGTCGAATTTTAAATTGACTCTTTTGCATTTTTATTAAAAAAACAAATAAAGGGTATAAAAAATTTGCTATTTTTGATACTCAAAATAGTTTGTAAACACCAAATTATAAAAAAGCATCAAAAAAGATCAATGGGAAAAACGTTGATATAAAGGCAGAAAAAGAGTGAAAAAGAGAAAAAAATAAAAAAAGGACAAGAAAAAGCTTTACAAAAGGGAGAGAGGATGGTAA
>ERZ826396.246-NODE-246-length-84811-cov-4.635294_pt1 | contig 84811 bp, 85 predicted proteins | sample MGYA00519926_ERZ826396 | MGnify/ENA primary metagenome ERZ826396 (study PRJEB31778, sample SAMEA3449230) | human gut metagenome | biome: human gut; feature: human-associated habitat; material: faeces | place: United Kingdom | collected 2010/2012 ... | reverse complement strand
CCTTTTGCTATGGTAAGCTTATCCGTCTTCGCCCTAATCTGTGCCAGCTGTGCTTTCTGAATCTCACTGGCAGTATCCCAGTTCTTGTGCAACAACTCATCGTATTCTTTCACAAGTCTTAGCAAAGTTCCGATTGCCCTGGACTGTGCCGACATGAAGGTCGCATGTTTATCCCATGCCTGTTGAACTTCCCATTTTTCTCCGCAGACGTTGCCGTCCTTTTCTTCGATTTTTTCTACCGTTTTATCTTTCTGGTCTTTGACATACATTAGTCTCTGTCCACGTATGATTGCTGCATACTGAAGTTGGATATTGTCCCACAGTAAATCCAATGGGTCATCCTCATGTATCTCATCTAATATCGCCTTCGTTTCCTCTGGCAGCCACTTCGTAAAAAAGCCATGCTTTTCTGCATGGCGGTTACCTGGAGGACCCGTGGCATTGTGATTGCCAGGCTGTCCCCCGCGCTTTCTTTTTTTCCGAACGTTCGCATCAGATTTATCCGAACGCTCGTTATCCCATTTGTGAGTGGACTTCCAACGCCGAACGGTCCCTTCCGGTAGATCCAGCTGCTTTGCTATGTCTATCAACTTCATACCATCAAGATACATCTGCTTGGCTGGTTCTATCCTCTCATCCGGTTTCTTCGGCATCTTATCACACTCCTTTCAGGGTAAAAGAAAACACTCAGCTAGGAGTGTTTTAGTTTCTTAATATCCTTAAATAAGCTGCTAATATAGTGGTACCTAATGTTGCAAATGCTCCAATAAACAAACTCCTTAAATTATCATCTACAAAATTAACAAATGCTTCACTTCCCGATATTGCGAATACATACAGTATGATGATAAATATAATACTTGACACAATCACCGAAGAAAGTAGTGATATAACTAATATACTCTTCTCTTTTTTCTGCCTATCCTTTTTTAATTCATCCTGGCTACTTTCTAACTTCAAGTGTCGCTGTAAATTTTCATTGCATCTTTTCTCACATTCATTATAATCAACTGCTCCAGAAGCTCTTTTATAAGCATCAGCGGTTGCTAAGAATTGATTTAGGATTGACAGCTTTCCTCTTTTAATCATTTCATCGCTTATACCCTTGAATGCTTGTAAACTAGATTCTAGAATCTTTTCGATTTTATCTGATTCATCAATTTTTCTTAAATCGTTTGGAATTCTATCCTTTAATTTTTTTATTGAAATATCTGACGTTTCTTTTGTAACATCATAAAGTCTTTGTAAATTATTGTACACCGTATCTTGCTGCTCGTCTTTCAATCCAGAAAATCTTTCATAAAAATATTGTGAATCATTATAAACATCTATTTCGAGTATTACCTCATCAAAATATTGTTTTGCTAAAGAATAAGGTTTTTCTAGCGATTCACAAAATTCATAAATGTTTGTAGGTTTATTTATCGGCAAAAATATTCCTCCATATCGGAATCACTAATAAACGGATTCTCAATCTCATTTGCATGTTTCCATGGTAATTCTGCATGTGTTTGATCCACTAAATCCCAAACATTCATTTTTAACTTTTCTTTAATTATTTTCTTAATACAAGATTCTTCACGAACATCCAAGCATAAACTCGAACCACCAGTATTTATAGGTTTTCTACCAAAAGAGTTATATACCCTCCAAACTCTTTTTATAACTGGCCCATACGGCCAGCATTCGATTGGATCAACAAAAGCTTTATAATTAAACTTTTTCATAAACTCGCCTTGAATATAATACATAACCTTTTGCAACTGCAAATTTGTAATATACATACCGTTATCATGAACAATAGATATTACTTTTGCTGCTAATTCTACAGCATCGTACCTTCCATCCATTTTATTAGCTCCCTTTCCTTCATCTTTATTATACATCATTTTATATATTTTGGAAATACTGTGAGAAAGGCTTCTTATCATATTAATTCTCGCCTCTGTCTATTAGTATGCAGTTAATCTAGTTGTTTAACACTTGAATCAAACAAAAAAAAAGCACCTAAAATTTAATTAGATGCCTTACATAAGGGGAGAGAAACAAAGACCAACAGGATCCAGGGAGGTGAAGGGGGATACCTCCCTGCTCTATCCATGCTACTACTATATCACGCTTGACATGGAAACGGGTTTCCATTTTAAGAAATTTTCCTTGCAATGTTCGTCACGATCCTCTTTGATACCTTGCATACATTTCCTTTTGTTGTAAAACACTTCACTGCGACCGCCTCTGCATTCTCACACTGATTGTTGATCAGATATTCTACGACGATCTCACGATGGACATCGTTCTTGATGTTATCCACCCAACCATTCACTAGCTCCATGGCCATCTCATGTTTATCCTGTTCCTTGATAAGCTCAGATTCACGCGAAAGCAGCTCATTCTCCCAAGGCGATAGGCTACCTCTTGTATCATTAGACACCTTAATAATACCAGTCGATGTAGATCCACAAGACAGCTCCTCTGCGATGCTCATCAATTCTTCCTGGATGAGATCAGATGCGTGCTTGTGATATAGGTAGTCTGTAAAACAGCCAAGCACATGTTTCTCCTTGATTCCCAACAGCTCATCATCCAATACCTTCTTTACTTTAAACATCAGCTCACACCTTTCATATCACTCGGTTATTGTTTACCATTACCAAGCAAGTACGCTTTCCAAGCGTCCTTATCTTCGCACTTCACATGACAATCCTTCTCTGATTCTGACGGGCAATCCGCGACACAACAAGGAGACTGTCGTGCCATATCTGCAAGTATTTTGCATGCTTTATCTAGCGCGTTTTCAAATATCTTAATATCATTGTCCTTTTCAGCATTTGTCATTTTTCATTTTCTCCTTCAATGGGCACCATCGAGGTGATGTCTTTATCATTACAGGGCTGTTTGGTGTACACTTTCCGTGACCGATAAAAGCGTTTAGATCATCGCAAACACAATAGTAACACGATCTGTTAAACGTTCTGTTAGTTGTACTATACCCAAAAGTAGCTTTTCCAAAATTTTTGCAGTATTTACACTCTTCGCATTTAGGTGTTTTATTCATTATTTCTTTCTCCTCCTATCTTTTCAACGCTTCGATTAATGCCTTCTGTGATATATCTTTTTGCTCCAAGGATCGTATCATATCCTCATCGACGGTTCCTTTAGCAATCAGATGGTAGATCATTACGGTGTTCAGCTGCCCTTGTCTATGAAGCCTTGCATTTGCTTGCAGATACAGTTCCAAGTTCCAGTTGGGCAAGGTATACCAGATGATGATATTGCCTCCTTGCTGAAGGTTCAATCCATGTCCCACAGAAGCCGGATGAACGAGCAGCATCTCGATCTTTCCATCGTTCCAATCCTTCACATCTTGCTGGCATTCGATCGTCCGGATCTCGACATCAGGAAAATGATCGATGATCCTATCACGGTCATGCTTGAAGTAGTAGAACACCATTACAGGATTGCCGTTAGCGGCCTCAAGTAAATCTTCTAACGCTTTCAGCTTTGTATCATGCAGCTCTTGCACTTCATGTTTTTCATCGTATACAGCACCAGCAGTAAACTGCAGGAGCTTGTTCGTCACTACACCGGCATTTGCTGCTGTGATTACACCATCCTCACAGATCTGCAATATCTTTTCTCGCTTGAAACGATGATAGGCAGCTATCATCTTCTCATCCAGGATGACCTCATGATTGATGTATCGACATTCCGGTAACTTTAGCCAATCTTCGGCTTTCAGGCTCATGCAGATATCTCCTATGGCATCATAGATTCGTCGTTTCGCGCCATCCTGCAGCAGCCATTCATAGATGACATTTCCATTTCTTCTACCTGGTATCAAAAATCTGCTCCTGAACGATGTCAGTGTCCTTCCCAATCGTTTCCCTTGATCCATCAGATAGAGCTGTGGCCATAGATCCGGGAGTCCTTTCGGTGCAGGTGTTCCGGTCAGACCGATGAACCTCTCTACCAAAGGTATAACTTTCCTCAGTGCCTTGAAACGTTTTGCCTTGGGATTCTTAAAGCTGGACAGCTCATCGATCACGACCATATCGAATGGCCAGTCATGATCGACCTCATCTACCAGCCAAGGAACATTTTCACGATTGATCAGATAGATATCGGTCTTTTCTTCCAAGGCCTTCATGCGCTGCTCCTTGCTGCCCAGCACCCGGCTATAGGTCATATGCCTTGTATGATCCCACTTTTCAATTTCATCCGGCCAGGTAGTTTGAGCAACTCTGATCGGTGCTATGATAAGCACCTTCTTCACCTGAAACATGTCATACATGAGATCTTCTATGGCAGTTAGTGTGATGCTCGTCTTTCCCATGCCCATTGGAAGGAACAATCCGGATTTTGGATGATCCAATACCCACTTTTTAGCCTTATCTTGGTATTCATGTGGCATATATCTCATTCCGGTAGATTGCCTTTCATCATGTGTTCTACGAGATAATCGACCTCTTCTTTGTTTTTGATCACATATGCCTTCATGCCCTGTTTTCTTAATTGTTCGATACGCCATTGTTGCATATCAGATATACGTCCTCCTCTCGGCCTCTTCAATTCTACAAAGCAGATCAGACCATTCATGATGATGATGCGATCGGGGACGCCTGCTGTGCCCGGTGATGTAAATTTCCAAGGCAGCCCTCCCAAATTCGATATCTTGTCAGTTAGATATTTCTCTACTTGGCGTTCTGGATCGCTTTTTGTTGTACTCTGCCAGCCCATCTGTATTACCTCCTTTTTTTGCTCTGGCAACAGTGGAACAAAAGGAACAGTTTTTTCTCGCGTACGTATATTACGCGTATTAGGCGTATTACGTGTATACGTATATACCTAAATATATATTTATAGTAAAATATATAAATAATTGTTTCCACTGTTGCTAACCATCCAAATACCCTTTATATAAAGGACTTATCAAGGAAACAAGCTTTCATTTAATTGTTCCTTTTTGTTTTCTTTGTTCCACTCGGAAACCTTTAGGGTTACCCTTTATCACGCTTATAGGCCCTTTGTTTTCCATATTCTTTATTTATACGTATCGGATTCGGCGCCTTGCTCCATCCTGGAAGACGTTCTAAGATACCATTTATCTCTCTTGAATCTGCATTCGATAGGTTTGATTTTGTTCCATTGAACAATTCGCACCAAATCTCAAGCACACATACTCTATCCCTCAACATCTTGCCATCTTCATGATCTCCTTCAAGCCATATTGAACGTTCATATATGCTCATATCGCTCCATCCATTTGGCAATTTTGTGTCAAGATAGTCTTGGATAAGACCTTCTTTTGAACTCCTGTACGTATATTTTTCCTGCATTTCCAATGCTTCCTGTTCTAGTTTTGATTCTAAGAATAAAGGTTCATGTGACTTAAATCTCATAACTGCTTCCGCCCATAATTGATCGCGTATTTCACAAGTAAGATCATGAAATATATCTTTTGTTCTTCTATCTTTGTCTGTATCAATTGGCCAGAAACGTCTATTTCCTGTGTAATCTCTTAGGAACTCATTATCGTTTGTCGTACCGAAGAACACACATTGTCGAGGGTTATCAGATACCCTGCGTGCATAAGCCTTCCTGTAACGGTCCTCCCTCTTTGATATGAACTGCTTGATAGATTCCACTTCTTGCTTCCTTGTAGCGGTCAGCTCTGCCATCTCTACGATCCAGGAGCCGTGCAGTGCCTCATAACCTTCTTTTCCGGATATCGTAGTGATAGAGTCAGAAAACCATACATCGCCCATCACAGACAGTATATGGGACTTTCCTATGCCTTGCTTACCAACTAGAACTGGCATGTAGTCATATTTACATCCAGGCATGAATATTCTTGCTACAGCGGCCGTGAATGCCTTCCTTGTCACTGCCCTTGTATAAGGTGTATCGCTGCTTCCTAGATAATCGATAAATAACGTATCTAATCTTTCTGTGCCATCCCATTCTAATGATTCAAGATATTCTCTTATAGGATGGAATGCGTTCTTTTCATGTATATACATAATCGCATCCTCTGTCTTTCCTTTTGCCACGATGCCATAATCTTTTTCTAATAGATACCTAAAGGCCGCATCATCTGCATCTGACCATGATGGTTTATGTGGATCATATCGCCACCATGGAAGCGAACCTTTCTTCACCGGCTTTTGTGCGAATATGTCGATACCACCGATACCGTCTTTTAATCTTGGATCGTTCTGCAGTATGATCACTATATTGTCTGTCGTAGGTTCATACTTACCACGTTTATCAGTAGCGAGTCTAGCAAGCCATGTCGTATCCATCGCTTCAAACTCATCCTTAAAATCATCCATGGCCACCTGTAGTTTCTCTTCACCAAGCGTTTGAAGCGTTGCCTTGTCCTGACCGATCAGGTCCATCATAGCTACCCATGATGGCAGCTTATTTACCGGTGTCTCGGGTTTTACATCCAGATCCAGGTCGTGGAACTTATGGATTCGAACGAGATCGAACGCATTGCACAGTTGCATGCTGCATGGATCGGTAGCGTGATTGCTGTATGCGAATCGATCATTATAGGTAACCAAGCCCCCTGCAGTAGATCCTTTGATATATGTGTAACGTCCATTGTCCTTACATCGTTCATAGACATCGGATAAGAAAGTTGCTATAGCTGAATGGATATCATACGTTCGACAGAACGCACCAATAAGCCCATCCTTTTCTAACGGATCTCCCTGTTTTTTTGCTGCCTTTTTCTTGATTTCCGTAACCCTAGAAGACATCGGCCAAAAGCTTATATCATGCCAATCCTGATAACTGTCAAGTATCGTTTGTGGATCGAGTATTGGAGCGTCTAACACATGGAATACATAATCCCCATCAATAGGTGTGGATGGCCAATACATCAGACGCGATGCCTGGAAGGTCGTATCATCGAAATAATCGATATTAATATCTTCTGCGATCTTCCTAGCTATAGCTTCGTATTCTTCCGGTCCGACACTTTTGGCCAAAGGAATGATAAGACGATATCTTGCATTTCCTTTTCTATGTTTGTGCGTACTATATAGGCAGCACGCATTCCCATAAAGCATGTCAATATCATCCCAAAGATCATCGGGAGCATAATCGACATCCAACGTGATGAGTGAACGCGATAGGACGTTGCCATCCAAACGCCTGCCATCTTTCAACGTACCACCGACGAAACCTCCGATATCTTTGATCTCATCTTGTTTCTTCTTTGGCATCTTCAGATATTCGTCCATCGTCTCTCTCGTTTTATATGTTTCTTTGAGTCGGTCAAGAAAATCCACCCACGACATGGACATGTTTTTCCATTGTTTCTCAAAACGACTCTTGCCTGTGGCTATTTGTATCTCCACATCGTGCATATCTTACCTCCACTATTTCTTTTTGCTTTTATGCATCGCAGTCAGCAATTCAGCAACTGCTACGCCAGCTTCCGTTAATCTTTTATCATCATGACGTAGGTGATTCTGATTCAGCCTTGCATTTGCTGCTTTCGTGATCGCCTTTAGATTATCTAATTCGAAGTTACGATTATTACCATCAAGAAAGATCACGATATGACCTTTCGGTAAAGGACCGTTCTCATCTTCCCAGATCTTTACATGTTTAAGCTTCCAATTATTGTTCAGCTTTCCATCCTGTACTTTAACTTGAACATAGCCGTCTTTGTCATCTCGTTCACTGCCTATCGGCAATCTGTTTGCTGGTATATTTCCTTTCTGGAACATAGTAGGCTTCGCTTTATCATACAGCTCTGCCGGCATCTTCTGTCCTTTGTTCGCAGGCACATGACCTTTTTCAAAACGTCCTGTAAGTCCGGAACTGATTCTATGGTTACGCTTATAGTTTTTGATCTGCCCCACTGTAAGATTCATATCAAATCTAGCGTTGATGAGTGCTGTAAGTTCTTTATTTGTCATATCTATGACATGAGCCTTTAAGAAATCCGCCTGCTCGTCATCCAACAAACGATTCGTGGAATGATCAACAAATTCCCAAGGCTTCTTTCGAGAGCTGATCTTATACCTACACCTATATGATCGGATTTGAGCAATACTGAAATGGGTATCGAACTTCTCATTTATGAACTTGGTGCATTCCTTAACGGAATGATATAAGGCAATCTTTCTAAGATAGCTATCCTGTTCTTCCGTTAAGAGCCTGCTCATTTTTTATTCTCCAGCATGCCCGGCAGATGGATCTCACGATTTCCATATTCTGCTCGCAATTTTTCAGCGCTCAGCCCAAGCGCTGCGTTTTCGATGATCTTGCTCGATACATCTGTCATTGCTTTCGCACGTTTTATTTCTTTATCTAATTTTTCATCGTCTAATCCTTCATCGTTCAAACGTTCGATCTGTTCAAATAGATGATTATTTAGATCTACTAACGTATTCTTCATTATCGTTTCTCTCCTTTAGTCCTTTCTGTAGTATTCGCTGATGAATCCATCAGCGGTCAGGATCAGTCCAGGTGCCCACGGTATCGGTTCACCCATGATCCTCTCTATATCTATCAAACAGCTTTCAGCCGTTTCACTAGGTACTTCAACGACAACCTCATCATGGATATGCATGATGATCTTATAGCCGACATCATCCAGTTTTAACATCGCTTTGGCCAAACAATCTCTTGCGATGGCCTGTATGAGATTTTCAAATAACTTTCCGCCCCATGTCTTCTGTCTGCACCATTTCTTTGTCTGTTTTCCATCTTGATCGGACCCATACCCTTCATAGGTGAGTTCATCACCATATCTGCCTTTTTTGAGCTTTGGCCGAACATACGCTAACCTTCTTCCTGAAGGCAGCTCCGCAAACAGTATCCCAGATGAATAGAAATACCTCACACCGTGAACTACAGAAACACGCTTACGTTCCCGTACTGCTGTATAGGCGGCATCCTGTACTCGATACCACATTTTTTTGATATTAGGTGATGCCAGTCTCCACTTGTTTACGATATCCTGCATCTCATCTTCAGACAGGCCCATATCGGCACCACCCATGCGTTCAAGAGCAGATACGCCCCCGCCATAGCCTAATGCCAGCTCTGCGACCTTTCCTTTCTTACGTAGATCAGAGCCCTTTGTCACTGATTCGATCGGTACATGGAACATTTGTGCAGCAGACGCTTCGTATATCTTTCCGGTCGTTGCAAAGACTTCCTGTCTCCACTCCTCATTGCAGAACCACGCAGTTAGCCTTGCCTCGATAGCGGAATAGTCAGCAATCGCAAACATATGCCCATTTGGAGGGATAACTGCTGTCCTGATCAGTGTACTGAATACCTGATTATAGGATCCATACAGCATGTCAAGCGATTCAAAATCTTTTTCTTTGACCAGCTTTCTGGCCAGTTCGATATCGTTGAAAGCGTTACGTGGTAGGTTCTGCGGCTGAAATATACGTCCTGCCCATCTGCCTGTTCTGTTAGCACCATAAAATTGCAAGAAGCCATGCAGCCTTTGATCATTACAGACAGATCTTTGTATAGCGGCATACTTGGTGATCGAGGTCTTCCCGCTTTCTTGTCGTATCTGCAGCACCCTTCTTGTTTCAGGGCTTATGGAGCTATCCTTCAAAAGTTCTATGACTGCATCCTTATCAAGACTTTCTATGGAACGATCTTCTTTCCTGCATATCCATTCTTTTAATTGAGCTATCTTCTTTGGCCCTATCCCATTCGTGATCCTTTCACATTCATTGATCAGCTCTTCATCATAACGATGTCCGAATACCAATACCGTATGTACCATTTCCATATCGATCCTAGCGCCATGATCATTCATCTTCTGATCCCAGCACCATAGCTCGTGTTCTGAAGCCGGTATCGGAAACTTATCTAATTTATTACTTATCTCACGCTCGGTCTCCACATCACGGTGACAATAATCTTTGAAGAGCTGCCACTTCTCAGGCGCATCTGCCGGCGTGTTCCTGCTTCGTTGCCCGTTCACTCGAGTAGGCTTGCATGGCTTGCAGAAATAAGATATCAGTGTTTTCCCGATTCTCATCTTTTGTTTATCTTCAGATAATCCCAATACGGCTCCTACATCCTTCAATGATGCCGGTAACCCTAACATCATGGCATGTATCATCGAACAATGCCATTGATCTGTATCTAGCTGAGTGCCTAGATATCTTGATAAGCATAATCGCTCAAATACCGCATTATGTGCATACTTGATAATGGCAGGTTCATCTATGAGATCTAAGACCTCACTGGGTATCTTTTCACCACAAGCCAGATCTACGACCTTAACAGGTTCATCGTCTACCGCATATGCAAAGAGGAGGATCTCAAAATCCTCGCTCTCTACATACTTATATACACCACATGATATCAGATCTACAGAGCTATAGGTTTCCAAATCTATATGTAGTGTCCTCATGAGACTAGCCTAACAAATCGTCTTCTGTGTCGTTAAATCCTGGAAAACTTGATTCATCCTTAAATTCATCAGCGAAATCGACTTCTCCGGAAACACGACCTCCAAGATTATCTCCATCTCTTGTTTTTAAAACATTGTTCAATCCTACACCGATACCGGTATTACCTGCCTTGCTGTATGGGTAAAGATTAAAGGTCACCTTGCCATAGCACCCGGAGTAGACGATTTCTTGATCATCCATTGTCAGTTTTCTAGTACCAGTTTCTTTTGAATAAACACCGGGTGCTGTGGAACACTTACAATTCATGATATATTTCCCGGCATAGGTCTCAGGGTCATCTGTATAGCGTGGATCTGTATCACCATTTCTAACTAGGCCTGTCTTATCCCCGGGCTTGCACATCAAGTCATTTGTTATCTGACCGAATTTCTGTCCGAACTTATTGATGCCGTTTTGTTTGGCATTCTTATAGGCCTGGCTGATCGCCGCTGCCGTTTCGTTGTCGTTCTTATCGAAGATGATCTGTACAGAATACTTTGCATCCTGTCCTTCATCAAATGCGTGGGGTTCAAATAGATGACAGTACGATAATCGCACTTCTCCTGTTTTCACTTTTGTACTTAATTGTCCATTTGTTGTCATTTTTTAATTTTCCTCAACTTTCTTATTTATTAAATGCTCTAAGGCATATTTGTTTTCAAATAGGTCCGCATGTTCTCTTGCGAACCTTACATCTATAGGATAAAGGTCATTCATATCTGTACATGCCGCTGTATCCCCTGTGTGATACCATACGAATGCTTTATTCTCAAAATATGGATTAATCAGTTTAACTTTTCCAACCTCGCATTTGTATCCAGGGTCATATATGACCAATTGACCAACTTCAACTCTCATAATATATCCTACCTCCTCTTCTAATCGCATGCTTCGCTTCTTTCCAGAACCCTTTGCTGTCCGCATGTCGCTCGCGATTGCCGTTCATAAATTCTGAATAGCGTTGATGACTGTAGGACAGCATTTTTAATTTACGATCGTTAATACACATCGTTATCAACTTCTCATATTCCAAAGCTGGAAAGAAATAGCGTGCAAATTGATTATCGGAATTGTACTTCTGCTTTATGTCTAATCCGATATTATATCGGTATGAAAGATGCTTCTTCCCTTTATGATCAGAGATACGAATACTGTTGCACACACCGAAATCTAATTTAAGATAGATGCTGTCTGTCGATTAAGCATCATAACGTTGTATAATGAATCCAGCGGACAGTAATCTATCGACAAGTATATCTGCTATTTCTTTTGTACTAGCTGGGCATCGCTTGCAATTCCTCTTGGAAATCGCTCACACCACTGTTATATTCCGGACGTTTATCGCTCATAGGTGCAATTGCCGGTGAACCCTTAGGTTTTTCAATACATCCAGCAGATATGATCGCAAAATCTTTCTTTCCTGCTAGCTTCTCTAATTTCGTGATGGAGTGCAGCTTCTTTTCATACAGTAGCGCCTCTTCATATCCTGCGTCCTTCATATTATTGACCAATAGCTTCTCATCTGTCACCTTGCGGAGGCTGCGCCCTTCTACGACCTTGAAGCCAGGAATCTGTGCCCCTTTTAGCATGGCATCAAGCGCATACTCTTTTACATCAGTTGCCCATCTGATGAGTTCATCCACTCCTGCAAGGATCTTACTGATCTCCTCATTATTCAGTAGATCCGGATCCATGAAGCCATATCTGCGGAGATGCTCATTATATTCTGCTCTTGCTTTGCATGCCCCTTTGGCACGACACCAGCGACACGTTTCTTCGCTTGGACGGTATTCACCTACACCTTCGAATGCCTGTTCTGCAGCTGGCTTAACGACTTCCTCGCCCCAATTGATCAGATCATCTACCTGCATGACCTCTTCGCTTATTCCATCACTCACACGAGGCTGATAGATATGCATATGTACCTTTGTAAGATCATAAAGCAATTGATATTCTCTTATGGCTCCCAATGCATAAAGTCTGATCTGCGGATTGTTCTTTGCGCTGACCGCAACACCTTTTCCATACTTCAGGTCAATGATGTGCAGCGAGCCGTCACCGATGATGATTGCATCCGCCGTGCCACCATCCTCTTTGATCCATTCCTTCAGATCGAGCTTTTGTTCAATTTTAAAGACTGGATCCGTACAGTCCTTTTTGACCCGATTATATACTTCGATGACATAGTCACGATAGCCATCAGTATAGGTATCCATATCCTTATCTTCACAGACGATCTTGTTTCGTTTACGGTTGATCCATTTATTTAATTTTTGTTCAGCGATAGAGTGTGCTAGCGTACCTTCCTTTGCAGCTTCGCTTTCTCTTTTTTCAGGAAAGTTCTGTTCCAGCTTTACCGAAGGGGTGCAAGATAGCCATTGTTTTGCACTGGAAGGGCTGAGAAAAGCGTGAACCCCTGGCATATCACTGTACCTCCTTTTGCAACCTTTCATACAAAGCCGGATAATCAGCAGTCATGAATTGGGATAGTTTTTCTTTATCGAATTCTTTAAAGATATCATGAAGGACGTCTTTTCCCTTATCTATCTGCACCTTTCTTGCCAGTGCTCTTACCGTTTCAAGCGTATAGCTCTTTTCGGTTTCTTTTTTTACCGTACAGGCCTTGATGACCTTATCCCAGTTAGCAGGTCTTACACCACCATATTCGCCATTTTCGCTATATTTTGCCAAGACTTCTTTTGCCTTAGCTTCTCCTGCTTTATCCAGTGCCTTGCACATCTCATCCCATTTATCATAGGTCGTGATGCCATCATCCTGCAGGCCATAATGTAAATGTTTGACACTGATATGTTCTTCGAGATGATCTGTTGTGGTCATTTCCGTATCACTCAATGCCGCTTGATCTTTCTGTTCATCTTTTGATTCTTGAAGGACAGTCATCGTATTTAAGTTGTTGTTCATTTGATTCGCTTGATCATCATTCATTGATAACGATCTTTCTGTAACGCTTGCTAAGCGCTCCAATACATTCAATAACCTGTTTTCTGCTTTGATCAATAAAACTAATTCCATTTTTATCTACCTCCATGTGATTTTATTTCCCGTTTAAGCCGGTCTGACTCTCTTTCTGTTTAAAAGTTTTTCTATGTTCCTCTATAACTTGTGCTACCGTAAACATAAATTCTGAATTCGTTATCCGACACTTATAAGGTGTAATGCCAATGATCTTCTGCATCTCATCTTCATAATCTGCCCTTATAGCCACAGAGATCGCATAGCGTATACTTCGTTCCACACGCCCTGGTGTCGATCCTGTTATCTTTGCGATATCCGGATATAAGGATTTCGTTATCTGATGATACTTGCTCTTATCAGCAATTATTAAACTTATGCCTTGCTTGATGCTGTCGAATCCTTTCAGATTTGGTGTGATGCCTAATCTAAATAAGATACTAGTTATATCGTCCATATGCTCACTTGTTCCTATTTTCAAGCTCATGAATTCGATTTTCCAAGATTGCCACTTCTCTCAACTTCTGATCAAAAGCACCTTGTATCTTTTCCATATCCATCTTTGCATCCGCTGCTTCCTGCATCTTATGATCTGCGAACTCTTGCAAATGTTCATTCTCTTTTTGCCAATTAAAGTTCACCATGAGAAGTCCTGCACAAAAGAAGGATAGCAAAGCGATGATAGCTGTCTTGCTGATCTTAGGTATGGCCATTTCTGATTTATCAGCTTGCTTGCTTATCATCGCTCTGCTCCTCGTCTACGATTTCTAGGCGACCCAACCATGAGATAGATTCTCCTCGCTAATTTTTTCTAGGTTATCCGCATCCACAAGCCCATGTAGCATATGTCTGTTGAATCCTTGAGACATAAGATTATCTACCAAAACGGTAAATAGTAATGCTAGACCCATACGAGTCCCCATAAGCTGACAGTGTGTTCTCACCGTGTCGCCGCTATGACTTGTGGTTTCGATGCTGATTTTTGCGACGTTTTCCATATTCTTTCCTCAACTTTCTATGTTATAATGACATTGGCTAATACAAGCCAATGATGTGTAGGTGCTCCGTTACTTGCTAGGGTCAGGAGCATCTTTTCTTTTGTTACGATAAGCTAGATCGCTATAATCCTCATACACCCATGATAGAGGTATGACATTTTTATCGGGCAATCGTACACTAGCGTGCTTTTTTTTAAGTTCGTCCTTTATCTTGTTTGCCCTGCGTGGGCTCATGCGTATACCAGCCTCACGAAACATTTCGCATATCTGATTACCATTTACAAACTTAGCTATTGGCATAAAAATCACGACCCTCCCTTCTCTGTACAACGTGGTGCCTTGTTACGTTCACAGGCCAACGCCTTAGCGGCTCTCGTATCCACTAACTGCGCTAATGCCTCGGCATAATTCAGAGCTGCGGTTTTTTGTTCATCTGAGAGTACACCGCTCTCTAATGCCGCCGCATACTTTTTGATTGCGCGCTTTTCTTTTTCGTTCAACATATTTTCACCTCCTTAATCAACATCCGCCAGATTGTCCACCATATCCTCTAAGGTATCAACAATTTCTTGTAGAGCATCCACATTTTCTTGTAGGCGTTCCCCGCGTTCACATTCTTGCAAGCTTTCAGGCATATTTTCGTATGCTGCGTCTTCCTCGTCCTTAATTTCTTCGAGCAATGCTATCGCGTCGTTAAGCATTTCTATAGCCTTATCGCGGCTCTTTCTTCTCTGTGCATTCATCTCTAAGCACCTCCTTTGATTGACCCCAAATACGCATAATGCTAAGATAGTTGTATGAGGGGAGGCGATAATCATGGTATTGGATCCACCAAGTGAATTTGATGAAATGTCCAAAAGTGACAGGGACCGATTACTGCTATTGTGTAAAGAGTATTTTCAGCCGATAAAGTCTGTCAATATGAAACGCTCATCTTATTGGCTGAAACACCGTATTCAATGGGTTGATAATGGTATGTATTGCACAAACGGACAATTCAAGGGGGCGATGTTGGCCTTAGGTTTTCATTCAACGGACATAGAGCATTCGCAAAATTGTCATTTCAATGTTTCTGAAAAATCTAAAGCGATCGCATTGGCTAAGAGCAGACATTAAACCGTCAGCTCTTTTATTTTTGGCAAGATCTCTTTTTCCAGGTATTCGATATCCTCATCGAATAACGTTTCCTTTGTTAAAGATTTAGGTATCGTATCTTTATTAAGAAAATTTCTTTTCATCTTAAGACAACTGATGACCGTTTTAAGGTCATCCACCAGTATATCTTTGTTAGCCTTATTTAGTTTCACCTCTAAGCACCTCCTTTCTTGTTGTCTTGCATACATATGATACTCCAAATTTAGTGTCTTGTCAATATATTGAATATTTTTTTGTTGTCTTGCATACATTGAGCCTTTGTGATAACATATAAAGTGTAAAGGAGGTATAACGTGACCGAACAGGCAGAAAGAATAAAAGAATTGCGTAAAAGCATTTTAAATTTAAGTCAGCAGGAATTTGCTAATAGCTTATTTATGAAAAGAAACTCAATCGCCCAATTAGAAACAGGTTTGCGCAATCCATCAGAAAGAACCCTTAAGACTATCGCCGAAATCCATAACGTTAACCTAGAGTGGCTACAATATGGTACAGAGCCAATTTTTAGGGAACTCACGAAAGAGGAAGAAATATCTAATTTTCTGGGTGAGGTAGTAACATCAGATAAGGACTTTCGGAAAAGATTTATACGTGCCCTAGCTCGATTAGATGATGACGGCTGGGACGTGATGGAAAAATTCATTGATGACATAACAAAAAAAGAGGACTGATACCGCTTAGCAGTAAAAGTCCTTTTTTCATTATCTAAAGTGTTTTATGAAATTGTATACTATCATCAAGGTGCTGTGATTATTGATTTTTTTGATTGTATCGATGATCAGCTTACGAAGATCCCTTTCAGACATGACAAAAAACCCCTTTCTTCCCCATATGTAAGACATTTAAGATATGCACGCTAAAGTTACGTAACTTTATAATAATTATACATCCTACGTATAATAATGAGAATATCATTATGCTATTTGGTAAAATTTACCAATTTATTTTTGTAACACTACTTTTAAGATGCTATAATGGAATAGTATAGTATACATATCTGAATAACGAGGGAGGAAAAAGTAAATGAAGAAGTTATTCGCAGCGCTTTTATGTGCTACCATGGTTTTTGCAATTACAGGATGCGACGACGATGGGGGAAAGAAAGATGAAAAAGCCACGCAAAAGGAAGAAAAGAAGGACTATAAAGTGGGCGACACGGCCGAAGTTGATGGCATCAAGATTAAGGTCAACAAGGTAAGAACTGATAAGGGTATTATAGAGGCCGACAAGGGCAAAGAATATTTTATCATGGACATTACCCTTGAAAACACGACAGACGAGGACTTATCATCCAGTAGTGTGATGTGCTTTGAGCTAAAAGATGCTGATGGCAGAAAGCAGGATCAGTCACTCAGCGTAGATCTCAACGGTAATATGGACACTACTGTTTCTGCGGGAGAAAAAGCGACTGGCGAAATTGCCTATGAGGTTAAAAAGAAAAGTAAGCTTACCCTTACCTATACTCCGAAATTTGGTGACAGTGTAAAAATCAATGTAAGATAAAAAATTGCTAGGGGCATACAGCTCCTAGCTTTTTTGTGTGAAATGCTTTATAAATTGATAAATGCACCGTAGGCGATGCTCGTCAGTAATGCCCATAACAACACGGACAATCTGCTCTTGTAAAAAATCTTTCATGATCCTCAGCCTCCTATGTAATTTTATAATCATAAAAATGCTGAGATATTGTATTTTATTGGCTTGAGGATGGTAATAGTATAGCACAATTGTTTAAATTTGTAAAATTGTTACAAATCTAATATCTGCCTCTTTTTGGATGCAAACTCCTCTTGTGTAATAATGCCCTCATCAGCTAGCGCCTTGAGTTCTCTGAGTTCTGCAAATTTCTCCGGTTGCTTTCCATCAATAACCTCTATGATTGCCTTATCGGCAGCCTTAAACCAGTGAGCGTATGTATCATGGAGGGTTTCTACGGTATCTCCTAGCCGCTTAGCGATGTCAAAGTCCGTAAACTTGTCAGACATGTTGTTAATAAGATAAGACGCGTGAGAGTGTCTAAAATCATGGATACGGATGCGGGGCAGTTCCGGATTCTCAGTAAGAGCACGATTATAATATTTATCAAATCTTTTTGTAATAGTGTTGCGTCCTAGTGGTCTGTAAAAGCCAAACACAAAGCAATCGTCGCTAAAGCCGTGAATGCCTTTTTGGTCTGTTTTCCAAGCGCTGAGCAACTCTCTTACGACCTTGGGCATAGAAATCTTACGTACGCTGTTTTGCGTCTTAGGTGGTGTTATGGCCCATTTTTGGTTTATACCGGTAGGGTCGGACGTAAATGTCTTACAGATATACATAGAACTGGCCTGTAAGTCTATATCTTTCCATTGAAGTGCCTGTGCCTCGCCCTTTCGCATTCCCATATAATACAATACGGTAAAAAAAGTTTGATACTGTAGATCATCTACATGCTGCAAAAAGACATTAAACTGTTCCGGTTCCCAAAACAACATTTCTTTTTTGACCGTGTCCTTATCCGTCGCAAGTTTTACCCTCTTTAGAGGATTTTCTTTAATGATGCCTTCCATGATTGCATAATCAAATACCTCATTGACGGTGTAATATATCTTAGATACATAATTCTTTGTATGTGCACTCTCATACTGCTTAAAAAGCTTTCTCAGAGTTTCGTGTGTTATGAGGCTTATTTTCTTTGTGCCGATAGTGCTATTGACCTTTTTGAGTATCGAGCACTTATCTCTATAGCTGGAGGCCTTTATTTGTGATTGGTTATGAGTGAGGAACTGCTCTGCTACCTCTGCAAAGCTGCTGTGCTGTTTTGCGACTTGTATATCTTGATACTTACGCAAAAAATCAGTTTCAAAATCTTTCGCCTCTCTGATGGACTTAGCTCCCGTGGCCAACCGTCTGTAATTATAATAAGTGCCGTCATCTCGCTTGATCTTACCCGATATATAAAACTTACCGTTTTGCTTATAAGTTGTCATGATGATGCCTCCTTTATATCTTAATTATACAAAAAGGCTATAAATAGGCAATATATTTTCGCCATTTGTTTCGCTATGGAAGTGTATAAGCAACAAAAAACCCTTTAAATAAAGGGTTTATCTACATATGGAGCAGATGAGGGGAATTGAACCCCCGTATCAGCCTTGGCAAGGCTGTGTTCTACCATTGAACTACATCTGCAAAAATGGCGGTCCAGATGGGACTCGAACCCACGATCTCCTCCGTGACAGGGAGGCATGTTAACCACTACACCACTGGACCTTGTATATTTAACTGACAGCTTTGTTACCGCCAGTGCCCGTATATAATACCATCTGATTTTTTTTCTGTCAACAGCTTTTTTAAATTTTTTTTAATTTTTTTAATGTTTCATATATCATGTGAAAATTCCCCTCTTCATCATCATTGTCATTCCTTCCATCTTCATCAACAATGCCGTTTTCATATCATAAGGGAGTGCCTTCACACTCCCTATAATGCCAGACTTACACGTATTGCTTTATTTATTTTTTCAATTGTTTTATCATCTAATGTACAAATCCACTGCCCCAATCGTTTCTTATCTATCGTCCGCAGCTGTTCACATAAGATCATGGACACATAGCTCAATGAATCATCACTGAAAATCACATGTGTAGGAATTGGCGGTTTTGACATCTTTTTTGAAATCGGCGCAATGATGATTGTTTTAGAATAACGATTTCCCTTATCGTTCTGCACGACCACTACCGGCCGTACCCCACCTTGTTCACTGCCAATGACAGGTGACAGATCTGCATAATATACATCTCCCCGTTTGATCATTATTTCATCACAGCCACCTGCATGCTGTTGATAACCTCCATCATTTCTTCCGGACCCAACTCATCGGAGAATACGGAGAACTCTACACCATCATATACCACACTCATATGATTTCCATCATAAAATCCCACAACATCCATTGCATCAATCATCTCTCCCGGCATGATGACCGTTTGTGTATCTTTAGGCACCTCTTTTTTGGTTTCGACAACGGTAAAATTTTTATCACCATGATACTCTAAAACATGTTTCACTTCACCATTAACCTTCATCTGATTGGCACTTTTCAGTTCCGATGAAAATACCTGTACCGGATATAGTGGTAAATCCTGTTCACTGATGACGCTGGCACTCGCCTTCTTTTCTATAACGGCAGGTGCTTTGAAATAATCCTTTTTGATCTTGGCATCATATTCACATTTCGTAAAGACAATTTTTAATTCAGAGGTATTATCTTTATTATAAATTTGAAGCCACTTAAGTTTGGCATTTTTATCAAACATGATATCCTCATGATCAAAGTTTTTATTATTGGGATAGCTAACCTTAGCACTTACCAGTGTTCCATCCTTCTGCTTTTTTATTGTGGCATTTTCTTGTTTGACGATGTCCGCTATTGATTGCAATAAGTATGGCTTTGGGGAATTCATCGGCCAATCACCTTCAAATTTAAACACTTGATTTAAGCTTGGGGTCACAACGAAGACGCCTGCGTCGTTGCGTAGTATGATTTGTTCCTGATTCAGTTCCTTATCTGTTAAAGAAACCTTAAAATAATCTTTTTCACCTTTCTCATAGCCAACTTCCAACGCATAGGCTTTCACATCCTCACCTTTTGTGATTTCCATATTTCCTTGTAAGATGTAAGAGTCCATATCCTTCATGGTCTGCGCAAATTCATCACTGAAGGATTTTGGTTTCATGGTAAAGATGAGTGCGACTGCTAGTATCGCAATACCGATACCAGCGATGATTTTTGTTTTCATGCTGCATCTGCTCCCTTCCTGCTCATCCTAATTTATGCGTCGCATAGGAATTTCATTCATATTTCCTTTGGCTTTTCATAGAGTAGAAACAGGTGATCAACATGAAAAAATACCAGAAACTAGTTCTGGCCCTTTCTATTTTTATTTGTCTTCAATACGCGTTTTCCGTTTTATTTCATCTGCATACCTTTACCGATATCCTCTCGTATAGTCCCTGGATAGAGAGTTTGTATGCCTTTCTTGCCGGCTTATGTGGCTTTCTTAATATCCTTTTGTTTCGCCGCGAAGATTGATCGTTCTATTATCCTCATTTGCATGTGCGATAAATATAGGTTTTTAAATACCGTTTTGTGTTCATAATGTTATCACAAGAAGATCATCTTTTATTCATCTTTTTGTTTTCTCCATATACTGCAAGGTGTATCAAAACCTGCTTTCACCATTGTTTTTATTTATGTGTTGAAATCATACTCTTCATGCGATTGTTCGTCTTTTAACGTCTTTCGCATTTGTACATGTGGGACATGTTCATCCATATGGATTTCTCCATCTACCTGATAATTAAGTCTTTCATAAAAACCTTGCATACGACATTGCGCATCCAGCACAAAGGCTTTTGCTTTGTGTTTTTTGCCATACGCTTCACAGCTTTCGACAAGTACCTTGCCAAGTCCTTGTTTACGATATGGCTTGCGTAAGGCTATCCGCCCGATACGCATAACATCTTTTTCTATATCCGCATACATCCGTGCACAGCCTGCTAAGACTTTATCTAGATATAAAGTCACATGAATGGCATGATTGTCAATTCCATCAAATTCCATCTTGAACCCTTGTTCTTCTACAAATACTTCTTGACGAACGATTTTAGCATCCGCGAAGTTATGCTCATATACTACTTGAATTTCCATGCGTTTTTCCTTTCTTTTTCACTGTTTAGCCTTTTTATTATCTCTTTGAATTTTATCTCCTTGATTTTAATATTCCATAATCAAATCAAAAAACAACCATACCGTCATCACATATGTAATGCATTATATCGGGAAGACTTGCTAAGATTATTTGATAATCTAGAGAATATGATACCATAGAATGGTTCTGTCTTAAACATAAAAGAATCAAGAAACATATCGAAAACGATAACACTATAAACTTTATAAAAAAACTATTGAACAGATAACACTTAACATTCATCAAGCAATCAAAACCCACAAAGACTTTTTCAATTAGATAGAGGTCATGGCTGGCATACTAACAAAATCAGTTGGCATCTAATATAATTTACATTTGGTATAATTAATATGATATACTTAAATAGTAATACATATATGTAAAGGAGCAAAATGATAAATGAAGGATAAACTTGATAAATTTATACAATTGCCTTTATGGGCAAAAATTATGGTAATTTTGTTTTTGCTACTATTGTTTTATGCAATAGGGGAGGTTGATATATTCTTATGGTAATTTTTCTTTTAACATTCATTTATATATTGATATTTGAAGAGTTTAAAATTGATATGCGATTTTATCTTATGTTGTTTATAATACTAATGGCAGCTTATAGAGCTTCCAAAAAATTGGAAATAAGTGTTTTTAATTTTTTAGATTTTTATCCGATAAAAATTACTCCAACTAGGGTTTTAGAATTATTAAGCAGTATATCATTTTTTTTATATTTGTATATCCGAACAAATGTACCTTTTAACGCTGTTTTTCTAATTACATTATTTACCTTTTCTATTTTCTTTTATTATTTCCTTTTTAGAAATATAAGTGATTAATATGAACAATGTGCAAATCTTCATTATATTAATAATTATTATTAAAGTTATCATTGAAATTTTGATATTTGTTTTAAAGCGTGCATTTAAAGAAATACGTGTTGACGAATCTATGAAAAAAACATTGGAAACTATTTTACACAATTTAGATAATTGTGAAATAGTTATTGGCAATAATTATGCATATGATTTCCTCAAAAATCAAATTATTATAAAAAAATATGATATTTTGCATTTAGATGAATACTATATCTTTGTTCATGAATATGGGCATTATATAGATATATTGAATAAAACAAAAGATTTTAAGTCTTTTATAACTATCTTAAAAATCGCAACTTTCTGGCTTATTATAATTATATGTATATTGATGTTTGGAAATCTTTTCTTAAGTAGCCTTCATGACTTTTTTATATTTTCATTAATTTTGGAAACAATTTTAATAACAATTGACATATTCATTACAATGAAATTAGAAATTTCCGCTAATGTAGTTGCCATTAAAATTATGCAAAAACAAATAGAAGTTAAGCTAAAACTAAGAATTTTCTATTTATTATCAACGATTTCTCAAGTGATTGATAGATTCTTCTTTTTACTTATGGTTTTATTAATATATATCGTTTTCCATTAAAGTTTTTGATTTTGAAAGAGGAAACACGATAATTCATAGGAAAGAGAATTTATTATAAATTCGATATTCAATCGCATAGGAGGAAACAAGTTTTCGACTTCTTATCACCGTATGTAAGAAATTGCATATGACGGTGCATAGTATATAAAATATGCTTTAATTGGAACTAACCTGCAGGATTAACTTAATGTTTATTAACTACCTTCGTATATTCAGATACTGTGAAACAGATTTGTTTAATAAGCAAATCTGTTTTTTATTACTTTTGACATGTCCAAACGCTTGTAGCACAAGAAAAAAAGGCAACATTTGCCTTTTATAAAATCATAAATCCCAGGTCGTTTATAACCTTTCTTGCGACGGCCACCATGTCACTGTTTCCCATGACAACCACACATTGTTTTTCGATATTCACTTCATAATCCACCCGCGTTTCCGCAAGTGCTGCATCAATGCGTTTAGCACTTTCTTCACTATTCAGATTTTTTACCAGCAGGATATTTTTCAACTCGCTCACCTCTATATCGTATTATAGCATATTTCATAAAAAGATATGCTATATTTTGCGCCGTTCAGAAATATTTAAGAAATCGTGATAATTGAATTAGGCATCTATGACCGTACCCTGACTACCAGAGAAGGTTCCCTTAAGATAAATACGAATACCATGTTCTTTAGCATACTCTACACTGCGATCATGCAATACGCGTGACTTCATATTGAGCATTTCATCATAAGTTAATTTATCATATTTTATCGCATAGCTGTTTAGCTTGGGATCATTGTCGTAGACACCATCAACATCGGTATAAATATCCACTTCTTTCAGATCCAGCATATCGGCAAACAGCACAGCACTGTAATCACTGCCTCCACGTCCCAATGTTGTAATATGTCCTTGTGGAGTCATAGAGATAAAGCCACCTACGACTACTACATCATAGTTAGCAAGTGCTTGCTTAACCTTTGTGCCATCCAAACGTAAAACTTTAGCATAATCATAATGATCATCACTGAAAATTCCTGCTTCAAAAAAAGAAAGGGCATGCGCATGAATCCCCATATCTAATAATTCGCTGCACACCTTTAGCGTGGATAGCTGCTCTCCCATGGAAACAAGTCTTGCTTTTTCTTCTTTACTGAGATATTCACTTCCAAGACTTAACAAAGTATCCGTTGCGTACGCATCCGGATAACGGCCCATGGCAGATACCACCAGCACGATTTTATGTGTCTTCTGATATTCTAAAATATGGCGGTATACATATTTGCGTGTGGCCTCACTGCGCAGGGATGTTCCACCAAATTTCATTACTTTCAGATTCATAACTACCCCTCGCATTCCTTATACCATATGTCACAGCATAAAGATTTGCATGGTCATGTGCCTACTTTAGAAAAGGATGATACAAATAGAAGTCCTGTCTTAAAACGAGCAAGCTTTCTTATCACAGAAAAGATTTTTTTGTATTCCATTGAAATAAAGTGTCCTAGCCAATATCATAAAGTTTTTAAACCAACATAAAAAGGAAGCAGCATTTAGTACACGAAAGAGTCATGACTTTTCTACTTCCTTCCAGGTATCGTTTCCAGCTTTTTACTTTAAGACTTTTACAAAACGTTCTGTTATCTGTTTCGGACGCGTAATAGCACCGCCTACAACCGCACTGTGAACGCCAGCTTCATAAACGGCTGCAAGGTCTTCCGGTGTATTGATCTTGCCTTCAGCTAAAATTGGGGTATGCAATTCAGCTACTAGTTTTTTCAACAAAGGAATATTTGGCCCATCCACTAAAACAGAATACGGAGTGTAGCCACATAACGTTGTGGATACGCAGTCAAAGCCAATTTTTTCAGCATTGACACATTCTTCAAAGGTTGAACAATCCGCCATAGCCAGTACTCCGTTTTCATGAATATAGGCAACTAGATCTTCCAGTTTTTCTCCATTTGGACGATCACGCAATGTCGCATCCAACGCGATCATCTCACACTTCGTTTCCAACAATTCATCAATTTCCTTTTTTGTCGGTGTAATGTAAATATCGCTGTCCGGATAATTACGTTTTACGATGCCAATAACAGGAAGATCAACTGTTTTCTTTATCTCCATGATATCTTCCTTACTTTGTGCACGAATACCGACAGCACCTCCCTGTTTTGCTGCCAGCGCCATCCTTCCCATAATGAAAGAAGAATGCAGTGGTTCATCAGGCAATGCCTGACAAGATACAACTAAACCGCCTTTAATTTTTTCCAGCATAATTAAAACCTGTCCTTTCTCTTATTACAGTTTCATTATACTTCAAAATTCTTTTTTCGTCTTCCTTTTTTCTACGAGATTATCGAATTCTCATAAAAATTTTTTGCCGTTTTTTTAAGCTATGTAAACAGGCAATTTCTAACTGTCTTTTCTTTCAATGTCCTATACTTTATCAAGACATGCAAACAGGCATGCGGTCTATTCTGATAAATTAGAAAACACTTCTGAATAACGTTTGCTAAGCTTATTTCTATCCATAGCACACTTCTTTTAAGGCATTGCTTTTATGATACTCACATAAATGTTTTAAGACCAAGTAAAAGAAGTAGGAAAGCAACTACCGGAACCGGTATTGAACAAATGAGAAATAATACAAATTTTTTCTTTGCTTCCTCTGTATTTTCTTCTTTCATTTTTTTACTTTTCTGTAAAACCAGAAATGGAAAAGTAATAAAAATAAGACCTCCAATTAAACTTATTACTATATTCATTTGTAACCCTCCTAAATTTGTATGATTTACCATATGAAATAAAGCATATGTATCACACCTCATAACACGTGTTTTTGCCTTATAAAAATAGCATTTTTTCAGCATGTTTTTCTATAATGTCTCTTGTTATTTCTGGAACCCTCACTGAATCAGCATCCTCACTGAATTAATGGCAAGTGCCTTATCGCTTATTCTTTCTATTGTGTAAAGTCTTTGTAGCAATGCCGATAACTTCATTCATCCACCTTTTTTATCAAAACATGATTACATGTTGTATTTAATCCTACAAACTGACTTTTGTTTTCTGTTCTGCCATAACTTTCGTCTTTTCTACCAATTTGTGATACACCGGTTTCATATCTTCTTCCCTTACCCAAGTATCAATTTCTTCTACAGGTATCCATCGAACACCACTATTTTCATCCGCTTTGATGTGTAAATTTTCGGTTTCATCTGCCACACAGGCATAAGTCACATTAAGATGTACATGCGAACTAACAAACTTACCACGTTTTTTATGGGGCGGTACAGGTAGAATATCAATAGCCATAATATGTTCACTTAAAGGTGTAAGCTTAGTTAACCCCGTTTCTTCCATTCCTTCTTTTAAAGCGACATGCAAAGTATCTTCATCCCCATCACAATGGCCGCCGCACCATCCCCAGGAATCATAGATATTATGATAAATCATCAATACCTTGCTCATATCCTGATTCACGATCCAGGGAGAGCTTGTCATATGAGCCATTAAATTTTCTCGGTAAAATATATCATCAAACATCGTCAGATAAGTCATCAATAATTCTTTATCTGCTTCTTCTTGTTCGTTATAAGGATCAAATCCTTTCACTTCCTCTAATAATGTCTTCATTCTTGCGTCCTCCACCATGTATACAAAGCATCTTTATATGCCTTAAAAGCAGTTGGTATCGCATATTGCTGTTCCAACGCTTGCTGTGTACACCATAAGCCATCCAATTTTTCCTTTACCTCTAGTAAATATCCTTGCATATGCCATTCCACATGTGAGAATATATGTTTTGCCGAGCGCAGTTTGATGATTTTATGTATACGTTCATGACCGAGAAAAGCCATAACTTCTTCCTCTTCTCGCTCCCCATCTAACGTGATGAATTCATAAAGCCCTGCTAACAGTCCATCCTCAGCGCGTTGCTGCAGCAGCACTTCCTTTTGATGAACAACGACTAAAATCGTTTTCTTCTCAATCCGCCGTGCTTTCTTTTTCTCTTTTATGGGCAGGCGCTGTGCCTGATGGCTTTGATAACCGATACAATCTTCTGCTAATGGGCAAATATTACAGCGAGGCATGGCGTTGGGCACACAAATCAATGCACCGATTTCCATCAATGCCTGTGTAAAGGCATCACATCGCTCTATAGGAATATACTCTTTTATAATATTTTGAAACTTTTTCTTTGTACGTTCTTTTAAGATATCATCTTCACTGACAAGAAGGCGGGAAAATACACGCAATACATTTCCATCTACCGCTGGATATGGAAGATGAAAAGCGATACTGGCAATCGCTCCGGCAGTATAATCTCCGATACCGGGCAGTTGTTTTAATAATTCATAGGAATTAGGCAATGAACCGGCATAGTGTTTCACACAGTATTGTGCGCATTTTTTCATATTCTTTACGCGATTGTAATATCCCAGCCCCTCCCAGAGCTTATGTAATTCATCATCATCGGCATTTGCTAATGCATGCACATCAGGCAATGCATTTACAAAGCGTTCAAAATATGGTTTTACTGCCTCGACACGTGTCTGCTGCAGCATGATTTCACTTACCCACACTCGATAAGGCGTAGGTTCACTCCGCCATGGCAATATGCGTGCATTGGCATCATACCATTCCAATAATGCTTGTACCAAATGTTGTTTATCATGTTTTTCTTTCATGGTTGTATTATAACATTTCTTCATGAAATCACAAAGAAAAAGACCCCTTCTTGATAAAGCAGCATTCTATTGCTGTCATCTGAATAAGGCGTCTTTTTCTTTATAGCTATTGTATATAATCGTAGTTCATATAAAACAAAGATCTTGCAATTTTAAAACCAGTTCTTGCAGTAAATGAATAACCCGGTATTCACCTTGCATGTTTTTCTATCTTGTTTCCATGCCATTTAGTGCCTTGCACAAACGCATGATCTGCTCACTCTTTTACCATAAACACCTGTCCTTATGGTGTACAGATAATCACTTGATCTTATAGGAAATAATTTTCCGGACGTAAACGACATGGTGAACCATAGCTGGAACAAGCATGTGGATCAGCGTACCAACCAACGCCAAAGCTTAAATCCCCACTATTGTTAAACTTATTCAAAGCATCACTCAAACTCATATTTCCAACGCGAATCATTTCCACATGACAGTGTGGCCCGGTACTATTGCCACTGTTTCCTGTATAAGCAATCGTCTGCCCCTGGGCAACCGCAGTTCCGCTAGATACAGCAGTACCTGAGAGATGATAAAAGGAGAAAGCATAAACCACACCATCAACTCTGGTCAGCATGGTTAAGTTATTTCCTGCGGTAGCCGGCACACCACAATAACTGCCAAAATTATCACCGAATGGAGAAGGACAACCACCATATGTCCAAATAACGATACCACTGGCAGGGGCAACAACACGCAAGCCCTGTGCTTGATATGTTCCAAAATCCATTCCTCTATGTACACTGCCATCCGCATATGCCCATGTACCAGCTGAATAATGCCAATTCCCTTGAATTGGTGTAATAAATCCTGTACTTGGTTTTACGCCGTTTCCGTTCCCATTTCCATTATTGCCTTGATTGTTATCTTGGGAGTCCCCGTTATGATCGTTAGAACCATCATTTTTATCCTTATCCGGTTTATCGCTTGTTTCATCATCAAATTGTGCAGCCAAAGAAGTATCTACCTTTGGAATACTCATCTGCGCCATCTGCGTCTTGATTTTCTGATCCAGCAGTTGCTCTTCCTGTTTACGATATGCGCTCATTAATTTTTCATTAACTTCCTTTATGGCTTCCGCTTTTTCCTTCTGATCCTTTAATCCTTGCTCCTGCACTTTCAGCAATTCCTTTTGCTGTTGGACTACTTCTTTATCTTCCTTCAATTTCGCTTTTTCTTTATTTAATGTTTTGATCTGATCAGATTCATAGGAATTCAGCTGTCCAAGAATCTCTGAACGACGCAGTAAATCAGCAAAGCTGTCTGCCCCCATCAAAAAGTCTATAAAGTTATTACTGCCAATATAAGGCTGCATCTCAATCAGGCGTTCACGCATCATCTTGTCACGTTCTTGAATATCTTCCGTTTTTTCTTTAATTTTCACATTCATCTTGGCAATTGATGCTTCCGTTTTAGCAATGGCGTTTTCCACACTGGCCATTTCCGCATTGATCTTGGCAACCTGTTTATGATTGCTTCGTAGCTTCTCTCCAATGGATTCCATGCTTCCTTTTACATTACTCAGCTGTTTTTTAATACCATCAATCTCTGAGGATAGATTTTTGCTTTTCTGCTGCAAATATTCTTTATAAGCAATACATTCTTGCTGCGTTGCTTTATCGGTAATATATGCACATTTTTTATTCATTTCCGCTTCACGGCCTGCAAAACTTTCCGCCTCTAGGGGACAAGAAGCCATTACGACCATGAACAGACATGCAACAATCATTAAAATTTTTCTCTTCATATCAAATCCTCCTCTTTTTATCACGAAGTAAATGTTAAGGTCGATAAGCATTTAATTTATATCAGCCTCGATAACATACGATCATTTATTACGTAAGCATGTTTCTGTCAAATAAGCATGTAGGCAAATACGTGATGGAGTTATAAATAAACAAATCAAATAAAGATTTGCTATTTACTTTTATCATATTAACATGAAAATATCTTCACGTATGTTTAACGTTTCCAACGCAGATAACGGCTTGTAGAGAAGAAGCTTCCAAATAAGCCAACTCCCATACCAATAAGCAAAAGAATACCTGCAACCTGTAAGCTCAACGGCTCACTTGGCTGTAAACGAAACATCTCACTCATCATTCTGCCATCAAGCATTAAATAGACATAATGATATCCTACTACAGTTACGATGGCTGGCACGATTGCTCCTGCCAAACCGATTAAAATACCCTCTAGCATCATAGGAAAGCGAATGCACCAGTTACTGGCACCGACAAATCGCATAATGGCAATTTCTGACTTTCTTGTATAAATAGACATTTTAATCTTATTCGCGATTAAAAACATTGCTACCAAAGTTAGAAAGATAATAAACAGAAAACTGCCGGTACGCATCGAAGAAAAAGTTTGTATCATGGCATCCGTCTCTTCACCGCCATAGCTCGCCTTTACGATACCTTTCATATCATGAATCTGTGCATTGAGCTTCTTGACATTATTCGCATCTTTCACCTCAATAATAAATGCATCTAGAATAGGATTGGTCTTTCCTTCATACATGCTGAACAGACTGTCATTGCTTTCATATTCTTTTTTATAAGCTGCTAATTCTTCATCACCACTGGATAGTTTCACACTTGTTACATGTGGAAGCTTTTCAATCTTTTTCTGTAACGCGGTTTTCTCCTGATCCGTCACGACATTATCAATCGTAGCACGAATTGTCAAAGCATCTTCAATATGATATGTGATATTGGACAAATTACTTGTCAGCAATAAAAAGACGGCAATCAGCAGCAACGTGATAGTCATCGAAAAAGCTGCGGACATGGCCAGTCCAAAATGTCTTGTTATATTTTTACATGCGGTTTTTATATGGAATTTAATATATCGGTATAGTTTTTTCATAGTTTCATCTCTTTGTAAAGTTAACTTGCACTTATATGATAACGTACCATAGAAAAATTGTAAAGAAAAAGCGCTGTGCATGAAATAATTGGATATAAAAAAGGTAAGACGCTGATTGACATTTAAGGGAAAGGAAGTTTTCACAAGTAGGATGCTACATTTTACAAGTAGCATTGCATACAAGCGTAACAAAACAATTTTTTAATGCTATCTATTTTTTTCATTCAGATAAAACATCCTATACTTCTAAAACCACCATATAAGTGTTTTATCCAATACAAAGCTAACATAAGAGTTCCCTAATGAATCCGTGAATCCCATCAACAACGATCTATCTAATCACTTCCCCATGTAAGTACATAAACTTTACTTTGTTTCAATCAACGCAGCTCTTCTCCTTAAATAAAAAAAGGCGTCCTATAAGACGCCAAGTCGTTTAATAGCCCGTCTGCATCAATTTACGAAGACAATAACTTTCCTTCTGATAGCAACCGGCATCATGATAAAGATTTGCTAAATCTTCTAATAAAAAGCGATATAACTCACAGGTATCCATTTGATTCTTTTCCAATTGCTGAATGAGTTCTACTAAATAAGGTAAAACACTTGTCCCCTGTGCCATATGATACACATAAGTCAATAGCTGCTGCAATAAAGCATTGGTATCTTGTTTTAAACGTTGTTTTAACCATAGATATGCCTTTTCCATCTCATTTTCTTTTACACTGGCATAGGATATTAAAAAATAAAGATATTGCGGCTGATGATGTATCGTTATAGCTTTCTCACCTAATTGTATGACACTGTGATAATCTCTTACCATAAAGCGATTCATCACTATTTCATAATATGTTCGCTCAATGACAGCCGTATTCTTATACTGCTTTGCAAGCTTTAACGTATCCATTAGACGCTGCAAGGCAACATCATATTCCTTCATACGATTATAGCAGGCAGCTAAAGCACATTGCGTAGCCAACAGACGATTGATATTCCATTTCTTTTCTAATAACTCATATGCTTTTTTATAATATTCAATCGCTAATACGATTTCTCTTCGATAGTAATACAAACGTCCATACATACTGTATAAGATTTCACGATGTTCTAATACTGATAAGCCATCCGCAAAGCATAAAGTATGCAAAGATTCTTCTAACTGTCCTGACAACATTTGATAATATCCTTTATATAAATAATAAATAAATTGATGACGTGGTTCTAGAACGTCAATAAAATAACTGCATTGTTTTAATAGGCTTTGATACTTTTCTACAGCACCTTCATGAATAGCCACATACATCAGATGAATCAATAGATATTGCGGATATAAGATGGAATGTTCAAAATGTAAGGCTTCGATCTTTTGCATAAGCATCTGTTGCTCATCCTTTCGCATATAAATCAATGCAATAAAGGATTCTTCCAACAATTCCCGATACTTTTCCTGATGTTGAAATAAAGCTATAAAATCAATGTTCAGATAGTCGCAAATGCGCTTGATTGTATTCGGATGTGCTTCACTTTTTCCTTGTTCAATACTATGCAGCTGCATGCGGGTAAGGTTACAAGACAGACAAAGTGCGCCTGCATCTTTATGCTGTTGTTCTCGCTTAAAACGCAGATACGCTCCTATATATTCCATTTGCATATGCTTATTCCAACATCATGAATGGATAACCTGATTGATATACGATATTTATTTTCATACTGCTCTCCTACTTCTATACGATTCGTAATGATCCACATCTCTTGCTCATGTAAAAGCATGTAAACAGGACCTTGATAACGATAATTTTTCTCTGCTTCTATTCAGGTGTCATCCCCCTTATCTTCTAACCAAGATAGCCCACATCTCGTATATTGCACGCGTGTATAACAGATATATCACAGATGATTCAAGTTTGCAAGGAAAAAGTGTGAGCTGTTTATCTACTGCCCACACTCCTGTATAATTGTTTGTTTTGAATAAACAGATTACTTTAAAGCCGCGCTGGAAGTAAAGAAGGTTTTGTAACCAAGCGTCACAAAGATGACAACCGTAATAGCCGTACAGCCAAGGATGGCCAACATGATACCAATCTGATACTTAATAGCCGTGAGTGGGAAAGTTCCTGATAACATTTGTCCTGTCATCATTCCCGGTAAAGATACGATTCCCATCGTCATCATGTTATTCATGGTTGGCAAGATAGCACTGTCAAAGGCGTCATTGACCTCATCAAACGTTGCCACCTTACACGTTGCCCCTAGCATCAAACTGTTTTCAATACGCTCGCGATGATCTCGCATATTGGCGCATAGACGGTTTGCCCCAAGGGCAATCCCTGTCATACTATTGCCAATGATCATACCACTGATCGGTATGAAGTATTGTGGATTAAACCAAGGTTCTACCTGTAACACCAATAGCATAAAGACCACTGCCGTCACCAAATAACCAATGATCATAGAAAGAGCAACTAAGCGTTTTAATTCTTTTGACATGGAGTATTTAACGCGCTTTAATGCATTATAAACGGCAAAGCCTAACATGATGGCAAGCATACTTAATGTCAGCCACCAGCTGGGATGTTTGAATACATACAATAAGACAAATCCCATCAAGGTCAATTGAATAGTCATTCGTGTGGTCGCAATCAAAATCATCTTTTCGCGACGAATGCCTCTTGCCTTGAAAATAACCAACAAAACAAGCACAAACACATAGGCGATGGCTAAATTTAAAATAGAAAGATCCATAACTGTATTATTCATATACATACCCCCTACAGCCACCTTGGGCAAGTTCCAATAAACCATGAGGATAACGCTGTGCAATCTCAGCACTATGTGTCACCATAACCAGTTGCTTGTCATGTTCCTTCACAAAGGTTACTAAATTATCTATAACAAAGCTTTCTGTTTCCTTATCCAATGCACTGCTAGGCTCATCTGCCAAATATACATCGGCATCCATTAAAAGAACACGTGCTAAACATAGACGTTGTTTTTCTCCGCCTGACAGCTTTTCACAAGTATCACTGAGTTCCTTATGTAAACCGACCTTATCTAAATAAGCACGCAAACGATTTTCATCAGCAAGCGGCTGTTCACTCAACCTTAAGCCGATTTGCAAATTATCTGCAATTGTACCCGGATATAAAATAGGCGTCTGTCCCAACATGATGATCTTACGACGTAGTTTGATAGGATGCATTTCCTTGATATCTACGCCATTAAAATAAATGCTTCCTTCCTCTGCCTCATTCAGGCGGTTCAGCATTCTTAATAGTGTTGTTTTTCCACTTCCGCTGGGGCCAATCAGACATGTGATCTGACGATCAATCATCAGATGATCAATCTGTAAAATATGTTTAAATTTAAGCTTTTTTATTTCAAACATGATACCACTTCCTTTTCTTAAGGATAGCATAATTTTCCATATGCTTCCAATAGTATGCAAAATGTTTCGTACTTACTTTACAAACATATGGAGCAATTTAATCTAAAGATATCGGATGGATAATTTTTGCGCTATATTGAGAAAATAGGTATTGCGATTCATCACTTCATGATAGATTAAGAAAGTACGATAGCGAACAGGAAATGCTTCTAGAAACCTTACATTTTATTGGTATTTTTTATTCTTAAAATAAAGATTTAACATTTATATTGCTGTTACTATTACGAAAATTAACGTTTTTCTAATAGCTATGACCGCTTGCTTTATTATACTTCTACTCATGTAATAGAAAAGAAATGCTATTTTGCGAACAGCACTTCCCTTCCTTCTGCATGTATTTGACTGTGTACAAAAACCTACCAATTGCCTTTATAGACATAAGTCAGATATTGCTTAGCTCCTTGAAGTAAGTGTTCTAGCAGCTGGATATCCGTAGGAGCATCCAATTGATGATAGTGTGGAAAATAGCGTGTGATATGTAGTGGTATATTTGCATCAATTTGGGCTAGCCATTTACATTGTTTCAGCATATCTGCGATTGCATCATTACGCCGGGGAACGATAAGCGAAGTTATTTCCACATGCGTATGGGCTGCAGCACAGCGAATCGTTTCTTTCACCTGTTCCAAATTGCCGGCTAATTCCTCATAGATGTTATCTTGAAATCCTTTCAGATCAATATTCATTGCGTCAACATAGGGCAATAGCGCTAATAATTTGGTTGTTTCGATCATGCCATTACTGACAATGACAACTGTTAGATCTTTAGCTTTTGCTGCAACTGCGCAATCGAAAACATATTCATAGGAAATCAAAGGTTCATTATATGTAAAGGCAATACCAATGTTTCCATCTTTTCGTTTCGCACAAGCCAATTCAACAAGGGTGGCAGGTGAAATGGGATGATATGGTATCGTCTCGCTCATACTGATTTCATGATTTTGACAGAATGGGCAGCGCATATTACAGCCATAGCTGCCTATGGATAAGATATTAGAGCCGGGATGAAACCTTCGCAACGGTTTCTTTTCGATGGGATCTAAAGCCAATGAGGTAATCTTTCCATAGTTTTCACAAATTATTTTACCGTGTTTGACGATACGAGCTCGACAGAATCCGCGTTGTCCTTCCTTCAGTACACAATGATGAAAACAAAGATCACAAACGACATTCTTCATGACGTATCACCTCAAAGCGCTCTAAGGTGTAAGAAGCGTTTTCATCAATTCCTGCCTTATGTAAAGCAATTGCTACCTGTTGTTGTATCGTATCCACACCTTCCAGATCAGGTAACAACACGCCTTGATGATAGGCATCACTTACAATGATGCCATAACATTTCACATCCAATTGGGCAAAGGATGTAATCTGCTCTGGCTCACATAATACATCCACATGATACACAAGGTGTGCAAGTTCTTCTTTTTGTACAGGAGGAAACCGCGGATCACGACTGCCGGCCGCAATCGCATTGGATATAATTTCCTGTGCGATATGTTCTTTTGTTGCTTGCAACGTACCGATGCATCCACGTAGCTGTCCTTTTTCTTGTATGCTCACAAATACTGCCGCATGCTGTTGGCAAAGCGTTTTATCTTCTACCTCATCGTCTCTTAATATACGTCCTTCTTTGACATAGGTTTCCAGTGCCTTACGAGCCAGGGCTGCATAGGGATCTTGCATTTTCATCCGAATAATTGCCGTTGCATAGCCTACCCCAAATGCTCCTTCATAAGATAAAAATTGACAATGCTCATATTGATGCTGAACTGCCCCCAACATCATCTGAAAAGCAGGTAGACCACATTGAGCACTTTTTTCACAAATATCGTTAGGTAAAGTGGTAATATCGTTCAAAGCATCTGCTTTTAAAAGTTTTACAAAGGCCTCATCAAAGGCAGGCCCTTCTTTGGTATAGCCATAAGGTCCATCTTTCTTTAGCTTATGTGACAGATCGCCACTGGCTATGAGCACTACATCCTTCCCACAGGATGTTGCGGCTTTATATATGCATTCTCCAAATTGTATATGCGTATCTCTATCCAAACCGGATACAGCAATACGGACGATTTGAAAATCACGATATGCTTGTTCTATAAAGTAAAGTGGTACCATCGTACCATGATCTAATACAGGTTCCTGATTTCCCAGGGTACCAGCCGGCAAATGAGCCTTTTGGGCCAGGGAACAAAGGGCATTGATGAAATCCACATCATAATGTTCATGAAATTGCACCTGTTCACAGCCAAATGCACGCATATCACCATACGCTTGTTCTCCATCGGAAATATGAATATAATCCATATAGGCCGGTGCATGCGGTGAGCATATCACGATTGTTTGTGGACGAATACGGGCGATATCTTTTGCAATCGTTTCATAGCCTTGCCTTGTGAGACTGATTTTTTCTTCCTCTTTCTTTCCTATTTCGGGAAGCAGAATGGGTGGATGTGGCACGATATAAGCAGCTTTCAACATAAAAATCACCTTTCTTTTTAACAACTTATCGTTGGGTTTTTGATACACTCATTATACCACTATCTAAGAATTAACTTATAATAGTTTATTGTTTTAAGATTCGGATCCAGAGGATGATCAATATCTTTCCAATTGCCTATTTTTCATATTCTTTAGCATTCCCCATTAGGTAATGTTCATCCTGATTACGTGATAGAAACATTCACATCCATTCTCGCTATTGCGCTAAGGCTTTCTTCTTGTGCTCATTACGCAAAACATACACCCCTCTTATGCGAAAGACATGCTTTACCAAAGTTGATTTTCATGCGTATGTTAGATACAATAGTCAAAGAATGTTATGGAAACAAGAGAAAGCATTCGTAAAAGACATCTGAATTTTATGAATGAATGTATTGAACAAGTTAAGAGATATTGCATTGGAAAGAACTTGCTAAGTTAATGAATTTAGTTTCGGCCAGCATAAAGCCAAAAACAAACGCAAAGGAGAATGCCCTATGATTTTATATTTTTCAGGTACAGGAAATAGTGAATATGTAGCAAAACGAATAAGTAAAATGATTCAAGATGAGGTAATGAATCTTTTTGATAAATGTAAAGAAAAGGACAATGCAAAACTAACCTCACAACGCCCATGGGTCATTGTTGTCCCAACATATGCATGAAGAATACCACGTATTGTCCATACGTGGATCAGGGAAACAAAGTTCACAGGAAATAAGAATATTTATTTTGTAATGACCTGTGGTGATAGTATCGGTAACGCAGGGAAATATCTTAAAAGATTGTGTGCTGAAAAGAACATGAATTACTATGGCTGCATCAAGATCATCATGCCGGAAAACTATATCGCATTATTTACTACCCCAACAAAAGATAAAGCTTTGCAAATCATTGATCAGGCGGAAAGTATCATCGATCATACGGCTCTTACTATTAAAAAAGGAATGCCGTTGCCACAACCAACAATATCTTTCATGGATAGAATAAAGAGTGGAATTGTAAATTATCTGTTTTATCCTGTTTTGGTCCATGCAAAAAAATTTTATGCGAGTGATCATTGCATTTCTTGTGGACAATGTGTTAACGTATGTCCACTTAACAATATTCAATTGAAAAAGGGAAAACCGGTATGGGGAAAGCACTGTACGCATTGCATGGCATGTATCAATCGTTGTCCTAAAGAAGCGATTGAATATGGTAAACATAGCCTTGGATTACCGCGATATACTTGTGACATAGATGTATGATGGCATCCATCCATATCCTATATAATGCTATACCCCCTATGCATAAAGCATAGGGGGTTCTTTCGGTATTCTTTATCGGTATTCTTTACTTACATTCATTTATTATAAATTCTGCAGCATGATGTTACAGCCATCCACAACACTGTGCAGCGCATTTTCAGCAACATATACCGGAATCATCAACTCATTGCGCATCAAGGTATCCAGATTTTTCAACAAGGCACCTCCACCTGTCAGCACCAATCCATGCTGAACGATATCAGATGCCAGTTCTGGAGGAGTAACCTCAAGAATGGTCTTTGTGGCATGTACAATTTCTTGAAGGCTGCCACGAATATAGCTTTCTACTTCATTGCTATTGATTTCTATCGCATGAGGAAGTCCAGTTTCCACATCACGTCCACTCACGGAAATGGTTTCCGCATCTTTTACGACCATCGCATTTCCGATCTTCTGTTTGATTTCTTCCGCTGTTTGTTCACCGATATACATCTTACGTTTTGATCGAACATTTTCAATGATATCCTGAGTAATACGATTTCCGGCTGTTTTGATTGATGTTGAACATACAATATCACCCAAAGACAATACGGCGATATCACTTGTTCCTCCCCCAATATCTAGTACCATATTACCACTTGCTTTACCAATATCTAAACCAGCTCCCACAGCCGCAACCTTTGGTTCCTCTTCTAAATAAACTTTCTTTGCTCCAGCACGATATGCACAATCACGAATCGCATTCTTTTCAACGGATGTTATCTTAGTCGGATGACAAATCAAAATAATGTTCTTTTTAAACATTCCTTTTAATTCACATTTCTTAAGAAAATAATTTAACATCATATCCGTTGCTTCAAAATCAGCGACCACCCCATCCTTCAATGGACGAATACAAAGCATATTCTTAGGTGTACGTCCCAACATCTCTCTGGCATCTAATCCTGCCGCAATACATTTCTTGCTAGAGGCATCTACCGTTATGACAGATGGTTCATCTACGATGACACCCTTATTGTCTAAACAAATCAACAGATTGGTTGTCCCCAAGTCGATTCCAATTTTTCTTACCATTCCTTTACCCTTCCTTCATTTTGTATATGCACAACCTTAATTTTCCAATATTAATATACTACATACCTTATGAAAAAGCAAAATAACCTTATAAAATTACCGGTTTTCTTTTTCTGTTTTATGATGAAGGTACAAATTTACCAAAAAAGGTGGATCCGCCATGTTTATAACATAGTCAAAACCACCTGCTGAACACAATCCTTTTATTTATCATCCATCGTATAGGGCAAGATCTTATCACTGTCTAAAAGCTTTTCAAATTCACCCAAAGGCATTGGACGATAATAATAAAAGCCTTGTATATAGTCACAGCCTTCTGCTTCTACAAACCGTGCATATTCTTTTGTTTCCACACCCTCAGCCAAGACCTTGATTCCCTTAATTTTCGCAATGTCGATGATATTATGGATGACCCGTTTTCGCTGTTCACTCAACATGCCCTGAAAAAACAAACGATCTAGCTTAATAATATCAATGGCAGCATTCATTAACAGATCAAAGGAAGAAAAACCATTACCGAAATCATCTAAGGTACAAGTGAATCCTTCACTGCGGAAAATATCAATTATATCTTGTACCTGATCTTTTTTCTCAAAATGAATATCTTCGGTAAATTCAAATTCAATCAGATCTTTCGGTAAAGAATATTGGCGAAACGTCCCTAGATAATCTTGTAGAAAATCACCATCAAAAACGGTTAAATTGGTCACATTAAAACTGATTGGCACTACTGCCTTATGTTTCTTTATGCGCTGCTGAAGGAAAGCACACATCTTATCAAAGTGCTGTAAATCAATCATATATAAATCGCCGTTTTTGGTAAAGGTAGACATAAATTCATTTAAGGGAACCATCGTCCCATCCTCTAATATCCACCGCATCAACAGCTCACCGCCACAGATTTTGTGTGTCTGCAGTTCTACCTTAGGTTGAATATAAATCTGAAACTGGTTAAGAAAGCGCGCCTGAGTAAGCTTTGTCGATAAGCGATAGGTCTTTAAATATTCTTGCACGACATCTTGCTGCGCCAATTCATAGCTGAAGGTCCGTCTGTCGTGATGTAATTGTTTTCGCGCAATGCCTGCCAATGTCTGTAATTTCGCAAAAGGTGGACATTCCTCATGCAATAAATATATGCCAAAAGAGGTATATAGATTTTTATGTAATCCTTCTATTCCATTTTCAAATACAGCATCTATGATATCCATCAGAAAAGAATCCAAGACATGCGTCTCATGATTATGTTCAACAAAGAAATCAAAGGTATCTGCATATCGTCTTGCGACATAGCCACGTCCTTTTAACTGTGTTTCTAAAAGCTGTTGCATACTGGCTAATACATGATCACCAAAGGCACAATCATATTCGATGTTAATATAGCGAAATTGTTTGATATTCATTTCCACAAAAGCATATTCTTTTTCATCCTTCTGAATGATGGTTTCATAAATATGTTCTAACCATTCATTGGTATGCGAAACATGCCTTAGCTTATCTTTGTTTTCCATGACCATTACCCCTACTGTATGCTATCTATTATATACCATAATGTCACATGACAGTAATTTTTTTGATTCTTAATGAAAAAGAGCAGTTATTTATACGTAACTGCCCTTAATACTTCTAAAAAAGGTTACAAAGACATGGGAATCTATCTTATCAATCTAATTCAAACTGTCCGGTATATAATTGATAATAACGTCCTTTTTGTTTTAATAGTTCTTCATGACTTCCACGTTCGATAATTTCTCCATGATCTAAGACCATGATCGCATCGGCATTGCGAACCGTAGATAAACGGTGGGCAATCACAAAGACGGTACGATTTTGCATTAATTTATCCATTCCTTGTTCAATCAGTTTTTCCGTACGTGTATCAATAGAGCTAGTTGCTTCATCTAAGATCAGAACCGGAGGATTAGCGATTGCTGCTCTGGCAATCGCAAGCAATTGACGCTGTCCTTGTGATAAGTTTGCTCCATCTCCACTCAGCATCGTATGATATCCATCAGGAAGACGCTTAATAAAAGAATGAGCATTTGCCAGTTTTGCTGCCTCAATAATCTGATCCATGGTAGCATGTAGATTTCCATAGCGAATATTATCCGCAATCGTACCCGTAAACAGATGCGTCTCCTGTAATACGATGGACATCGAACGACGTAAATCATCTTTGGCAATGAGCTTTACATCTATCCCATCATAGGTGATACTGCCACTTTCGATATCATAGAAGCGGTTGATCAAATTGGTGATGGTTGTCTTGCCGGCTCCGGTACTGCCCACAAAGGCAATTTTCTGTCCGGGTTTGGCATATAGGTTAATGTCTTTTAAGATCGTTACCCCTGGTTCATAGGCAAAAACAACATTATGGAAACGGACATCACCACGCAGCAATACAAGTTCAATTTCACCATCATGTGGATGTCGCCATGCCCAATGTCCTGTATATTCCTGACATTCCTGCATACTGCCATCGGCTAACAGACGGACCCGTGTAAGGGTTACTTTTCCATTATCTACCTCTTCACATTCTTCCATCATATCAAAAATACGCTCAGCACCTGCCATTGCGGCTAACATAAAGTTTAACTGTTGCGTGAATTGGTTGATTGGCAAAGCTGTTTGCCGTACATATACCAAATATGCGGATAATGCTCCAAGGCCAAGATTTCCAGCGATTGCGAAGAAACCTCCAATACATGCGACAATTGCGTAGTTGAAATATGACAATGACACAACCGTTGGTATAGTTCTTCCAGAATAAGTCAGTGCTTCGGTAGCTGCACTGCGCAAGGCTTCATTACGGCGTTCAAATTCTTCAAAGTTTGGTTCTTCATGATTAAATACCTTAACGACCTTAACACCATCAACCATTTCCTCGATAAACCCATTTAATTTTCCCATCGCTGCTTGCTGATGCGAAAAATAATATTTAGACTTTTTACTGTAATACTGAATCAGCAAATACATAATAATCATAAAAATCATAACAATACATGAAAGCTGCCAGTTTAAAATAAAGATGGCAATTAACGTACCGATTATCATGGTAAAGCTTTGGATAAGATTATCAAAGCAGTTATTCATTGCATCCTGTACCGTATCCAAATCGTTTGTAAAATGGCTCATAATATCCCCATGCGTATTTGAATCAAAGAAGCGTAATGGTAATTTCTGCATTTTCGCAAATAAATCCTGACGGATTTCCATAACGATCTTTTGTGAGGTATGCGTCATCAGCTGTTTGTAAATAGCCGTACATACAGCACCGCTGCCATACATCAAAGCCATAAACAGAATGGCCATGATTAAACCATCGTAATCATGAGGAACAATATAATTATCTATGATGGGTTGTAACATATAGGTGCCATATAGATTCGCTCCTGCACTGGCAATTACCAATACCCCAACAATCAACAAAGCAAAGCTATGATTTCCTAAATAATGCAGAAAGGTTTTTAAGGTTTTCCGCATATTTTGGGGTTTCTTTCCCGTAATCTGTTTAGCCATGGAAACCAGCTCCTTCCTGTTGTGAAGTATAAATTTCCTGATAAATGGCATCCTTTGCCAACAACTCTTCATGCGTGCCGATGGCATGAATACCTCCATCCTCTAAGATGATGATCTGATCTGCATGCATTACACTGGTGACCCGCTGCGCGATGATAATTTTTGTCGTGTCTTTTAAAGCTGCTAAACCTTCTCGAATATGCGCTTCGGTTGCGGTATCCACAGCTGACGTGGAATCATCAAATATTAAGACTTTAGGATGTTTTAGCAACGCTCTTGCTATGCAAAGACGCTGCTTTTGTCCACCGGATACATTAACACCGCCTTGCCCTAAATCACTTTCATATCCCTTAGGGAAATTAGGTAAGAACTCATTTACACAGGCAACCTCACACGCCCAGTCTAGCTCTTCATCATCCGCCTGCGCATTTCCCCATAACAGATTTTCACGAATTGTTCCGGAAAATAAAGTATTCTTTTGCAATACCATACCAATGGCATCACGCAAATGCTGTAAAGGATATGCTTTCACATTGCGTCCATCAATCGATACAATGCCATCTTCCACATCATATAAACGTGGTATCAACTGTACTAAGGTTGTTTTGGCCGAACCGGTACCTCCCAGAATACCGATGGTAGAACCGGCTGGAATATGCAGATTGATATCACGCAGCACATATTCTTCAGCATCTTTCTTATATTTGAAATACACATGAGAAAAATCAATCGTTCCATGTTCAATATAAGCATCAGCTCCTGCTTCATCATGGATATCCAATGGTTCATCCAGCACTTCAATAATACGTTCACAGCTGGCAAGTGATCGTGTCAACATCAAAAAGACATTGGAAATCATCATCAAAGAATTCAATATCTGTAAGACATAACTTAGAAACCCGGTCAATTCTCCGACTTTCATCGTACCAACGAAAATCATATTTCCCCCAAACCAGAGAATACATAAAATGGTCGTATACATAACCACCTGAAATAATGGCAGATTCCATACAGAAGTCCGGAATGCTTTTTCACTTGCATAGCGTAATTGCTCATTGACCTTTTGGAATTTGGTCTTCTCATACGTGCCTCGCACATAGGATTTCACCACACGTATGGCAATCAGATTCTCTTGAACGATGGTATTTACCTTGTCGATGGATGCCTGCATCAAACGATATAAAGGGCCCACCTTATGAATGATCAGAAATAAACCAAGGCCCAATATCGGGATTGCTATCAAGAATACGATGGCTAGATCTTTATTAATCGTAAAGGTTAAAATTAAAGCTGTCAGCAACATGACCGGTGAGCGAACAAAGGGCCGTATTCCATTGGAAATGGCTGTCTGCAAAATGGTAACATCACTAGTTAAACGGGTTATCAAAGAACTTGTAGAAAAATGATCGGTATTCGCAAAAGAAAATTCCTGCACTTTCCTAAACTCATCTTTTCGCAATTCTGCTCCAAATCCTTGCCCTGCCGTTGCCGCAAAGCGTGCATACAGCACCCCCAAAATCAGTGCCAGCAATGCACATGCAATCATCTTAGAGCCTTGTAACAAAATATATGTCTTATCTTGATTGGCAACCCCAACATCTATGATATCCGCCATTAATAAAGGAATGACCAACTCAAATACGGTTTCCGCAACCACACAGAAACAGCTTAGCCATAGATATTTGCGATACTTATGCATATAAGGAAACATACGTTTCAGCATAATCTTACCTCCTAATCTAACGTTTTATTGCTAAGATTGTGATACATACGGTTAAGAAACTGTTTAAATTGCTCCTGCTCTTCCTCACTAAAACCTTTCAATGACAATGCTTCCACTTCTTTACAATGGGCATTCCATTCTTGTAAAGCATGCTTGCCCTTTTCGGTAATGCATAATTTCAATGCGCGTTTATTTTTCGCATCAATTGTACGTATCAACATTTTTTTCTCTTCTAACGAAGTTAAAATACGGGAAACTGTAGCACATTCTACATCACACGCTTCAGCAATATCTTTCAGCATGCAATTCTCATTTCCTAAAACATAGCGTAAAACCTTCGGTTGTCCCGGAGAAAGCTCATAACTTTCCATATTTTTGCGAATTTGGTTGCGCTGTGCATGAAAAGTTTTAAATACCATAAGATAAAATGGCGTTTTCATTTCTTCACCTCAATCATTAGCTTGCTAATTGTTAGCAAGCTAAATATAATACCAGGTACTTATCTTGTCAATATGAAATGCTCATTTTAAACAAAAAAAGTCAGTCTTATTGTGATATGAATACTTCTTTCGTAGACAACGTAAATAAAGAAAACGTTGTTTACGAAAGGAGTGATCCTATCATTGCTAACCGACTTTTATAAACTCAAAGCTTTCCATAATTTTTACGATGAATATCGACGACAAGTGAGAAATCATCATCAAATTTAGCTAACAATGCCTCCATATCCTGACAGTGTAGCTTATACTCCATTTCTTCCCCATATAAAGGCAACAATTGATAAAAACGGATGAGTTTTCCGCTGCTTAAGCGCACACACGCCGGTTTCTTTTCGGCTTCTAATGCTTCAATCAGCCCAATCCCCTCAAATTGATTATTATCAGATAGCGTTGCACGATCGGATCCAGCCGCAATGGTATGACCATAACCGACCCATGTATGATAATCTATCGGCATCCGAGCGATTATTTTCAGCCAACGAAGTGGCCAATAATCATTTTCGTCGTTACTTTCGATGTTCCAATCTGCTGGAAGATAGATTAGCAATTCGGCATTACGTAATTCATACGCAGCAAATTGCGATGGTACCTCCATATCATGCGCGCCCATACCCATGGTGACAAGTTTATAATAAGGATCTGTTTCATTAGGAGCTATTATGGCAATATCCACATGAATATCTGGCGAAAAGATTTCGTGAAAAACATTTTCAAAAGGGCCGAAGGTTTTCTGAATATATGCTTCCAGCTCTTGGATTTCATTTTCTTCATATACTTCCAAAGGAACAAGCTTTTCCTGCTTTGCTTTATGTTTTTTAAAGAATCCCATGATCATACCTCCCATATACATATTATCAGTATAACACGGCTATGAAAAGTGCACAATTTTCTTTCTTAGGGATACTCCTCTTTATCTTCCATAGTAAAAAGATGTACCATGCTCATCTCATGATACATCCAAAGCGAAAGTTGTTATCTGTAAGTTATGTAAGAAGGGTTTACGATTTTAACAATCCGCCTTTAAGATATGGTAATACTATATTGATGTACGCTTGTTTTTTTCGGTGCTAAAGAAGCAATGCCATCTCGTTTACTAAAATCGCCTTCATAGCCATAAAAGTCCGTATGACCGACCCATGGCTCCACACATAGGAAGGAAAGCTTTTTTTCCTTACGATATGGTGACCAGATTCCCACATGATCAAAGCCGGTAAAATCAACAGTTATTTTTGTTTGCTTTGTCAATGAGCGAATATGCAATTTCGTTGATACAGGATGGATAAATGCCAATGCCTCTTTTTGAAACAGATTTTTGCGTATGAAGAAACGTCGTTCTTCATGAAAGAAGGGTTGTTGTTTCTGTAGCAGCTGTCCACTTTCACACACCTCATAAATATTCATTGTTTCCGGTTTCTCAAATTCTACATAATAATCATCACAGGATTCATTCTCATCTAAAGGAATGCGGAACCCCGGATGTCCGGCATAATTATAATATAGAGTACGTGTATCATCATTAGAAATCGCTGCTGTTACAATGAGCTTATTATCGATCACTTCATAACGCAGACGCACGCGGCATTGATACGGATATTGTTTCATTGTTTCTTGTGTACTGGTGAACAAAAACTCCACATACGATTCTCCCTGCGCAAGAATGGGCAACGTTTCATACCGCAGGATGCCATTAGAACGCATGAAATAGGTTTTCCCATCCAGCTGATAGGATAAATTGTGTAGCTTACCTATAACAGGAAAGACGACAGGAGCACTGCTGCCCCATATCGCCGCATCTCTTTGCCATAAATATTCCATTTGCTGTGGGATGCTATACAAGGAACGCAGTTGTGCTCCTAGTTCATCAATTTCTACCCGTAATTGTTTAGAGGCGATGCACACCATGGTTATAAATACACGACCTTTCCGCTTTCACAAGAATCATGTACCGCCTGTGCAATGCGCGTTGCCTGTAAACCATCATAAATAGAAGTTCTAAATGGACGTTCTGATAAAATATCAGCCACAAATTCCTGCATTGGTTCTAAACCAAAGCCACTGGCACTGTCTTGGGTAAAATTCATGAAGATATAATTAGGAATCGACTCTTTCTTATCCGTAAAGCTCTTAACACCACGATAGGATTCATTCTTAAAATATTTCTTTTCAGTTACGACAACAAGCTGTCCATCATTGGATTTAGGAAAAGTCACAGGCAGGATCCAGTTGTTTTCTACCGTCCAATTGCTGCCATCTTTCATCGTCAAGATTGCCTGTATGTTATCATATGTCTGATAACCTTCCTTTTTCAATACTTCCTTATTGCCAACTGCATATACTTTTTCTACTTCACTGCCTGTTATATAGCGAATTAAATCATAACAATGTACCCCTAGAAACCAGGCAGGAGAAGATTTATCTGTCCAAGTAAACCACTTTCTAGGTACATCAATGATATCATCCAGCGCCATATAGCCACGGATAAAGGTATCCTCATCTTTTTTGATTTCATCACGGATGGCATTATAGGCAGGATCCCAGCGCTTATGAAAATCTACCGAAATCTTAACTCCGTGTTTTTCAGCTAAGGCAATCAATTCTTCACATTCTTTTACACTGGTAGCCAGTGGTTTTTCAATAAACAAATACTTGATTCCGGCTTCCATGGCATCTTTGGCTGGTTCAAAATGATATGGATCCGGTGTTGCGATACTGATTGCATCTAACTGCTCCTGCGCAATCATTTCTTTTACGGTTTTATAACCGGTTATCTGATATTTATCAGCCGTGGCTATTCTGCGTTCTTCATTCAAATCACAAAATACCACACGTTCAACATTTTTATCACAGCAATAGGTATGGATATGATAATTTCCATAAATACCGGCACCTACTACACCAATCGTTAATTTTTTCATTTTTTTTAACACTCCTTATAAGGATTCTATCCCAATTGTTTCTTCAAATTTTGCGTCTTCTTTCGCATAATATTTTTCCAAGGCCTTACCACCGAAGATGACTGCTACATCAATGACAATTAAGGCAATAGCGCCAACCACCGGTATTTCCGCTAATAAGGTTGGAATTAAAATAAACAGATTTCCTAAAGCCATCGTAGTTGCCTGCTGATTTTGTGCTACCAGTGTCAGATTTGCATTGTGTGCCAGCTCTGTAAACATAGGGGCAGCCCAACTGGAAATCCATAACACGATTGGAATAAAGATCAAGCTGGATACAATTGTTCTTCTGCGATTCGCGCGATGTACAATCGTCGCAAAGCAAACATAGAAAGCCGCAAACGGTACTTCTCCTAGTGGCAATGTCGTATTTCCCGGTAACACCGCTGCTACGATCATAAAGACAGGAATCATTAAGAAACCAACAGATATTGTCACCGGATGTCCGATGGTAACAGCAGAATCTAAGCCGATATATAATTCACGGTCTGCAAAATGTTTGGTGAAGAATTGCTTTGCTTGATTGGAAATCGGTATTAAACCATTTACCAGCATTTTTACCATCGTTGGGAATAATTCCATCAATGCTGCTGTTTTAATCGTTACATCGGCAATTCCCTTAAAATCATAGCCAGCTACGATGCCAAAGAACATACCCATGATCAATCCCAAATAAATACGTTCTCCAAAGATAGCTCCGATATAATGGCCAATTCCTTTTTTGGTTTCTTCTTCATACTCTTCTTCCATCTTGCGATGTGCTAAGAAAGGAATATGATCATAAACTTTATCTAACAGCAGGAACAAAGGCGCACTGGCTGCCGCAAAGCCATGGGGAATGGCGATTGCTTCAATACCGATGATTTGCTGGGTACGATGCGCCATGATATCCGCAACCTTTAAGCCTAAGATCGCATGGGTGACACCGGCTAAAATAGCTAACCAGAAACTACCTGTTAAAATCTGTACAAAACCTGCTGTTATGGCAAAGTACCAGAAGTTATATACATCGACATTTACCGTATTGGTAAGCTTTAAAGCAACCATTACGATATTTACGAATATGATAATAACAATCAGTGATGCTCCTAACAACCCACCAAAGCCTACGGCTGCTGCCGGTGAACCACCGACATCAATTGCCGTCAAATTTAGATTTAAGACCTTTACCATCTCATTAATGACAGGGCCTAAAGATTGTGATGTTAGTGTAGATACGATACTGACACCGACCAAGCCAACACCAACCGTTGCCCCGGCACGCAGAGCTTTGGGAAACTTCAAACCAAACAATAAACCAATCAGACACATGAGCATAGGAACAAAGATATAGCTTCCCAGATCTACAATGTAACTGATGACATCCATTACAACTTGCATATGTAACTCCTTTCTATCCTTGCAAGATTTCCAGCATTTTTGCGGTTACTTCATCTTCATTTACACCTGATAAATAAGCACTGCCGGAAAGTACAGGTGAATGATATTTCTTTCTGACACGCATGGTCGTTATAATCAAATCCACGCTGCCATCGTAATTATCAACTTCTGTTAACGTACATTGTACTGTTTGAAAAGCAATGCCTTTTTGTTTTAAGATTGCTTCCACCTTATCTTTTACCATGCTTGAGGTTGCCAAGCCTGCACCACAAGCAATTACGATTTTTTTCATCTCTATATCCTCTTTTCTGCTTCTTAAGCTTGTTGCTGCACATACCCATTCAACATATCACAGATTGCCTGCGAAGAATGTGTTGCCAGCATCTTTTGCAACATCGTTTCTTCTTGAAACAATCCCATTAAAATCTTCAGCATTTCCAACTGTTCATGCGCTTGTCCAACAGCTAACAAGAAGATAATATGAACATTTAGACTTTCTTCCATATCTTCCATGTTGTGAAAACTGACAGCATCTTTCAAAATGCCGATTGCCACATGTGAATCTTTGATGCGCTCATCAAACGCATGGGGCATAGCAATCGCCGCACCTTTTGTCTGTAGACCTGTTGGATACTGCTGTTCCCTTTCCAGCACCAGCCCGGCGTAATCATCCTGAACACAACCTTCTTTCCTCAATAGTGTCACAAGTGATGTGATGGCTTCTTTTTGATTTACAGCCTCCATATCCGTTTTAACCAGTTCTGGAACAAATTGAAATTTCATATATTCTCACCCCATCTTTCTACTCCTTAGCTTCATACTGCAGTAAAAATGTCATACAATGCTTCTGGTGTTGTACATTCCATCACCTGCTTGACAGTCTGATTGTCACTCACGATATACGCTAACTTTTGCAGCATTTGTAAATGTGAGCGAGAATCTGTCGGTGCTAAGATCAGCAGCAGCTTTACCGGCACCTTTTGTTCATCAAAATAAAATGGTTTTTGTGCCAAGACAATCGAAACAGCATTTCTTATTACTCCTTGTTCCGGTCTGGCATGTGGTAGGATAACATAAGGTGAAACAATAAAACTCGTACCAAAGTGTTTTACGTTATCGATGACTGCCTTAAGATATTGTTCCTTTACATCACCGTGAAGAATTAATCTTTGTACCCCTGAGGTTACTGCCTCTTGCCAATCCTTTACCTGTGATACGATTTGTATATTCGCAAGCTGAATACTTTCTTCTTTCACCTTATCCACTCCTTTTTTGTAAGACATGCATCTCTTTACGTTGCCATTATAACAACCATACAAGATACGAAAAAGTCCAAGCCGACTGAACTTCATTGTGCAATCACTTGGACTCCTTTTTTTATTTCAATACCTTATTGCATATTGGATAATTTCTTTAATCCTTCTAATATAGCTAGCGTATCTTCCATCTTCAGAAGTTGATCTACTAATGCTGTATCATTTGCCAAACGCATGATATCGCGTAAAAGATGCAAATGCTTATCCTGATCAGGATTGGATAATACAAAGAGAAAATGCACGTTGGCATCATCTTCAAACGTAATGCTTTGTTTATTGATAAGCAGTGATAAGCCTAAAGCATTTGCTCCTTGCTCAGGATTGGCATGGGCAATTGCCACACCATTTGCCAATACGATGTAGGGACCATAATCATATAATAAATCAATCATCGCTTGTACATAACTCTTCTTGATGATTGCCCTATGCAACAATGGCTCACTGGCCTTATGGATCGCCTGTTGCCACTCCATTGGTTCATCCAAGATCTGGATGGTCTGCTGTTTTAAAGCATCAAAGATACGCAATTGTTCTTCCTCTTCTACATGTACCAACACATTGCCATTACGCAAATAAGCTACGACATCCCGCTGTAATTGAGGCATTTGTGCTTCCTCTACATATTTACGCAATACATCAAATAACCCATTCACTTGTTTGCGATCCATCGTATAAGATTCATAATTCAACATCATCATCGAGGCGATACGCGATTTATCCTCTTGTGTTAAAATCGTATTTACTCGTATCCAAGGTACTTCACTGGTAAGGGTTATGGTGGATACGATAAAATCCACTTCATCCTCAAACTGCGCTAGATTCGCTGCTGAGGTCGTTGCCACGACATCCACATTGGAATATAAATCTTCAATTTCCCTGCGTAATAGCGTTGAAGTAGAAATACCACTTGGACAAACCACCAATACTTTGATACGGCGATAAAACTTACCGCCTCCTTTACGCAGATGTCCGCCAAAATGCATGGTAATATACACCAATTCACTTTCCATAACGGGGAAAGGAAAAGCTTTTGCCATATCTTGACATATCATGGAAATCATCGCATAAATATCCGCATAATGCTCTTTTACTTCCTGTATCATAGGATTTACTACCTGAATAGATAAACGGTAATAATACATAGATAATTTGAAGTGCAGATAAAGAGAATTGATCAAGCCGTTCTTATCAACCAACTGCAGACATGCCATGCGTTCAAAGGCATCACTCATCCGTTGTGCTAATTCAAACAAACGAATATCATTTTCATCATCCTCTACCTGTAAGGCTTCCCCGGCCTTAGAGCCTAACAGATGTACCGCCAAATACAAGCGTTCATGTACATGAAAATCTTGAAAGTATGTATCAATCAGATTCAATTCCTTTGTTTCCGCTAAATTTTTCAACTCCAATAAAGAGAAATCAAATTCATCATGTGTATAATGTATAATACCCAGCAGGCAGGAAATGGATAGTAGATTGGCATTATCAAATTCATTTCCCATTTCAGCTGAGATCCGCAATAGACGCTCATAAAAATCTTCTACTTCCCCCACATTCAGGAAGCTCAAGCTGCGATAATGCACACGATGTAACAACATCTTTAAACTGTATAAAAGAACAGCTCGTTTATGCAATGCCTTACCGGTTATGAAATACCCTTGTTTTAAATCAAATTCTAGCTGTAAATCATAATGGGATAGTTCATGTTTCAGTCCCTTAAGATCATTAAAAACCGAATTGCGTGATATATCCAAGGTTTGTATGATATCTTCTATGTGAATCGGTTTTGTTGGATACATCATCCAACAGATAAGATAAAAAATACGTTCTTTAGGGCGCAGGAAATGATCCTGTTGTTGTTCTAGAAAAGGCTTCAGCTGCAGCTTTTGTGTTTCACTCATCACATAGCCTTTCCCACGTATATTCGAAATAGGTTCCATATGCAGTTGGGCAAACAGTTCATTTACTTTATTGACGATATAATACACACTGCGTCTACTCATATTTAATTGCTTTTGTAGCATCATCATAGATATCGGCGCATCAGCGTTTAACAGGATTTCCATAAAATCCTTCTGCTTGGGTTCTAAGGATATGGTTAACATCTCACACAGCACCTGCTTTCTGCTGTTTGATGATACAATGTTCAATATGTTTCAATAATTTAATACCACGTTTTTGGGCATCTTTTGCTAATAACGTATCTCTGAAAAAGCGATGTTTCAGCTGATAGGCATCTTTCAGCTGATAATTTTCTTCATAGGTTACGGCAATCGCGCAGGTATCCATCACTTCAATGTCGTAAGATACGATCGTGATATCCATCTGGCTTGTAAAGCTTGCACAGTAACGACGATTGGGAATGCAGTCTAAGATTTTTACGATCACTTCAGCATTCTTCGTGCTGCGCTTAGGCAAGCGCTTGGTATAGGAATATCCTTTTTCTAATATTGCCATGCGCACTTTTTTCTTTGTTTCTTTTTGAATATCTGCACAAATCGATGTCATAATCTCCGCAAAAAAAGCTTCTGCGGACACTTGCAGATGTTGTCTTACTTTCATAATGTATCCTCCTTCAGTATAGAGATGCAAGTTCTATCGGGAGTGTATCAAATTATATAACAAATGAAAGCGGTTGTAAATAATTCATAACCTGTATATTTAAGATAATATTTTATTATTCTATACATAAAATGCGTAAAAAAGGGCTGATTATATCAATCTTGCCCTTATTTTACAATAACTTTAATTGTTTTCTTTAAACCGTGAATCTTCGCATATACATAAGCCGTCCCTTTTTTCATCCCGGTGATCTTTCCGCTGCTGGATACGGTTGCGATTGCCTTATTGCTGGAAGACCAACTTACTTTTCCACCAGGTACTGCTGTAGCTTTCACCGTATAAGATTTCTTCCTATAGATGCTTACGCTTGCCTTACTTACCTTCAATGTCGGATTTTTCACCGTTAGTACACAATTCACCTTTTTCCCAAAAGCGGTTGCGGATATGGTTACTTTACCTGCTTTTTTAAGCTTTATCATACCTTTACTATCCACCGTCGCAATTTTTGTATTACTGCTTTTCCAAGATATTTTCGTACGATAAGAGGTTGTTGCTTTTAAGGTATAACTTTTTCCAGCATAAGCAGTTGCTTTGCTTTTATTTAATGTAATTGTCGGATTTTTCACCGTTACTTTACACTTTACGCTTTTTCCATAAGCATTCGCATAAATATATACCGTTCCTGCTTTCTTACCGGTGACAACACCAGTGGAACTCACGGTCGCAATTGATGAATTACTGCTCTTCCATGTGACCTTGGTACGATAGGAAGTCGTGGCCTTTAAGGTCGTTGTTTTCCCTTTATAAATTGAACTGCTGCTCTTATTTAACTTTAAAGCCGGCTCTTTTATCGTAAGTTTATATTTCACACTTTTTCCATAAGCATTCGCATAAATATATACCGTTCCTGCTTTTTTACCAGTGACAACACCACTGGAGCTTACGGTCGCAATCGATGGTTTACTGCTCTTCCATGTGACCTTGGTACTATACGAAGTTGTGGCCTTTAAGGTGGTTGTCTTACCACGATAAAGTGATGTACTTCCCGTTACTTTTAAGGATGGCTCTACCACTTTAATTGTTTTCGCAACACTCTTGCCAAACGCTTTGGCTGTTATCGTTACCGTTCCTGCTTTCTTACCGGTAACTACACCATTAGAACTTACGGTCGCAATCAATGGATTACTGCTCATCCATGTAATTGTCGTACTATATGCCGGTATTGCTTTTAATGTTGTTGTTTTACCACGATAAATAGAAGAAGTTGTTGCACTGATCTGAATTGGCTCTTTCACCGTGATGGTACATGTAGCTTTACCACCATTAGCACTTGCACTGATTTTCACCGTACCATTTTTTAGTGTCTTAATTGTTCCATTGCTATCTACACTGGCAATCGTAGGATCACTACTTGTCCAAGATACAGGCTTTTTGTTACTGGATGTCGCTGTTAGCTTTGTTGTTTCCCCACGATACATTGTTTTAGAAATGGCTGATAATTTCACCGTTGGCGTCTTTACAAGCACATTTACCGAAGCCGTCTTTCCATTAGCTGTCTTTGCCGTGATGACTGCACTTCCCGATGCCACTGCGGTAATCGTGCCATTGCTGCTTACCTGTGCAACCTTTGGATTGCTGCTTGTCCATGACAATGCATCGTAAGCACCTGTAGGATACACGCTGGCATTGATTTTTTTGGTCAGTCCTGTTTCAAGTGTTGCAGTAGAAGCTGATAATTGAATGCTTGAAGGAAGTATGACGTGCATTGCATCGCCAGCAAAACTGCTGATATCTACATCATAAGAAATACCATCCACACTGCCTTTCTCCGTATACTGCCATGCCACTTCTCCATCATAATACGTATTTACATAATTCAATTTAGGACCATACTCGGCAATCCATGAAACATAAGGTAAAATCTTTTCCGAATTAAGTTTCGTTTGTGTATAATAACGACCGGAATAAACTTGAACCTTGCCATGATAACCAGCCTCATTCATATGCGCAATAAAGGTGGCAATGATTTCTTCATATGCCGCAATCGTTGATGGTGTATGGTAGGTAACACCATCTTCTGACCATGTTCCAAAGTTTTCAATATCATAAAAAATTGGATAAGCCAGATTGGAAAGATCCTGTCCCTTTAACATTTCAAGCAATCCTTGTGCCTCAGCATATGCAAAATTCGCATCATACGCATAACTGTATAAATAGAAACCATAAGGAATCCCCAGGCGATTACATTCTTTTAAGTTACGCAAGAACTGTTTATCCATCATTTGGTTCCCATAGCCTACACGTAAGATAACACCATCTACATCGGATGCTTTTACCTTCTCCCAATCAATTACTCCTTCCCATTCTGAAACATCTATGATTTTCTTTGCATTTCCGCCATACAATAAAGTGCCATAGCCATCATAGAATTTCCCTTCTTCCCAATAAGGGTCTGCAACACGGGCAGAACGATACAAATTTCCTTTTTCCATCGTATCTCCCATAGCTACATTCTTCATTGTATTTTTACCTTCAGAAACCGGTTGATAGGTTTCGCCCGTAACAATTTCTATACCATCAAAAGTGGATGTTTTTTCCTGTGTCGTATCAGTAGCCGTTTGTGCGGATACGACCGTCATATTACTAATCAACAAGGCTATCGCTAAACATCCTACAAATAATTTTTTCAACTGCATACCCTCCTTCATCTTTTATTAGAAGTATAACACAAAAAAAGGCAAAAAAGCGCATTGAAAGGAAACCTTAAGAAGTTTAAATCAAACAGAAAAATTAGGTAATATTGCGCTAGTATATAATTAAAAAAGGCATTCGCTTCTTTTGCTAATGCCTTATGATCATTTATAAAGTATACCTCATGAAAAATCAGTTGAAATAAACAAACTCATCCGCTAATGCATCCACCGTTGTTACATCATCTGCATATAAAATAGGCACATTTCCTTGATATTCTTCATCATACTCAAGTTTCACCTTAGCGCGAACCTTTACCCACTCTTTCGGCAAAAGCTCATTTGAAGATGCATAGTGTACCAATAAGCCGATAAGCGATGTATCATCTGCACAACAAACCATCGCAAAACGGCCAAATACGAAAGCATTAGGAATATCATCTACATGTGTCGAAATGACTTTTCCTTTCAATTCTACAATTTTGCCATCATATTTTTGCGGATGTTCCATGGCGTCCATATACCATAAGCCATAATCATCATCGCGGATTTGTAAAATATCTGCATGCAGATCAAATGGCATATCCTCTTCGCCAAGTTCCGCGATTTCCCCATTTCTCATTTCATAAATAATCTGCGCGCCTTTATTAATAGCCTTAATATTATTCCGCAAATAGAGTTTCTTGGTATCCTCATCACAACGATTAAAAATAATCGTTTCAGAATGCACCAATTGTTCATAAATCATTGAGCGCATATTGTTTAGATACATTTCAAAGGTAGAGGCATCTACGGTAGAAAGAAGTTGAACCAACAACCAGTCATATGGAAAATCTAACGTATCAAGAAAATTGGTCAGATTCCATGTTCCGTTAAATTCAATCATTACACGTTCCGGTTCTATCATGCTATCGCATTTTTTTAAGAATTTATAGGTCAGATCTTCATACTTATCCACAGTGACGATGGCAGTATTGGTCTTTTTCTGAAAATCCTCATCATATTCTTCCATGCCTTCTTCACATACCAATAATAGCGTTTTTTCACCCGTATTGAATCCAGGGTCCAGTAAGGTATCTTTGATTAAAGAGGTTTTTCCACTCTCTAAAAAACCGGTAAATAAATATACAGGTACTGTCATAAAGATCTCCTATTCTACATGAAACAGCTGTTTCAGTGCATCTTCATTTAACTTAGAACCAATGACACAGAATCGTCCGGTATAGGTAGGCGCACCAATACGAATTTCATGTTCTTGAGGTACCATATCAAAATATAGCCATTCCCCTTTATCACTTTCTAACATGCCTTTTGCCCGTAAGATCATTCCATAGGTTTCTTCATCAGCTAATGCGTTTAAGATAGCTGTTAACTCTTCCTGACTGAATTTCTTCACCGTTTCGCTGCCAAAGCTGGTAAAGACATCATCTGCGTGATGGTGATGATGATGTTCATGGTCGTGATCGTGGTCGTGTCCACAACTGCAGGTGTGATCATGGTCATGGTCGTGGTGATGTTCATGATCGTGATGATGATGCTCACCATGTTCGTGATGATGCCCACATTCTGGACAAATTGCACTTTCTTCTAATAATTCTTTCGCCAGATCATCACTTTGTTCCATAGCCTGTAAGATTTCCTTGCCATCAAGTTTTTCCCATGGTGTCGTAATCATACGCGCATGTTCATTCTCATGTCTTAACGCATGAATAACGTCGTGTAGCTTTTCTTCATTTAAGTTTTGCGTACGGCTTAATACAATCGTATTAGCATAAGCAATTTGATTATTGAAGAACTCACCAAAATTTTTCATATACATCTTACACTTCAAAGCATCCGCAACTGTCGTAAAGCTGTTCATCTGCACCTGCATTTCTTCCGCAACGCCGCGCACTGCCTGAATGACATCGGATAGTTTTCCAACGCCACTTGGTTCAATAATAATGCGATCCGGTGTATAGTCTTTAATCACTTTCTTTAATGCTTCGCTGAAGTCACCGACTAATGAACAACAAATGCAGCCGGAATTCATCTCCCGAATTTCCACACCGGCATCCTTTAAAAAGCCGCCATCAATACCGATTTCACCAAACTCATTTTCAATTAAGACGATCTTTTCTTTTCCAAATGCTTCTTGTAACAGTTTCTTTATCAGAGTTGTCTTTCCTGCTCCTAAAAAGCCGGAAATAATATCAATTTTTGTCATAGCTACCTTCCTTTCTATCTTATATACTAGGATTCCCAACATTGGTAAGTATAACACCAGAAAGCCTTTCTGTGAACTACCATTATTGTGATAGATTCATTTGTATCCATTGCACATTTGCTCTTGCAGAAAGGATGTGCATACAATCGTAATAAAAAACCAATGCGATTGCATAGGTTCATTGGCAATTAAAACATCCTTACAATATTAAACAGGAATACTGAGTGATGCATCAAATTTAGTTAGGGTGCAATTCTTAGGCACGATCTTCATCAGATCTTGTTCACGTTGTAATCCTTTAAAATATTCATGTACCGGCAGATATACACCTCCATGAGCTACGATCAAATAATCATGTGTCCTAAGATCTGTGGTAATATCTTTTAGAAACTCCTGCACACGTTGAAAGAAAGCATCCATTGCTTCTGCATGCGGGCAAGGTAATGCTTGGAAATCCCAAAGGTATGTTGTGATGGTATTCATCTTCTTACCTTCCAAATCACCGAAGCAGCGCTCTTTTAAACGGTCATCATATACGATATCGCACTTTGTGACTTCCTGCAAAATGGCCGCTGTTTGCATGGCCCGCGTTAACGGACTACAAAAAATCTTTTCAATAGATACATCTTTTAATAACCTGCTCGTATCTTTTGCCTGTTGGATACCGATAGCATTTAAAGGAATATCGCTTCTTCCCTGCAATTTCCCTTGCTGATTCCAATCAGTTTGACCATGTCTTACAAAATATAAACTCATATACATCCTTTCCAGAGAAAAGAGCCCTATGGAAAGGCTCATTCACTTATTTCTTTTATATACATCCCCACATGTTCACTACGATGCGCATCACTGGCGGTTATGATGTCCACACCATGTTGCTTCAAAATGTTAAGGAAAGCAGTATTCGTCCCCATATCCTCATGATGATAGCGATAATAAATACCTGTATTATTTTCCATCTGAACATGGTAGCGTTTTGCTAAAGCAGCAATCCGCTCATATATCGGTGTCATATCCATCGTAGGTGTATAATGGAATAACTTTAACTGGTCGGGATGTCCGATTTGCGTAAATAAACCACTGCATATCATATCTTCCATAATTTCATAATATCGCTGATAAATCGCGTTTGTATCGTATTTATCCCATAATATTTCCCGGGAAAATGCTTCCATATCATATAATAAACCATCAATGGAATGAATGCTTCCAATCAGAAAATCGTAGGGATATTGTTGTAACAAATCTTTTAAAAATGCTTTATCCCTGGGAGCATAACAAACCTCTAAGCCAAATTTTACTTCAATAGGAAGCTGTTTTGACTTCATTTCAGCGATTAAATCAAAGTAGGTTTGTAAAGGCTCTAACTGCTTTTTTTCAAACCATGCTTTTTGTCTGGGATCGGCCTTCTTTAAGGGTTCATACATCGGCGCAAATTCAATAAAGCGATGTGTATGATCCAGTATATGCAAAGTATCTATCCCTTTTGCCACTGCTGCCTCGATAAATTCCATACAGTAATCAGGTGTCAATGGCCCATTTTCTAAATGTGTATGTCCATCAATCATAATGCTCACCCCTTTTTATTTCCATCATTATACTGTTAATAAAAAGAGATTGCAAACCCTTTGTTTAGATCATAAACCCTTCTGGTTTCTTAGGAAATGCAATTAATGGATTCTCATGCATATCATAAACAGTGGCATGATCTTCTTCATGATGATGCAAGACATAGCTTTCTTCCAAAAGCATACCGGCTTGTGCCAATGCCCCTATTAAATCCGTGTAAGCATGCAAATCATGATAAGAGGTACGGATATGTCCTTCCTTATCTTCTAGCATAGAAAGACGAATCTTATTTTCAAATTGACCATTCGCAACCGTAATTAAAAGATCGCCAATACGTCTGGAATAGCGCAGAAAACCATCCGCTGTCTTCTCCTCACAGCGGAAACCAAAATGACACAATTGTGCCAACATATGATCGTGTTTTAATTTCATGAAAAAACTCCTCCAATATTCTTATGATTTACTATATACTATGCAGCCTTTTGCATAGGTTATTCACATCTTATAAAAAATCTTTTGCTATGTTTACTATACAATAGAAATAGTATTCCGACAAGAGGAGTTTCTTGAATTTTAAATGAATTGATGCGTTTTTATTCCATTATCATCAAAAGAATATGCAATTCTCATGACAAACCATAAATGGTTAAGTTGTAGCTTTTTCTTGCAACATGCTCATGATATGATCAAACAACTGTTTACGTAAAATTTTATCACTCATACAGGATATCCGTTTCGTGCTGGTAGCCGAAGCATGCTTACCATATAACATATATAATGGATAGCTTTGAGTCGTTTCTTCTAATTGTTTGCTTTGCTTCTCATCGCAACAAGTCATATCCTTCATTTCTGCACAAATGGCGTGACAGCGTTTTTCGAAGTGTGAATCCTCACTGGCATGAAAAGTGATAAGCAATTTTGTACCTTCTTTATGATAAGTGTCATACAAATGCTGAAGTAATGCATGTAGTTTATCTTTTGTTGCATAAGGTAAGGGTAAGATGGAAGCATGGTATTCATCTGCAAGTTGTTTTGCTTCTTCATAAAAGTGCCCTTCCTGCAAAAACATAGGAACCACCTGTACCGGTATTGATACATCCTGCAAGAAAGCAAGTAGCTTTCTACAAGAAAATACTGCTGTTCGCTCATCGTTTACCTGCGATAAAATTCGCTTTGAAAGATAAGCATAACCAAAAGCCATGGCTGGCTGATGTAAAGATAGTTCTTGTAGCAGCAACGCGATTTCTTCTTGAGCTTTTTCCCCTGTCACACCATGATACACCAAGACACATGCCCTTTGTTGCAGATAAGCCTTTGCTAAAAATTGTAGCAAAGGTAGCTCCATCGTCATCAACGCCTCTAATAATGCATGCTTTTTCACACCATCTTTGACATGTCGCAAAATGGCTGCGCGCAGCGTCTTTAAAGCTTTAAGATATGGTACATGATGTTGTTTAAGCTGTGCATTAAACGATTCTAAGACCTGCTTTGCATAGCAAGGGGAATTCCCTTTGGTAGTGAAGGCAACAGCATAATAAGCATCCTCTATATAAGACATGGCATGTACATCACTTTGCAAATCAGCTTCCACATTCATAAATAAGACATTTGCCTGTTGGGCAGCCTGACGCACTTTTCCATTCACCTCAGCATCATTGCTTGCTGCCACCACCAGAAAAGCATCAAGAACATCATCTTGTGTAAATGCACGCTTATGACATTGTGCCAAAGCATACAGTTCCTTTAAGATATCCGGTGCAACGATGGTTACCTTAGCACCTTCGCGCAAAAATAATTTTGTTTTTCTTAATGCCACATGGCCGCCTCCGACAATCAATACCTTACGATTTTTCAACTCTAATTGTACACAAAGGCTCATAGACGTTTGACCTTATCTAACGCAAGTGCTATCTTATCTAGTACATAATCTAATTGTTCTTTGGTATGTGCATCGGATAAGAACATGGCCTCATAAGGAGAAGGCGCAAGTAAGATGCCTTCTTCATACAAGGTATGAAAATATGTGGTAAACATATCCTGCGAGCATGTTTTCACTTCATCATAAGAAGATATTGCTGTATCTGTAAAAAACAGCGTTAGTAAAGAACCGCATTGGTGCACTTGGAAAGGTAATCCTTTTTCCTGTAACAAGTTTTCTATACCTGTTTTCAGATAATGTCCCTTATCTGCTAACTCTGTGTATAGGTGTGGATGTGTTTTTAAATAGTCTAATAATAGCGTGCCCAGATGCATTGCCAAAGGATTCCCCGATAATGTACCTGCCTGATAGATAGGACCACATGGAGATACACAAGACATAATTTCCTTTTTTCCTCCATAGGCTCCTACCGGAAGGCCGGCACCTATGATCTTACCGAAGCATGCCATATCCGGAGTAATCCCATAATACTGGGCAGCTCCTCCATATGCCAAACGAAAACCGGTAATGACTTCATCAAAGATCAAAACACTGTGATATTCATCACATAGTGCCCGTAAGCCTTCTAAAAAAGAAGCGTTCGCGCCAACGACTCCCATATTACCGGCAACCGGTTCAATGATGACAGCCGCAATATCATCAGGATATTGTTCCATCATTTCTTTAACGGAAGCCAGATCATTATAACGGCACACCAGTGTATGTTTTACCATATCCTCAGGAACACCGGGACTCGTCGGCGTGCCAAAGGTTAAAGCACCGGAGCCGGATTTCACTAACAGACAATCACTGTGCCCGTGATAACACCCTTCAAACTTAATAATCTTATTGCGCTTGGTATAGCCTCTGGCTACGCGAATGGCAGACATGGTTGCTTCTGTACCCGAATTCACCATACGTACCATATCCATACCACGATACGCATCACAGATAAGTTTTGCCAGATGTTCCTCATCCGGTGTACATAAGCCATAGCTGATTCCCTTGCGCATGACCTCTTCCATACCATTTACCAATAAGGGATGATTATGTCCTAAAATCATCGGCCCCCAGGAGCAGATAAAATCTAAATAGGCATTTCCATCAACATCATATAGATACGCACCATCTGCATGATCTACAAACAAAGGTGTTTCTTTTACATTCGCAAAAGCTCTCACCGGGGAATTCACACCACCCGGTATATAGCGGCAAGCTTTGGCAAACAAGGCCTCACTCTTTTGATGGTTCATGCTCAGCACTCTCCTTTACGAAGTTGCTTTGCAATATCCAAAGCAAAATAGGTGATGATAATATCTGCACCTGCCCGCTTAAAGGCAAGCATGGTTTCATAAATAACTTCTTCCTTTACTAAGCCTTGCGCTACAGCCAACTTCAACATGCTATATTCTCCACTGACATTATATACACATAAAGGTGTCGCAAACTGTTGCTTGGCCATCTTTACGATATCCAAATAGGCCAAAGCCGGTTTCACCATGATGACATCTGCGCCCTCTTCAATATCTGCTGCTATCTCACGCATTGCCTCTTCTTGATTGGCATAATCCATCTGATAGCTGCGGCGATCACCAAAGCTTGGGGCAGAATGTGCAGCTTCGCGAAATGGTCCATAATACGAAGAAGCATACTTGGCACTATACCCCATAATCGCAACTTCTTGATAGCCATGTGCATCCAAACATTCTCGAATAGATGCAATGTGACCATCCATCATATCACTTGGCGCAACCATATCAACACCAGCAGCTGCATAACTTAAGGCAATCTTATTTAAATAGGTTAAGGTTACATCATTATCTACATGACCATCTTCACATAAGATGCCACAGTGTCCATGATCTGTATACTCACACATGCAGACATCCGCAATGACATAAAGCATTGGATATTCTTGTTTAATATAAGCAATCGCTTTCTGGATGATGCCATCTTGTGCATATGCACTGCTGCCACAGGCATCCTTATGTAAAGGAATACCAAACAAGATACAGGATAAAACACCCGTTTCTACCATCTCATCTAAAATCTCATGCAAATGATCCAATGAATAATGATACACACCCGGCATTGCTGAAATTTCCTGTTTGACATCTGGCTGTTCCGTCACAAAAAGTGGATAAACAAGCTCCTTTGCTGACAATCTGGTTTCTTTCATCATATCACGGATGACACTGTTTTTTCTTAATCTTCGACCTCGATACATGCTCTAGTCCCTTCCTTTCTTTTCATGGTGTAAAATGGCTTTCACAAATTCTTCCATTTCCGCATGTTTCAATGTCGTAATGGAGGTGAATCCTTCTTTTATCAATGCCTGTTTTGTTCTTTCTCCCATTGCATACACCATTTGCTTACGTTGCTTTGTCTGCTTTGCATATTGCTGAACACTAAAAGGACACGTCATTAAAACGCCATCATAATCCTCATCTTGTATTGAATGGGGCAGCTCTTCTATCGTATATAAAGGCACATAACTTACCTTACATTGTGTTTCTAATGTCTTTTGCAAATACGTATTTCCATTTACAGCTTTTGGCAGTAGGATATGATCCTGTTTTTGAACAGATGCTGTTAAAAGCTCTGCCATATGTTTACTGTCATGAATGTTTGGCATCAGATCGGCACATAAGCCATATTGTGCCAAAGCCTTTTTGGTTCCTTTTCCCATGACACAAAGTTTACACTGATAAAGAATACGACTGTCAAAACCTGCTTCCTGCAGCTGTTTCATGAGGATATGCACCACCTGCGCACTAGTAAACACGACATGGGTAAAAGATTGGAATGCTTCTTTTGTCCATGTATGTGCTATCGCTTTACAATACCCACATTGTACTTCCTCGCACCATGCTCCTTGCTCGCGTAACAGCTTTGCTGCTTGATGTTCTTCTTTCTGTACCTTGACTAGCAGATAGCGCTTTTGAAATAATGGTTTTTGTTCATAGAAACAAAGCTTTTCTCTTAGTTTAACTACCTCACCAATCACAATGATGGCAGGAGAAGATAAGGTATCAATGTCTTTTTGATGCACTTCTGCCAATGTGGTCGTTAACACCTTTTGGCTAGGCATACTGACATGCGAACATATGGCCATTGGCGTAGCCTTCTCCATACCACATGCCAATAATTTTTCCACAAGCTGCATGGCTGAGCGCAAGCCCATCAAAAAAATCAGCGTATCCTTTGTTTTGGCTAACTCCGCAAAGTTTAAATCAGCAAGGACATCTTTTTGTGAATGTGCGGTATATACGCGAAACCCATTGGTATATCCTCGATGAGTAACCGGAATCCCGGCATATGCCAAACCACCGATAGCAGAAGAAATACCGCAAACAACCTCAAAAGCAATACCTGCCTGTGCTAATGCCAGACCTTCTTCTGCCCCTCTGCCAAATACATAAGGATCTCCGCCTTTTAGACGTACCGTAACAGGATAGGTTCTCCCAGCATCTACAAGCAGTTTTTGAATCATCACTTGCGGCATCGTATGCTTATGGTTCTCTTTTCCCACGTAAATGAGCTTACAATCTGCTTTGGCATAGGATAATAAGGAAGGATCAATTAAGCGATCATATAGAATACAATCTGCCTCTTCTATACAAGCCTTTCCTTTTAAACTTAATAATGCAGGATCACCACATCCTGCCCCAACCAGATATACTTTATTCATGAGATTGCACCGCCTTTATCAAATACTTCGCTGCTTCAAAGGGAAGCTGCTGTGCGTCTGTTAAAGGACGCCTCCAATGTAGATTACACATCTTACTACAATCCTCATTTCCATAAAGAGCATCAAACACGATTTCCTTTTCCGTGATCTTGCAATGCGCACCGACCGGCGTATGACATCCCCCATCGATTGCCTGTAAAAAGGTGCGTTCTATTTGAATTTCTTGATCAATATGTGTATTCGCCAAAGCATTGATCATGGTTAAAAGCGTGGCATCTTGTTCTTTGACCTCAATGGCCAAAGCCCCTTGTCCACAAGCCGGTATCATAGATGTGTAGGGGAAATATTCATAAGAAATTCCTTGTACTTGCAAACGTTTTAAGCCTGCGGCTGCTAAAACGATGCCATCAAGCTGCTGTTCTTCCATTTTTCTCAATCTGGTATCCACATTCCCCCGTATCCCCACAACAGATATATCCGGACGCAGTTTCATTAGTTGTACCTTACGGCGTTTACTGCCAGTGCCAATTTTCGCCTGAGGTCCTAATTCATGAAACGCTGTCTTGGTACGGGATATAAAAACATCTCGTGCATCTTCGCGAAGAAGCGTTTTAGTAAAACATAATCCTTTGGGTAATTGGGTTGGCATGTCCTTTAAACTATGTACTGCCATATGAATCTTTCCTGCTAACAAAGCTTCTTCTATTTCCTTCACAAAAATGCCCTTGGCATCCATTTGATCTAATGCCACATGCTGTTGAAGATCCCCCTTTGTGGCAATGATCTGTAACGTGAAACTATGCTGGGGATAGGTGTTTTGTAATAAAGTGCGAACTTGTTCACTTTGGGCAAGGGCTAAGGCACTGCCTCTGGTTCCTATGATATATCGCATATGTCATCCTCCTTTAAGAATAGCTGCTCTACCATTGCCGCATATTGTTCCTGATCTTCTTCCTGCAGCTGTTTTAAAGAAAGAATCGGTTCTTTTACCATACGCAAAAAAGAAGTTTCCAGCACTTTCTTCATCATGCGTTCCTCATGTGGCTGTAAGGATAATTTCTGTTTTAATAATTCATACGTATGCTGTGCCTGTTGTTTGCTGTATGTTTGTAAGGAAGCTATCGCTTTATCAACCTGTACATGGCACAGCCATTCCATTAAAGAATCCACACGCTGTACCATATCCCCATAGGCCAGGCGCATTCTTTTTTGCCGTTCTTTGCTATGCTCATCAGCGATGATTTGTAAATCATCCAGATTACAGAGATGATGATTTTTATCTTTTATGGTCTCATCAATATCCCTGGGAGAAGCCAGATCCATGAGATATTGTTCTTTCTCTGTGAGAGGATACGCTTCTTTTTTAATGATAACATGCGGACTTGCCGTTGCTGAAATGATCATATCACAATCCTTTATACAAGAATATCGTTCTTCAAAAGGTACAATCGGCAGCTTTTCCTTTCCTTCCTGCAATTTTGATGCATGAGCTAAGGTACGACTACATAGCCAAAGATCCGCTTTTACATCCTTAAGATACATAAGCATCAGCTGTGCCATTTCCCCACTTCCGATCAATAAGATTTTCTTCCCTTGCAACGTTGTTTGCTGTGTTAAATATGTATAGGCAAGATAAGCAATCGATGTGGATATTTCGCTGATGCGATATGTCTGTTTTATTTGTTTGATGCAGGAAAAGCAAGTTTGTAAGATGCGATGCAGCTCTTTGCGACATGCTCCTGCCTGATTGGCAAATGCATATGCTGTTTTCATTTGCCCAAGAATCTGATCTTCTCCAAGGATCATAGAATGATAGCCCCCACATACTTCAAACAAATATAGTAGGGCTTCTTTTCCCGTTTTAACAAAGACATCTTCACGAGCAATGGTTTTCGCCATCTTCACAAATAAGGTGATCGCCTGATGCAGCTGTTGCTTTTCTTCATAGACAATATACAACTCACTGCGGTTGCATGTTGTCACACTCATTGCTTGTAGGATTTTGCTATCTAGTAGTTCATCATAAAGCTGTAATTTTTGCGTATCGCTAAAGGATGCCCCTTCACGTTTTTGAATGGAGGTTTTTTGATAACTGATACCGATTACACCAAACTTCATATGTTTACACCTCGCTTTCTACATTATAATAAAATTGAATGTGATATTCAATGAAAGAGGGCATCCATAAATTCTTATGAAGCATCCATAAAAATATCTTATGCTACAGGTGTAGCTTTTTATGTTCTCTGCGAAAAAACAAAGACCTAAAAGACAGCCCAAATTAAGCACCCTGATTCGCCGATATGGTCAAAGATAAAGGAATAATGCAGAAACAAAGGAAACATCTAAAAAAAGCACTCTTTCTTTATCTAAAAAAGAGTGCCTGCGTATAAAATCCGTAATCCTTATCCGACAAATCCACCATCAACGGATAATACAGCACCTGTGATATAGGATGCCATATCACTGGCTAAAAACAATATCGCATCGGCAATATCTTGCGGTTCACCTAAACGTTGTAATGGGACATTGGCAGCCATCGCCTGAATGATTGTCTGATCTAACGCCTTTACCATATCGGTACTTGTAATGCCGGGAGCAACGGCATTCACACGTATGCCATCTTTGCCTAACTCTCTGGCTAAGGATTTCGTCATTCCATTCACGGCAAACTTACTCGTTGGATAAGCACTGCCCGAACGCTGTCCATAAAGTGATACCATGGAGCTGACATTGATAATCACACCTTTACCTTTTTCCTTCATAACCGGTGCAACTAAACGTGATAAACGAAATACTGCATCAACATTAATTTTTAAGACATCCAGAAAATGATCATCATCATAGGCATAAATAGAGGTAGCATCGGATACACCTGCATTATTCACCAAGATATCCACACTGCCAAACTTTTCTGTAACATCCTTTAACATGGCCTGTACTGCCTCAACATCATGCAGATCAGGATGATAGCCTTTAACAGGATACGTATGATCCTCTTCCATCAGCAATGCCATTGCATGATCTACCGTTTCCTGACGTGATCCCAGCATTGCGACCTTTGCGCCATTTTGTAAAAAACTACGCACCGTTTCAAAACCGATACCGCGTGTTCCTCCGGTTACGATAACTACTTTTTCTCTTAATGATGTAAATTGATCCATAGGTATAAAACCTCCCTTATTTTATAACCAAACTATAGCATATAACCTTTTCTATCACAAACAAAACACAACTCCTATGCAAAAATAAAGACAAAAGATAACCATTGTATAGCTATGGCATAACGATGATCCTATTCATAGGATATGTATCAGATATTGCCCTTATACCGTTTTTCAAACAATCCAAACAAAGAATCCTATTAACCATGTAACCCGTCTGCTTCCTGTAGGTTCCATTCTCACTGATTTATGTTATAATATCACCATGCCAAATTTTAAACAAAAGCTTTTACTTTACTTCGCTACGATATCCGTGAGTACCTTGCTGATATCTAATCTAGCCGCTATAAAGCTATGGAATTTTTTTGGTATTGCTGTTGATGGAGGTGTCGTTGTCTTTCCACTCACTTATATCATAGGTGATTTGATTGTGGAATTCTATGGAAAAAAGATTGCCAAAAATATTATTGTAGCTGGTTTTCTTATCAATATTCTAGCCATCATCGTATTTTATATCGTCATTGCTTTACCGGCATATGATGGTTGGAACATGCAGGATGCATATGCCAGTGTATTCGGCTTTACACCACGAATCATTCTTGGTTCGCTGCTCGCATATGTTTGCAGCAATCTATTGAATAACGTTATCTTCATGAAGTTAAAGAATCACGATGGCATATTTGCCAAAAGTTTTATTGCCAGAGCGTTAGGCTCTTCTGCATTTGCTCATATCCTGGATGCCTTCATCTTTGAAACAATCGCGTTTCTGGGTGTCCTGCCGTTCCATGAATTTCTGGCACAAGCGATATTTGCTTATGTACTCGGCATCAGCTTTGAAGTTATCTTCTCCCCAGCTGAGGCCTTCATCGCAAAAAGTTTAAAAGGAAGAATGATAGAATGACAGAATACAAAAACAACAATACATTTAGCTTTGAAATCGTCAAAAAGATACCTGGAAAACTAGGAAGAGCAGGTATCATTCACACACCGCATGGAGATATTAAGACACCTGCTTTCATGTGCGTCGGCACAAAGGGTGAAGTCCGGTTTTTATCCATGCAGGATTTGCATGCTATTCAGGCACAGGCAATGCTGAGCAATGGATATCATCTGCGCAATGTTTCAGAAGAAATCCAAGCACAGAAAGGATTAGCCGCATGGTCTGGATGGAATGGACCTACTTTGACCGATTCCGGAGGATTTCAGGTTATGTCCTTAGGCTCCGGTTTAGGAAAAGTCGTCAGTATGGATCGAGAAAAAGAGGTTATCAATACTGATCCTAAGGATCGTTTAGCTATCGTAAGTGAAGATGGGGTACAGTTTCATGATCCTTTCACTGATCAGGATGATTTTATCGGTCCAGAGGAATCCATGCAAATTCAATGTCGCATCGGTGCTGATATTCATATGGCTTATGATGAATTAACTTCACTGGCAGATAGTTATGAATATAACGTCGAAGCTTTAGCACGAACGGAACGCTGGGCATTACGCAGTTTAGCAGAGCATAAAAAACACCGAGATGATTTAGGCTATCGTCAATCGCTTTATGGTGTTTTACAAGGTGGACGTTGGGAAGATTTACGACGTTCTACCGCACAAAAGTTTGCCAAGATGGATTTTGACGGTTATGGTCTGGGCGGTGCTTTTCTAAAAGAAAGTTTAGGTGAAATCCTGACCTGGTGCTGTGAAGAATTACCTGAAAATAAGCCTCGTCATTTGCTTGGCTTATCCCATCCGGACGATATTCTCATTGGCGTAGAAATGGGGGCCGATACTTTCGATTGTGTTGCCCCAACACGTGAAGCAAGACATGGCAGGATCTATACGACCCATGGATATTATAGCTTATCAAAATTTGCGGATAGTGAAGAACTATTGGATCAAGGCTGTGATTGTCCGGTATGTAAAGCAGGTTGGACACGCGGACAGTTAAGGGCCCTCATGAAATCAGAAAAACAAGAAGACAAGCATACATATTATAATCTGGCATCGATGCATAACCTGCGTTTCATCATTCGCTTAACAGAGCAAGCACGCCAAGCGATTTTAGATGGAACATATGCCGAATTTAAAGAAAACTTTTTAAAGAACTACTATCACAGATAAACAGACAGTTGTATCCTAAGATACGATTGTCTTTTTTACTGCCTAAAAATCATGTTCAAGGTTATTCGATAGGTGTATAAAAGATTGAGCACCTTAACTAGAAAAGCAAAAACAAGATAAAAGAAAGCTATTTTATGAAAAACCGAAACAATTTCCTTTTTTATATCATCATATTATTAAAGAATACTTACTATTGTTATAATTTCTTCCTAATTTTCACCATAAAACCATGCTATGCTATAATGGTAAGGAAAAGAGTGAAAAAATGAAAAATACTTTAAAGAAAAAACGTTACCTGTGCATTCTCCTTTGTGCTTTACTAATCATTGCCCTATCCGTTGCCGGCTATATATGGTTCAGTATGCCACGTATTCACTTTACGCAGAACCCGATAACCCTGGAAGTGAAAGAAACCTATTCTGCTAAAGCTTTCATCAAAAAGATCGATCATGGTTCACTTCAGGATGTACATGTAGAAACAAACATCGACACGACAAAACTTGGCAATCATCAAATAATCTATACTATAGATGGTCATACATTCACCCTTGATTATATCGTAAAAGACAGCAAACCACCTGTTGTAGTAGCGCAAGATCAAAAAATAAGCATCGGTGATAAGGTAGCACCTGAGGATTTTATTCAAAAAATTGATGATGCTACGAAAACAACAGCTCGTTTTGCAAAAGCATATTCCTTTACAAAACTTGGCAAACAAACCGTTCAAATCATCGTCGAAGATGAAGGAAAAAACCAGACAACGGTAAAGGCTGTTGCAAATATTCTAAAAAAAGATACACAGCCACCTGTTTTTACCGGAATTTTAGATATGACCATCCAAAAAGGTGAGAAGCCTGACTTCAAAAAAGGCGTAGAAGCAATTGATGATCGTGATGGTAAGATTAACTTTACCATAAATAAAAATAACTTTGACGCAAAACAACCCGGACGTTATAGCATAACGTATCAGGCAATAGACAAAGCCGGTAATAAGACAGAAATAAATCGTACCATCATCGTGCAAGAAAAAACATCTGGAAAAATCATCTATTTAACAATTGATGATGGACCTAGTGCAAACACACCAAAGGTATTGGAAATATTAGACCGTTATCATGTAAAGGCAACCTTTTTTGTTACAGCGCAATGCCCTTCCTATCTTGGCTATATCAAAACAGCATATCAAAAAGGCCATGCCATTGGACTACATACCTATTCACATGATTATGGAGCTCTTTATGCTAGCGAATCCGCTTATTTTAAAGATTTACAAAACATAAGTGATGTTGTGAAACTACAAACCGGCTTGACACCAAACATTATCCGCTTCCCTGGAGGCAGTAGTAACACGGTTTCTTCAAACGTCCCCGGGTTAATGACACGCTTAGCAAAAGCAGTTCAAGAAAGAGGCTATCAATATTATGATTGGAATTCCAGCAGCGGCGATGGAAATTCGGCTTTGCCGAGTGCATCTTTGATTCAAGAGGCAACATCTTATGGCGGGGCATCTCCATTGATGATGCTAACCCATGATCATCCAGGATCCCAAGCAAGTGTAGAAGCCTTACCTGCGATCATTGAATATTATCAATCCCTTGGCTATACCTTTAAAACCGTAGATAGTAGTGTGTCCGGATTTCACCATGGCATTAATAATTGATTCTATAGTAATACCTTAGTAGCTTATTAGTAATCATATAGTAAAAAAAGCATCTTATCGTATCATTCCCTGTAACTATCAATGGGAATTCTACATGATGAGATGCTTTTTACGTATCATTTATGATAATAAACCAAGATGAGTTGCTTTTTTACGTACCGTTTATGACAATAAACCTAAATCATATTTCCACTTTAAAATACGACGCAGGGAGGCATCAATCTGCTCTTCCTGAATTTCTTTCTTTTTCACTGCTTCTAGAACGGCCGGCAACTGTACGCGATAATTACTGCAAATTAATAAATCATTACCTGCTTTGACAGCACTTACGGCTACACTAGCATCATCACTATATTGCGTAATTGCATCCATAGCCAGATCATCGCTCATTATAACGCCTTGAAATTTCAGCTGCTCACGTAATATCCTATGGACCTTTGCAGATAACGATGCCGGATGTTTAGCGTCCATGCACTTTACAATATTATGGGAAACTAAAACACTATCTGCACCTGCCTGTATCCCGGCGCTAAAAGGGATAAAATCACTATTTTCAAAAGTTGCCATAGAACGCTTATCAATTGCTATACCGGTGTGCGTATCCACATTGTTTCCATAGCCAGGAAAATGCTTTAAACAAGAACCAATGTGATTCTTCTTCATCGTATGAACTACGGTTTTCACATAGTTCGCTGTTTCATGTGCGTTCTTGCCAAAAGATCGTGCATATATAAAATCCTCTGTATGTGTTGAAACATCTGCCACTGGTGCTAAATTCACATTAATGCCCATGTTCTTTAATAATTCTGCCTTTTCCTTAGTATCAGAAATAATCAGCGGCATACCACCTTCTTGATATAAATCCTGTGGTGACCAAAAAGGAACTTCACGAAAATAAGTACTCACCCGATTCACAGTTCCCCCTTCTTCATCAACCCCGATTAACAAAGGAACTTTTGCCTCTTTCTGATAAGCGGTGAGCTTTGCCACAACATCTTGATAGTTTTGATCTTTGAAATCTCTGTCGAATAAAATATATCCGCCTAAATGATATGTATCCACATCCTCTATAGAATACATGTCTGGACAGCGGACAAAGAAAATCTGTCCGACTTTTTCTTCGATGCTCATAGAGGCAATGATCTTATCGATAGCCACTTCTTTTTCGGTTTTTTCTTCCTGTTGCTTTGCGACCTTCTTCACGACACATTGAAGAGCAATCAAATGCTCTTTTTCTTTTCGGTAAGTAATACTTACTTCTTCATCCAGTAACAACGTATCCGTATCTTCCATCTTCATTTGTTCACGATCAAATCGCTTTTCTTCATCTTGATTCTTCACCATGATACTATTGGATGTCAGATCTTTAATGACACCTGTAAATTCATAAGTTTTATTAACCTCACTGTTATTCTCTGTATCTTTCTGCTTCTCTGGCTCTTTTTTATGAACATTTGTATTTGAAGAACAACCACCAAGTAATAACACACATGCAAATAAACCACATAAGATTCGTTTTTGCATAAGCTTACCTCCCATTAGATTTATGATATTAGTATAGCGTACTCTCTTTTACAAAAGTAAAATTCTTACATCTTTTCATCAAAAAAGATGACCTATCCCAGGATAAATCATTATTCTAATAGTTATATACATCTGCTTCTTCCAATTTCACATTCTTCCTTGGTACCATATCCTAAGCAACTACCAGTTCATAAGTCGTGTGATGATAATAAAACTTATAGGATAGCATATAGAAGTACTGTGTGTTTATCGAAAGTTTAATCGTAAGATAACATATAGAAGTACTGGACGTTTATTAAAAGTTTAATCGTAAAATAGCATATAGAAGTACTGCGTGTTTATCGAAAGTTTAATCGTAAGATAGCATGTAGAAATACTGTGGGTATATAAGAAGTTTAATAGTCAGATAACGTAATCTCAATTATATAACTTTGGCATAATAAAACTGCTGACTTTTTCTTTGCATATGGAGTCAACAGTTTGAACGATGTTAGAAATACTATTAATTTTGTAATAAAATATCCAGTTTACTTTGCAGTGTATTCACCATTGTTTTAATATCTTCATCCGTGGATAAAAGACGTCGTATTTCACTATCCGCAACAGACATTGCCTGATCATAATCTGAAAATTTATTCACTGGTATAGCATGTTCCATTGTTTTATTGAAGAAATCTAGCTTAAAAGCACTTTCTCCTGGTGTATCTTCTTGCAGATAACGACTTACCGTCTTTGAATTGGTAATGTCTTTTAGTACAGAAACTCCTTGTGAATAAGCAAAGATATCCTCCTGCGTTGTTTCATCATAGGATAACATTTTTAAGAATTCCCAGGCGAGGTCTTTATGCTGTGAGGTTTTTGCCATTCCCATCAACAAGGTATCAAGTTCCGATACATTATCTCCTTGAGGCCCTGCTGGCATAGGGATGCATTCCCATTCAAAGCTGCTATATTTCTTGACACGCCAAGGATAGGGTTTATATGTGCGGTATTCACTAAAACGCATGGGGCAGAAAACAACCTGTCCCTTATCAAACATTTCGCTCGTTGGTGTCATGCCTTGATTTAGTTCTTCTAATCTTCTGGTGAATTCTATCGCCTCATATACCCGCTCATCACTTAAAGTTGCTTTTGTACCTTCCGCATTAAATACCGTAGCTCCATTTGAGGCAACTGCATTTTGCCAGCCATAACCATAAACACCAAACTGATCTAATGCGCCATCCTCATTCGTATCTTTTGTCACCCTGCGGCAGATATCATAGAAATCGGCCCACGTCCAGTTATCTGATGGAAGAGAAATACCTTCTTTTTCCAACAAGGTACGATTGACATACATTAATGTTGGTACACTTTCATAAGGTAGTGCATATTGTTTCTTCTGATAAGTTCCGGATTGATAGGATGGTGTAAAGTATGCCGCTTTATCGAAGGCATCATCCTTATGAATATAGCTGTTCAAATTTTGCATGATGCCGATATCAGAAAATGTAGATAAATCATTTGATCGTATCATAAATACATCAGGTAAATTGCCTTTTAAAGCCTGTTGCGAGAGCCATTCAGAGTAATCACTTTTCTGTAGACCACTGACATATTCTACCTTTACATTAGGATGTTTACGTTCAAAGCGTTCCACAACTTCATCAATGATCTTATAGCTTTCGCCATTGGGCACATCCCAATTACTGCCGGCAAACATGCCAAACGTCAATGTGATTGGCTTATTTTTCTGATAGGTCATATATAATAAGATCGACACGATCAACAAAAAGGCAGCCGCAACGGCTATAACCTTCTGTTTCATGCTTCTTTTCCTCTATGGATATACCAGATAGCCAGTTGTGTACGATCACGCAGCTGCAGCTTATCCAAAATAACACTGAGATAATTGCGTATCGTACCTTCTGTGAATTTTAATATTTCGGCGATTTCTTTATTCGAAAGTCCTTGTGATACTTGTTGAATGATTTTCCATTCCGTATCGCTTAAATTCGGTAAGTCTTCATCATGAATACGTTCTGCCACGATATTGTTTTTTGCCATTTCAGAAAAGATCTTGGTCACTTTGCTGGCAACATTCGGATTAAAGATAGCTCCTCCTTGCAGAACGGTTTTAATTGCGGAGGTCAATTCATCTAAAGATACCCCTTTTAATAAATAACCACTTGCCCCATATTTTAAGGCCGAGAAAATATATTCATCGTCATCAAATGTCGTTAATACAATAACCTTAATTTCAGGATATACTTCTTTGACAAATTTGGTACATTGCACACCATCCATATCCGGCATACGAACATCCATTAAAATAATGTCCGGTATATGACGGCGTATGCTTTCGACTACTTCTTTTCCACTCCCTACTGTATCAATTACTTCAAATTCATTATTGGTACTTAGGATGATTTTTAAACTTTCACGAATCAATTCCTGATCATCTGCAATTAAAATCTTAATCATATTCTAAACCCTCCCGAATTGGTATTTCAGCGATAATGATAAACCCACTGGAACCATAAAAACGTATATTCCCTTTTAATAACTCAATGCGTTCCTGCATATGATGAAGACCAAAGTCTGGTTTGATGTTTTCACATCCTATACCATTATCTTCTATTATTAATATTAACGTGTTTTCTTCCTTTGCGATAGAAATATATATTTTCGTCGCATGTCCATGGCGAACCGCATTGGTCATTCCCTCTTGAATAATACGATAGATGACTTCTTCTTCATCAGAATCAAAGGTTAACTTAGGTAAATGACAGACAAAGTGAATCGTCACATCCGTAATTTCCTGAAATTCCTTGATCATCTTATCAATTGCCACTTTCAAGGTATAATGTTCTAAGGCATCCGGTCGCAGCTTATCAACCGAGCGACGAACATCTTTTAAGCCTCTTCTGGCGGTTTCACTTAATACACTTAATTGCTTACGTGTGGCTTTGGGATCCAGTTCACAGGTCAGCACACAGGCATCTAAGCCAACGGATAGCCCCGTCAAAGTATGCCCCAGTGTATCATGGATTTCTCTGGCTAAACGATTTCGTTCTCTTGTTTCTCCCATTTTTTCACGTATATCGGCATATTCTTTCAGTTGTTCATTTAAGCTTTGTAATTCTTCATTCAATGCTAAGAAACGCTTGTTTTCATTGATCTTATCTTGAACTAGAAAGACCATGTAGATGATAAAAACAATGATATTCAGACTGGCTAGGGTATTTTGAACACTTAATAAGAGTGATTTGACAAAGGAATTATAACAGTTGATATAATCATAGAAGGATGTCATGGAAACACGAGCCGATAAGAAATCATAATTAGCACCTAAATAAAACGTAACCAATACAACCATAAAGAAGAAACGATAGGTATTGGAAGTAATATAGGTTAATAAATCAGCCATCATCAGCAACAATATGGAATTGGTACTGAAATATAGTCGTTCCATGATCAATAGACATAAGCCTGACTCAACCAGAAAACAAAGCACCAGCTGCCATGTTTCAAAATGTAGTTTTAAACGCAGACGCATCACGATCAATAATGCCACAAAGGCTGTAATTGATAAGATCATACTATGCATAGGATCTTTCGGTAAATAATCAATCATCGATAAAAAGGTCCTTGCCTCTTGCATATCACAGATACGTTTGGTTGTGATATAAATAATCGAACTGATAAAGACAATCATCGTGAAATTCAGAAAGCACATGATGAAGTAGGTATAGCGCAGTCTGTTTTCCATAAGTTGTTTACGTAACATACTATTGCCACCCTTCTAATGAATATTTCCCGACGTTTTTTTGTGTGATGATGGTCACTGGAATACGCTGAAGTTTTTCTATTTTCTCATGATTGCGAATCTTATAAACAGCTTCTGCCGCCATTTTTCCTAATGTCTTTGGTGATTGAGCAACCGTTGCCTGCATGATATGCTCTGATATCAGCGTCTTGGTTTCCGGTGTGCCATCTACGCCATATACGAATACATCTTTTAATTTGCCTTGATCTTGCATGGCTGCCAGAGCACCTAATGCACTTGGATCATTTAAAGCCATTACCACATCAAAAGATACATCCTTTTCCAAGAACTTTTGCATAAGCGGCATTGCAATCTCTAATTGACCATCACATTCAATGCGTTCGACAATACGGTAATTGGGATCATTTTTAATCGTATCGATAAAGCCCTGAATGCGCTGAACAGCAGAATATGCTGTACTATGTTGTAATAAAACGATATCTGCTTTTTTCTTATATTTCATCATATCTTTTGCACACTGAACACCGGCATCATAATTATTTGACATTACACTGTAAGTGATTAAGTCACTGTCCATGACTTCACTATCCACAGCAATGACCGGGATACCGGCTTTTTTGGCTGCTTCAAGGGAGGAAGTTAAGCCGTTGAAATCAACAGGATTGACAATGATCGCTTGGACATTCTGATCAATGAGGTATTGTATTTGTTGTTTTTGTTTTTCTAAGTCTAAGGCAGGATCAAGACTGATTAACACATCACCATTCGCTTCGACTACATTATGTATTTCTTCATCAATGATACTAAAGAAAGGATTGTTAAGTGTCATGTAGGTGGCACCGATTTTCAGAGGCTCCTTACTGCGATAGACAAAGGAAGTTTTACTGGCTTTACTAAAGATACTGATGCCTGCCGCCACAAACACCATTAAAAACAAAAAAATGATAGCCGTTTTCAATGCGCCCTTCATTTTTGACATACGTACCCTTCCTCCTGACTGTTTTTCCTTATTATATCATATTCTAAAGCATTCCTACCGCAATTTCCAGAGTGAAAAAAGATATCTGCCGGAATTTTTCACAATGAGAAAAAGGAATGACATTTCTTAATTTGTTTATTGGTGAAATGAAAACAACGAGAGCGTTTATATCAGTATGCCATTGCAGTGATCGATTTCATGTTGAATAATTTGTGCAGTTTTATCATGAAAGGTCTTAATCTTTATGTTCATATGTTCATCTTGATATCGTACCTTGATACGGCGATAGCGTCTTGTTTGGCGAATTCCGCTGATGGACAGACATTGTTCTTGCGCCAGATAAGTTTCTTTTGATGTTTTGATGATTTCCGGATTCAGCATGACCCAATGAGATCCTGTATCAATATCCACAAAAGCAATGATTCGCTTGAATACGCCAATCATGTTGGCAGCCATGCCTACACACCTATCTTCATGTGCTTGCAGTGTTTCCAATAGATTTTTTGCCACCCATAGATCTTTTTCTGTTGCTGGCTCACTTGTTTTCTGTAATAGTATGATATCATGATTGATTTCGCTAATCATTTCGTTCTCTCCTTTCGGTTTCCTTTTTAAGAAAAAGCCACTCCTTTTCATTTTATGATAAAACACATTAAGCCCGCTTTTGTATAACTGATTGCGTTTAGAGCACCTTAGATGTTTTTCTCGGAAGGAAAAAGTGATGTTTCTTTTTTATAAAAACACACTAAAAATCTGATTATCCGCTAAAACACTATATTTATCAGCATTTTCAAGGGATAAAAACAATCAATTTACTACTATTTTACTACGATTGAATGAGCCTTGATACGTTAAATATCCCAGATATGCAAAGATAAGGTATAGCACATCAGTATTGAAACAATAGAAAAATTGAATAACACATAGACTATGGAACGCCTAAAATGACGTTCCTTTTCTATTTCCAGCCGTTCAGAAATGGACGGCTGTTTTATTACCCAAATGAAAGGAGAAATCAGACCATGAAAAAGATTATCAAGCGTCTTTTGACAGGGGTACTCGCACTTGCGACTATCTGTACTTCACTTCCTGCTTCGCCCGTCATGGCAAAGGAACGAGCAAGCACTACAGGAAGCGTCGTGCTGGAAAAACACCCACAGCTTACCTATCAGTTTGACAACAGCTACCCAGAGCCATTCAACAAGAAGCTGTTCAAGCAGAACTGGTGGACTTACAAGATGAATGTAAACAACAGCGGTTCATATAAGCGTGTCTACTGTATTCAGTACAGCGTTCCAGCCAACACAGGCGACAGCTACGAACAGCAGGGCGACGAATACAACCGCCTATCCGCTGAACAGAAGAAACTGCTGGGACGTGTATTGATGTTCGGATATAACGACAGTGCAGGTTCACAGTATGCTGGTACTTGGCTTGAAAATGCGATTGCCACACAGTCTATGGTATGGGTCATTACAGGCGGACAGTACGGCACTTCTTGGGAGAAGAAAATCGTAGATACCCTGTTGAGAGATAGTGCAAGGGCAAAGGAAATCTACTATGAGATAAGAGCCAACATGGAAAACTACGACAAGATACCGACCTTTACTGCTTCATCAGAAAGCAAGGCAAAGGACTATGAATTAAAGTACAACATGAACAATGGAAAGTATGAGCTTTCCCTTACCGACAACAACAATGTTCTGAAATACTTTGACTTTGCTTCCTCTGGTATCAGTATCAGCCGAAGCGGAAACAAGCTCAACCTATCTTCTAGTGAAGCCTTTGATACAAGAACGCTGAAAGCAAATAAAAATCTGCCAAAGGACGAACTGCCAGCCATTGTCGGCGGTAGTCCCGAATACTGGTACAATCCGACACAGCAGAACTTCGCTTCCCTCAATGTCAATGGAAGTCGTGAGAACGTGCCAGCCTACTTCAAACTGCATACCGAAAAAATCGGTCATGTAAAGCTGGTTAAGAAGTCCGAAGATGGCGTTGTAGCTAACTTGAAATTCAAGATCAGCGGAAACGGCATTGACAGGACATACACTACGAATGAAAAAGGAGAAATCCTCATTGAAAACCTTGTCGCTGGCGAATACACGATAACCGAAGTCGATACGCCGAACAAATACGTTCAGCCAAAGACACAGGTTGTAACCGTGAAGCCTGCACAGACAACGGCTGTTACCTTTGACAACGTGCTAAAGAAATTCAATATCTTCATCACGAAAACGGACGAGGAAACAGGAAACACACCGCAGGGCGACGCTACCCTAAACGGTGCGGAGTATGATATTTACAATGCACAGGGCGATTTTATCGAACATATCAAGGCAGAGGGAAACGTGGCGAAAAGCTCACTTCTACCTCTTGGGACATACAAGATTTATGAAATCGTACCGCCACAGGGCTATACCCTAAATGAAGAACCTATGACGGTTACAGGCGATTTTGACGGACAGACCGTAGAAATCGGCAGAACTGATACTGGTATCTCTGACCGTGTTATCAAAGGACAGGTTGCCGTTACAAAATTTGCCGACAAGCCTTTGACTGGCGATACCGAGGACGGCGGTGTAAAGCTGCCATTAGGGGGTATCGAGTTCACATTGACCTTGAAATCCACAGGAGAAGAAGCCTGCAAGATTGTAACGGACGCTGACGGCTACGCTATCACGCCTATGCTTCCTTATGGAACATACCGCATTGAGGAAACCAAAGGTGCGGACGGCTACCGCAGGATTGAACCGTTTGATATTGTTATCGACCAGAACGGCAAAATCTACAAATATATCCTTGAAAATACCGTCTATGAAACTGATGTGAAAATCATCAAGAAAGACGCAGAAACAGGAAAAGTCATTCCTTTAGCTGGTACACAGTTTAAAATCAAGGACAGCGAGGGAAACTGGGTCAAACAGAAATACAACTATCCAGTCCCTACGGAAATTGATACCTTTGAAACCGCACAGGACGGAACGCTGGTGCTTCCAGAACATTTACGCTATGGAAGCTATGAACTTCACGAAGTCAAAGCACCAGACGGCTATACCTTATCAAAAGAACCTATCCCGTTTACGGTAACATCAGAAAATCCGTCAACCATGCTGGAAGTGGTATGCAGTAACCAGCCAGTAAAAGGTACTGTTACCATTGAAAAGCTGGGAGAACGCTTCACAGGTGCAGACTTCCGCATGACAGAATACGGAAAGCTTTTTACTCCTATCTATGAGCTTCAAGGCTTAGAGGGTATCTCCTTTGACATTATCGCAAGCGAAGATATTGCCACACCAGACGGAACGGTACGCTATGAAGCTGGAACAGTCGTTGATACCATTACCACAGGTGCAGACGGAAAAGCGACCAGCAGACCGCTGTATCTTGGAAAATATCAAGCTGTGGAGAAAAACACAGAGGACGGATTTGTACTTGATACACAGAAGCACCCGTTTGAGCTGACCTACAAAGACCAGCATACGGAAATCGTTACTGCTTCCATGAAAGTTGAGAACCAGCGACAAAAGGCAAAGGTATCTTTAGTAAAGGAATTTGAAGCCTTATGCAACCAGACCTACAGCCCACTTTCTTCCGTGGTATTCGGCGTCTATGCTAAAGAGGACATTCTGACAGCAGACGGAGAAATCGGAATTGAGAAAGGCTCACTTGTAGACGTATTCACTGTTGATGAAATGGGTGACGGTGTGATGAATACCGACATTCCAGCAGGAAGCTATTTTGTCAAAGAGCTTACCACAGGAAACGGCTATATCCTTTCTGATAAGGAATATCCATTTGAATTTAAACACATGGGTACGGAAGCACCTGTTATCCCTATCCATATCAACGACGGAAAGCCTATCGAAAACAAACTTATGCGTGGAGATATTGAAATCGTGAAAACGTCCGAGGACGGCAAAATCGAGGGTATCAGCTTCAAGGTATCTGGGAAAACCGCTGTCGGTACAGACTACGAAGAAATCTTCACAACCGACAAGGACGGAAAAATCCATATCGAAAACCTGCCTGTCGGAGAATATACCGTGTCCGAGGTGGCAGACGATAAGACAATCGGCTATATCACACCAGACGACCAGACCGTTAAAGTAGAAAACGGCAATACTGCTACGGCAGAATTTGAGAATATCTTACAGCGTGGCGGTATCAGGATTGAGAAATCCGCAGAGGGCGAAACCGATTTGAGCGGTTTTGAATTTGAAATCAGCGGTACTTCCCTTACTGGCGTTGCCTACAAGGAAGTGTTCAAGACAGACAAGAACGGTATTATTGAAGTCAAAGACCTGCTTGTGGGAGAATACACCGTCAAAGAGCTTGCCAATGATAAGACAGAAAGCTATGTACTGCCTGCCGACCAGCTTATCACGGTACAGCATGGAGAAACAGCACAAGTCAAAATCGAGAACAGGAAAATCCGTGGCAATGTGGAAATCACAAAGAAATCCGACGACGGAAAACTGCTTGCAGGCGTTGTCTTCGGTATCTTCACAGAGGACGGCGACAAAGTGCTTGAAATCACTACTGATAGCAACGGAAAGGCATTAGCAAAGGAACTGGAATACGGGGACTACTACTTACAGGAGCTAAAGACCATTGACGGCTACAAGCTCAATGACAAGAAGTTTAGCTTCTCTGTAAAGGAAAACGGCGAAACTATCCGGATTGAAGTTATCAATGATACAATCCGAGAAATACCGCCGACAAAGACAGATACACCAAAAACAGGCGACAATACAAACGTAGGCTTGTTCATGGGACTGCTTGCCTTATCTGGTGCTGGACTTGCAGGAACACTTTATCTAAAGAAACGCAAGACTAAGAAATCATAAGGCGGTAGCGATATGATGAAGCACAAAGCACGTTCTCCGCCGAAGCTGGCGACAGGCAGACTTCCCCTTATTCTGGCTTGTCTGCTGATTACCTGTAAGCACACAGGACGGTCAAGGGTGCGTAAGCATTTATCCTGCCCTTTACCGTCTGGGAGCTTGCTGGTATAAATCCAACCGCCAGAATAAGAAATCACAATCAACTTATCAAATATAGAAAGAAACGAGGTAAAAATATATGGAATTAAAATATGTCGTGCCGAACATGGAAAAGACATTCGGCAATCTGGAATTTGCAGGAGAAAATGAGGTGCAACAGCAGAGGATCAACGGACGCACAGCGGTAGTTGCCCGAAGCTATAACCTCTACTCCGACATTCAGCGAGCAGACGATATTGTGGTACTGCTCCCTGCCAAAGCTGGGGATAAGAACTTCCAGCCAGAACAGAAAGTGAAACTTATCAATCCACGCATTACTACGAATGGTTACAACATCAACGGACGAGGTTTTACAGATTATATTTTACTAGCTGACGATATGTTGCCAGCAGAGGAAAAAAGATAAGGGGGTATCTGATTATGAGATTAGCAAACGGTATCGTAGTAGACAAGGAAAAGACATTCGGAATGTTGAAATTTTCCGCACTTCGTAGAGAAGTACATTTACAGAATGAGGACGGCTCTGTATCGCCAGAAATCAAGGAAAGGACTTATGATTTGAAAAGCCGTACACAGGGACGCATGATACAGGTATCTATCCCTGCCAGCGTTCCGTTAAAGGAATTTGACTACAACGCAGAGGTAGAGCTTATCAATCCTGTTGTTGATACGGTGGCAAATGCCAACTATCGAGGTGCAGACGTTGACTGGTATATCAAGGCTGATGATATTGTGTTGAAGAATAAAGGAAGCCAGCCAGCAGGAAATCCGCAGAACCATAGCCCACAGGGACAGAAAAAATAAAAATTCTCCTCATAGGTTAGAAAAATAGCGACACTCTCCCGTTAGTAGATTGCCTACCTTATCGTAAATGGTTAAAATAACGATAGGAGGTGGCACAAATGTATCAAATCAACAATGAAAAATTCGGACAGTTTTTAGCCGAAATGCGAAAAGAAAAACAAATGACACAAAAGGACTTAGCAGATAAGTTATTTGTGTCGGATAAAACAGTTAGTAAGTGGGAACGTGGAAACAGTATGCCAAATGTTACATTGCTTATTCCTATTGCTGATGTACTTGGTATTACAGTAACAGAACTTTTACAAGGAGAAAAATTAAAAGAAAACAAGACATTAGATAGTGATGTAGTAGAAAATCTTGTTGTAAATTCATTAGACTTGTCATTGCGTGATACTATTCGCCAACGAAAAAAGAACTGGATATTTGCATTTCTTATCTCAATCGGAGTGATAGTTTTGGAAGCAATATTACTAACCGTTTCTGAATTTTCCATAGAACAAACAGGAGATAGTTTGTATGTATCTTTGATAATGATTTTATTTGCAAGTTGGTTTTGTATTTTTGCAAAAGAATTATTACCGACATATTATGATACAAATAAAATTAATTTTGTATCTCAAGGAATTTTTAGAATACACATGGTAGGCTTATCGTTTAATAATGCAAATTGGGGATATGTATTAACAGTATTTAGAGTGTTTACATTAGGGACTGCTATTCTATATCCTATTATTTGCTATATCAGTTTTCTAATCGGTGGTATTTCTTTATGGGATAGTGTAAAATATCCAGCTATCATTATTTTAGTAATTGGACTGTTAGTAGTAACTTATATTATTGGAAAAAAATATGAATAATGATATAAGCAGTTAGTCTTAGGATTGACTGCTTTTTTCATACCCAGAAAGGAGTGTTATATGGCATTACTCAAATATAAGGGAAAGCGTATCAGAGCTTCTGACAGATACCTTGTGTATCGTTTCTATGCTGGTACGCTCCTGTTCCTGTTCATAGCTGTATTACTGCTACTGAACATGGGACAGCTCATGCGTACCGACTGGAAGCATTTTAGCTTATTAGATAATGGGCTGATACTTTCCCCTTACAACTTCATAACGATTTTGATAGCGACTGGTGTTTGTGCATTGGTCGCTTTTC
>ERZ826396.244-NODE-244-length-85338-cov-10.445024_pt1 | contig 85338 bp, 77 predicted proteins | sample MGYA00519926_ERZ826396 | MGnify/ENA primary metagenome ERZ826396 (study PRJEB31778, sample SAMEA3449230) | human gut metagenome | biome: human gut; feature: human-associated habitat; material: faeces | place: United Kingdom | collected 2010/2012 ... | reverse complement strand
CAAGCGAAAAGAGACAGCTTATTATGAAGCCACTTGTGCTTGTTGTGGAAAAACCTTCCGGTCTTATGGAAATAAGAACCGCCGGTACTGCTCCCATGAATGTTATGTGAGGGATCGGTTCTGGAGGAAAGAAGAAGGACGGGAGCCTTATGTCGGCCCCGCTGATCGTAAGGAGGTACAGGCATGAGCGCAATGGAATGGAAAACCCTGTCCGTGGATGCACTGCGTCCGGCGGCATACAATCCCCGTAAAAAACTGAAAGCCGGGGATAAGGAATATGAGAAGATTAAAAACTCTATTTTGGAGTTTGGCTATGTGGAACCAATTATCGTCAACTACGATATGACCGTGATCGGAGGCCACCAGCGTCTGACCGTGCTGAAGGATTTGGGATATACAGAAGTTCAGTGTGTCGTGGTTCATATTGAAGATGAGCATAAGGTGAAGGCTCTGAACATTGCCCTGAACAAAATCACGGGTGCGTGGAACGAGCAGCTCCTCGCTGATCTTCTGGTCGATCTGCAGAGCGTGGACTTCAATACGGATCTGACGGGCTTTGAGGCTCCGGAGATTGAGCAGCTTTTCTCCAAAGTCCATAACAAGGACATCAAAGAAGATGATTTTGATGTGGAGCAAGAGTTAAAAAATCCACCAGCAGAACATAAGGAAGCTTATGATACTTTGAAAGAATTTTATGATTGTTATTTAGAGTTTACAAGTCTCGCAACAAATCCAAACGGAAACTTGCAGTCATATACAAATGATTATAATGATTTAGATTCTGAGGTTATGAGTAAATATAAAAAAATGGAAATGTATTTTGAATAATAAAGATAAAAGGCATCTACTTAAAAGGTAGGTGCTTTTTTAAACATTGGAGGCAGTAGTGAGTTTAATAAAAATATATGTTAATAATGAAATTGCAGAGTTGAAAGAGAAAGATGAAATTACAAGTGGAGACATTTCCACTGTTGACATAGAATTTGCTTTTAGTAGTGGTGGTGCTATGTCAAGATTTAGCACCATCTCTTATATCCAAAACTGTCTGACTATCCGCCATAAAACAACCATTTTCAAAGTGGTGATAAAGCAATGCCATTCAGTTAAGCATCATTTTAGTGGTTTTCTGTCATAGAAAGCCACTGTTTTTATACCTAAAACTTTAAAAATATTACAAAAAACAGTTGACAAGTAAGCCAATATATGTTGCGCGAGCCTTGATTATAAACATATTTCAAGGAGGCTCGTTATGGCTGATTTTTTCTTATCTAATTTAAAATCCACACTCGACAACTGCATCACAGAACTCGATGAAATTCACTCCATGTTCTGCCGTAATCCGGAAAGTGATTTTACCAGGAACCGCAAACTTTCTTTCCGCGAGTATATTCAGTTTATGTTCCAGATGCAGAGTAAATCCGTTTCAAATGAAATTCTTGATTTCTTGTGAACTTCCAGTAAATTTACGACTAAAATCGATTTACCCGCATAAATACTGGATTTTCTGTGGAAATATAGGTGAACCAGTAGTCGTAAATATGCATTAATAAAATTACACCATATTCCCCAAAAAGCTTGAAATTATGGGGTATTTATATATTACTGTGAAACAATATCTTACGGGGAGTCAAAAAGCGCAAACTCCCCCCTTTAAATATTTAGCCTGTTTTAAACTTGTCTGATAAGCCTATGCGGCAACAACAGGGGCTTCCCAGCCAAGTGCTTTTAACTTTTTAAGATACGCATTGATTTTGCGTTCTTTATTAAACTGATTATAATACTCAGCTCCAAGATCCTTGAAAACTACACCGTCTTTGAGAATGTGATAAATGGCTATGAGCATGGAATGGGCAACTGCAACATAGGCTCGTTTTGACCCACGATGTGCACTGATTCTCATAAACTGGGCATAGAAGTATGACTTTTTGTTTTTCACTGCAGCATGAGCACAGGTAATTAGAGTTGTCCGCAAGAGAGAATTACCTTTTCTGGTTTTACCGGATTTCCTCTTTTTGCACTTTCATTATCACCGGGGCATAATCCTGACCATGAAGAGATGTGTCTGTCTGAAGGAAAACGGCTCATATCTGTTTCAATAACAGAAATGATAGCCTGTGCACTGGTATTACCGATACCAGTTACATCCTGGATTACTTTGGATGCCTGTTTTTCTTCGGGTTTCATAAAGTTGTCAATTTCATCATCCAGATTTTTGATGTGAACATTGAGTTCATTCAGATGATTCAAAAGTTCCTTCATCATTCGACGCTGCAGTGGGCTCATGACACCATTGAGATCATCGATAATCTGCTCTTTGGTTGCTTTTAGGTTATGGGCAATGATTTTCTGCTCATACATCTCATCGTATTTTGCCTCGTCGATAGATTTTCCTGTGAGCAGGTATTCCAGAATGCTGCGTGCACTTTTACCATTGATATCTGACACTGTACCAGACAGCTTGATATTGGCACCTTCGAGCATTTTCTGGAGACGATTTAATTCTCTGGTACGCTCACCGACGAGACTTTTGCGGTATCGAACCAGTTCTCGCAGCTCCCGCTGATCCTTATCGGGGATATAGCTGGGCTGAAGCAATCCATTCAGCATCCTTCACATCGGTTTTCCGTCCCGGAACCGCTTTCATATGGCGTGCATTTACTACCATAGCGTTCAGGTCAGAAGATTCAAGGATGTTATACAGAGGCTTCCAATAAGAAGCGGTGCTCTCCATTGCGGTCATTTCACAGCCGCCAGTCTGGAGCCACTCTGCCAGTTCAAGAAGCTCTCTGGTTGTTGCACCAAACTCACGCACTTCCTGCTTGCTGCCTTTACGAAAGCAGGCGACAATGAGTTTTTTGTGCACATCAATACCACAACAATTGTCGTAAATTCTATCCATACTGGTACCTCCAAATAAAATTTACGGCACGGTACTCTGTCTGTTATCATTTTACTGTACGTCCTTTTGCCATAACAGGCTGGACAGGTGGTGGTGCAAATGAGGGTACCTGAAATCAGTTTTAGTTACGGGCTTCATGCCCAAATAAAAAACGATCTTTGCCGTTAACACCAGTATAAGATTGTAAACAATTAAATTCAATACCTGTGCCTGTACAGTTTCATTTATGGTGGTGCCAAGAACAGGCATGGAGGTTTTGTCATACACAAAAAAATGATTTGAACTCATCATACACCTACTTTCTACGCATTAGTCCACCTGAAAAATACAGCATTTCTTAACTGAACAGTATTTTCAATGAATGACCGCATATGATATACTGTTTTCATCATAAAAAACCTTATCTAAATGACATTGCATAGAAAACTGAATAATAGATTGCGTAACCTGCCTTAAAAAGGTATAATTATTTTGTTGTCTGCAGATTGCGGCATAATATTTTTTAGAGTTATACGAAAAAGGAAAAGAGTCAGTAAAATGAACAACGAAAGATTTCTGGTTTTCGATATAGACGATACCTTATACAGCCAGATGGAGCCGTTGCTTACAGCCTGTGAGTTCAGTCTGGGCAGGAAGCTTCCGGATCCGGAGCTGTTTTACCGGATCTTCGGGAAAAGAAGCGCTGAAATGTTTTTGTTCAGCGAGAGTGGACAGGTTTCCATTCATGAATCCCGGATTTACAGAATTGAAAATACTATGAAAGACCTGGGAATTCCCTTTACCAGAGAGCAGGCAGAGCTCTTCCAGGAGAGATATAAAGAGAATCAGTCTCATCTTCATGTTTCAGGGGTAATGACACAACTGCTGGACGAATGCGAAGCTGCCGGAGTGAAAATGGGCGTGATCACCAACGGACCTTTTTCCCATCAGGTTCAGAAGTTTCACATACTGGGACTTGATAAATGGTTTACAGAGGATCATCTGATCGTGTCGGCAGGCGTGGGAGTGGCAAAGCCGGATGTACAGATTTTCCGCATGGCAGAAGAAAAATGGGGGATGGAGCCGGAGAATACTTTTATGATCGGGGATTCTCTGGAGAATGACATTGCAGGTGCAAAAAATGCCGGATGGAAGACCATCTGGATGAACCATCACCGTTATACGGTTCCGGAAGGTATGGAAAAACCAGATTATATTGCATATACAGAGGAAGAGTTGAGAAAGCTTATTGTCCAAATATGCTTTACAACGAAGAAGGATAGATAAAGTATGGTATCAGATTACAAAATCACCATGGAGCAGGCAGAATACGAGATGGTCTGTTACCGTAGGGTTTTTAACTTTGTAAGGCTTCTTGACCAGGAAAAACTGGAGAAATTGAATGCAGAAGGTCTGTTGGCAGCAGAGGGCGGACAGACAAAAAAAGCAGATTTGTGCATAGGACATTTTTGCCAGGGCTGTGTGGCAATGGAAGCCTTTTTACGGAAGGCAGAGCTGTGCAAGCTGGAATTTATTGGAGATGACATTTATCAGATCATGGCTAAATATCTGGAAATTGACGGTAATCCTTATGTAATGGAGCTTTTGAAGAAAATGGACAAAAACAGTCTGATCGATCGGAAAGACCATGAGCGCCTGATCAACAGTCTTACCGGATATAACGAGAGACTGTATCAGGATGTTCTTACGAAGGCATACAACAGACGTTATTATGAAGAAGAATTGAAGTCCCAGATGGGACCGGCTGGAATTGCCATGATCGATCTGGATGATTTTAAGCTTTATAACGACACATATGGACATAATGTCGGGGATATGGCACTGACTGTTGTTGCAGAAACCATATGCAAGCATATCCGTAAGGATGATATTCTGATCCGCTATGGTGGGGATGAGTTTCTTCTGGTGTTTCCTGGAGTAACGGAAGTGAAATTTGCCGGAAGACTGCAGGAAATCCATGATAAGATCCATCTGGCTGCTGTGCCGGGATATGCAGGGATTCAGCTTTCTGTGAGCATTGGAGGTACAATTGCCGGGGCAGATGAAACAATCGGAAGTGTGGTAGGAAGAGCTGACCGTTTTATGTACCAGGCGAAAACCCGTAAGAATCTGGTGGTAACCGAGTCTAATGAGATAAAAGATGGAAATGCAGACGGCGCAGAGGTTAATCGTGATGAGCTGAAACAGCAGATTCTGATCGTGGATGATGCTGAGCTGAACCGTGATATTCTTGCGGAGATTCTGCACCATGATTTTAAGACTATGGAAGTAAGCAGTGGGGAGGAATGTCTCTCCGTGCTTCGGGAGTATGGTGCAGGAATCTCACTGGTGTTGCTTGATATTGTAATGCCTGGCATGGACGGCTTTGCAGTTCTTGAGGAGATGAACCGGAACCATTGGATCGAGGATATTCCGGTCATCATGATCTCCAGTGAGGAGACAGAATCATATATACGCCGGGCGTATGAAATGGGAGTTTCAGACTATATCAGCCGCCCGTTTGATGCCAAGGTTGTTTACCGGCGTGTATATAATACTATTAAATTATACGCAAAACAGAGGCGCCTAATCACACTTGTAACGGATCAAATTCGAGAAAAAGAAAAAAATAGTCAAATTTTGATAGATATTCTCAGCCATATCGTAGAATTTCGTAATGGAGAGAGTGGTCAGCACGTTCAGCACATAAAGATGTTGACCGGATTTCTGCTGGACAGACTGATGCAGAAAACAGACAAATATGATCTAAAATGGTCTGACCAGTACATGATCACAATTGCATCTGCCCTTCACGATATTGGTAAAGTGGGAATCGACGAGAAGATTTTGAATAAACCAGGCAGACTGACAAATGAAGAGTTTGAGGAAATGAAGAAGCATACCCTGATCGGTGCTTCCATGCTGAAGAGCCTGGGTGTTTATCAGAATGAAGAGCTTGTGAAGGTGGCTTACCAGATCTGCAGATGGCACCATGAGCGCTACGATGGCAAGGGTTATCCAGATGGTCTGAAGGGGGAAGAAATTCCGATTGCAGCTCAGGTGGTTTCTGTTGCAGATGTATATGATGCACTGACAAGCGAGCGTGTTTATAAGAAAGCATTTTCCCATGAGAAGGCTATGGAGATGATCCTGGCCGGTGAGTGCGGAACCTTCAATCCGCTGCTGCTGGAGTGCTTGCAGGATATTCAGGGCCGTATCCAGGAGGAAATGAAGCGGGCAGAAGAGCAGCCTATGCTTGTACAGAATTCTTATGTGGGGAAGATGATCGAGACGGTGCAGTAGGCAAGGCTTATTATAATGTAATATATTGAGGTATTGTTCGACGAATTATTTTGGGTAAAAATCGCGAACAGCAGCATTTGCAGGTCGGGGGACCTGCGGGAGTGGGGGTAAGTTTTACTTTATGAAAAAGAAAATTCTTACACTGGCGGCAGTGGTAACACTGCCGTTTATTCTTCTTGTGATGTATCTTCTTGCCTCGATGGCAAGTTACAGCAATACTTATGATGAGATCGTAAGCAACATGACTGTAGCGAATAATTACAATCTGAATTTCAAGGAAGAGATGGACGAGAGCCTGTATAAGCTGGTTGTTGGCTACGTCACTCTGGATACCATCGAAACAGACAAAAGTCTTAAGAATCCATATACTTTAATAGATGAATTACGCAGCGAATTTACCAGACTGACAGCCATTACCACAGAATCTGAGAGCAAGCTGTGGCTGGAGAGTCTTCTTCGCAATATTGATACCCTGGAAAAAAGGGTGGACGATATTGTGGACAGTATTTCTGCCGGGGGCAGATACAATGAGAATATTGAGAAGCTGGACAATAATATTTACATTCTGACGGAACTGATCCAGGATGATATCCAGTATTATATCTATTATCAGACACGTTATATGGACAAGGTCACAGATACCCTGCAGGATCAGATCGGGCGGTTTATGGTGGTGTGCAGTGTGCTGATCGGCGTGCTGATCATTGTGGTTGCAGTCAGTGCGGTGATGATCGTTTCCGGTATTATACAGCCCATCAGTCAGCTGAACCAGGCTACGGAGAAGATTGCCCAGGGTGATTTCAATGCCAGAGCCCAGGCGGATTCCGATGATGAGGTGGCTGAGCTTGCAGTGAGCTTTAACAAAATGGCAGGAAGCATGCAGTCTCTGATCGATAAGGTGAAGGAAGACGAGCGGAAAATGCGAAAAGCAGATCTGCGCCTTCTTCAGGAGCAGATTCAGCCTCATTTTCTTTATAATACGCTGGACACCATTGTGTGGCTGATCGAGTCCAATGAGCCGGACGAAGCGGTGACCATGGTTGTTACACTGTCGGACTTTTTCCGTGAAATCCTCAGCAAAGGGAAGGAATTTATTTCCATTAAGGAAGAAGAAAAACACATCAGCAGTTACCTCCAGATTCAGGAGATGCGTTATCGGGATATTCTGGAATATGACATTCAGCTGGATCAGGTGATTTATAAATATCAGATTCTGAAACTGACCCTTCAGCCAGTGGTGGAGAATGCACTTTACCATGGAATCAAATATAAACGTGCCAAAGGCTGTATTCACATTCACGGGGAAAAAGAGGGCGATATTATCCGTCTGACTGTCCGGGATGATGGTGTGGGCATGGATGAGGAAGAGCTTGAACAGCTTCGCCAGCAGATCGAGAAGCCCTGCCAGGAGACGGAGAAGGGCTTTGGTCTGGCAAATGTAAATGAGCGTATCCACATGTATTTCGGACCGGAGTATGGAATGAAGATCCAGTCACAGAAGGGCAAGGGAACTACAGTGGAGATTGTGATCCCGGCTATTCTGGAAGCTCCGGTGGAGAAAACAGGGAATGATACAGCAAAAGCGGTTGATGTCAGCAACAGCGTGAATTCTGACGCAAATAAAAAAATAGAAAATAATCCGAAACAGCAGAATGACAATAAGATAATTGAGGGTGGACAGCCACAGCAGGAGGAGACAGGCGTATGAGACAGTTTATAAGAAAAAATATCTGGGCTGTGGCGCCGGTTGTGCTTGTGCTTATGGCACTGGCCCTTCTGGGAAGCCCTTTGAGCAGTAAAGTGCAGGAAACTCCTGCGGAGGACGATAATCTGATCGTAGTAGGTGTTGCCCAGGTGGGAAGCGAATCTGTATGGCGAAGTGCCCACACTCAGTCCATTCAGGACGCTTTCACCAGGGCAAACGGCTACATGCTGATTTTTGACAATGCCAGACAGAAGCAGGCCAATCAGATCAAGGCCATCCGAAGCTTTATTTCCCAGCAGGTGGATTATATCGTACTTTCTCCTATTGAGGAATCTGGATGGGACACTGTGCTTCAGGAGGCGAAGGATGCCGGGATTCCGGTAATTCTCATAGACCGTAAGGTTTCTGTGGATGATGACTCCCTCTATGCTTCCTGGGTTGGTTCCGATTTTGTCCGCGAAGGACAGGAGGCCGGTTACTGGCTTGAGGATTACATGAAAAAGCAGGGCAGGGAAGATGACGAAGTTAACATTGTAGTGCTGAAAGGAACCAAAGGCGCCTCCGCCACCATCGGCAGAACCCGTGGGTTCAATGAAGTGGCAAAGGTGCAGCGCAATTGGAACATTTTGCAGCAGGTAGACGGAGAATTTACCACAGCAAAAGGAAAAGAAGAGATGACAAGGCTTCTGGATCAGTATGAGGACATAGATGTGGTGGTTTCACAGAACGATGACATGACTTTTGGTGCTCTTGAAGCCATCAGAAAAGCAGGAAAAACTGCAGGAGTGAACGGCGATATTACGGTAATTTCCTTTGATGCGGTGGATGCGGGCGTGGAGCTGGTGAGAAATGGGGAGATCAACATTGATGTCCAGTGTAATCCTGACCAGGGAAAATACGTGGAGCAGATCATTCAGGATATGGAAGCTGGCAAAGAAATAGAGAAAGCATATTATGTTCCGGAGCGGGTGTATACCCAGGAGAACGTTGGGGAGGAAGAAAATGTTACGGAAGGTATTTCTGGTTGAAGATGAGACGGTGATCCGCGAAGGGCTCAGGGACAGGATTCCCTGGGATCAGTTCGGATACCGTTTTGTAGGAGAAGCAGCAGACGGGGAAATGGCTTTGCCCCTGATCCGTAAGACGAAGCCGGATGTATTGATCACGGATATTAAAATGCCTTTTATGGATGGGCTTTCCTTAAGTAAAATTGTGAGCAAAGAATTTCCGCGGATGAAGATTATTATTATCAGTGGTTATGATGATTTTGAATATGCGAGACAGGCAATTGAAGTTGGTGTTGACCAGTATCTTCTGAAGCCGGTTACCAGAATGAAGCTGAAAAATGTACTTCTTGAACTGAAAGATAAGATCGAGCAGGATCAGGAGCAGGAGGACTACCGCACCCAGTTCCAGAATGAGATCCAGGAGTATGAGCAGTTTTCCAGACGGCGTTTTATGGAGAAAATTCTGGAGGGCGAGCTGTCGGTTAAGGAGATTTATGATGAGGCAGAGCGTCAGTCCATAGAAATTACGGCAGCAGGATATAATCTGCTTTTCCTGTATTTACAGGAGAAAAATAAGGACAAGATGGCAGGTTTTCTTCGGAAACAGGATGAAGTGCTTCATTATTTTCTCCGCTATCCCCAGTATCTGCTTTTCCGCTGGAATGTAAACAGTTATGGAGTTCTGGTAAAGGGGGAATTGTCCCGGCTTCCAGAGCTGACAGATAATTGCGTGGAGTATGTGAAACGGGCCTGCGAAGGGGAAGAGCAGATGGACTGGTATGTGGCGGTAGGAAAACCAGTGGAGAGATTGAGCCTGCTTTCCCAGTGTTATCAGAGCGTGAATCATTATTTTGCATATCGTTTTATGGTGCCGGGGCTTCATGTGCTTACAGAAGAAACTTTGGAAAGTTATGTAAACTCGCAGGGGGAGAACCGGCTGGCAGCAGTGGATTCTTCACAGCTGAATCCTGAGATCATCAAGGATTTTCTCACAAAAGGAAGCAGCAGTGAGATTCAGGAGTTCGTTCAGGGATATCTGGGTGGAATGAGTAAGGCACTGGAGTCCAGAATGTTCCGGGATTATGTGGTGCTTCATATTCGGTTTACAACTATTATGTATCTGGAATCCATTGGTGTGGAAAAAGAGGGTTATACAGAACGGATCGAGGGAAAATATCAGGATACCAGTATCAAGGCATCGCAGGTGGCAGGGTATTGTGTGGACATTCTTCAGAGTGCCATTGATATCAGGGATGAGAAGAATGAGTCTCAGGGCAACAGCGCCATGAGGAAAGTGCTGGATTATATTGATGAGAATTACTATAAAGAGACCATTTCCCTGAATGAAGTAGCGGATGCGGTGAATATGAGTGCCAACTATTTAAGCGCAATTTTTAGCCAGAATATGCAGAAGACGTTTGTAGAGTATATTACCTGCAAACGTGTTGACAGAGCGAAAAAACTCCTGCGCGAGACGGACAAGTCGTCCGGAGAGATCGCACAGGAGGTGGGATATAAGGATCCCCATTATTTCAGTTATGTGTTTAAGAAAAAATCCGGGTGCAGCCCAAGGGAATATCGGAGTAAGGGGACTGCATGATATTCAAAATTAATTATGCGATTTCGGCAGTGATAACTGCCATGGGACTTCCTGCGAAGAGACAGGGAGTCCTTTTAATTTGTTTATGCTCATCTGGGCGGCCAGAGTACCAGGCTGGTGTGTCTGGTGTGTCAGTGTTGTGGCGCAGAGCAGACCAGATGTAGTGAGGTAGCTGGTATTGAAGGTGGCTAGTGCTATTGTGGCTTCGAAACTATGGCCGGCGGAAGCAGCTGTGAATCCAGTGTTTTGAAGAGAGGATGAAAGGGAAGCGTGAGTTGCTATCTTTTTCTCCTGTCCAAGCGACAGCTCTTCCCATAACAGCCATGCAATAAAGTCATCCTCACAAATAAACGCAGTGCAGTCGGGGGTGATCCGTTCCAGAAATTTTTTCAGGAAGCTGATATCCCGGCTCTGACGGAAATCATCCAGCTCCTGTGTAGTATACCAGCAGATGTTGCGGTCTGGTACAGTCAGCCCCTGATTTTGCATGGCATCCAGAAAGCCCTGGTATCGCTCAAGTCCCCGCTGATCGTCCATCTGGAAAATACCGGCGATAGAAGAGTGGCCTTTTTCCACAAGACTTTGCACCAGAAGACCAGCCCCATATAGATTATCTTCATAGATTACTGGAATCTGAGACAACTGGGGATAAGCACATCCCAGGAACAAAATGAAAGTTCCCCTTTGTATCAGCCTTTGATAAAGCTCTGTATTAGGTGATGGTAAGGCGCTTTTTACAGGCTCCACAATAAGCGCCCGCAGCGGACTTTTCAAAAGAAACTGAAGGATTTGCCGTTCCTGGTCCACGTGATTGTGAGTGGGGTAAACCTTGCAGGAAAATCCCTCCGCAGCCAGCGTCACACGAATATCATTTATCAGTGCAGGATATTCATATTGCTGTTCATCTGGAATCAGAATTCCAACTATATTCTGGTCTTCCAGGCTGGAAAGCCCGGTAATGTAAGCTCCGCTCCCTTTAATGCGGCGGATTTCCCGCTCATCTTCAAGAACCGCCAGCGCAGCCCGGACCGTTTGTCGGCTGACACGGTATCTGGCAGCCAGCTCCTGTTCGGTGGGAAGTTTGTTGATTCCCTTTTGAATAGAATCTGAAATGATTTCTCTTAGCTGTTCAACCAGCCATTTATATTTGATCGCCATATATTTTAGTTCCTCTTTCTTAGGTTAGAGCGTGTTTGAAAAAGCATTCCTGCAATCTGCCGCGCCACTCTGGTTTTTTTATTTTGCTGAGATAGTTATTTCATAAAATTTTCACATGAATTATTTATGATTTCCCAATAAACCTTCTGCTTTTTCACTTTTAAAACCCAAAATATTATACCTTTTTTCAAATGATCAAACCTTCTTTTCCCAGCTTAGACAGTTTGCCAAATCGAAAAACATAGAAAAAGGTGTAATATTTTTCACAAAATCATAAGAAAACAAACTTTCTAAATGAGAAATCATAAAATATCACCCCTTTTCCTGCCTGAAGTCCATTATAATATAAATTTGTCTGCATTTCACTATGAAAACTAACAAATTTGTATTGTTTGAACTGACGAAACAACCAAAAGACGGGAAGACAATATTGAAATTTATGTTGATTTTCGCTAAATTATAGACATCAAGAAGAACACGGATTCAAAGAACGGACGGAAAGCTGAGACAGCAAACGGATCAGTGTTGAACGAGAAACCAATGGCAGGCGCGACCTGCAAAAGTATTTTTTCTAAAAGAAAGAGAGGAATAATCACTATGAAAAAGAAATTAGCAGTTATGGCACTCGCAGCAGCAACACTCAGCATGATGGCTATGCCGGTTTACGCTGACGATCTGGTAACAGTTGGATACGCTCAGGTTGGACATGAATCAGACTGGCGTACAGCAAACACCCAGAACTATCAGGACGTTTTCTCAGAGGACGCTGGATACAGCCTTGACCTTGTAGACTGCGATAATGACAATGCTGCACAGCTTGAGGCAGTTCGTACATTTATTAGTAAAGATATGGATTACATCGTAATCGCTCCGATCCAGTCCGCTGGCTGGGACACCGTTCTTCAGGAAGCACAGGATGCAGGAATCCCTGTAATCATCGCAGACCGTGAGATCGAAGCAAGCGACGATTTATATGATGCATGGGTTGGAACAAACACAACAAACGAAGGTATTACAGCTGGTAACTGGTTAGCTGAGTACCTTGGCGATAAAGACGCTAACATTCTTGTAATCGAAGGTTCCGTAGGAGCTTCCGCAGCACTTGGACGTACAGAAGGATTCAATCAGGTAGCTGGCGAGCATGACAACTGGAAGATTCTTGATTCTCAGTCCGGTGACTTTACACAGGCTGGTGGTCAGGAAGTTATGGAATCCTTCATCAAATCCTATGAGGGACAGTTCAATGTAGTTGTCTGCCAGAACGATAACGAAGCATACGGCGCAATGGATGCAATGGATGCAGCAGGTATCACCTACGGTGTTGACGGCGATGTAACTCTTATTTCCTTCGATGCAACACATGATGGACTTCAGTATACATTAGATGGAAAGATCAACTGTGATGTTGAGTGTAACCCGATCCAGGCTGAAGTTGTTAAGGGCGTAATCGAGAAAATGCAGGCAGGCGAAGAATTTGAGAAAACAACACTTGTTGAGGATCAGGCATTCGTAGCACCTGGAATTGAGAGCGAGTATGCTACAACTATGACAGATGAAGTTCTGGCTGGACGTGCTTACTAATCAGAAAAATCAATCGGAGAGTATGAAAACAGCAGAGCTGTGAAACAATCCGTAAACATCGAAATTGGTGATCAGTAAGCAGCTGAAAACCGATAAAGATGAACGAATAGGGGAGGAAAGTCCCAATGCGGATTTTCTTCCCCTTAATTTTCGCGAGCAACGAGGAGAATGAAAAATGAAGTTGATAACGGGAAGGGAGGAATCGCGTTGGAGGCAGGAGTAGTATTGAAAATGCAGGGAATCTGCATGACATTCCCAGGTGTAAAAGCACTGGAAGGCGTGGATCTGACATTGAAAAAAGGTGAAATCCGCGCGCTGATGGGAGAGAATGGCGCGGGTAAATCCACATTGATCAAGTGCCTGACCGGCGTAAATAAATTTGAGGCTGGAGAGATTTATCTGGAAGGATTTGATCATCCCATTGTAAATAAAGATACCATGGACGCCCAAAAGAAGGGCATTTCTACTGTATATCAGGAAGTAAATCTCTGTCCAAACCTTTCGGTGGCAGAGAATCTTTACATAGGCCGTGAGCCGCTGACAAAGCTTGGAACGGTCAACCGAAAGGCAATGAACCGTCAGGCAGCTGCCCTTATGAAACAGCTGGAGCTTGACGTTGATGTAACACGTAATCTTGAAGAATATTCACTGGCATTGCAGCAGATGATCGCAATTGCCCGTGCTGTAGATATGGACTGTAAGGTGCTCATTCTGGATGAGCCCACATCTTCACTGGATGACCGTGAAGTAGAAAAGCTTTTTACCATGATGCGCAGACTGAAGGAGAAAGGTGTAGGAATCATATTTGTTACCCATTTCCTGGAACAGGTTTATGCAGTGTGTGACGGAATCACCGTTCTTCGAAATGGTCAGCTGGTTGGCGAGTATGAGATCGCAGATCTTCCGAGAGTGAAGCTGGTAGCAGCTATGATGGGAAAAGATTTCGACGATCTTGCTTCCATTAAACCGGAGACCACAGGAGATAAGAGAAAAGAGCCGATGGTAATCGAAGCACGTGGCTTAAGCCATGCAGGAACCATCAAACCATTTGACCTTGATATCCACAAAGGAGAGGTTATCGGTCTTACCGGACTTCTTGGAAGCGGACGAAGCGAACTGGCACGTACTATTTACGGTGCTGACCGCGCCCAGACTGGTACTTTGAAAGTAAAAGGCAAGGAAGTTAAGGTGAAAAATCCTATTGATGCCATGCATCTTGGAATGGGACTTCTTCCTGACGACCGTAAAGCGGAGGGAATTGTTGCAGATTTGTCTGTAAGAGAAAATATCATCCTTGCAGTTCAGGCAAAACAGGGTATTCTGAAAAAAATCCCTATGGCAAAACAGTGCGAGATCGCAGACAAATATATTGATCTTCTCCAGATCAAATGTGCAAGCCGCGAGACTTTGATCAAACAGCTTTCCGGTGGAAACCAGCAGAAGGTTATCCTTGCAAGATGGCTTGCAACAAATCCGGATTTCCTGATTCTGGACGAGCCTACACGAGGAATCGATATTGGTACTAAGACTGAGATCCAGAAGCTGGTGTTAAAGCTTGCTGATGAAGGCAAGAGCCTGATTTTCATTTCCTCTGAAATCGAGGAAATGCTCCGTACCTGTAACCGTATGGCAGTTCTTCGTGACGGTCAGAAGGTTGGCGAGATTGATGAGGCAGATATGAACCAGATGAATGTAATGAAAGCAATCGCAGGAGGTGAGCAGTAATGGGTAATTTCAAAAAACTGGCACAGAAACGTCTGTTCCTTCCGGTTTTCAGTATGATTCTGGTCATGCTGATCAACGTAGTATATGATATTGCAACAGGAAGTGCACCGCTTTCCTTCTTTATGATTTCCATTAAGAATGGTGTACTTTACGGACGTCTGATCGACATCCTGAACCGTGGAAGTGAAATCGCCATCCTGGCAATCGGTATGACACTTGTTGTATCTGCTTCCGGCGGTACTGATATTTCCGTTGGTTCTGTAATGAGTCTTTACGCAGGTGTCTGCTGTATGATTCTTGCAGGATACGGAAATGTAAATGTACAGGAATATGCGCATCCGTTGCTGGTTGGCATTGGAGCCGGACTTCTTGTCACTTTGATTTGTGGTGTTTTTAACGGATTTCTGGTTGCTTATATGAATATTCAGCCTATGGTCGCTACCCTGATCCTATGGTCGGCAGGACGTGCAGTGGGACTTCTTCTTTGCAACAGCCAGATCGTTTATGTGCGTGTTCCGTCCTTCCAGAAGCTTGGTGCTTACTGCGGAATCATTCCAACACCGATCATTGTGGCAGCTGTGTGTGTGGCAATTGCTTCTATTGTACTTCGCTACACAGCACTTGGAACTTACATCCAGAGTGTTGGTATTAACAAAAAAGCTTCCCGTATCGCAGGCTTTAATTCCGCAAAGATCATCCTTATGTGCTATGCAATCTGCGGTCTTTGTGCAGGTCTTGCAGGTATGGTTGCAACCTCCAGAATCTATTCAGCAGATACCAATAACATCGGTCTGAACATGGAGCTGGATGCAATTCTTTCTGTAGCACTTGGCGGCAACAGCCTTGGCGGCGGTAAGTTTTCCCTGGCAGGTTCCATCATCGGAGCGTACACTATTCAGGCGATTACCACAACTCTGTATGCACTTGGTGTTTCTTCTGCACAGGCACCGGTATTTAAGGCAATCGTAGTTATTATTATCGTAGTAATTCAGGCTGAGCCAGCCAAAGCCTTCTTTAAGAAGCTGACAAAGAAATCCGGAAAGGAGGCAGCTCGGGCATGAAAAAGAAAAAAATAAACAGCAATAACCTGTTGCTGCTGATCACCATTGTATTATTCTTTGTAATGTATGCTGCAGGATGTATCGTATATGCGGACAAAGGCTTTACCCGTTTCCAGACATTCCTGAACATCCTGATCAACAATGCAGGTCTGATCTGCATTACAGCTGGTATGACTTGCGTCATGCTTACTGGTGGTATTGACATTTCCGTAGGTTCCCTGGTTGCTATGGACTGTATGATCCTGGCAGTTGGAATTGAGCAGTGGGGATGGTCCAGCCCGGTACTTATGCTTCTGATCCTTGCAATCGGTATTGTATTTGGTATTGTTCAGGGCTTCTGCATTTCCTATCTGGAGATTCAGCCCTTCATCGTAACCATGGCGGGCATGTTCTTTGCCAGAGGTATGACAGCTGTGATCTGTAAAGAGCAGGTAAGTATTGTTTCTGACAAGATTTTTACCACTCTTTCCAGCTTTAAGATTTCCCTTCCATTTGGAGGGTATCTGAACAAAAAGGGAATCATGCAGTTTCCATACCTTCGTGTAACAGTTGTAGTTGCATTGATTGTAGTTCTTGCTATTTATCTGATGCTGAAATACACACGCTTCGGCCGCAGTATTTACGCAGTAGGCGGCAATCAGCAGTCTGCAACCCTGATGGGACTTGATGTTAAGAAAACACAGATGAAGGCATATATTCTTTCCAGTTTCCTTACTTCCATCGGCGGAATCTGCTACTGTCTGAATACCATGGCAGGTACCACCACCCAGGCAACCGGCCTTGAAATGGACGCTATTTCCTCCGCAGTCATCGGTGGTACACTTCTTACCGGTGGTGTAGGAAATGTACTTGGTTCCTTGTTTGGTGTATTGATCAATGGTACGATTTCTACTTTGGTTAAAACCAACGGAAAACTGATCAGCTCCTGGTCCAACATTGTAACAGCAATCCTGCTGTGCTTCTTCATTGTACTTCAGAGTGTATTTGCACTGGTAAAGGAGCGGAAGAGCAAATAAAAATTGAATAAAGAATGAAATGAGACAGGCAGGTACATAATTGAAATATGTATCTGTCTGTTTTATTTTGGCATAATGGAATAAAGGGTAACATACAAATTAGTTAATTGCAATTTTATTCTTCCTGTCCCAATTTCACAAAAATCGGTTCATGCTTCATAGCCGGAATAATTTTTTCCATCATATCTTTCATATTAATTTTCAGGCTGGAGGTGTTAATACAAGGGTGACAGCCGATGTAAGGTTCCTTCAGGAGGTCTTCATCAATAAGCAGCTGCACATGATTTTCCTTATCGTTCATAAGTCCAAGTATACTGACAGAACCAGGTGTGATATCAAGGAATTTCTCCATATAAGTTTCATTGCCGAAGGAAAGTCTGGCAACGCCAAGCTGGGAAGATACTTCCTTTGTCTTAAACTTCTTGTCGCCTGGCAGAAGCAGCAGATAGAAGTTCGTTTCCTGGCGGTTGCAGAGAAACAGGTTTTTGCAGATTACTGCATCAAGCACTTTATCCACATCTTTACAAGCTTCAATGGTCATCAGAGTTTCATGGTCAATTCTCTGATAAGGCACCTGAAGTGCATCAAGAAAATCATAAGTACGTATCTCTTTTTCAAGTCTGCCCGTGGTATCTGCGGGACGTCCGTTTTCAAGCTTTAATTCCATGGTGTTCTCCTTATATATTCCCTCACAGGGGCTTTTTTTGTCAAATATCTGGGGAATATTGTAGCATTGAGAGTTTTTCTTGTAAAGTGGAGGATGTTCTCCCACAAATTGCGACGCACATCTTGCAGAAAGCCTTTTCCAAATATATTTCAGGATGGCGATGAATATTTCAGAAAATATATGCATATATAAGTTCGGAGGCGGATATCTGCTTTTTTCCATAGTGCTCCTGTTGACAAAAATTCAAAAAGGCTTTATAAAATCCTTAGAGCTATGGGAATGATTTTTCAAACACGCTCTAGAAATTGTATAGACCTTATGTATTGCATGATGCCATACTGCAAAATAAATATTATCAGGAGGAGCACATCTGAATGAACAATATCACAAAAAATGCACTGGAAGAGTCTCTGAAGAAATTTCTCCTTCAGAAGCCTCTGGACAAGATCACAATCAGCGATCTGACTACAGACTGCGGAATCAGCCGAATGGCTTTTTACTATCATTTTAAAGATATTTATGACCTGGTAGAATGGTCCTGTATTGAGGACGCTTCTCGGGCTTTGCAGGGAAAAAAGACCTACGACACCTGGCAGGAAGGGCTTCAGCAGATTTTTGAGGCTGTTTTGGAAAATAAACCATTTATTTTGAATGTGTATCGCTCTGTGAAACGAGAGCAGGTGGAAAATTATCTGTACAGCCTGACCTATCAGCTGATCGAAGGAGTGGTGGAAGAGCAGAGCGAGAACCTGATGGTTACAGAGGAACAGAAGAAATTTATTGCGGATTTTTACAAATATAGTTTCGTAGGTGTTATGCTTGACTGGATCAAGAGAGGAATGAAGGAAGCCCCGGAAGAAATCGCGAATATGGTCTGCGTGACCATGCATGGAAATGTTGGGAATTCCCTGCGGAATATGGAGAAGGAAGGCAATAAAGATTAAGTTTGTCCGAAAAATAAGGGATAACTATGGCATAGCTGCTTTAATCTTGAAAGAGCGGGACATAAAGTTTTCGAAATCAACTTTACAAAGTAAGGCGGATGATAAGTTTTTTGTCATCCGTCTTGTTTTGTAAATTGAGGAAAATTATTTTTTGACGTAGAATACACTCAGAAACAGGAAATACTAAATAAAAGGCAGCAGAATTTCGAATCAGCCAAATAAAAGCTTTTTATCTGAAAGCCAGGAAACAAATCTGAGAAAGTTTAGAAGCTGATTCGAAAAGTTAAAACAAGAATAAACACAGATAGCCGGAAATAATGTAACGGCAAATTTCAGAAAGGTGGTAATTTTTATGTCAAAGAAAAAACATTCCGTATTAGGCATGGCAGCACTTGCCGCAGCAGGTGCAGGAGCAGCAGTTCTGGCAAACAAGAGCCGCGAGGAGAAACAGATCACAGAAGCACACGTAGACCCGAATTACCGCAATACAGAGCGTGGCAAAAATGAGAAAAACAGCAAGGGCATTTATTATACAAACGGTAACTACGAAGCATTTGCCCGCCCGGAGAAACCGGAAGGTGTAGATGACAAGCATGCATATCTGGTAGGAAGCGGACTTGCTTCTCTGGCAGCAGCTTGCTTCCTTGTAAGAGACGCACAGATGCCTGGCGACCACATTCACATTCTGGAATCGATGGACATTGCAGGCGGTGCATGCGACGGTATTTTTGATCCGATGAGAGGATACGTTATGCGAGGCGGCCGTGAGATGGAAAACCATTTCGAGTGCCTCTGGGATCTTTTCCACAGCATTCCATCTCTGGAAAAACCAGGTGCCTCCGTTCTGGACGAGTACTACTGGCTGAACAAACATGATCCGAACTATTCTCTTTGCCGTGCTACTGTAAATCAGGGCAAGGACGCTCACACAGATGGTAAATTCAACCTGAGCCAGAAGGGCTGCATGGAGATCATGAAGCTGTTCTTCACAAAGGACGAGGATCTTTACGACAAGACCATCGAGGATGTATTCGATGATGAGGTTCTGAATTCCACATTCTGGTTATACTGGAGAACCATGTTTGCATTCGAAAACTGGCACAGCGCACTGGAGATGAAGCTTTATATCCAGCGTTTTATCCATCATATCGGCGGACTTCCGGATTTCAGTGCTCTGAAATTCACCAAATACAATCAGTATGAGTCCCTGATCCTTCCAATGAAGAAATATCTGGAGGATGCAGGCGTTGACTTCCAGTTCAACACAGAGGTTACCAATGTAATCTTTGATATCCATGATGGCAAAAAAGTGGCAACTGCCATTGAGTGCAAGGTAAAGGGTGTTGAGAAGGGAATCCTTCTTACTGAGAATGACTACGTATTTGTTACCAACGGAAGCTGTACAGAGGGAACTATCTACGGTGACCAGAACCACGCTCCAAACGGAGATGCTGAGGTTCGTACAAGCGGCTGCTGGAGCCTTTGGAAAAATATTGCAAAACAGGATCCGTCTTTCGGACATCCGGAGAAATTCTGCTCCGATATTGCAAAGACCAACTGGGAATCTGCAACTGTTACCACACTGGATGACAAGATCATTCCTTATATTACCGACATCTGCAAGAGAGATCCAAAGAGCGGCAATGTTGTTACCGGCGGTATCGTAAGCTGCCAGGATTCCAGCTGGCTGTTAAGCTGGACCATCAACCGTCAGGGTCAGTTCAAGGATCAGGATAAAGATAAGGTTTGCGTCTGGGTATATGGTCTTTTCACAGATGTACCTGGCGATTATGTAAAGAAACCGATGAAAGAATGTACCGGTAAAGAAATTACCGAAGAGTGGCTGTACCATATGGGCGTACCAACGGATCAGATCGAGGATCTGGCTGAAAACAGCGCAGTCTGCGTACCGACCATGATGCCTTACATCACTGCATTCTTCATGCCAAGAGCAAAAGGCGACAGACCGGACGTTATCCCGGATGGCTGCGTGAACTTTGCATTCCTTGGACAGTTTGCTGAGACTCCAAGAGACACCATCTTCACCACAGAATATTCTGTTCGTACCGCAATGGAAGCTGTATACGGACTTATGGGCGTAGACCGTGGCGTTCCGGAAGTATGGGGCAGCGTTTACGACGTACGAGAACTCCTTGATGCCAGCGTAAAACTTATGGATGGCAGATCCCCACTTGAAATCGAGCTTCCTGGACCGCTGAATCTGGTGAAAAAACCTTTGTTGAAAGCAATCAAGGGAACCTTGGTGGAGAAGGTGTTGAGAGACCATGATGTGATTAAGGATTATATGGTTGAGAAATAAGCGGTAGTAAAGAGTTATATATGTTGAAACGTGCGAAGAGTCGGAGTGATCCGGCTCTTTGTTTTGTACTACAACAAATGAAATTGAAAAATTGAAAAACTGTTTAATGGCGAAAAAGCGGAATCTTGCAAGGCTATTAACAGTGTGATAAACTAGAGCATGTCTGAAAAAGGCTTTCTGCAAAATAAGATGTAATATTGCGGTTTCTGGACAAGAAGCTGTTTGGCACAAGAGGAGAAAATTGTATGCAGTATATTGAATTTGGAAAAGATAAAGATAAGGTATCTGAAATAGTTATGGGATTGATGAGGATTTCAGAGATGTCCACTGGTGAGGTCTTGGATTTGATTGAGACTGGTCTTGAAGAGGGGATTAATTTTCTGGATCTCGCAGACATTTATGGTGGCGGAAAATCAGAAGAAGTGATAGGAAAAGTGTTTACAGAGAATCCTTCTTTGCGCACTAAATTTTTCGTTCAGTCAAAATGCGGAATCCGTTGTGATCCGGATTTTACCTATTTTGATTTTTCCAGAGATTATATTTTGGAGGCTGTAGATGGAATTCTGTCCAGACTTCACACAGATCATCTGGATAGTCTGCTTCTTCATAGACCAGATGCGCTTATGGAACCAGATGAAATTGCAGAGGCTTTTGACCGTCTTTATAAAGCTGGAAAAGTACGGAATTTTGGGGTTAGCAACATGACACCTATGATGATGGAAATGCTAAGCAGGGAAATACAGTTCCCAATTTGTGCAAACCAGATTCAGCTTAGCTGTGCCGTTACCCAGGTTTTTGACGCTGGTTTTCACATGGATATGCAGTGTGATAAGGGAATCATGCGAGATGGCGGTGGAGTACTGGAATACTGCCGTATGAAAAAGATCCCGGTTCAGGCGTGGTCTTCCCTTCAGTATGGATATTTTCAAGGAACTTTTCTTGAATCCGATAATTATCGGGAATTGAACACTGTGCTCAACAGAATTGCCTCTGATAAGGCTGTCACACCTATGGCTGTTGCCCTTGCCTGGATTCTCCGCTACCCTGGAGAAACTCAGGCCGTAATCGGCACTACAAAATCGACTCGTGTTCGTGAAGCAGCAAAAGCAACGGAATTTAGGTTGAGCAAAAAAGAATGGTACGAGATATACCTGGCTGCAGGAAATGATCTGCCCTGATGAAGTAATTAAAAAGGATCAGGGAGTACGAAAAATTACAGATACAGCTGAAGTAATGTCTTTCAGCTGTATTTTTGTGCGTAATTATTGACAAATAATAATTGAAATCAATCAAAAAAACAATCGTAAAAAAATACGATTGTTTTTTTGCGCATTTTTGCATATAATTTTTGCAAAATGATACTGCCTTTTTTAAGACATTTCCAATAACAATAAATGAACTTCAGACAAGCAGAAATTGAGGAGAACCATTATGGAAAACAAAATTATTGTAAGAAAATACGAGAAAAAGGATCTTCCAGCCATGATTCGAGTTTGGAATGAGGTTGTGGAAGATGGCGTGGCATTTCCACAGGAAGAATGTCTGGATGAGAAAACCGGCGCGGAATTTTTCGCAGCGCAGACTTATACAGCGGTAGCCGAGAATATGGAAAATGGACAGGTTCTTGGATTATATATTCTTCACCCGAACAATGTAGGCCGCTGCGGACACATCTGCAATGCAAGCTACGCCGTATCCCGCGACAGCCGCGGACTTCATATTGGAGAAAAGCTGGTAAAGGATTGCGTAGCCCAGGGAAAAGTACATGGCTTCCGTGTACTGCAGTTTAACGCGGTTGTGGCAAGTAATGTTCATGCAAGACATCTTTATGAGAGAGTTGGATTTCGCCAGCTGGGTGTGATTCCGGGAGGATTCAGATTGAAAAATGGGGAGTATGAGGATATCTGTCCGTATTATATTGAACTCATTAACACCGTTGATGAGTAGCGAACAAGATTGGAAAGATACTATAAAAACAGCGATATTGCTTGCAAAACAGGATACCAGAGTAACCGCAGAAAAGACCGTAGCGATATTATATACAATGGCGGATAAGTTTTTGCAGGGAAGTGATTTGGAAGAGATAAAGGAGGTTGTAGCGATGACAAGATTAGGTCAGATGTTGTACGATGATGGATTAAAAGCTGGAAAAAGTGAAGGAAGAATAGAAGGAAGAATAGAAGGAAGTGATAGAATGGCATCATTAACCAAGAAACTTTTGGAAGCTGATAGAATGGCTGACTTGCAACTGGCGTTGGACGATCCTGGATATCGTGAAAAACTGATGGATGAATATGGAATAAAATAAAGTGAATTAAGCGAAGCGAAGAGTCGGAGAATTCCGACTCTTTGTTTCAAAAGAAATGGATTAAAAAGGAGCAGAATATGAGAAAACCACAAAATTTTCAATGGAAAGAAATGACCATGGGAACCTGTTATTATCCGGAGCATTGGAGTAGAGAACTGTGGCAGGATGATTTACAGAGAATGAAGGCGGCAGGGATTACCGTGATCCGTGTGGCAGAGTTTGGCTGGAACAAAGTGGAGCCGGAAGAGGGCGTTTTTACCTTTGATTTCTGGGATGAATTTCTGGAGTTATGTAAACAGGAAGAAATGCATGTGATTTTTGGAACACCTACAGCTACACCGCCGGCATGGCTTACGGAAAAATACCCGGAAGTTTTAAATTGCCGTCAGGATGGAGTTCCCTATCGTCATGGAGCCAGAAGACATTATAATTACAATTCACCAAAATATAGAGAATTATCTGCAAGGATCGTAGAAAAGCTGGCGCAGCATTACGGCAAACATCCGGCGATTGTGGGGTGGCAGATTGACAATGAGCTGAATTGTGAGGTGGATGAATTTTATTCAGAGGCAGATTCAGTTGCTTTTCGAACTTTTCTTAAAGCGAAATATAAAACTTTGGATAATCTCAATGAGGCATGGGGAACTGTTTTCTGGAATCAGACCTATACGGACTGGGAGCAGATTTATGTTCCGCGACCGGTGTTAAACAATGGTTACAATCCACATCTCAGGCTGGATTATTACCGCTTCATTTCAGAAAGTACAATTTCTTTCTGTAAAATGCAGGCAGAAATAATCTCGAAGTATAAGAAAGCCGGAGACTATATCACCACAAATGGTATGTTCTGGAATCTGGATAATCACAAGATGGCAGAGGAATGCCTGGATGTTTATACATATGATTCCTATCCAAGCTTTGCATTTGGGTTGAACAGAGATCCGAAGACCGCGAAAGACCTGAATGACCGTCATTGGAGTAAAAATCTAACGGAAGTACGTTCCATACGTCCTCATTTTGGTATTATGGAACAGCAGTCTGGGGCAGGTGGATGGACTACAAGAATGGAAGGTCCGGCACCAAGACCTGGTCAGCTTACACTTTGGGCAATGCAGAGTGTAGCCCATGGCGCAGATTATATTTCTTTTTTCAGGTGGAGAACCTGTACTTTTAGTACAGAAATGTACTGGCATGGAATTTTGGATTATGACAATCGGGATAACCGTAAGCTGGCAGAGGTAAAAGACTTTTATAATAAATTAAAGTGTCTGGATGAAGTTTGCGGAGCGGATTATACAGCTGCATTTGGAGTATTAAAAGACTACGACAATATGTGGGATACTAATGTGGATGTATGGCATAAAAGGGTGGAAGCGCAGAGCTCAGAAGAAATCTTCATTGCTTCTGAAATTTATCACACCCCATATAATACGTTATATCTGAACGAGGATACAGATATAAAGGAATTGCAGAAATATCCGGTGCTCATCTATGCACATCCTGTTATTATGACGGGAAAAAGAGCTGCTTTACTTAAAGAATATGTAGCAAATGGCGGAATCCTGATCATAGGCTGCCGTTCCGGATATAAGCAGGAAAATGGCAAATGTGTTATGCTTCCGCAGCCCGGATTTTTGCAGAAAATTACTGGTTCAGATGTGAGAGATTTTACATTCACAAGTCCAGCAGAGCCGTCTGTCACCGCCAACTGGGACGGTCAGACGATTGATATGCCAATATTTAACGACATTATGGAGCCTGTAGAGGAGGGAGAAACTCTGGCTTTCTACGACAATAGCTATTACGCAGGAAAACCAGCCGTAATCAGAAAGAATACAGGAAAGGGATATGCAATTCATTTTGGCAGTACTTTTTCCAGAGAAAGCATGAAGGTGCTGTTAGAATACACAGGAATTCTGGAACCATTCCAGGCTATGCTTGAAGCTCCACAGGAGGTGGAAGTCATTCAGCGTGTGAAAGGAAATAAGAAATACTTCTTTGTCCTGAACTATATGGGTTCAGAACAAAAAATTGTGCTGAAAAAGCAGATGCGGTCCTTATATGATAATGTAATTGCAAATGGTGAAATCTGCATGAAACCGTATGAGACAATAGTTTATGAAGTTTTGGAATGAAACAGGAAAATGTTTTTGAAAATTTGAAATTAAATAAATCAGAAATAGTTAAACGAAGAGTCGGAGAAATCCGGCTCTTTGTTGTTTATAAGATAGTGAGTCAAATTCATAGAACGCGTTTGATTTTAGTTTTTTTAAACGCGCCATGGTTAGGTTATGGATAAAATAGGTTAATTCAACAGAAAAACAAGTTATATCCAACAATTGTCTTGCATACCTATTATTTAGTCCAGTATAATGATTATATCAAAAATATTGCGGAGGGGTATGCAGATGAAGACACAATCGAAGAAACATAAGATAATCCGTACGGTTTTACTGGTGATTCTTTTGCTTCTGATAGTGGCTGCTGGTGGTTTTATTTCAGTGTATAAGGGTCGCTTTCAAACCATAAGCAGTATACAGAAAGTGACAGATTACGACGAGTATAATCTGTATTGCATGGATGTGAAATATGATTATGATCTGGATCGGCTGATCGAATACGGCATAACAGATAACCAGAGCTTTGTTGATGCCATTGTGAAAGAGGCACTTCCTATCTTGCCAGTACATATTAAAGCACCGGACTTTGGCTGCAGTGCTTTTACCCTGCAGGAAGCGGACGGAAATGTGCTGATGGGAAGAAACTATGATTTCAAACGGGATACTTCCGCAATGCTGGTTTACTGTGAACCGAAAGATGGATACAAATCCGTGGCTTTCGCAGCCTTGGATAATATCTCGGCAAATATTCCGGATGCGAGTATGAAGAAAAAGCTTGCCACATTAACAGCACCATTTATCTGCCTGGATGGCATGAATGAAAAAGGGGTATCAATTGCAGTCCTTACTTTGGATAGTGAACCGGTTCGCCAGAATACAGGCAAGCCGGTGATCGGAACTACGCTTGTGATCCGTTTGATTCTGGACCGCGCGGCAACTACAGAAGAAGCCATAGAGCTTCTGGACCAGTATGACATGTTTGCTACAAGCGGCAGAGATTATCATTTTTATATCACAGATGCTTCCGGTGACGGCAGAGTAGTGGAGTATGACTGTGAAAGCGAAACCAGAGAAATGGTTGCCACACCAATACGCTCCATCACGAATTTCTTTGGACTCTATAAGGATAAAGTTCTTCCGAATCAGAAGAATGGAATTTACGGTCACGGAAAAGAGCGGTATGACAAAATGGAAGCTATTTTTGACTATGAGGAAGTTTACACCAGTGATGTTGCATGGGAGGCTTTGAAGGCCGCATCACAGGAGCCGTCAGAGGAGGAAGTTACCAGTAACACCCAGTGGTCTATTGTTTATGATGATACCAATCTCACCGCAGAGATTGCCCTTCGGAGAAACTGGGATGATGTGATCGGGTATAATCTGAAGGATAACACGATTACACTAAAATAATAACATAGAGCCGTTTTCAAACATGATCCGGTAGTCTTAAAGTAAGAGAAAGACATGCTCTAGCAGTTCAGCAGTTCAACATAAGGTTTTTAATGCCTCGCCAAAGGAAAATTCATCATTTCCCCTGGCGGGGCATTTTGATTATTTGAAATATTAATCTCGTTACGGCGTTGACTGGAATGTTAGTTAAATTTGTCTATAAATTCAAAGCAATATATCAACTTAGTCTGAAAAATAACGCTTTAACACGTTAATTTTAATTGACTCCACAGTATACGAAGTGTATTATGAATTTATAATTGTTGTTTGCGGAGTGGATAAATGTATGAGGTATACATAAGAAAAAAGTGTAAAACTCTTCAGGCAAAGCGAATAGTTTTTATAATCCATCTATCTAAAGGGGGAGTCATTTATGACGGGAAAGAGAAAAAGAAAACTGGCAATGCCAGACACCCTGATCATCGTAGCATCCGTTGTACTTCTGGTGGCGATTCTTTCATGGATCATTCCATCCGGAACCTACGATTATCAGGAAATGAACATCAATGGAAGAATTCGAAATGTAGCCATTGATGGAACTTATCACACAATTGATAAATCCGAAGTTACCACAACCGGATTCCTTGGATTTTTCAGTGTACTGTATCGAGGCTGCGTGGAGGCTGCTGATGTAATTTTCATGATCCTCTGCTGCTGCGGAACCTTCGGTGTTGTGGTGAAAACAGGTGCTTTTCATGCAGGAATCGGAACCATTTTAAAGAAACTGAAGGGAAAAGAAATTCTGCTTGTTCCAATCATTATGATGATCTTCGGACTGGGCGGTTCCGTGTTTGGTATGGCAAGTGAATTCTATGGATTTTATCCATTGATCGTAGGTCTGGGAGTTGCACTTGGATATGATGCAATGTTCGGATTTGCCATTATTGCAGTTGGAGAGTTTGTTGGATTTATGGGCGCGACACTGAATCCATATTCTGTAGGAATTGCCCAGACAATTTCAGGTGTAGAGCTTTATTCCGGAACCGGATACCGTGCGATCTGCTTCGTGATCTTCATGGCAATTTCCATTATCTATGTAATGGTTTACGGGCGGAAAATTAAGAAAAATCCAGATGCATCCGTTGTATTTGGTGAAAAAAACATTCATGCCTTTGACAGAGATGAGTTAAATGAATACAGCTTTACATTAAAAGATGGTCTGGTTCTTCTGGATGTTCTTGTAGTGCTGATTGTTCTTATGCTGGGTCTGATCAAATGGGGATGGGATTTCCCGCAGCTTTGTGGCTTGTTCCTTCTTATGTCCATGATTGCTGCAGCAATCTGTAAGTGGTCTCCGAATAAATGGTGCAGTGAGTTTATTGACAGTGCAAAGACTGCAATGTGGGGATGTATCCTGACTGGTATTGCGAAAGCTATCACAGTTGTTATGCAGGATGCGCAAATTATGGATACTGTTATCTACGGCTTGTCAAATGTGCTGAAAAATGCGCCTCATGCAGTTTCTGCACAGGTAATGCTTGTAGTACAGACTCTGATCAACTTTTTCATACCATCTGCAACAGGTCAGGCTTCTGCAACCATGCCGATCATGGCACAGCTGGCAGATATTATTGGTGTGAGCAGACAGACAGCAGTTCTTGCATTCCAGTTTGGCGACGGACTTTCCAATATTTTCTGGCCGACGGCAGATATCGTTATCATCTGTGGCCTGGGTGGAATTTCCCTGCAGAAATGGTATAAGTGGTTTACGCCGCTGTTTCTGATTTTGTTTGTGACACAGGCAATTTTGTTGGGGATTGCAACTGGAATTGGGTTCTAGAGCCTTTTTCAAACACGCTCCGGAACTTCAAGGAAAAGCTTCAAGAACATTAATTGTTTGATAACCAGTGAACTTTAAAAACATAAAGGTAACTGTTCTGAAAAGGTAAGTCTAATGGAAAGAAAAGGAAACTTAATTAAACTTACGGACCTGTCTTCCGATTTCATCATCGACCTGAAATATGCCACGCCACACAATTTCACCGGCGTGCAGGTGTACCAGTCGGCGGATTGCTGGCTGGATGAGCACACCGCGCAGATTCTGATAAAAGCGAAGGAAATTTTCGAAAAAGATAGCTATCGGGTGAAAATCTGGGACGCTTATCGTCCAATTCGTGCGCAGAAGCGGTTCTGGGAGATCATGCCAAATGATGATTTCATTGCCCGTCCGCCGGATATGACGAAAATTAAGAAATTCCGTCCTACTCATATGAACGGAATGTGTGTTGACGTCACACTAACTGATAAAGAAGGCAACGAAATCGAAATGCCATCTCCATTTGACACTATGGACGAACGCGCTGCTTTGAATTATTCCGGTCATTCCGAAAACGGAAGAAGAAACGGCGAGTATTTGAAACAAGTAATGGAATCCGTAGGCTTCCAGGCATATGAATGTGAATGGTGGCATTTTTATGATGTATCTACAGACCCGGCACCGTTTTCGGATTATGAAATTTAATTTTTTAAACTACTAATGGGCAGCATAAGTGCAATTATGCTGCCTTTTTCATTACTTTCTAATACTTTCACTGAACCACCGTGTTCCCGGGCAATGGAGTCAACCAGCGCCAGTCCCAGTCCGGCACCGCCCATAGCCCGGCTGCGGGACTTGTCTACACGGAAAAAAGGATCAAAGATTTTTTTCTGATTTTCAGGTGAAATGCCAATGCCGGTGTCTTTTACCAGGATCATAGCCTGACCGTTTTTCTCCTTCACCGAAACTGTGACAGAGCCATTGGGACGGTTGTATTTAATGGCATTTTCCACAAGATTGTAGACTGCACGATAAAGAAGTACATAACTGCCTGTGATATTGCGAATATTGTTATTAAGTGCAGATGCATCAGGCGTGTGGACATCAGTATGCCAATCCTGACTGGAGCTGTCATCAAAATGAATGGAAATTCCTGCTTTTTCTGCAACTGGGTCCAGGTCGCAGAAAACCTCATCTACAAGCTCTTCCAGTGAAACATGGTCTGTTCGTGGAACAGACTTCAGATTCGTCATGTCAAGAAGGGTTCCCACCAGCTGGGAAAGCCTTGCGGTCTGTTCCTTGATCATAGTGAAAAGCTGTTGGTATTCAACCATTTCCGGTTCCTGCTTTTTCTCAAAAACTTCCAGATTGGTCTGCAAGACTGCTAGTGGTGTCCGCAGCTCATGAGCTGCATTTGCAGAAAACTGCTTCTGTGTACTAAAGGCATTGTCCAGCCTGGTCAGCATTTCATTGAAAGAGCTGGTCAGCTGTGCAATTTCATCCTTTGAATTGGGAACTGCCAGCTGGGTGGAAAGGTTCTGCGCCTGGATCTGACTGACTTCACTGGTTAGCTTCTGTAGTGGCGTAAGGGCCTTTTTCGTAAGAAAATAAGTACACACACTGGAAAGAAGAATAATGATCGTGGTTGCAATAACACTTCGTAGAAGAAAAGCTTCTTTGGTTTCCTGGATTTCCTGCTCGAACTGAGGAAAAAGAGCTTTGGGATCTACATTAAAGGTAATTGGTGAATCGCCATCCTGTGGGTCCACCTTGATCATATAATTCTGCAATCCGTCCATTCCCGATACGGCAGAATGGCTGATGAAGAAGTACATAAGAACACAGGAGACAATCATCAGTAAGGACAGCAATAAAGTGAGTTTCAGCTGAAGTGAGGTGTGGAAACGTTTTTTTGTCATCTGTATTCCTCCAATATATAGCCCTGGCCTATTTTATTCTGAATAGGGTCAAATCCAATTGCAGCCTTTAGTTTTTTTCTAAGAGATGAAATGTGCACACGGATGGAATTGCTGAAGGTATTTACGCTTCCGTCCCAAATATGTTCAATCATTTCTTCCGGTGAAATTACACGGTTCTGATGGAGCAGGAAATATTCCAGAAGGCTGCTTTCTTTTCTGGTAAGGGAAATCGGCACTCCATTTACAGAGGTTTCTCTTGTTCTGGTATCAAAGGTAAGCTGATTCCATTTCAGGCATACATCCTCCTGAACAAATTTCCGCCGGGTAAGGCTTCGGATTCTGGCTTCCAGCTCCTGAAAGTGAAAGGGTTTGGTAAGATAATCATTGGCTCCCAGATCCAGACCGTTTACTTTATCTTCAATCTGATCACGGGCGGACAGGATCAGAACCGGGGTATTGGTATTGTGCTCCCGGAACTGGCGGAGGATTTCCAGACCGTCCGTGCCGGGAAGATTTAGATCCAGCAGGATCAGGTCATAATTTTCTGTCATACACAGGCAAAGCCCTTCGTCTCCATCGAAACAGATATCTGTTTCATAACCATCTATGCGAAGTCCCTCCGCAACAGAGCGGCAGAGCTGTTCTTCGTCTTCTATAATTAAAATATGCATAGCTGCTCCTTTCGTAATATAATTTTGCGCTGATCAGATACTCGCAAAAAAGAGAGTATTTATAATTTAAATATTATCATATTTTGAAAAAAATAAAAATCTTAACACAGATTTTATAGGAAAGATGTTAAAATACGTTCAGACAAATAAAAAACGCTGAAAGGAAAATTAAAAATGATGAATAAAAAAAGACTTATGGCAATTCTGGCAGCAGGGGTTCTGACAGCAACATCTTTCAATCCGGTTATGATTAAGGCTGAAAGCGTATCAGCAGAAGAAGCTGGCATGGCAGTTCCGGCAGATGCAGCAGGCATGAGCGTACCTGCGGATGCAGCTGGCGCAGCAGTTTCTGCAGATGAGGCCGGAGCAGCAGTTTCTGCAGACGAAGCTGGCGCAGTGGTAGCCGGTGACGGTTCTGAGACAGCTGTTTTCTCTGAAGATGGCACACCTGTGAAAAAAACAGTAAAAGCAGCAGATATTAATATGAAGGTGCAGGATTCCTACGATTTCCCATTCCTTGGCTTAAAGGCAGTCCTTCCGGAAGAACTGAAGAAACAGATAGAAAACTCCGACATGCTTATGATCACAGAGGAAGAATGGAATGATGACAGTACTGGCTTCAAGTATGCTTTTTTCCACTGGAATAAGCTTACCGAGGATCAGAAAAACGAAGATGTAAACCTTCTTGGAACCGGCTATGAGGACTGGCTTAAGAGCATTGAAAGAGTTGGCACACTTGGTGTTTACAGCAAGGACGTGATCGATGATCTGGATTCCATCACAGGCTGCAATGAGCACAAAGAGCTGGGAACAAGCGAGGATGGAAATTATAAGTACTATCTCAGCATTAATAAAGATGCAGAGTCTGATCTGACAGACGAGATCGAAAAAATTGAGACTACGATCACAGAAATGACAGCTTTTGATCCAAGCAAATCTGTATTTGATATGCCTGCAGAGAATGTCAATCCGGATGCAGAAAATGTAGGCGCATTTGAGACAACGGATATTGATGGAAATGCCTATACAGAAAAAGTATTCAGTGACTATGACCTGACTCTTGTAAACTGCTTTACAACCTGGTGCTCTCCGTGTGTAAATGAAATGCCAGACCTTGACAAGCTTTATCAGGAGATGAAGGAAAAGGGTGTGGGCGTAGTTGGAATGGTTATCGATTCTGTAGGAGAGGACGGAACTACAGATGAAGATACTGTGAAAAAAGCGCAGATTCTCAAGGAAAAAACAGGAGTTACCTATCCTCTTCTGATTCCGGATGCAGGAAACATGAATGGACGTATCAGCGGTCTCAGCAGTTTCCCGGAATCCTTCTTTGTAGATAAAGATGGGAACATTGTAGGAGATCCGATCATGGGCAGCAAAAATCTGGAAGACTGGAAAGCAGCTGTAGAGGATGCACTGGAAAAAATTAATTCCGGAAAATAAAAAGTGGTTAGGGAATGTAGGATGAAAAATTATATAAATAAAATCACTCAGTCCAAATGGACAGGAATCGCCCTTGCAGCGGTGGGGATTCTGATGATGGCCTTTGGTATTTACCGGGGTGAAATGGAAGTTGTTTTTACAAAAGCTGTAAATATCTGTATGGAGTGTATTGGAATTGGATGATAAGAAAATGAACATAAAAAACTGGCCCAGACATACCATACAGGCACTCTGGGCGGCACTTACAAATTCTCATATATCCGGATTTGTAACTGGAAAAATATATACAGGAAAGCTGAAAAATGCCTGTGTTCCGGGACTGAACTGCTATTCATGTCCCGGGGCAGCAGGAGCCTGTCCAATTGGATCCTTACAGGCCGTGGTTGGAAGCTGGAACTTTAAATTTGCCTACTACGTAATCGGATTTCTGATTTTCGTAGGAGCGATCCTGGGAAGACTGGTGTGCGGATTTCTCTGTCCGTTTGGACTGATCCAGGATCTGCTGAATAAGATTCCTTTTCCAAAGAAAATTCGTACTTTCAAAGGAGACAAACTTCTTCGAAAGCTGAAATACGTGATTTTTCTGGTGTTTGTAATTCTGCTTCCCCTGTTTCTCACAGATATAATGGGTCAGGGAGCACCCTATTTCTGTAAGCTGATCTGTCCGGCCGGAACTTTGGAGGGCGGACTGCCGCTGGTACTTTTGAACAAGGCTATGCGCGGTGCCATTGGCTGGCTGTACATATGGAAAAATACAATTCTGATCGTGACAATTGTTCTTTCCATTATTATTTACAGACCATTTTGCCGTTATATTTGTCCGCTTGGCGCATTTTATTCCGTATTCAATAAGGTTTCCATTTACCGCTACCGTGTAGATATGGAAAAATGCGTTCACTGTGGAAAATGTGCAAAGGCTTGCCAGATGGTGGTCAACCCTGTGGAAAACCCCAACAGTCCGGAATGTATCCGTTGCGGACGGTGTAAGCAGGCATGTCCGGTACACGCCATTGCAAGTGGGTGCAAGAGATAACAGGAATGTTTTTACCATTTTTATGGGGATTAACTTTATGTATGCTTTATAAGTAAAAAAGCTTACTGCGATTTAGACATTGAAAAAATAAATGTCTAAGTTGTAGTAAGCTTTTATTATTTATGGTGTCAGGAAATACTCTCGATTACATTACGGAGATACTCGTAGCAGATCTTAAGATTTTTCTCACCCTCTTTATCCAGCGGAATCTGCAGTGTGCGTTCCACGCCATTTCGTGAAATAACGCATGGAAGGCTCATTGCGATTCCTTCTAATCCGTATTCCCCTTCCAGAACAACGGAAGCCGGTACAACGGCACGTTCATTTCGCATAATGGCTCCTACAAGACGGCAGACGCTGAGGGCGATGCCGGAGCTTGTGTAGCCCTTCAGTTCTACAATGTCCAGACCGCTGACCTTCACCTCGTGAAGCAGCTTTTCACAGTCAACAGGCTCTTTCAGACCAAACTGCTTCTGAAAATCATGGAAAGGAATTCCTACAATATTAACCGCATTCCATGGGATAAAGCTTGTGCCGCCGTGTTCGCCCAGAACGAATCCGGTGACATTTTTGGCATCTACGCCGCACAGGTCGGCAAGCATTTTATTGAAGCGGGCGGTGTCCAGAAGAGTACCGGTACCGATCAGAAGATTTCGGGGATAGTTGAATTCCTTCTGTGCAATATAAGTAAGAATGTCCATTGGATTTGAAACATTGATAATAATGGCAGAACGGGTGTAAGTGGTAATCTGTGTCATGATCTCCTTCATCACCTGTACATTGGTCTGCAGCAGCACCATGCGGTCACGGGAGTTACCTGGCTGAATGCTGGGACCTGCGGTGTTGATGATAATTTGGGCGTCTTTACAGTCCTCGTAGGCACCCACCCGGATGTTTGCGTTGGCACTGTATGCAAAGGCGGTGGTGTGGCTGGCATCCAGTACGACTCCTAATGCTTTTTTTTCATTTCTGTTTATGACAACGATCTCATCTGCAAGATTCATTCGCAGAAGAGAGTCCAGAATTGCAGATCCCACATGACCTGCGCCGATCAGAACAATTTTTCCATAACTTATATTTTCCATGATGTCAGGCTCCTTTAGAAACGTAAACTTTCTTATATAGTGATGTCACCGATAGACGACATGTCTGTTTTGTGAATAAGAATAGCACTTGTGTGCTGCAGAAACAAGAGAATTTTTGATTGCACTGTAAAAAATACGGAGTGATAAAAATGAAAACGATTTTCATATTGACTTTGAAAAAGAATCTGCTATAATATGAAAATGATTTTCAAATTGGAGGCGCGGGAAATGAGCGAAAAAGCACAATATCGTACCAGACAGATTACAGAGCTGGAGAATTATCTGTGCTCTATGGAAGGAAAACATGTTACAGTCAGCGATATATGTAAATACTTTAAAAGTCAGGGGATTTCTATCGGAACCACAACGGTGTACCGCCAGCTTGACCGGATGGTGGAGCAGGGACTGGTTGCCAAATATGTGGTAGACGGCACCAGCAGTGCATGCTTCGAGTATCTGGGACATGATGAGCATTGTCATAAGCATATATGCTTTCATTGCAAATGCGAGAAGTGTGGAAAGGTGATTCATCTGGAATGTGAGGAGATGACACATCTGGGCGAGCATATGCTGGCAGACCATGGATTTCAGTGGGATTTTACCAGGACGGTGTTTTATGGAATCTGTGAGGAGTGTAGAGGAAAATAATGAGGTTGAACATGCACAAATTAAAAAATAAATTCAAAAGGCTGATCATGTCAGCTGCCACAATAGGTACTGCCTGCCTTCTTGCAGGCTGCGGTGCAGGTGCGGCGGCAGGAACTGACAATTCCAGTGTGACAGAAAGCCAGAGCGGGGTAAATGGCAGCGAACAGGAAAATGCCAGCTCAGATAGTCAGAAGCTTCAGATTGTAGCCACTATTTTTCCAGAATACGACTGGGTAAAGGAAATCCTGGGTGACCAGGCCGAGAATGTGGATCTTACCCTGCTTTTGGGTAACGGAACAGACATGCATAGTTTCCAGCCTACCATGGAAGATATTTTGAAAGTATCCACCTGTGACCTGTTTATTTATGTAGGCGGTGAGTCTGATTCCTGGGTTGCCGATGCATTGAAGGGCGCCGGAAACCCAGACCGAAAAGCAATCAACCTGATGGACGTGTTGGGAGACCAGGTGAAGGAGGAAGAGATTGTAGAGGGGATGCAGGATGAAGATGGTCACACTCACGAAGAAGAGCATACCCACGATGATGATCTGGAATACGATGAGCATGTCTGGCTGTCTTTGAAAAATGCGTCTCTGTTCTGCGACACCATTGCCAGTAGTCTTGCTGATGTTGATCCGGAGCATTCCCGGCTTTATCAGCAGAACGCCGAGGCTTACGAAGAAAAACTGGCAGCTCTCGATCAGGAATACCAGACATCAGTGGAGAAATCCCAGTCAAAAACCCTGCTTTTTGCAGATCGTTTCCCGTTCCGCTATTTAATTGACGACTATAATCTTACTTACTACGCTGCATTTGCCGGCTGTTCTGCAGAAACAGATGCTAGCTTCGAGACCATTACATTTCTGGCTGGCAAGCTGGATGAGCTGAACCTTCCGGCTGTTCTCACCATCGAGAATTCCGATCAGAAAGTAGCGAAAGCAGTAATTGAAAACACAAACACTAAGGATCAGAAGATTTTGACATTAAATTCCATGCAGTCCGTAACAACAAAGGATGTGGAAGAGGGAACCACATACCTTTCCATCATGGAAAATAATCTCCAGATTCTGAAGGAGGCATTATGAGTCTGATTACTTGTGAGAACCTTACATTGGGATATGAAGGAAAAGCGATTTTGTCCGGGCTGAATTTCAGCGTAAATTCCGGTGATTACCTTTGTATCGTAGGAGAAAACGGCTCTGGGAAATCCACACTGATGAAAACCCTTCTTCATCTTCAGAGCCCTATGAGCGGCAGTATCATTCTGGGAGACGATTTAAAAATCAACGAGATTGGCTACCTGCCACAGCAGACTGCACTTCAGAGAGACTTCCCTGCTTCGGTAGACGAAATTGTGATGTCCGGTTTCCTGGGAAGAATGGGGCTTCGTCCTTTTTACAATAAAGCAGAGAAAAAAGAAGCCCGTGAATTGATGGAGAAAACCAGGATTACGGATCTGGCTGACCGTTGTTATCGACAATTGTCCGGCGGGCAGCAGCAGAGAGTGCTTCTGACCAGAGCTCTCTGCGCCACAAGGAAAATCCTCCTTCTGGATGAGCCTGTTTCTGGACTGGATCCGGTTGCAACTGCGGATATGTACCAGATTATCAACGAATTAAATAAAGAAGACCAAGTAACCATCATCATGATTTCCCACGATATCAGTGAAGTAGCGACTTATGCAAGTCATGTGCTGCATATTGGACAGAAGGTTTTCTTCGGAACAAAAGAGGAATATCTGGAAAGCAAGATTGGAAAGCGGCTTGTGGATGCTGGAGAGGAGGGAAAAGCATGAGCAGAATTTTTGAAAAACTGGCATTTTATTTCCAGTATCCATTTGTGTGGTATGCTTTGATCGTAGGCGTGCTTATTGCACTTTGCTCCTCCCTTCTGGGGGTAACGCTGGTGCTGAAGCGGTTTTCCTTTATTGGGGATGGACTGTCCCATGTGGCATTCGGCGCTATGGCCATTGCATCGGTGCTGAATTTCAGCAACAATATGCTGTTTGTCATGCCGGTAACTGTGATCTGTGCGGTGCTGCTTCTTCGTACAGGACAGAGTACAAAGATCAAAGGAGATGCGGCAATCGCTATGATTTCGGTTGGAGCCCTGGCAGTTGGCTATCTGCTGATGAATATTTTTTCCACAGGCTCTAATATTTCCGGAGATGTGTGCAGCAGCCTGTTTGGTTCTACGTCAATCCTGACTCTGACCACAGCTGAGGTGTGGCTGTGTGTGGTGGTGTCTGTTATTGTTGTGGCACTGTTTACAGTATTTTATCATAAGATATTTGCGGTTACCTTTGATGAAAATTTTGCAAAAGCTACTGGAACCAGGACGGATATGTACAATCTTCTGATTGCGGTGATCACAGCAGTGATCATTGTACTGGCTATGAATCTGGTGGGGTCCCTGTTGATCTCAGCTCTGATCATTTTCCCGGCACTGTCGGCAATGAGGATCTATAAACGATTCAGCGCAGTAATTATCTGTTCGGCGATTTTATCCGTGTTGTGTGCATTTCTTGGAATTATTGTTTCCATCCTGGGCGGAACGCCGGTAGGGTCTACTATTGTGGCTGTAGATATTGCGGCGTTTCTGGTGACAAGCCTGGTTGGGAAGCTTTTAGAGAGATAGAATATGGTATAGAGCGGTAGAGTGTGTTTGAAAAATCAGACAAGTTAATATGGCAGTTACTTAATATTCGATGTACAGGGCGTTCTTGTAAGTGGTTCAGCTTGCAGGGGGCGCCTTTTTTATGTAATAGGAAATTCTGTTGGAATTGCCTATTACATGAAAAAATCTACCGGATAGGAACGCGTTACGTCGGAAAGGGTAGCTGTCGCTCGGGGCGACTTGTCGCAGGCGGAGAATCCTGCAAGCTGGATTCTTTTTATATAAGCAATGAGAAAAATACTAACCAGAGTATAGTGCTTTTTCCTGGGTAAATTTCTTATAATATAGTTACAGCAGAATGATACAGTTGTAGAAAAAATTTCTGGTTACTGTTTTGTATCTGGCTGTAAAGTTGAAATTATATTTTTCAGAAAAATTATATGATCCAGGGAGGGTGCTTATGAAAAGAAAAATAATTGCTGCAGTATTTACCGGAATGTTAACCGTCGCATTGTTTCCTGCTATTGCCCATGCAGAAATCGAAAATCCGGAGGACTATATGGGCATCTGGTATGCCAATTATGTAATATATTCTGACGAAAGCAGTGAACGCCACAATGTAGCGGAATATTTAAACCAATATTTGGAAATGAGGCTGATGGAAGACGGAAGTGCTTACATGGAAATGTCCTACAATAGTGAGGAGCCAGACTCGGCAGAAATTCTGAAGGTCTCATGGAAACTGGAGGATGGGAAAATACTTGTTTCCCTGGAGGAAGGAGACATTTATCTTGATACGGTGGACGGAGAGTTTGTGGGGAGCTTAGATGAGGATACCCAGGTGATTTTTGGACGTGAACTGGTGCAGACAGGAGAAGCTCAGAGCCTGGATAATCTGGACGATCTGGAAGATAGTGAAAAGGCTAAGATTCCAAAGGAGAATCCATACATTTATCATCCAGAAAAAGACAATCCGGAGGAGATCATTGCCCGCTATCTTGGGGCTGCAAATTTGGAAAAAGATTATGAAGTTTCCCTGGATGAAGACAATGGAACCTTTACAGCTCATTGGGCAGGAGATGAATATTATGATCCCAGGGACTACGTTGGAAGCTACAGAATAACGGATGATAACTATATCAACATTTGCTGGAGAGAGGCCACCAGTGAGTATGGCGATAAATGCTATGGTGCAGTTCTGGTAGACCGCTGGAACCAGTTTACGATAAATGAGGATCTTGAAAATCTGGCCGAAGTTATGACAGCCATGGCAAACGACATAAACAGCGGACGTGTTTTCACAGCTTACAGGACGGAAATCACAGAAGGCTCTGAAAACCAGGGGGCTGTGAAATTTATAGATGAGGATTACGAAGTTTCCTATAGCTACCAGATCATTCCAGGTGCAGATCCTATGGTGACACTTACCAGGTATGATTCGGAATATGATTATGAACAGATGTATACAAATTATCAGCTGAGGGAAATGCTGTAGGAAAATAGAAAAATTGGAAATGTGAAGAAATTGTGAAATTAGCACTCGACTCTTGACAGTGCTAATAACATGTGCTATATTACAACTAGAACAAAGGAAGGGGATAAAAAGAAAGCAAAAGCAAAAGGCTTTATGAATTCCCTACCACCCGAGTTCCAAGAAACAAGGTAAACAGCATATATAAAAAGGAGAGATGACTTATGTTAATGCCTAGTATTTTTGGAGAGAACTTATTTGATGATTTCTTTAATGATTTTCCATTCTATTATGATGATAAAGCAATGAAAGATACCGAGAAGAAGCTTTATGGCAAGAGAGCCAGCCACGTTATGAAGACTGATATTAAGGAAATGGATAACGGTTATCAGATGGTAGTTGATCTTCCAGGATTTACCAAAGATGAGATTAAGGCTTCCCTGGAGAATGGCTATCTGACCATCAGCGCTGAGAAAGGTCTGGACAAAGATGAGAAGGAGAAAGAATCCGGTCATTACATCCGCAGGGAGCGTTACGCAGGAGCCTGTAGCAGAAGCTTTTATGTAGGCGAGGACGTACAGCAGGAGGATATTAAGGCTGAGTTTAAACATGGCATTCTGAAACTGTTTGTTCCGAAGAAAGAAGCGAAACCAGCAGTGGAAGAGAAGAAACACATTGCCATTGAAGGATAACTTTTCCCCCTTCAGAAGCACATTCTGAGAGAATAGCATAATTAAGAAGTAAGATGCCGCAGAATCACGGAAAATGGTGGTTCTGCGGCATCTTTTTTTACATTTGTTCGCTATTTTTCTGTCTTGACAATGCCTGTTGATTTAGCTATAATGGTGAAACTGTGAATATCCTAGTGAATTTGTACCCTTTTGGGTAATGAAATGTCTGCTTCTGCAGGCATTAACAATTATAAAAGTGGACTGTTTGGCGCATGAATGTTATCTGTGGTTGGTATATTTCTGCAGCTTTTTGTTCAGGACTTTTATAGTAATGGAATTTTCCGGGAGAAACAGCATATAAGAAATGTATGATACGGGGCGACAAGCCGCCGGAATGAAAGGGAGTAAGGCTATAATGGAAGAAAAGAAGAACTTACTAACCTATGCAGGACTTAAAAAACTGGAAGAAGAGCTGCATGATTTAAAGGTAGTAAAAAGAAAAGAAGTAGCAGGTAAGATTAAAGAGGCAAGAGAGCAGGGAGACCTGTCCGAGAATGCAGAGTACGATGCAGCTAAAGATGAGCAGAGAGATATCGAAGCGCGTATTGAAGAAATTGAGAAAATCCTGAAGAACGCTGAGGTTGTAGTTGAGGACGAAGTAGATCTTGACAAGATCAGTGTAGGATGTAAAGTAAGAGTACATGACTTCGAATTCGACGAAGATATAGAACTGAAGCTGGTTGGCTCCACAGAGGCAAACAGCCTGGAAGGCAAGATTTCTAACGAATCTCCTGTAGGAAAGGCTCTTATGGGCGCACACACAGGTGATATTGTAGAAGTAGAGCTGCCATCCGGTATCATGAAGTACAAAGTGCTGGAAATCCAGCGTAATATTTAAGGAGGCACAAAAGTGGCAGAACAGAAGAATCAGGATCTGAATCAGCTTCTGAAAATCCGCCGTGATAAACTGGCAGAGCTTCAGGCGAATGGCAAGGATCCATTTCAGATAACAAAATTTAATCAGACCCATCATTCACTGGAAGTAAAGAACCTTTATGAGGCACACGAAGCAGAGCTGCTGAAGGATCGTACAGAGCCGGATGTAACAGGTCTTGATGAAGAGCAGGCGAAGGAAGTTCAGAAGAACGATTACGAAGAGAGAAGAAGTATTATGGATGCCAGCCCGGTCCATGTGGCAATCGCTGGACGTATGATGTTCAAGAGAGTCATGGGAAAAGCTTCTTTCTGCAATATCCAGGACTTACAGGGAAACATTCAGGTATATGTTGCAAGAGACGCTATCGGAGCAGATTCTTATGCAGACTTTAAGAAATCTGATATTGGCGATATCTTTGGTCTGGAAGGTTTTGCATTTAGAACCAGAACTGGTGAGATTTCTATTCATGCAGAGAAAATGACTCTTTTATCAAAGAGCCTGCAGATCCTTCCGGAGAAATTCCACGGACTGACAGATACAGATATGCGTTATCGTCAGAGATATGTAGATCTGATCATGAACCAGGAGAGCAAGAACGTATTTATCAAGCGCTCTCAGGTCATTAAAGAGATCCGAAACTTCCTTGCTGGCCGTGACTTCATGGAAGTAGAGACTCCAATGCTGGTTTCCAATGCTGGTGGTGCAGCTGCCAGACCATTTGAGACACATTACAATGCACTGAATGAAGATGTTAAGCTTCGTATTTCACTGGAACTTTATCTGAAACGACTGATCGTTGGCGGACTTGAAAGAGTCTACGAGATTGGCCGTGTATTCCGTAATGAGGGTGTTGATACCCGTCATAATCCGGAATTTACACTGATGGAGCTTTACCAGGCATATACAGATTATGAAGGAATGATGGAACTTACGGAATCCATGTTCCGCTATCTGGCAGAGAAGGTCTGCGGTTCCACCAAGATTTCTTACAATGGTATCGAGATTGATCTTGGAAAGCCATTTGAGCGTCTGACCATGAATGATGCGATCAAGAAATATGCAGGAATTGACTTTGACCAGGTTGCAGATGATGAAGCTGCCAAGAAGCTTGCTGCCGAACATCATATCGAGTATGAGGAGCGTCACAAGAAAGGCGATATTATCAATCTCTTCTTCGAAGAATATTGTGAGAAAGAGCTGATTCAGCCTACATTTATTATGGATCACCCAATCGAGATTTCTCCGTTGACTAAGAAGAAACCTTCTGATCCAAACAAGGTAGAGCGTTTTGAGCTTTTCATTAATACATGGGAAATGTGTAACGCATATTCCGAGCTGAATGATCCGATTGATCAGCGCGAGCGTTTCAAGGCGCAGGATGCACTTGCAGATGCTGGTGATGAAGAAGCAAACCATACAGATGAAGATTTCCTGAATGCGCTGGAAATCGGTATGCCGCCGACAGGTGGTATCGGATACGGAATCGACCGTCTTGTTATGCTTCTGACAGACAGCCAGGCCATTCGTGATGTTTTGCTGTTCCCGACAATGAGATCTCTTGATGCTGACAAGGCTTCCTCAAAGTCAAAAAATGGCACTGATTCAGCACAGGCTGCACCTGTAGTTGAAGAGAAAATTGATTTCTCCAAGGTACAGATTGAGCCGCTGTTCACTGATTATGTAGACTTTGATACTTTCAGCAAGTCAGATTTCAGAGCCGTTAAGGTTAAAGAGTGTGTTGCAGTTCCGAAGAGCAAAAAGCTCCTTCAGTTTACACTGGATGATGGAACAGGCACAGACCGCACCATTTTAAGCGGAATCCACGCATTTTACGAGCCAGAAGAACTGGTTGGCAAGACACTGATCGCAATTACAAACCTGCCGCCAAGAGCAATGATGGGAATTGAATCCTGTGGAATGCTTCTCAGTGCAATCCACGAGGAAGAAGGAGAGGAAAAACTTCACCTTCTGATGGTTGATAACCACATCCCGGCTGGTGCTAAACTGTATTAATAAAAGAATATCAAAAAATAACACTATGCTTTGTACCAATTTTCGAGAGTTTGTACCAATTTTGTACCAATCATTCGGAGATTTTTGAAGAAGTATGGTAGGATATGTGAATGGAAGAGACTGGAATGAGAGTTCTGGTCTCTTTTTTTTGTGTATTCAAATTTGCAACAAGGTGTGAAAGTTTAAATATGCTCATAGAAGGGAGAATTGGAACCAGAGCAGGTTCGGAACATTATGGACAGCATGATAAGAAAATTGTATGACATGGAACTGGAAGAACAGGGACGGAGCGACTGGCAGAATGGAAGCATTGCAGAAGAGGGGAAAAGATATCTGAAAGAACATTTTTTGCTGGATATTTCAGAATATGATGTGATCATAGGATATCGGGCGGATGATTCTTATTTTTCGTTTGCACAGGATTTTGTGGCAGGGGTAATCTCGTTACAGAAGCTTTCGGAAGCTATGCAGCTTGGGAAACTTGGTGAGCAGATTGTGTTGAAAAGTCCGCAGGCATTTGAAAAAATCCAATATGTAAAAAGTGAACCGGTTGACATGCAGGCGTACTATATAAAGAAAATAGAGCGGGAGCGTGCCGCCAGAAAAGAATATCGAATGAGTAAACGACAGAAAGCAGATTTAAACGAACTGTTTATATTGGATATTATGCGAGAGGAAATGGAAAATGATGATCCACGCTTATTCTGAAGATTATTTGAATAATGCACAAAAAATACTTGGAGATATGATGGATTATGCGGTAAATACGTATGAGTTTTCTCCGAATCAGTTTTATGAGATGTTTCTGGTATCGGATGTGTCAATGCAGTTTCAGACAGGAAATCCGACTTATGTGGCAGGAAAGACCGGGTGTGAACTGGTAAAAGAAGTAATTCGGAAATCAGGTCTGTTGATTCCAGAACTGGAAGATGAAATGTATCTGGATAAATCTCCGGAGTACTGGTGTGGTTGGGCACTGGCCTATTATCAATGGTACACAGGGCGAAGCTTCATGAAAATCTATCATGCGGTCTCAATCGAAGAGATTTTAAACATGTATCCAGTTTATCACGAAATGGATATTTCCAGATTTGTAGAAACCATAAATGAAAAATGGGATCAGTACTATGTGGAAACCAATTTGAAGCGGCTTCGGATGTTATCCGGTCTGTCCCAGAGCGAGCTGGCAAAGAGGAGTGGTGTGGCACTTCGTCAGATCCAGCTTTTTGAACAGCGTCAGAGGGATATCAACCATACAAGGGCGATTGATGTGTTAAGTCTGGCAAGAGAAATCGGCTGTAAAAGTGAAGAACTGCTGGAAATTTAAAAGATGTAGTAATAAGAAAAAAGGGGATGTGAAATAAGTCCCCGCGCCGCAACTCTCGGGTTTTCTGTGAACTTTGTTCACAAAAAACACCTCGCGGAATGTTACCAGTGAACCAATGGTATTTAGATAATGCAAACAATACTTGATGAAATTCCATGTTAAACGATGCTGTAGGCTTCAAACATAGTTGAAAGCTTGATTGCCAGTAAATAAACTATTTATTTTCAACGACAAATAAGATGATGTGATTTTATTAAAAGGAAGAGTTTCGCCGGCGGATATGAATATGGCGGTAGAGGAAGCAAGAAAGTTTACACTGGATATATGTGAACAGTTTTGGTAAGGTGAAAGATTTAATTATTTAAAGTTTTTGACTTTAAACCCTAAAAGTACTTGCGTTTAAGGGTTAATATGGGCTATACTATTATGGTATCTGTCCGGGAATCAGGCTGTTGTAGATGACGTGAGCAGCATGTATCCCGGATGTTGTGAGTATGGAAGAGGGTTTAAAGTATGATAGTTACTCTGATTGAGAAAGTATATAGTTTTCTGTGGGGAGATCTGGTGCAGATTCCACTGCCGGGCGGCAGCACTCTGGGGATTTCGCTTCTGATTATATTACTGATTCCTACAGGAATTTATTTTACGGTTCGGACGCGTTTTCTGCCGATTCGCCTGTTCCCGGATATGGTGCAGGCACTGGTTGAGAAGAAACAAGAAAAAAACAGTCTGTCTTCATTTCAGACACTGATCGTTTCGACGGCAACTCGTGTCGGTATGGGAAATCTGGTCGGTGTTGTTGCGGCAATTTCGGCAGGCGGCGCCGGTGCGGTTTTCTGGATGTGGGTGACGGCAATTATCGGTTCATCAACAGCTTTTATTGAAGCGACACTGGCACAGCTTTATAAAGAAAAAGATCCGCTGTACGGAGGTTACCGCGGCGGTCCGGCGTATTATATTCATGCATATGTAGAAGAAAAACAGAAGAAAAAGAGAAACAAAGTGGTGATTTCTGTGTTGTTTGCAATCTCCGGTCTGATCTGCTGGTGCGGTATCAGTCAAGTGATCAGCAATTCTGTTGTTTCTTCATTTAAAAATGCATTTTCCATTCCGCCGATCTATATGACGGTAGTACTTGTTGCTGTGGCTGCTGTGATAGTGCTTCGTAAAGATGCGACAGTTAAGATCCTAGATATGGTAGTGCCGGTCATGGCGGTATGCTATTTTGCAATCACGATTCTGATCATTGTGATGAATCTTGGAAGTTTGCCGGGTGTTTTTGCAAGAATTTTTGAGGAAGCATTTGGATTCCGACAGGCAGCAGCCGGCGGTTTTGGCGCAGTCCTAATGAATGGAATCAAACGTGGACTGTTTTCGAATGAAGCAGGTTCCGGATCTGCTCCGTGTGCGGCAGCAGCGGCAGAATGTGATCAGCCGGTCAAAGCCGGATTGGTACAGGCGCTCGGGGTATTTGTGGATACGATCGTGATCTGCAGCTGTACAGCATTTATCATGCTGCTTGCGCCGGAAGAAAAAGTTACAGGACTTTCCGGAATGGATCTTCTGCAGACAGCAATGGAACATCATCTTGGCCGTTTTGGTGTGATCTTTATTGCGGCGACGCTGTTTTTATTCAGTTTTTCGACGTTTCTGGGCATCCTTTTTTATGCGAGATGCAATGTTGCATATCTTTTCGGAGATAACTGGGCTTCACAGACTGCATACAAAGTACTGGCGCTTGTGATGCTGTTCATCGGCGGCCTTGCAGCATATACATTTGTGTGGGATCTTGGTGATGTTGGAATCGGACTGATGACGATCTTTAATATCATCATTCTTTACCCACAGGGTGAGAAGGCTCTGAAAGAACTGAAAGAATACGAAAAAGAAAAAAGAAAATGAAAAACACAAAGAGGAAGCATTTGAAACTATGTCTGTTGTTATTGTTTATGGTTCTGGGATGTTTTGCGATAACCAATGTCAGGACGACAACGGTGCAGGCATCATCGCGGACGTTCAAATCAAATGGCAGAACCTATATGGAAAAGCATAATGACAATACACTTAATACGGTATTGTATCAAAAAGTTTCCGGACGTTACAAACAGGTTGCGAAATCGTCAAGATATCTCATCTACAGATTTTCTTATGGAAAGAAATTGTATTTTTCAAGTGCTGACGATGAAGGAACAGGTATTACCTGCACATATACGAAAGGCAAAAATGGATTTAAACTTGAACGAAGCAAGATGGTACTGACAGAACGCAGTGGAAGATATGCAGTCGGATATATCTGTATGATCGTGTATACAATTTTATGATCCCGTTTGTGGATGTTGTTTACGACGGGGATGATTATGAATTTGAAATTTCCCTTGAGCCAAAGGATCCGTGCTGCTTTGGATTTAAAGTAGTATATCATAACGGTTCATTTTTACTCCTGCAGAATATTGAGTCAATAGACATCTCCTGTGTCCCGGGAATGGAATATATTGAAAACGATGAAGAACTGTATGACCGTGAACCGTTTACGGTAGAAGTTGGAAATACAGAAGACATTGATAAAATCGCAGATATTCTCCGTGAGCTTGGAGACCATTATCTGGAAGAAGATGTAGCATCTATTCCGTTATCACTCACTGCTTATATGAAAGTCACATCTTTTAATCCAGTTGTATATGAAGTTTGCTACATGGATAAAGAAAGAAAACAGAGGACAGTAGAAGAGGAGAAACTTCGAAAAGAAGCAGTACAGGAACTTCTGATATACCAGGGGTAATTTTCGAACATTTTTTGGGGATGTGAAAAAACTCAATCGAGTTTTTTCACATCCCCTTTTTTCACGTTCAAATATATCAGAGAAAGGAAAGCACCTGTATATCAGCAGATCAGCGGTACAGGGCAAAGGCGCTAGAGAATGATAAAAGAGGCTGAACGCTATCTGGACTATGCGCGGGTTGATTGGGAGTATAGGAAATGAGCTAAAAGTGATGGAGAAGAGAACAAAAAATATTTTCGAGTAAAGATCAATCGAATACCACCATATTACCCTATAAACGCAGCTTACGACTTTGAAGAGGATGTGTGGGCTTACTCAGACAAGGGAGCAGAAAATAAAGTAAAAGGGCAGTATAAGAAATGTTACGGAAGCCATGTTATAGAAAAAGTTATAGAAGTGTCTAAGGCTGATTTCCGTGGAGACAAAAAAGTTGTGATGTAAGAGAAGAAGAGAAAATTCTATGTTCAATTACTACTGGGGATGTCGAAATGAGGTATTAATCGACATCCCCTTTTGGGGTGCTAGAACAAATGAAGAATTCTAAAATTTATGAATGGAATTGACTAAGAAGTTGAAAGTATAGACATTAAATGATATAATTTTCATATATAACAACAGGAGGTGCGTATTATGTTTGCTATGCAGGAAACTATCAGACCATCAGCGGATTTAAGAAATCATTATAATGAAATCTCAAAGCAGTGCCGTGAGGGAAAAGAAGCTGTTATCATAACTGTAAATGGAAGAGGCGATACAGTGTCTCTGTCCTATGAAGAGTACAAGAACATGAAATCAAGAATAGAATTGCTTGAAATCCTTACTGAAGCAGAAGATGATGTAAAGAATGGTCGCGTTGCGCCAATCAGTGAAACCTTTGATGATTTACGTGCTATGCTGCAGGAGGGCTGAGTTTGAAATACAATGTTGTTCGTACTGATACCGCAGATGCTGGTCTGCGAAAGATTGTATTATATATTGCACAAAATTTCGGCAATGATGTGGCATTGAAAAAGTTAGACGAAATAGAAGATCGTATACGACAGCTGGGAGAAAATCCAGATCTTGGAATTGATCCAAGATACCTGGTATTAAAGCGTCAGGGCTATAAGGTATTGATTCTTGAAAAAGACCTTGTATTTTATAAAGTTAATGAAGCCCGAAAGGAAGTTATTATATATGCTGTCGTAGACCAGAGACAGGATTATTTGAACATTATCCGAGGGCTGTGAGGCAAACGCCGAAATATAACTGACCAAGTAAGTCAATTAAGGTTCGCCTTCGGACAGAAGAATAAGCGGTGGGAGTACTAAAATGGATTTGTGCACTTGAAGTGTGGAAACTGTCTTGATTATGAGACGAAAATATCACAAAAGTAAACATAATTTTTTGTGCAAAAGGTAGAAAAAGTAGAATTTTGTCGATTTTTAGCCGATTTTCTTCATTTTTCCTGTTTTCAGCACCTTTTGGCAGCAACGTCATTTTAAATTGACCTATAATCGTTCCAAAATTGACCTATCACATCTGAAAACCACCGAAAATGTAGTAAAAATCAGTAAGCCAAATAAGGAAAAAATCGCCTTTCAGAGCCACGAAAAAGCGTTTCAGAAAAAAATTTTAAAAGTCCTGCAAAGCCAGTAAATACGCGGCTTCCGGAAATTTCATAATACGAAAAAAGCACCTCATCTGAGGTGCTCCACTTAGCAGGGCTACAAGGATTCGAACCTTGAAATGACGGAGTCAGAGTCCGTTGCCTTACCATTTGGCGATAGCCCTATGTGTCTTAGCAAGTCGTTTCTCGCTTGCGACATGTTGTATTATATATCAATGCATATATAAAAGTCAACCCCTTTTTTCAAATTTTTTTAAAAATTTATTCAATTTCTGTGAAGCCTTGATTTTTCGGGGAAAAATTAAGATTTCGCTTTTCTTTTTCCTGTGCATTTTGAGATGAATGTGTTATAATCAAGCAAAATATACGGAATCGCATAGGTCGCTGGCGGGAAGCTTTTGGAGTTTTTTCGACACACTCTAAGGTAGTAGTGCCAGAAACTTTTTTACTTTATAAGAAATTACTTCGCTTTGTTCCTGTGAGTCTATGGTTACCGTATAAAATTTTTATAATTAAACAGCCTGTCTGGAGCCTGTTGAAAATTATTCAGGTAATTGATTCTCAGACTGGCCTCATTAATAAGGAGAATAAACATGAGAGCAAATAACCTGACTCTGCTCACGGATCTCTATGAACTTACCATGATGCAGGGGTATTTTAAGAACCCAACTGACCAGACTGTCGTATTCGACATGTTTTACCGTGATAACCCATGCGGAGGCGGTTTTGCTATCTGTGCAGGACTGGAGCAGGTAATTGAGTATATTGAGAATTTAAGATTTACAGATGCAGATATTGAGTATCTGCGCAGCCTTTCCATATTTGAAGAGGATTTCCTGGAATATCTTAGTTCTTTCCATTTCACCGGAGATATTTATGCCGTTCCGGAGGGAACTGTTATTTTCCCAAGAGAGCCAATGGTGAAAGTAGTAGCACCTATTATGGAAGCTCAGCTTGTGGAGACTGCAATCCTGAATATTATGAACCATCAGAGCCTGATCGCTACTAAGGCGGCCCGTGTCTGCTATGCAGCGAAGGGAGATGGAATCATGGAGTTCGGTCTTCGTCGTGCTCAGGGACCGGATGCAGGTATTTTTGGTGCCCGGGCAGCTGTGATCGGTGGGTGTGTGGGAACCTCCTGTGTGCTGACTGGTCAGATGTTTGACGTGCCGGTACTTGGAACCCATGCACATTCCTGGATCATGAGCTTCCCGGATGAATACACTGCATTCAAGACATACGCAAGAATGTACCCAGATGCATGTATCCTTCTGGTAGACACTTACGACGTGCTGAAATCTGGTGTTCCCAATGCAATCCGTGTATTTGAGGAAATGCGGGAGGAAGGCATTGAGCTGAAAAAATATGGTATCCGTATCGATAGCGGTGACCTTGCTTATCTTTCCAAGGAAGCATATAAGATGCTGGCTGCAGCCGGATTTGATGACGCTACCATTTCCGCTTCCAGTGACCTTGATGAGTATCTCATCGAGAGCCTGAAAGCACAGGATGCTAAGATTAATTCCTGGGGCGTTGGAACACGTCTGATCACTTCCAATGATAATCCGGCATTTGGTGGTGTATACAAGCTGGCGGCAGTGAAAAATCCTGAGACAGGTGAATTTGTTCCGAAGATCAAGCTTTCTGAGAACACAGCTAAGGTAACAAACCCTGGAAATAAGACAGTATATCGTATTTACAGCAAGTCCACAGGCAAGATTAAAGCTGATTTGATCTGTCTTGCTGACGAGAAGCTGAACCCAGATGAAACTATGGTAGTATTTGACCCGGTTGACACCTGGAAGAAGACCAAGATCCTGGGTGGTACCTATGAGGTTCGTGAACTTCTGGTTCCAGTTATTAAAGAAGGAAAACGTGTCTACACATCTCCATCCGTCATGGAGCTTCGCGCAATCTGCCAGCAGGAGCAGAGCACTCTCTGGGATGAGTCCAGACGATTCTCCAACCCGCAGAAGGTTTACGTGGATCTTTCCCCGAAGCTTTATCAGGTGAAAAAAGAGCTGATCGAGGAGATGAGCCGTAAGGATCTGGAGTTTGAGGAAGAATAAATTAGTAAGAACAACAAAATATAAATAAAGCGGCATACCCTCTATCGTTTTGTTAGAGGGTAGTGTTGTTTCTTGATATGGGAAGGTTTTTATGGAAAAGAGTTTAAGAGTAGCAATCGTGGATGATCTCACCGAGGACTCCCAGCGGCTGGCGGATTATCTGGAGCAGTTCCAGAGGGAGCACAATATGGAGATCAAAATGGACGTGTACAACGCCAGCTTTGAATTTCTGGAAAAATATCACGGCAACTACGATGTTATTTTTCTGGATATCGAGATGCCGGGAAGCGACGGCCTGGAGGTTGCCAGAGAAATCCGAACCAAGGATGAAGCTGTTGGAATCATCTTTGTCACCGGAATGGCGAAATATGCAGTGGAGGGCTATGCCGTCCACGCCATTGATTTCATTGTAAAGCCTGTGGGCTATTACAATTTTGCGGTAAAACTGGAAAAAGCCATCCAGTTTTTCCGGAAACGTCAGACCAAGGAAATTCTGATCAACGGGAAAGATGGAATCCACCGCATTGCAGCAGCCTATGTGTATTATATAGAAAAGTCCAGGGATGACCTGCTGTTTCACACGGTGCAGGGGGATTTCCAGATGCGGGGCAGTATTTTCCGCTGCGTGCGGCGGCGGTACTGGTACAGCTGCTTTTGTCCTGGGGATGGTGCAGATTGCTGACGCCTTATGGCAATGAAACGTTTATGCTGCCCTATGTGTTTGTTTATATAGGATATGCGCTGGCTGTGGGGCTGGCAATCTGGCTGGCTTTTGACGCGGCGTGGCTGGAAATTGTGTTTGTTGTAGCGGCAGGTTATGCTACCGAGCATATGTGTTTCGCGTTGTCCAGAATGGGACTTTATCTGCTGAATCTTCCATATGAAACTTCGCCGGAGCATCTGGGACATGCGCTGGTCACCAGATTCGGTATTTTCCCGCTGGCAGCTCTGGCAATTTATTTCCTGGCGGTAAAAGGAAACAAAAAGAAAACGGAATTTGGCAATGGGGATCTGCGGATCGCAGCACTGGCAGCCATACTTATGTTAACTGCCATCACCATAAGCGTGTACTGGTCTTATGACCATAGCCTGGATGGAACGAAAATTGGAGGAATGATCTGCCCGGCTTACAGTTTCATTTGCAGTGCCTTTGTTCTGGTTCTGTTTTACCGGGTACTTTGGGAAAACAGCATGAAGCGTGAGCATGAAAAAATGGAGGAAATGCTGCGGATGGCGGATATTCAGCAGAAGAGCTCCAAGGAGGCCATTGACATTATCAACATCAAATGCCACGACCTGAAGCACCAGCTCCGCGCCCTGGAGCGGGTGGAGGATGAGGAAACCAGGTCTGGTTATCTGAAAGAGATTACAGGAGCCATCTCCATTTACGATGCCACTTACAATACAGGCTGCCGCCCGCTGGACTATGTGTTGAGGGAAAAATCCCTTCTGTTCAATGAATACCAGGTGGAATTCAGCTGTATGGCAGAGGGAGAGTGCATTGATTTCATGACTGCAGCAGATGTGTATGCGCTGTTTGGAAATGCGCTGGACAATGCATTGGAGTGCGTGCAGGAGGAAAAAGAGGAAGAGCGGTTTATCAGCCTTCATCTTACAAGACGGGGCGAGATGGTGATCGTGCATGTGGAGAACCGCTGCAGCCGGGAAGTCCAGTTTCAGGACGGGCTCCCGGTTACCCATAAAAAAGATAAAACCCGCCATGGTTTTGGCGTGAGAAGCATTGTGTATATTGCGGAAAAATATGATGGACAGGTGTTTATGAAGGCGGAGGACGGGAAGTATCTGCTGGATATTATGTTTTCGAGAAGTTCTCAGATTAGTAATTAGAGGGTGCCCTTAATCATTCCTGCAATTTGCATATTCTAATAAGGAGACAGTCAGCATTTGAAGAACTCATAAGTGCTGGCTGTTTTTTTCGCAAAATAAGCCAAAATCTGTATTGGTACGAGCGTTTGGCAATTGACGAGTCTGTTTGTGAATTTTGCAATGTGGGAGGACCTTCTGGATCAGCTTTCCGTGGATGATATGATCAACATGGTAAACCTTGGCGGTTTCCAAACGGTTGGCGTTGATTCTATTGGAAAAGTTGGCACACAGGATTCCGACGGTACTTCCGGACTGAATGACTGGTACATTGGTGTTTATGGTACTGCTTATCCCACCGAGCTTCTGATCGCACAGACCTGGAATAAGGAGCTGGCGGAAAAAGTTGGTGAGGCTGAGGGTGCTGAGTATGCGGACTGCCGTATTTTCGGAACCTATTCCCCGGCTATGAATATTCACAGAAGTGCATTTACCGGACGTAACTTTGAGTACTATTCTGAGGACGGTGTTCTTGGCGGTATGATCGCACTGAATACCATCAACGGACTTTCCACAAAGGGTGTTTATCCGTATATCAAGCATTTCGTAATGAACGATCAGGAAACAAACCGTTGTACTATGCTCCTCACCTACTCTGATGAGCAGGCGATCCGTGAGATTTACCTGAAACCTTTCGAAATCTGTGTAAAGAATTTTGAAGGACAGTCACTGGCAGTTATGAGCTCCTTCAACTTCGTTGGAGACAGATGGACCGGCGCAAACCCGAACCTTCTGAACAATGTTCTCCGTGACGAGTGGGGCTTCCGTGGAATGGTTCTTACTGACTGGAACGGTTCCTATGGCTATCAGAATACAGATGATGCGGTAAGAAACGGCAATGACGCAATGCTTGGCTTTGCAAGCAAAGAGTCCAACAAGATCACTAATACTTCCTCCGCAACTCTGGTAAAAGCGATGCGCCAGGCTTGCAAGAATATTCTGTACACTACCGTAAACAGCGGCAACTACACCGTTCCGGATCCAGACGCAGGCAAAATGTCCAACATGACAAAACTGTTCCTGGAGATCGACATTACAAGTGGTGTGGTACTGGTAGCTGTGATGGCGATTGTGCTGGTGAGATTCTTTAAGAAGAGAAAGAAGAATGTGGCTGAAGAGGCGTAAATCATAAAAGGGCACTGGCAGATGTGTGTAAAATCACATCTGCCAGTGCCTTTTGGGTTTACGCTGAAGCTGCTGATATTTCTCCGGAGCCAAGCAAAGTAACTCAGTCTTTCGACGGAAGACTGCTCTCAAAGTATGCGATGATCTGAAGAACTCTGTAAACCAGCTCCAAAAGAGCAATAATCATATTGTTTATATATTCAATGTTGTAAAGCTGGAAAAGTTTTTTACTCATTTCGATTTCTTCAGCTGTCGCAAGATGTTCTTTTTTCATTATCTTCAGAGTCATTTCCTGGGCTTTTTTCTCGGTTTTCAGCACTTTAACAGACATGACAAAGGAAATAATGTAAATAATAAGACCAAGGAGAGTAAAAAACATTAATCCCAGACCAGTTACATTTCTGAAAACAAAAAGGTCAAGCAGAAGTCCGATGAGTATCAGTGGTATGAAAGCCAGTGGTCCGAAATAAATGACAGGAGTCATCCGGATTCTTGCTGCCATGTCTGGATCCCCCTCTTTGTCAAGAATGGCAAGGGAAGCCTTCTGCACAGCTATTGAAAGAGAAGTTATGCTGTCCTTTTTCCAGGTAAGTCTTCTGAGACGTACTTTCTTGAAAAAGTGGCTGTAGCTGTTTCCAAACAGGATGGAGCCGTTTTTGGAAACTTTAATGTGCTCTAGCTCGTTATTGTCAAGAACCAGTCGTGCTGCTTCTTCGCCGTTTTTTCCGCAGGTGTTTTTCGTGCGGTTGTATTTGGCGTATGCAATAGCGAGGTAGATGGATACAAAAAGGGAAAAAAAGGACGCAACGACCAGGAGCCCCACAATGATCGCCATTGTTACAACAATCTGATCTGAAACATTGTTCATATTGATGTCTGTAAGTTCAGTTAATAAGTCTCTTATATTTTGCATCTTCTACTTTCCCTTTGCCATATATAATGTAGCGTCTGCATTGCGGTCTATAGGGGATTCTTCTTCCTTGGTACAAGCCCGGTCTGTAAAGATGCCATCATAACCTTCTGGTAAGTAAATAACTACGCCATCCCCTTTGGGTACCTGTACGGAAAAGGTCTCTTCGTTTTCAGTATCCGGATCTGTTGTGAGGGTTACCTGGCGAAGATTCTCTATGGCTGTGCTGTGTTCGTACATTGTCTGTGCCAGCTCTGGTCTTTCCACATCATATTCAATAGTAGCAGTTACATAGGGACGTGTTGAGCCGTCCGGTGCGACTAAGGTTTCATCAAGGGACAGAAGTGTGAAGGTTTCTGCATCCAGAACGTAGTCAGTGATAAAATACTCGCCTTCGTTATAGGGGAAGCCTTCTCCTGTTACCTGTTTTTCGGTATCTTCCGGGGAAGCATCGCTGGAGACGTAAATTTTGCCATCTTTTTCTTCACAGCTTGTTATGGTTTCAGCGGCGCTCGAGGAAAAAATCACATTATCCGTTGCGGGATATGCTACAGGATCCTGTAAAATGTACAAGATTCCGCTAAGGGAATCCTCTTCAGAAAGATAGTTCAGTTGTCCATCCAGATACAGTTCAGTGCTGTCGGGATATGAGACTAACAGCAGATCCTTGTCCACATACTGCGAATAGGTAAAGTCATCGTCAACATAGACCGAAGTAATCTGAAAAGAAGAATGGTTTTTCAGCAGCTGTTCTGTCTGCGTCGCCGTATCGATTTCTTCAAGCGTGACGGTTTCCCCGCTGGTCCAGCCAGCAAGCATCAGGCCTCCTGTAATTAGTCCCATTCCTAAAAGTATTGAGTGAATTTTTTTCATGTTGTTATCCTCCTTAAATTTAAAATTTACATTGTAAAAAACAGCGCCCTTGTCTTTATATCTATGCTATTTGAAATTGATTTTATTGTCTATATTTTTGCGTGAGTGGACAAAATACGGCGCAAAAAGACATGGGGGAAATTTGATTTCAACATCTATAAATGATATACTTTTTATCAAGTATTCGGAGCTGTTTTTCTTTGATTTTGACATGTCAGAAGGGGGCTTTTTATGATAGCATTGCGTTATTTCTGCGGCTTTTTTCTTCAGATTTTTCCATATGCGTTTTTCTGTATGTTTCCATTCCGGGACCGTTTTCGGGGAAGCAGGAAAAGGGCTGTGTTTATTGCACTTTCTATTTTCGCCTTGATGGTTATCCCGTTTTGCACTGTGGCGCAGCTGAATGTGGGCGGTGCTTATAAAGAAACTATCTGGAATATTATTTTTTATATTGCATTGCTGTTGTTCGGGGTGATGTACTGTCTGGTGGTTCGGGCGAAAATACCCGAGAAATTGTTTATATTTTTTGTGGTTATGAGTTACGGATTTTTTGTCACAAGTTCGGTGACTTTTTTGTTTCGCAGCTTTAAATTTGAATCAGATGATTTTATGTATCCGCCAGTTGCCCTTGCTTTAACGCTTGGAATCAATCTGGTTCTGGCAAAGCCTTTTCTCTTGCTGATGGAAAGGATTCGTGTTATGATCGAAATAGATCTGGAAACACGTATCTGGGGGATCCTTTGTTCACTTCCTGCATTGTTTATGCTGATCGCCAGCATTGCACAGTTTTTAACTACAATAGATATTGACCGGAATGTTATTGTCCATATGCTGTTCGTTCTTTTTGCTATATTTGCATTTATTGTGTATGGCGTGTTTTTTGGCGTTATGGGGTACATTTGCCGTAAAAAAGAGGAAGAGCGGGTTTCTGAGTGTATGCTGGAAGGATACCGGAAGCAGGCGGAAAACAACGAATATATCCTTGAAGCGCATCATGAGATCCGGCATCATATGAATGCTTTGTCCGCTTATCTTAAGGAAAGGGACTATATGGGAGCGGAGGAATATATTCACAAGTTTGCAGATGACGCAGGACAGCTTCCATTTGTTACATATACGGCGAATACGCTGGTTAATTCTATTCTTTCGGAGTTTTCCGAAAAGGCGAAGAGATGTAAGGTGAAAGTGGATTACAGCATTATTATCGGCAGTCAATTGAATATGGAAGATATTGATCTGTGCCGGATGCTGAACAATATATTGGAAAATGCAGTAGAGGGATGCAAAAAGGTTTCAGGCGAACGGCGGTTTATCAGGCTGAATCTTCATTCAAAAGAGAACTTTCTGTTTGTGAAATGTGAGAATGGCTGTGATGAGGGAAGCCTGAGAGTTGCAAATGGAAAGTATAGATCTACGAAGCGTGATATTAGCAAACATGGCTATGGTCTTAAGATCATGGGAGAGATTGCGGAAAAATATAATGGCATTCTCAGCGTGCAGGTTCACAATGGCCTCTTTTCTGTAACAACAACTCTTTGCCTTGATGAAAAAAACGAAGAATAGGAGAATTTTTATTATGTACCGTATCGCGGTCTGCGAGGATGAACCGATTTTTTTAAAATATATTTCAGAAATGACAGTTGACATTTTATCATCCATAGGAGAATCCTGTGAAATCTGGAAGTATACTTCCGCTTTGGGATTGGAGAGTGCGTTGCAGGAGGATTCTGGTGCTTATGATATTCTGATCCTTGATATTATGCTTGGGGAGATTAACGGAGTCAGTTTTATGGAATATCTTCGGGATCACGGAAACTGTGTTCCTGTCATATTTATTTCAAGCAGCGAAAAATTTGTATTTGATGCATATTCCGCTGAGCCGGTTGGCTATATTCTGAAACCGGTCAGCAGGCAAAAGCTGGCAGAAGCCCTGAACCGAGCAATTCGGCATCTGACACCAAAATCGATCGTGGTAGATACTCCATCTGCTACGGTGTCATTTCATATTCGGGATATTACGTTTATTGAGGTAATTAATAAAGAGCTGTTGATCCATCTCCAGGACGGAACTGTCACGAGAATCTATAAAACCCTTTCTTCTATGAAAGAAATCTTGCCTAAGGATATATTTGTACAGTGTCACAGATGCTATATCGTTTCCCTATATGCAGTCCGCTCCATCAAACGCTTCGAGATCACCCTGAAAAACCACGAAACCATTCCGGTCAGCAAGTACAGTTATAAAGAGGTACAGGAACAATTGCAGCAGTATGCGGCGAAATGGTTTTGAGGGGAAAAGTTTAGAGGTTTTTTAAAGATGTTCTAGCGTAAAGGACTAATAATCAGCAGTAAAACCCACTTGAGTCCCCAAAAGTTCCATGGTATCATTAATTTTAGCAAAATTAGTTGATATCATGGGACTTTTTATTTAGGGAGCGTGTAAACTATGGGCAGAGACGAAATATATATATTGAAACATAAGGATTTAGATGTTGCGATGGTGAAAATAAATCCTTTTTCGGGAAGGATCGAATATGTCCTTGAAGTGTACATGCCAGAGGAATTGCCAGTAGGATGTGCGGAGGAGGGATCCGGGCTTGCCCAGTGGTGGAATATGCGTGCTGTTCCGGATACAAGAAAAGGAATTCAGCAGCAGCTTAAACTATTGGGGGAAGAGACAAGCCAGTCCCTTATGCTGGCGGCGTACGGTCTGAGTTTGACGGATCATTATTGGATGCAGCCTGTTTCGAAGGAATTATACTGGAAGAACATAAATTTCTTTGAAAATGAATTCTCCGATGAACTTGGAAATTTACTGACCGATACAGGCAAGATTGATGTGGAAGGTCATATTTCCTGCTTTTCCCCGGCGTCTTCTGTAAATGGCGAGATGAAAAAGAAATGGGTGATTCGAGATCATACCCGTTTTCTTATGAAGATTAATACAAATAATTATGGGCAGCAGGCTGTAAACGAGAAAATTGCGTGCAGACTCCATGAAAGACTGGGCTGGAAGAACTATGTTCCATATGAAATTGAGATGACACGGATTGATGGGCTGCAGGTTCCAGGCAGTTTAACACCGTTATTTACTTCTCTTGATACGGAATTGGTTTCTGCATATCAGCTGATAAAAGACTATAAAATTCCAAACGACCAGTCTGAATATGAGGCAATTATCAATGTGGCAGTAAAAAATGGAATGGAAGAATTGGAAGTAAGAGCGCAGCTGGAATATATGATTTTAACGGATTTTGTGTTGAGCAATACGGACAGACATTATAATAATTTTGGATTTTTGTATAGCAGCAAAGCGCATAAGCTGATAAAAATGGCTCCGATCTATGATACTGGAAACTGTCTTTTTTATGATAAAGATTTAATACCTGTGAAATCTGGCTTGCTGGAGATCAGAGTAAATTCTTTTTGTAAAAAAGAGGCGGATATGCTTGCTTATGTGAAAAATAGAGAGCGTATTGAGCTGTCAAGGCTTAACGGATTTCCAGAAGAAGTGAAAACGCTGCTTATGTCATATACAAAAATGCCAGAAGAAAGAGCGGACAGGATTGCAGAGACTGTGGAGAAAAAGATAGAGTATCTTCGGCTTTTTCAAAGTGGTAAGAAAATCTGGAAAAGAGAAAAATATTGGTAGAAGCATGTGATTTTCTGGAGGTGAAAACTGATTTGCTGAATATGCGTGTGCAGGGAAATAAATTATATATAGGTGAGGCTCCGGTGCTGGTTGTGGATATGCAGACGCAGGAGAACTATGTTCATTATGAGCAGGAAGATATTCCTTTCAAAAAAGAAGTTAAACTGAGCCCGGATCTTTTGCAGGGAAAGCGGCAAAAGGTGTTGAATACCGCATTGAATTATTATTACCAGACCGCATGTGAAATTGCGGAAGAGACGCGGTTTGCCAGGGAATATGGGAAAAGAGCGAACCGGACGAAAGTGGTGAAAACGGAAAAATAATTTATAAGTATGAATGAGTGACGCATCATTTGAAGTGGTGTGTCACTTTTTTTGTGAGTAACGAGCTGAAGCTTTTGCTGGCGAGAGAATTTAGCAATTGTGTTGTTGAAATTAGCCGAAAAAGTGTACAAAAAAACATAGTGTATGGTTAGAAAAAATGGTAAACTGTAGAAAAGAAATTTTTACAGGAGGCGTGTATGAAAAGGAAGAGATCCATTGGGCTTTCGGTGGGGATTTGTCTTCTGCTTCTTGGGTTATTCAGCAATATAAGCGTTTTTGCGGCAGTAACAGAAGGGAAAGCAGGGGAGACTCTTACCGGGGAGTATGCAGTTATTGTGAATACGGATCCCGAGGTGGCACATAATACTGGAACGCTGGTGTTTGATGATGGCGCAGATGGGACTGCGCCGTATACGGCAGGGAGCGTGGGAGCTTCTAACAGTTTGGGCAGCGTAAATGTGGCGGGCGGAAGCACGAATTCCGCGATCGCTTTGCAGTCAGCCACCACCTACACCATAGGACAGGAAAAATATATGGGCACCACATATTCCCAAAAGACTTATGTCTGCATTGGGATAGGGGAGCATTGTTACATCTGGATGGAAAAAAACATGAAATCAGATTATGACAGTGCCGGAAAAACCGCGGTTATAGCAGCTGATATGGCAAGTGTTTATGATGGGCAGCCATATCGCATTCTGAATCAGCTGGCCGGCGGGGAGATACCATGTCTGGATGGTTCGGGCAAATTGTCAATTTTGCTTGAAACACTGAGCAGTGCCAGTGGAATGTATATGTATGAGACTGATGTGACGGCGATTCATATTAACATTCCGGCTGCATCCTCTTATGTGACAGGAGAAATGTCCAGAAGAAACGGTCTGTTGGTTCATGAGGGACAGCATGCAGTGCTTGCCTTGAAGACTAATTTTTCCAGTTCAGGAAAATATATGTGGCTGAATGAGGGACTTGCAGTTACAGTAATGGACTATCTGTGGGGAGGTATAGACAGCAGCGGCTGGTTAAATGGAATTGCAGAGAATGCAGCAATCCGCAGAGGCTCATCCCTGATTTATCAGTCTTACAGAGATGACACGGCAAGGGACTATGGTTTGCCATATCTGTTTGTCAGATACGTGATCGACAGGATGGCCAGAGGCTATGATCCTATGTCTGTACTTCCACGTTTTTATCAGATAAATGCTTCTGATTTAAACTGTGAGGAATATCTGGAAAAGGTTACAGGGGTGGCTTTTAAAACACTTCTTACAGATTTTTATACAGCAATAGCCGCTGGTGAAACATCTGGCGCTTACGGTTTTTACGGAGACAGGGTGGCAGCACAGAAAGCAGCGACTTATCCTGTTTTTGTAGGAAATAGTGGCGCAAAATATTCCCTAGAACCTGCTGCAGCTATTATTATAAAGCTGAAAGATGGTAAATTTACAGTTCCGTCTGATGGTGATTCCAATATTATTTATCGTGTGATCGGAAACCGGAACGCTGCTGTTTCTCCGGCAGGAGGAAATGGAACGGCGGAGAATCCATATGAGATAGACTCCCTGGAAGATTTGAATATGATTTCAGACCATGCAGGTGCACATTACTGTCTTACAAAAGATATTCAGATTAATGGAAAAATAAATTTTTCTGTAAATTATTTTGGAGGGGTTCTGGACGGAAATGGGCATACTATCAGCGGTTTGAAAAAGCCGCTGATAGTTCAAAATGGAGGAACTGTTAAGAATCTGCGTATAGAAGCAGCTTTTGATGATGACAGCCAGAATGCCCAGGGCGTTTTTGCCCAATATAACACTGGGAAAATTCAGGAATGTACGGTATCCGGGACTGTGACCGGTCATATGGGCGGTCAGGGCCTCCAGGAATTTCCCAAATTTGGTGGTATTGCGGGAGAAAATTCTGGTACCATCAGTGGATGTTCATCAAGATTAAATATGAATCTGTCTATGCCGGCGATGAAAAGCTGGGCAGGCGGTATTGTGGGATTGAATAAAGGCTGTGTTGAGAAATGTGTCAGCAGTGGAAAAATAACGGTTACGCAGGCGGAGGATGCCGGGCAGCTGTATGTGGGCGGCATTGCAGGAGGAACAGAACGGACAACATTAGGAAACAGCAGTATAAAGGTTTGCGTTCATACCGGTATACTTCGGGTAAGTGGTAAAAATAAGAATGTCGGTCAGATTTGTGGTCAGATGACCTCTTCTGTGATTTCTGATTGTTATGGAAAGGATTCTCAGGGAGAACTGATTGGCTCCACCGCAGCTACGGAATCAAATGGAAAGCTTCTTACGGAAAATCAGCTGAAAGATTCCGCTTCTTATACGAATTGGAAGTTTGGAAGTGAGTGGAAAATTTCTGAGGACGGGATTCCGGCAAGGATGGAAGCTTCAGACATTACGTCGGTTTCTGCATATTTATATAGTTCTTCTTATTGTATTGGGGAGCGTCCGTATAGCTGGGGAATTCTTTATATTAATGGTCAGCCTGGTGGAATTGATATTACAGATGATATGATCAGTGGTTTTGATAACACAACAGCAGGTACGAAAACCATAAACATTGTATATAAAGGAAAAACCACCAGTTGTTCGATAACGATTACGGAGCCGGACAGCAGCAAAATAACAAAGGTTCAGATATCAAGGGCTCCAAAGACAAATTACACGGAGGGGGAGCTATTTGATCCTTCAGGAATGAGTTTGTATATTTCTTATTCTGCATATTCCGGGGCATGGGTTTACAGTGATTTTTCCTATGATAAAACAGAGCCTCTGACAACTGCTGACACGGCTGTAACATTTGATTATCATGGCTTTAAAGTACAGCAAAAGATTACAGTTACAGCGAAAAAACCCAGTAAGCTTAGCGTAATTACAGCACCGGATAAAACGGATTATAGTGTGGGAGATAAGCTGGATCTGTCTGGTCTGAGGCTTCGTCTGACCTATAATAATGGCAATAAGTCACCGGCATTCACTGCTGATCAGCTGGAGCAATATGGTGTGAAAATCGCACTTGGAAATGATGGTAAAGTGACACCGGTTTCTGCTGAAAAAATATTCACAGCAGATGATAATGGGCAGACACTTTTGTTTTATGCGACGGATGCACTTCCGGGAACTTATGGAACTGTGACAGCAGTTTCAGAAACAATCCATGTGGCTGTGCCGCTATCAATTTCGGGAGTAAATCTTCATTTGTCTGCAGGAAAAACTGAGACACAGTATATTGATTCAGGAGTGATCACAGGCGGAAGCGGGCAGTATAAAACTGTTGTGATCAGCGAGAATCTTCCAGCTGGTCTGGAGAGAACCCATTTACCCGGACTCTCTTATACGTTTTCCTATAGTGGAATTGTTACTGCACCAGCCGGGACTTATGTGTGTGAATATCAGGTGCAGGATGTACAGACAAGGGCAATTTTGCCTGTAACAATCACAATTTATGTGCAGAATTCAAATGAAGCAGCTTTTACAAGCTTTAATCTTTATAAACTGCAGAATACCGTTCTGGAAAAAGATGTAATAGGTAAGATTGATAATGAAGCAAGGACAATTACTCTCTTGCTTCCAAAAGGGACAGATGTTAGCAGACTGACTCCGAATATGGACTATGGAGCAGGTTCGGGAGCAGCTTTGGATTGGGCTTTTGCCAATGGCACGTCGCATGATTTTTCCAATCCGGTAGAATATGTTCTGACAGCTCCGGATGGAGTGACGAAGATAACTTATACTGTTACCGTAGTATTTTATGATGATAGTCAAGGCGGTTCGGAAGAGACTCCTCATATACATACCTGGGATACCGGAGCTGTTACAAAGAAACCCACTTGTACAGAAGATGGACTAAAGACCTATACCTGTACAGGGTGCAAAGAGATAAGACTGGAAAGCATTGAGAAAACTGGGCATATCACGGTGATAGACGAAGCTGTAGCTGTGGGATGCGAGAGCGCAGGTAAAACAGCGGGAAGTCATTGCAGTGTTTGTGGGGCAGTGTTACAGGAGCAGAAGGTTATAGTGGCAACCGGGCATGCCTGGGATGCCGGAGCTGTTACATTAAAGCCGACGGTTGAGAATGCAGGGATTCGAACCTTTAGCTGTACGGTGTGTGGGAAAACAAAGAACGAAAGTATTCCGATGCTGGAGCCAACGACGACACCAACGCCAGTACCGACAGCAACGCCAACGAATACGCCGGTGCCGACGGCGACACCGACGAACACACCGGTACCAACGGCAACGCCAACAAACACGCCAGTACCAACGGCAACGCCAACAAACACACCAATACCAACGGCAACGCCAACGAATACGCCAGTGCCAACGGCAACGCCAACAAATACACCGGTGCCAACGGCAACGCCGACGAACACACCAGTGCCGACAAACACACCGATACCAACGGCAACGCCAACGAACACGCCAGTACCAACGGCAACGCCGACGAACACACCAGTACCAACGGCAACGCCGACGAACACACCAGTGCCGACAAACACACCAGTGCCGACAAACACACCAGTGCCGACAAACACACCAGTACCAACGAACACACCTGCGCCGACTGGATATAAAGTGGGGACAACAGTGAAACATCCGGCGACAAACGGATATTATAAAGTTACCGCCACCGACACGGTAGAATATATAAAACCGATAAAGAAAAAAGTAAGCACTGTCACAATTCCAGACAGCGTAAACCTGAAGGGCGCGAATTACAAAGTAACCTCAATAGCCTCCAAAGCATTCAAGAGCAATAAATACCTGAAAAAGGCTATCATAGGAAACAATGTAATCCAGATTAAGAGCTATGCCTTTTATAAGTGCACGAAACTCTCTTACGTACAAATTGGCGGTTCAGTAAAAGCGATCGGAAAAGAAAGCTTTTATAGCTGCAAAAAGTTAAACGAAATGAGAATCTACACCTCCCGCCTGAAAGCCAAATACGTAGGCTCCAATGCCTTCAAAGGCACTCCATCCAGGATGAAAGTCTACGTCCCCAGGAAAAAGGCAAAGAGCTACAAAACGGTTTTTGTAAAACGAGGCATAAGCAAAAAGATTGTAATAAAGAAGCTATATTAAAGGAGGACGGTTTAAATTGTGATACTCTGAAAATTAAAAGCAAAAGCAATGGAAAAGATTTAAAGACAGGCTGGGACTGTAATAGATGCACGTTGCGTATGAAGTGACATTCATCTGTTATAGTCCCTTTTCTCTTGACATTTTTCTACGTAATGTGCAAAATAAACTCATAAAGTTCAAACAATTTCAGGAGAAATTATATCATGAGACAGGATTTTTTACACTTAAAGGCACCGGAAAACTGGATCAATGATCCAAATGGATTTATATATTTTAAAGGCAGATATCATCTTTTTTATCAGCATTTTCCCTATGCACCTATGTGGGGAACCATGTATTGGGGACATGCGGTAAGCGATGATCTGGTACATTGGAGCCATGAGAAAATAGCCCTGTTTCCAACAAAGGATTACGACCGAAACGGAGTTTTCTCTGGAAGTGCAGTGGAGAAAGATGGGAAAATGTACCTCTATTATACTGCAAATCGCTATCTGAAAGAACAGGATGAAAATATCCATGTGGCAGATGGAGAATACGAGGAAAGCCAGGCTATGATCATATCAGAAGACGGTTTTCACTTCGATAACTGGAATGGGAAAAAGCAGATCATTCCGGTAATCAGAGATGATGAAACTGCGGATTCCATGGATACCAGAGATCCGAAAGTATGGGAAGAAAATGGCGTTTATTATATGATTCTTGGCAGTACATACAAACATGAAACCGGCAGAGTAATTCTGTATTCCAGCAAGGACGGAGAAAACTGGAGCTATCTTTCCCAGTGCAGAATGAAGAATTACGGATATGTGATCGAGTGTCCGGATATGTTTGAGGTGGATGGACAACGTATATTTACAGGCTGTCCGGTGACTCCTGTCAGGTGTGGGGATAAGATAGAATATGAGGCTGTTTCCGGTTATTGTCTTGCCGATTTTGATACAGAAACCGGAAGGCTGGAGTTGGAGGATAACTACTCGCTGATTGATTACGGCGGTGACTTCTACGCCCAGCAGACCAATCTGGATAAGGATGGCAGAAGAGTTATGATTGGTTGGATCCGCATGCCAGAGGCTGTGACTGGAATGAAAAGCAGTAAAGCTGCTGTATTTTTTGATCAAAATAGTGATAGAGAAGAAAATGAGAGAGAAAAAATCACACAGTCAACAGATAAAAATCATCTGAAAAAGAGTGATAAAAGTCAGCTGTTAACGGAAGAACGGGTAATTTGGAACGGTATGATGAGCCTGCCGCGTGTAGTAGAAATTGAGAATGGACAGGTTTGTTTTCGGGTTCATCCAAACGTGCGAAAGGGCCTTTCCAGATCACTTTCCAGCCAGGATGCCCTGCGCAGCAGTAACCCATTCTGCATAAAAACAACCCTCCAAAACGGAGACTGTCTGGACATTGGAGGATACCAGATCTCCATGAAAGACGGAACAATATGTACTGACAGAACAAGAGTATTTCCTCACACAGACAGTAAAAAACTGCATTGCCAGATTCCGGATGCAGGTGAAAAAGCTGATTTGGAAATTTTCGTAGATCCTAATTTGATTGAGATTTTTGTCAATGATGGAGAGTATGTTCTGAGTAATGTAGTCTATGATCTGGGCGTAGAAATTAAGGGTAAAGTACAGGGGATTTTAACCTGGAATGATGAATTATGCTGAAATTAACCTCGAAAATAAAACAGAAAGAGTGTTATAAGCTTGAAAGAAAGTCATAAACTGGAAATGAAAATATGAAATAAAAAGAAAGTTGTGAAACAAAATGAAACGAATTGATTTTGAAAATGGTACGGTAACCAGAAACATTTTCAGCGCTGCAATCCCCATGCTGGTGGCACAGATACTCAGTCTTTTATATAATATTGTAGACAGAATCTATATCGCCAGAATCCCTGAAGTGGGAACTACAGCGCTTGGCGCAGTCGGTTTATGTTTCCCGTTAATCGTGATTATCACTGCCTTTGCAAATCTGTTTGGCAGTGGCGGCGCTCCTGTTTTTTCTATAAACAGAGGTATGAAAGACAACCAGAAAGCGCAGGAAGTGATGAACACTTCCTTTACTATGGTGTGCGGAAGCGGGATCATTCTGATGATAGCTGGTATGCTTTTTGCAAGACCTCTGCTGGTACTTTTTGGAGCATCTGAGGATGCTTTGGTTTATGCATATCCCTACATGATGATCTACCTGATCGGAACGATTCCATCCATGATCGCCACAGGAATGAACCCGTTTATCAATGCACAGGGATACGCGACAACTGGTATGTTTTCTGTAGCAATCGGTGCAGTTGCCAATCTGATCCTGGATCCATTATTCATTTTTGTGCTTGGTTTCGGAATCAAAGGAGCAGCCATTGCGACTGTTCTTTCCCAGTTCCTATCAGCTGCTTATGTACTTCTTTTTCTTGAAAAAAGAGCGGAAATGAAAGCTCGTCTTTTGAAAAAAACAGAGCTGAAAAGCTGCAAAGAGAATGCAAAAAACATTGTCAGTCTTGGTACTGCAGGCTTCATTATGCAGCTGACAAACAGTCTGGTAACTATCTGCTGCAACAATGTTCTGGGGGTTACCGGAGGGGATGTTTACATATCTGTTATGACTATCGTATCCAGTGTCCGTCAGATGGTAGAGACGCCGATTTATGCTATAAATGAAGGCACATCACCTATCCTGAGCTACAATTACGGGGCAAAAAGACCGAAGCTTGTCCGCAAGGCAATGGTCACTCTGGCAGTAATGGTTCTGGTTTATACAGCAGTAATGTGGAGCGTGATTATCTTTGTCCCGGATTATCTGATTGCCATTTTCAGCTCCGATAAGCTCTTGATAAAGGATGCAGTTCCGGCATTGAAAACCTACTTTGCAGCCTTTATTTTTATGGATCTGCAATACATTGGACAGACTGTTTTCAAGTCTTTAAATAAGAAAAAACAGGCCATTTTCTTCTCGCTTTTGAGAAAAGTTTTTATTGTAGTTCCGTTGACATACCTGCTTCCCTACGTGTTTAAAATGGGAACTCACGGAGTATTCCTGGCAGAGCCGGTATCTAATGTAATTGGCGGAAGCCTTTGTTTTGTTACAATGCTGCTGACTATATTGCCGGAGTTAAAGAGGATGGAGAAGAAAAACGGAGAGGCGGACCGTCCCATGGAGTACTTTAAAACGAGGTAAAAATATATGGAAAATACAATTATAATCGCGATTGTAAGTCTTCTCTGTATCCTGGCTCATGTCCCCACTCTGATCCTGCGAATTGTTCCGTTTCACGAAAAAATCTCAGATAAAGACAGGATCAGACTGACTGTAATCTATGCAATTGGTCTGGCTGTGGACTTCGGAATCTGCATGTGGGTGGGAAATTACCGGAAAATTGACGTGCCGTTTTATAAGATAAATCTTATTGCTTTCTGTATTGTAATGGCTGCTGTAAATATCTGGCTTGTCCCTGGATACACCAAGGTGCATTTGTTTGTATTTGGAATTGTGGCAGATATTGTCATGATTGCACTGTCAATCGGAGCTTATGTCAGTTCACTTTTGGGAATGCAGGGAAATGCGATTGGAATTGCAGAAACCAGCGCAATTGCAATTGTAGTGTATGCGCTTCTATATCCGCTGCTTAGCAGCCTGCTCCGTTATACCGTAACACCATTCCTTGAAATTGAATGCCAAAATTATTGGGAGACCTTATGGTTCATTCCTATTGCCATGTTTTTTTCCAGTATTTTTTCAGAAGGAGTGGATGTCTACACTACCACTTTTCCACAAATGTTGAGTAAATGTCTGATCGGCGTCGCCACATTGCTGATTTGCTTTGCGGTGTCTTATGATCAGCAGCATTTTCTAAATGAAAAAGAACTGAACCGGCAGATCGATCAGCAGAAAGGTTACTATCATGCGCTCACGGAGCAGGTTCTGGCAGAACGTGAAGCACGCCATAATTTCCGTCATCAGGTAGCTGCTATTAAAGGTTTTCTTGATAAAAATGATATGGAGGGCTTGCGGGGATATTGTGATGATCTGGAACTGGAAGAGATGGGAAAAGTAACAATTCCATATACAGGAAACGCCGCGGCAGACGGCGTCCTTTATCATTACGGCTGTATTGCCAGGGCGAAAAATATCGAGTTTTCCGTATGCTGCTATCTGAAAGATATTGCTATTCCGGACACTGATTTTTGTACGATTCTGGGCAATGCCCTGGATAATGCGGTGACTGCCGCCGGTCAGTATGACGGAAAACGCTTTATTGAAGTTGCTACGGAGAAGAAACACGACATGCTTCTGATTACGGTAGACAATTCTTTTGACGGAATATTATTCCAGGAAAATGGGAAAATTTACTCAAAAAAACGGCAAAACAAACAGGAAGGAATCGGCATTCTTTCCATGAAAAAACTTTGCGAAAAACATGGCGGAGCCAGTCGCTTCGAAGCGGTCGGCAACAGGTTCCAGGCCAGCTTTATATTGAAAAATGAGGTTGAAGATTAAAAAATGGTTAAAGTTGATTTGATTACAGGCTTTCTTGGTTCGGGAAAAACGACTTTCATAAAGAAATATGCTGCATGGCTGATGAGCCAGGGGCAGAATATTGGAATTCTGGAGAATGATTTTGGTGCAGTGAATGTGGACATGATGCTGCTTCATGACCTGGAAGGGGAGAACTGCGAGCTGGAAATGGTTTCAGGTGGATGTGATGCGGACTGCCACAGAAGACGTTTCAAGACCAAGCTGATCGCAATGGGAATGTGCGGATATGACCGGGTTCTCATTGAGCCTTCCGGGATTTTTGATGTGGATGAGTTTTTCGATGCCCTTTATGAAGAGCCGTTGGATAAGTGGTATCAGATTGGAAATGTGATCACCATTCTGGATGCCAGACTGGAGGAGAAGCTGCAGCCACAGGCAGAGTATATTCTGGCTTCAGAGGCAGCTGATGCAGGTTGTATTGTTCTGAGCAAGAGCCAGGAGGCATCTGAGGAAGAGATTAGTGGAACTGTGAAACATCTGAATCGCGCACTGGAAAGTGTGAAATGTAAACGACGTTTTATGGAAAATGAGATACTGAATAAGGATTGGGAAACGTTTACAGATGAGGATTTTCAGCGGATTTTCAACAGCGGGTATGTGATGGAAGATTTTGAGAAACAGTGTTTTGATGAGAAAGAAGGGTTCCAGTCATTGTATTTTATGGAGCTGAAGATTTCCGAGACACAGTTGGAGAAAGCGGCGCATCAGATCCTGGATGATCCGGAATGTGGGGATGTTTTCCGAATTAAGGGCTTTGTGAAATTAGAAGAAAGTGCTGCCGCGGTAACCGAAAACGAAAAAATGAATTCGGACTCCGCTCAGAAAGCATCCACTAACAATATTTGGCTGGAACTAAACGCCACCCGCAAAGAATTTTCCCTGAAGCCTATTTCCGCAGGACAGGAAGTAGTGATCGTGATCGGGGAGAATATGAATGAGGCGCGGATACGGGAGTATCTGGGGACAGAATAATTTACGCGAGCAACGAGCAAAAGGAAAAACCTCTGGTCGAAGATTGATTTCCTGACCAGAGGTTTTTTAGCTTTTTAAATTACTTTCCGTCCCTGTACATATTTCCCAACCAAATTGCGGTCGTCGGACAGATAAACAAGCCTTTCCAGTCTGTCACGGGTGGAGATTTCCTGGGGATGACGGATGTTGCTGTCGTCCAGGATCATGGCGTCAAATTCATAGCCTTTTTCGAAGCTGCCGACTTTTCCGAAGAAGGAGCCACCACCGATCGTAGCCATGTAGAAGGCTTCTTCCAGAGTAACCGGGGCCTGGGTCTGATCCATCAGGCGCCAGCGGAGCTTGGAAACCTGGATGGCATCTGCCATAGCACGGAACATGGAGAGAGAAAAACCTCCGGCAACATCGGTGCCAAGTCCTACATGAAGTCCCATATCAAGATAGCGGCGGACAGGTGCGATTCCGGAAGCAATGTCTGTGTTGGACTCCGGACAGTGGGCGACGTAAACGCCCTGGTCTTTGATCATCTGGATCTCTTCGTCGGTGGAGTGGACGCAGTGTGCCATGATGGTAGGGCAGACGCTGGCACCATCAGATGAAATATGAGCTGCTGTGTTATCAGTGGTATTAAGGCCGGATGCGGAAGCGAAATCAGCCTCGTTAGTATTGAATGCGGGTTTTGTTCCAAACAGCCCGAACATGTCATACGCATCTCCATAAAATCTGCTGGTCGGGCAAAGCTCCTTTACCCATGCAATTTCCCCGAAATTTTCAGACAGATGAGACTGAACCGGAAGGTGATATTCCCTCTGGATTTTTCCAAGCTCGGTCATCAGCTCATCCGTACAGGATGGGGTAAAACGTGGGGTTAGGATTGGGTAGGTGTGGTCGTAACGTCCCTTGATCTCTTCCAGCCACTGGCGTGTATCCTGTGCAGAAGCCTGTGCGCTTTTCTCCTGAAGCTCCGGTGCTCCGTTGCGATCCATATTTACTTTTCCAACCATAGTTGCCAGACCGCTTTCCTCCAGCATGTCCATGAGAAGCTCCGTTGCCGGACGGTGCAAGGTGGCGAAAATGCAGGCTCTGGTGGTGAAGCTGTGCTTTAAGTCATCCACGAAAATGGAGTAAGCCTTTTTCGCATAGGACAGGTCAGCGTACTTGGCTTCCTGCGGGAAAGTGATGGTGTTCAGCCAGTCCAGCAGCTCTAGATCCATGCCGGTTCCGCGGTAAGCGTACTGGGGAGCATGCAGATGAAGGTCGGTGAATCCTGGGATGATCAGTCGATCACCCATGTCTTTTACAGGAATATCTTTATATTCCTCTGGAAGCTGGGAAAAAACACCGGCACAGAGCCCGTTTTCACAGACTGCATAAGAGTTTTCTGCAAAAACAAGTTCTTTCTGATTCTTGCTGTAACAAATTGTACCTTTCAAAGCAAACAAATCTTTTTTCATATCAGACCATCCTTTCTGCCAGAGGCGAGGTAAAGTAAAGTTCCGGGATAGTTTGCGGCTGAGAACGTACTGCCGGAAACATGCAAAATGTGATTTCGGGCTGATTCAGCAATAAAAAAACCACCCGGAAAATGCCATACCTACATACCTCTTCGCATGCAGCTTATAGACAACTATTAGGGTAGTTGGTAGAAACGTCCAACCAGATTATGGACATATATAAGCGTTTGCTGTTTTTATTTTTATATCTTTATTGTACATGGTAGAGGGTGCAGAATCAAGGGGATTTTCACAAAAAAATCTACATTTTCATATCTTTATTGATGGATTTGTTATATAATGAAGTAAAATTCGCGGACAAGAAATTAGAGCGTGTTTGAAAAAGGCTTTCTGCAAGATGTGCGTCACAATTTGTGGGAGATTGCAGGAATGATTTTTCAAACAGGCTCTAGAATGGAGATTGACATAACATGAGTTACAGTTTTAAAGGCCGTGTCAGATACAGTGAAATAGGCGAGGATGGCTGCCTGACTCTTCCTGGAATTCAGAATTATTATCAGGATTGCTGCACCTTTCAATCTGAGGAAATAGGGCAGGGAATGGAAGCGCTGGAGGAACGCCAGAGAGCCTGGGTGTTGTCATCCTGGCAGATTGTGGTGAACCGATATCCGGGATTGGGAGAGACAATTGTGGCATCAACGGCGCCATATGGTTTCAAAGGTTTTCTTGGAATGCGTAACTTCACTCTGAAAACAGAAGATGGAGAGCTTTTATCCTATGCAAACAGTATCTGGACCAATATTGATACAGAGACCGGTCTGCCTGCCAGACTTACAGACGAAGACATCAGAGGATACGAACTGGATGAAAAGCTGGAGATGGATTATGCGCCCCGTAAGATCGCACTTCCGGAAGGGATGGAAGCCCAGGAGCCTTTTGCAATACAAAAACATCATCTGGACACCCATCACCATGTTAATAATTGCCAGTATATCCGCATGGGGGCAGATTATCTGCCAGAAGGCTTTGAAATCCGCCAGATGAGGGCAGAATATAAGAAGCAGGCACTGCTTGGAGACGTTTTTTATCCGGCAGTGAAGCTGGAAATGAGAAAGGTTACGGTTGCGCTTTTCACGGAGAATGGCGAACCTTATGCGATTGTAGAGTTTATGTCTGCATGAGATGCGACTATATGAATATCATGTGAGCGAAATAACTGTATCGCTTTAGAGATATCTCCATACAGGGAGGTCAGCTGAGAATGGCGAAACAGGAAATTTTATTAGAAAGGCGGTTTACATAAATGAAAATTGGAATACTTGGAGCTGGAGGAATTGCAGTTCAGATGGCGAAAACAGTAGCTGGAATGAAGGATGTGGAGAATTACGCAGTGGCAGCCAGAAGCCTTGAACGGGCGCAGGCCTTTGCCGAGAAATACGGTTTTTCCAAGGCTTATGGCTCTTATGAGGAAATGCTTGCAGATCCGCAGGTGGATCTGGTTTACATTGCAACCCCTCATTCCCATCATTATCTTCATGCAAAGATGTGCCTGGAGGCAGGAAAAAATGTGCTTTGTGAAAAGGCGTTTACTGTAAATGCAGACCAGGCAAGAAAGCTTTTTGCCCTGGCGAAAGAGAAAGACCTGCTGATCACAGAGGCAATCTGGACCAGATATATGCCATCCAGAAAGATGATTGATGATATTATTTCAAGCGGTGTGATCGGTGAAGTGACAGCTGTTACTGCTAATCTGAACTATGCCATCAGTGAGGTGGAACGTATCCGTAAGCCGGAGCTGGCAGGCGGTGCGCTTCTGGATGTTGGTGTTTATACCATTAATTTCGCAAGCATGGTTCTTGGGGATAAGTTGAAGGATGTACAGGCAACTGCTATTTTCCGTGAAGGTGTGGATATGCTGGATACTATTGCTATGGTATTTGAAGGCGACCGCATGGCTACCTTGCAGTGTGGTGCCCGTGAAATTTCTGACAGAATGGGAAGTATTTTTGGAACCAAAGGTTATATTCAGGTGCAGAATATTAATAATCCGGAGAAAATCACAGTGTTTGACAAGGAGCATAAGGAGGTTGCAGCTTATATGCCGCCGGCACAGATCACAGGCTATGAGTATGAGGTTGAGGCCTGCGCCAGAGCAATCGCACAGGGCGAAAAGGAATGCCCGGAAATGCCTCATGATGAGACTGTGCGTGTGATGGGGATCATGGATGGAATCAGGAAATCCTGGGGCTATGAGATTCCGCTTTATGAGTGATGAAATTTTATGAAAACTATAAGATACAAGTTTTTATGAAAACTATAAGATATTTGCATGTATAAAAAGGAGGATACAGCTATGCTTGAAAAATTAAAAGAAGAAGTTTACAAAGCAAATATGGACCTGCCGAAATACGGCCTGGTTACTTTTACTTGGGGAAATGTAAGTGGAATTGATCGTGAAAAAGGTCTTTTCGTAATCAAGCCAAGTGGTGTGGAATATGAGAAACTGACACCGGAAGATATGGTAGTTGTAGACCTGGAAGGTAATAAAGTAGAAGGTAAATATAACCCATCATCTGATACTCCCACTCATGTAGTTCTGTACAATGCTTTCCCGAAGATCGGTGGAATCGTACATACTCATTCCTCCTGGGCTACCAGCTGGGCACAGGCCGGCCGCGCAATTCCATGCTATGGAACCACTCATGCTGATTATATTTACGGTGAGGTTCCATGCGTCCGTAATCTGGATAAGAGTGAGATTGCGGAAGCTTATGAGAAGAATACTGGTATTCTCATTGCCGACTATTTCAAGAAGAGAGATTATGAGGCTGTTCCGGCTGTTCTTTGCAAGAATCATGGTCCTTTCACATGGGGCAAGGATGCGCACGAGGCAGTGCATAATGCAGTAGTTCTGGAAGAGGTTGCCAAGATGGCTTCCCGTTGCGAGCTGATTAATCCGAATGTGAAACCTGCTCCGCAGGAGCTTCAGGATAAGCATTACTATAGAAAACATGGTGCAAATGCTTATTACGGACAGGAAAATATTGAGTAAAAACTGAGATGAATATAAGGCGAACGACTATCTTAGCCGTTCGCCTTATAAAGATTATTTACTATATTCAATTTCCAATGGTTTCACACCTGCAAGTTCCACACTTCTCTCGTCTGGCTGTGTACAGCCAACGTAAATATGGAAGTGGCTGCCGTCCTCTGTTCTTGCACCGGTTTCATCTACTACGGTGAAGGCCTTTGGAGCAATGGAAAGTGTGACGGTTTTTGTTTCGCCTGCTTTCAGGAAAACAGGAGTGAAAGCAGCAAGCTCTGGGTTTGGAACAGCCAGAGAAGAATCCGCATTCTTTATGTAAATCTGAACCACATCCCGGGTATCGATTGTGCCCTGGTTGGTGACAGTGACCTGGATTGTAACCGGTGCTGCGGTGGTATTAGTGCCGCTTTCGAAACCTGCCTTGCCGGAAACACTTGTACCATTTGTGTCGGTTGCGCTGTTTTCACTGACAACCGCATCTGTCACTACTACCTTCCCATAAGTCAATCCATATCCAAATGGGAACTGCGCCTTATTCTCCATATAGCGGTAAGTACGTCCCTTCATGGCATAATCTGTAAAATCCGGAAGCTCTTCCAGAGTATTGTAGAAGGTCACTGGCAGTTTGCCGGATGGGGAGACATCTCCGAACAGTACTCTTGCGGCGGCTTTTCCACCTTCTGCACCTGGGTACCACAGAACCATCACTGCATCAAAATGTTCTTCTGCATAAGAAAGATCAATGTCACTTCCTGCCATTAAGCAGAGGACAACCGGTTTGCCAGATTCAGCCATGGCTTCCATCAGATCCAGCTGAACCTGTGGAAGCTGCAAGGTCTCTTTGTCACCGGAAGCATAGCTGTTTCCGGTATCTCCTTCTTCACCTTCCAGTGTTTCATCAAGCCCCACGCAGAGAATTACGATATCGCTGTTTTCAGCAACGATTTTCGCTTCCGCAAGTCTGTCCTGAGTAAAAGCAAGATGCTCGGTGCGGTCGCGGAAAAGGTCACATCCCACAGAGGCAAGCACACGTACATCATCTCCAAGGTAATCCTGAATACCTTCCTGGATCGTGCAGTAGCGGGAAGCTGTACCGTGATAATTGCCTACCAGAGCCTTACGGCTGTCTGCATTTGGTCCAACGATTCCAACTGTTTTGATCTTTTCTTTGTTCAAAGGCAGGATCCCATTGTTTTTCAGAAGTACGAAGCTTTCTTCAGCAGCTTTTTGGGAAAGTGCCAGATGGGCAGGTGACTCTACTTCGGAATAAGGAATTTTGTCGTATTCTGTCTCTTCAAATAATCCCAGCATATATCTGGTTGTGAAAAGGCGGATGGCGGATTCCGTGATGGTATCCTCGGAGATCAGCCCTTTTTCATAAGCTTTCAAAATGTGAAGATAAGTGTTTCCGCAGTTCAGATCGCAGCCATTATTCAGTGCTAATGCAGCCGATTCTGCCGGGGTGCTGGTTACCATATGATGCTCGTGGAAATCCTTGATGGCCCAGCAGTCGGAAACGAAATATCCCTGAAAGCCCCAGTCGCCGCGAAGTATTTTCTGAAGGGAAGGACTTCCGCAGCAGGGCTCTCCGTTGGTGCGATTGTAGGCACCCATGAAGCCTTCCACGTCCGCTTCTCTGGTTAAAGCTTCAAATGCTGGGAGGTAAGTTTCTTCCATATCCTTCGGAGTTGCGATTGCGTCAAATTCATGGCGGATGGCCTCCGGACCGGAATGGACTGCAAAGTGCTTGGCGCAGGCAGCAGCTTTCATAACTTTGCCATCGCCCTGGAGCCCTTTTACAAAAGAGACTCCCAACTCTTTCGTAAGGTAAGGATCTTCACCGTAAGTTTCATGTCCCCGTCCCCATCTTGGATCACGGAAAATATTTACGTTTGGCGACCAGAAGGTAAGACCTTTGTAAATGTCACGGTCTTCTTCCTGGGAATATGCATTGTATTTGGCACGACCTTCGGTAGCAATGGTATCTGCAATCTGTCCCAGAAGTTCGGTGTCAAAAGTGGCGCCAAGTCCAATTGCCTGCGGGAAAATTGTGGCCTGTCCGGCGCGGGCAACTCCGTGGAGCGCTTCATTCCACCAGTTGTAGGCGGGGATGCCAAGCCGCTTGATTGCAGGTGCGTCATAGCGTAGCTGACTTGCTTTTTCCTCTAAGGTCATCTGGCTGACCAGTTCGGTCGCTTTTTTTCTAGCCTTTTTTCTATCCATAATGTTTCTCCTTGTTGCGAATTCATGGTGACTGTAAAACATTGAGCCATATAAGGTTTGTGACCCGCAAATAGCAGGTTACGTTGTAAAGCGAGTGTGAGTTTTCGGGCTGCATATCATCCTTTTACTGCACCTGTGGTAAGACCTTCTACGATCTGGTTACTGAACAGTGAGTAAACAACAACGGTAGGTGCGATTGCGATAATGATCGCAGCAAACATCTGCACATAGTTGGTTGCGTAAGGACCAACGAAATAGGTCAGTGTAACCGGCAGTGTCTTTTTCATAGGATCAGAGATAAATACCATGGCAAGAAGCAGCTCGTTCCAGTTGTTGATGAAGGTCATCAGACCGGATACGAAGAAACCGGTTCTGCAAAGTGGCAGTGCGATCCGGAAAAAGCATCCGTAGATTCCGCAGCCGTCAATGGCAGCAGCCTCGAACATTTCTCCTGGCATGGAACGGAAAAATCCGGTAAGCAGGAAAATGGTCATTGGCAGGGAAAAAGTGATGTAAGGAATCATTAGTCCGCCCTGTGAATTGGTAAGGCCAAGCTTTGCAAATCTTACAAAAAGAGGAATCAGAACACAATGTACTGGAACCATCATTCCGATGAGGAAGAAGGTGTGCATAAATTCTGATAATTTCCAGCGCATTCTGGCGATGGCGAAAGCGGCCATAGCGCCGAAGAACAGGCTGACGATCAGCGTGACACCGCAGACCAGAACAGAGTTTACCAGCGCAGTACCAAGTTTTCCCATCTGCCAGGCCTGCTGATAGTTTTCGAAATGGAACACATCCGGCAGGGAAAATGGTGCTGACATAACGCCAGCGTTATCTTTCAAAGATACGGATAACATCCACAGAAGTGGTGCCAGATAAACAACTGCCAGGATCACCAGCAGGATATAAACCACTACGATTACCGGTTTTACCGGCTTTTTTGTAGCTTTTACTTTTACGTTGCTCATTTTCCCACCTCCTTATGACTCGTAAGTTTCGACTTTGATGACTTTCTTTACCAGAAGAGTTACCAGCAGGCAGAGCACCAGGAGCACCACGGAAATGGCGCTGGCGTAGCCATATTTGAAATAGTTGAAACCTTCTGCGTAAAGCTCAGTTGCAAGGACTTCTGTTCTGTGGTTCGGACCACCCTGGGTCATGTTGTAAACCAGGTCGAAGAATTTCAGGGAACCAATACAGTTCAGGGAAAGGGAAGTAATCATCATTGGTTTGATCAGCGGAAGGGTAATGTAGCGGAATGCTTTTACCTTTGACGCACCGTCTATATAGGAAGCTTCATAAATGTCACGGGAAATTCCGGTGATCTGTGCCATATAAAGCATCATGTTCTGACCAAGGTACTGCCACAGGGCAACAAATGCGATAACCCACATGGGAAGTACAATAAATCCGGTAGAGTCCATCAGCCACAGAGGTCCTTCAATGCCGAATTTGGCAAGAAGATTGTTGATACCGATTCTCGGATTGAAAAGGAAAGACCAGAGAAGTCCAAGTGCTGCTGAGGAAAGTACGCATGGAAGATAATAAATGTTCTTGAAAATGTTGCGGCCTTTCGGGATGTTGGTGAGCATAACAGCAAGTAAAAGACCGAAGATCTGCTGTGTGACTGCTGAAAAGATCATGAAAAAGATGGAGTTTTTCAGGGCAATACGGAATGTGGCGTCACCGAAAAACAGTTTCTTATAGTTTTTTAATCCCACAAATTCAGGGGGTGTAAGTGCTGCGTAATCGCAGAGTGAGTAGTAAACCATTTGTATCGTCGGGATGATCAGGACCAGAAGGAACATGATCAGCGCCGGGGCGATAAATACGAAAATGGCTTTTTTGTCGCGCAGAATTTTATCCATAATATCTCCTTCCGTCAAATGTGTGCGGTTTTACTACTAAAGAAAACCGAATGATAGCAAAGAATAAGCCGTTGTCTGCATGAGTATCGTATTGATTTTGGTGGGCTCGCTGACTGGCGATAACCTTTTTAGTAAAAAGACTGCCGCGGAACATGCCTTAGTCCGTTCCGCGGCAGCCATGTGCCTGGGTTTATAACTTATTTTTATAAGGGAGGATTTATTCCCAAACGTTCTCCTCATAGAATGTCTGTACGGTCTGGAATGCTTCTTCAGGTGTCTGGTTTCCAAGGAAGATGTCAACCATTGCGTTATCAAAGCAGTCACCAGCTTCTACAGATGCAAGGGACTCATTGTAGAATCCGAATGTACCAGTTGCTTTGGCCATGATATCCTGAACGTATTTCAGCTGTGCAGGAGCTTTGTCGTAGTCGATTTCAAGGTCTTTGATGATAGGGAACTTGCCGCCGATTTCTGCTGTGTATTTCTGAGCTGTCTCGTCTGTGAACATCTTCATAAGAGCGATGGCTGCGTCCTGATGCTCTGTTGTGGAGCTCATAAGCAGGTTGTCTGTCTTAACGATCATACGGTTCGGGTCATTTGCACCGTCAATTCCAGGGAACTGGAATACACCACATTTGGACTCAAAGTCTGGGTTGTTACCATTGATCTGTGCGATTGCCCAGGAACCCTGAACCAGCATAGCTGCTTCGCCGTTATAGAAAGCTGCTGTAGCCTGGTCGTTGGAATCTCCGGCTGCTGTAGCCTGGAAATACTGGGAAAGGTCTTTTAATTTGGTGCCTGCTTCGATACAGTTCTCGTCTGTCCAGTTAGCGGTATGGTCTGCGATAGCTGCGAGGTCAACGCCCTGGCGGTCACACAGATAACCAGCGATCATGGATAAGCACCATGCGGTACCTGCGGAGCAGGAGATTGGTGTGTAGCCAGCATCCTGAAGCTTCTGGCATGCAGCGATCAGTTCGTCGTATGTGGTAGGAACTTCAACTCCGGCATCTGCGAACATCTCTGTGTTGTAGTAAACGCAGGCTGCTGCGAAGTTGGTAGGAACTGCCATGATCTTTCCGTCATAGGTCATTCTCTCGAAGATACCATCTGTAAAGGATGCGTACCAGTCTGCTTCCTGATTCTCAAGGATATCGGTAAGATCAGCTGCTGCGCCTGCATTTACATATACGTCCATGTTTGGACCAGGGTTACAGATGTAAACGTCCGGTGTCTGTCCGGCTGCGATCAGTGCGTTCAGCTTGCCATCATACTCTTCCAGGTTGGTGGTGATCGGAGTTACGTGATATTTGCCATCGTACTCTTCGTTGAAACGATCAATGACATCTTTGTAACCTTTGGAAATAAGATCTTCCGTAGCTTCCAGGTCATCCCAGAACATCCATGTGATTTCTTCAACATCATCAGCATAAACCGGTACAGATGTAACCAGTGTTCCAGCTGCCATTGCTGCAGCCATTAATATTGAAAGTGCTCGTTTCTTGTTCATATTGAACCTCCTTTTAAAAATTTAGATCTCGTATTTGGTAATTCTTACTATAGCAGAGATTGCCTGGGTTTTCTTTCTAATTCTTGTTTGTTTACTATCAATTATTGCTATCTAAAATTGTACAAAAACAAGTACATGTCAAAGTATATAATTTAAAACATAGAAAATTATGCAATATATACAAAGATAAACGATACTTATTTAGATTTAAAATATAAATTTGGCTATATATTGATAAAAAAAGAAACATTTGATACAATACAAACATATTGAAAAACGCAATATTTGAGAACTAAATGACAATATTTGATACTGACCGTCGGAAAATGATATATGTTGGGAAAATTCAAACATGCTCTGGTAAAAGGGTGAAACTCAGGAGCATTATAATAAGAATATACAGGGAAGGAGCATGGGGAAATGATACATAAGCTTAGTGGAATACATGAAACAGTAGATTTCCGGGAGGATGAGCAGGTTTGTCTCTATTATAATGATGAATACGAGAATTACCCACCGCACTGGCATACCTCCTTCGAGGTACTTATGCCAATCGTAAATGGCTATAAGGCACTGTGCGGTGGAAAGGAATACAATCTGCGTGAGGGGGATGTGCTGATTATCGGTCCGTGTATGCTTCATGAGCTTTTTGCTCCGGAAAGCGGAGAGCGGATTATTTTTCAGCCGTGTCTGAACAATATTTCTACCAAGGAGCTGAACTTGCTTACTATGATTATAACCCCGGCTACTTTGATTACACCGGAGGGGTATCCGCAGATTTATGAAAAAGTAAAAACGCTTATGCTGGAAATCAAAGAGGAATATTTCGGTGAGTCTCCCTATCTGGAAACTATGATTATTTCGAAATTCCTTGAGATTCTTACATGCGTTGGAAGACAGCGTGTAAATGCACATACTGTAGCGGGACAGCAGAAAGAAAACGGAGCAAACAGCAGGCAGAAGGAATATGTGGAGAAGTTTATCCTGGTTACAGATTATATTAACAATCATTTTGCGGAAGATTTGAGCCTGGAGGGAGTGGCTTCCCAGGCAGGATTCAGTAAGTATCATTTTTCCAGGTTGTTTAAGCAGTATACAGATTCTACTTTTTATAAGTATTTGAATCAGAAGAGAATTGAATTTGCAAAAACGTTGCTGCAGGATCCGGGAGTGAGTGTGACGGAGGTGGCATTTAAGTCAGGGTTTTCCAGTCTGTCGGCGTTTCTTCGGATGTTTAAGCTGATGAATAATTGTACGCCTACGGAGTTCAGGGAGATGTATGACAGGAAGAAGATGGGGAACTAGAGCGTGTTTGAAAAAGCAGGTGTCAATTTTATTTAGGTATTGATTTCTTATAGGAAGAAAATTATTATGGCATTAGAGCCTGTTTGAAAAAGCATTATTGCAAACTGCACGCCAAAATTGTGACGTACGTCTTACAGAAAGCTTTTTTCCAAACATGCTTTAGGGGATAAGCTGGTTATTCCTGACATTATAAAATGAACGAAATATATACAACAGGAGGTTCGCGAAATGATTCACGAAAAAATAGAGATTCAATTAAAAGATTCTGAGTTTAAAGCAAATTTATTTACATATTTCCTGGACAATTCACCTGAAATCGATCCGGAGAGAAAAAGACCGGTTGTGCTGATCTGTCCTGGCGGCGGCTATCAGATGACTTCTGACAGAGAGGCAGAAGCTCTTGCCGTCAGATTTATGGCAATGGGCTATCATGCTGCGATTTTGCGCTACAGCGTTGCTCCGGCACGTTTCCCGGAGGCGCTTCTTCAGCTGGCTACAGCAGTTGCAATGCTCCGTGAAAATGCAGAAAAATGGCATATTGATACAGAGAAGATCGTAATCCAGGGTTCTTCTGCTGGTGGACATCTGGCGGCAAGCCTTGGTGTATTCTGGAACAAGCCCTTTGTTGCAGAAGCTTTGGGCATGGACTCCGAAAAGTTTCGCCCCAATGGGCTTATGCTCAGCTATCCGGTAATCACTTCTGGCGAGAAAGCACATAAGGGTTCTTTTGAAAGCGTTCTGAGAGAGGATTATGCAGATGAAGAGAAACGCAGATTCCTGTCCCTGGAATATAATGTTACGAAGGATACCCCGTCGACTTTCCTGTGGCATACAGCACCGGATGATACTGTACCGGTAGAGAACTCCCTGCTGTTTTTCCAGGCACTTCACGCTCTGGATATTCCGGCAGAATTGCATATTTATCCAGTGGGCAGTCATGGTCTGGGACTTGCCACTGCAGAAACAGCATGCCCCAATGGCTATGGAATCCAGGCAGAATGTGAGAGCTGGATTCAGCTTGCCGGTGACTGGATGAAGCACCTGTTTGAAGCGAAGGAAGTCGTAAAGGCACCTTGGGAATAAAAAGATGGGGTGTTGGTGAAATTTCCACAGTTGGTAAGAATATGAAAGTAATAGAAAATATAGATTAGGTGAGTAGAAGCTTTAAAGTCCGTTGCCTTGGGGATTCCCAGACAGTGGACTTTTTTCCTGTTCTGAAATGTGTTGCTGCAAATCATGTGTGGCGTGATTATAACACAGAACAAAATGTACTTCAAGTGTTGTTTTTATATTATTTTGCTGATATACTTTTTTTATCTTAAATATACGGGAGGTGAAAGAAATGTTGACGAAAGAAGATCTACAGGCGATTGCAGGATTGCTGGTGCCCATTGAGACACGGATTGGGAATTTGGAAAGCCGTTTCGACAAGTTGGAAAGCCGTTTCGATAATTTGGAAAGCCGCTTCGACAAGTTGGAAAGCCGTTTCGACAAGTTGGAAAGCCGCTTTGACAGCTTAGAAACTCGCGTTGACAACTTCGAAAGCGAAACCAAGAGCCGCTTTGAGAATCTGGAAGCGAACTTGCGCAGCGTAGACAAGCATGTATGTGAATTGGATGCATCAGTATCAGAATTGCAAAGAAGTGTAAAAGAACTCTGGCTTCATGTGGAGAACACTACAGACTGGAAGCTTCAGGTTGTAGCAGAGAATCATTCCAATCTTTTACAAAAGCTGGAAGAACAACAAAAGAGATGGGAAACGCAGGAAAGACTTTTATTTTACGTGAACAAACATGAGAAAGACATCACCGCGATAAAGCAGAGGCTGTGTATGTGATTGACAGAACCATTCATACATAAGAATGGCTGTAGAAATACTCTCAGAAAACATGAAATATAAAATGCATCAGAAAAACGTAATAGAAAAACAAAATAGAAAAACGAAACAGAAAAATACATATAGAGAAAGCAAATTGCAAGTAATATATCATTTTATAGAATTATAGAAATACTAAAATACAAAAGATAAATTAACACAAAGAACGAAGAAAATAAGCTTAACAATTATAATTATAAGCGTTAAATACCATACAAAACAGAATTGGTGTTCAGAGCATTCAGAAAGTCATTACCCTCTGTGCACGAATAGATAAAAGCGGGGAGTACAGCACTGTTGTTATAACATCTGTACTCCCTGATTTGTTTAAAATGTGAAAAATTTGTATTGTTTTATAATTGTCGATAGTGGGTTTGGCAAGTAGAAGGGCTTTTTATGCTGGAAATCATGAGATATCCAGTTCCGGCGGTTTATCCATCGTGTCGGAAACGTATTTCCCATTTTTCTTGCGCTGGCGGACACATTCGGTGAGCAGATATTCAATCTGCCCGTTTACGGAGCGGAAATCATCCTCCGCCCAGGCTGCAATCTGGTCATAAAGCTTGGCAGAAAGCCTGAGCGGGATCTGTTTCTTAGGCCGGGTATCTCTGGTTTCAGCCATTAGTACAGACTGCCGGAATTAACCACCGGCTGGGCATCGTGATTGCCGCACAGCACTACGAGAAGATTGGAAACCATGGCAGCCTTCCGCTCCTCGTCAAGTTCTACCACATTATTTTCATTCAATCGCTCTAATGCCATTTCTACCATACCAACAGCACCGTCTACGATCATCTTTCTTGCGTCGATGATAGCGGAAGCCTGCTGTCTCTGCAGCATAACCGCTGCAATCTCAGGTGCATAAGCAAGGTAGGTGATGCGGGCTTCAATAATTTCCAGACCGGCATCTGCTACTTTCTGCTGGATTTCATCACGGATGCGTCCGGCTACGATTTCACTGGAACCGCGAAGACTTCCCTCATCTGCTACACCATCCCCAGTGGTATCTACATTGGGTGCTACGTCATAAGGGTAAATTCTCACGATATTTCGTAGCGCGCTGTCACACTGCAAGGAAAGATATTCCTTATAGTTATCTACGTTGAAAACAGCTTTCGCAGTATCTGTTACACGCCACATAACGGCAATTCCGATTTCTACCGGATTTCCCAGGCAGTCGTTGATCTTCTGACGGTTGTTATTTAAGGTCATGATCTTCAGGGAAATCTTTTTGTTTACATATGTACTGCTTGTGGAAGCGGAAGTTCCGGTGGCCAGTGTGAGAACGGATTTGGCGGCATTTCCTCCATCTACGTCACCGCTCTGGTTCAGTTTCGTCTTTGCAGCCGGGTTTACAGCTGTACAAAAAGGATTTACCCAATAGAAACCGTCATTCTTTAAAGTTCCCACATATTTGCCGAATAAGGTGAGTACAAGGGCTTCCTGCGGCTTCAGCACTTTAAGGCCAAGGAACGGGATCCATCCAAGTGAAGCCCAGATGATACCGATGACCATAAGGGGAATCTGTTCGAAGGCTGCGCCGAATATTACAGCGGCTGCGGCCACGGCATAGAGCAGAATAAACAGCACCATCATTCCCATACCATTTTTCTTGTTGTCCAAAACTTTTTCTTTCATAGCAATCCTCCTGATAATGAAAATTATCTTTTACGAGATATAAATATGATATCATTTAGATATCAAAATGTCAATACATACAAGAGAGTTCTTGATAAATTATATATGTCTTTTTGACTATCTTTTTATATCTTCTTAAATGTCCGCAA